>Ga0137403_10007528_pt1 | contig 12258 bp, 10 predicted proteins | sample CZOMad2_1_16fung_FD_122057 | JGI IMG/M metagenome (GOLD analysis project Ga0137403, IMG submission 122057) | Vadose zone soil fungal communities from Angelo Coast Range Reserve, California, USA - CZOMad2_1_16fungal (Hybrid Assembly) | ecosystem: Environmental > Terrestrial > Soil > Vadose zone...
CCCAGATCGCCCGCGAGCATCATCGCACGCCGCACGTCGCTCGCGGGAAGGTCGCGCGCTTTTGCGAGCGCTTCGACCATGACCCCTTCGAGCGCACCCTGGCGCAGCTCGCCGGTCAGCAAGCGAACGAGAAAGTCTTGTTCTGCGCCGGTCGCCTTTGAGAACAGATCACTCAGTAAATGCTGCTTGTTGGCAGCAGAACCCTTCCCACTCGTGTGTGCGATGGCCTCGAGCGTCTTGTCGACGTCGAGAAGTTGCAGGCGTGCCGACGTGCCGACGTGAGTCTTGGCCTTCTGCAGCGTCGCCCATCCCACTCCGATCTTCGACTGGCGAATCGTTCCCGACAAATACGCGATCGCCAGCTCGATTTCGTCGGGACCCGCTTGCTTCAGCAGATCGGAGAGAAGTGCGATCTTTGCGAGACGGCCCGAGGTGGCCGCGACTTGATTGGATGCAGTGACGAGGGCGTTCAGGAGCACTCGCGAAAACTAGTTTGTGCTCAACGCTGCATCAAAGTTCGCTTTTCATGGTCCGCTCGACTAGCTTGCGCGATGCCTACCATTCATTGTCATCTCTGTGGCGGCTTCATCGCCGACCCATCCGGAACTACATATCGGTCGCCAAGTGCCGGTGCGCCGACTGCAGCGGTCCCGCACACCGGGCTCTGCACGTGCGGTCATGCCGTCGTCTACGGAATCGCTCCCGATGCAATCGCTGGGGCACACGGCATGCATCACATCCGCTCGGCGTCCCGCAATTAGCAGCAATCGCGCAGCGGCGCGGAGTCCACTCGTCGTCGATCGCGGGCCGGCCCGTTGTCCCGCCTGTCATCAGTACCTCGAATTCCGAACCGACCGCCTTGGGCGCATGGTGGAGTACTGCCCCTGCGGTCATCGCACATTTGTGGAGCGTCGCAGCGGCAAGCGCGACGCACCTCAGGAGCCTACGCAGTGACGAAAGAAGTGGCGTTGGAAATGGAAGGAACGGTCGCAGAGCTGCTCCGCAACTCCACGTTCCGGGTGACGCTGGTCAATGGCCATTCGGTGCTGGCGACGATTGCGGGCAAGATGCGCAAATTCAGGATTCGCGTATTGGCGGGAGATCGAGTGACGCTCGCCTTGTCGCCATATGATTTGACCAGGGGACGGATCGTCTACCGCCACAAGTAGTACTCGCCCCGAATGCCAAAAACCAGCGCTGGGCTTCTCCTCTACCGCCACAAAGACGGGGCGCTCGAGGTGTTTCTCGTCCATCCCGGTGGCCCGTTCTGGGCACGCAAAGACGACGGCGCGTGGTCGATTCCCAAGGGCGAGTTCGAGCCGGGCGAGGATCCGCTCGACGCGGCCAAGCGTGAGTTCACAGAAGAAACGAGTTTTACGGCATCGGGCGAGTTCGTGCCATTGAAGCCGCTCAAGCAGCCGAGCGGGAAGATCGTGCACGCGTGGGCCGTGGAGGGCGACGCCGATCCGGCGCGCGTGCGGAGCAACACGTTCGCGTTCAAGGGGCGCGAGTATCCGGAGGTCGATCGCGCGGCATGGTTCGGATTGGCTGAGGCTCGGAAGAAGATTCTGAAGGGGCAGGTCAGATTCTTGGACGAACTAGGCTCCCAACTCCATTAGCGCCCCTTCGTGCTCCAACAGCCAGCGTTTCGTATCCAGTCCGCCGCCGAATCCCGTCAGCTCCCCCTTTGATCCCACCACGCGGTGGCAAGGGACGATGATCGGGATCGGGTTTTTGCCGTTGGCGAGGCCGACGGCGCGGGTCGCGTGCTTGTCGCCGAGGAGTTTGGCGAGCGCGCCGTAGCTGGTGGTCGTGCCGTAGGGGATCTGGCGCAGCGCGTTCCAGACGCGGTGCTCGAATGCCGAGCCGAGGGCTTCGAGCGGCAAGTCGAACGTGGTGCGCGTGCGGGCGAAGTATTCCGCGAGCTGCTGCCGTGCGCGCGCGAGCACCTCGGCGGCGGGCCCTTCAGTACCGGCTTCTTCCCAACCGGCCTGGTGCGTCGGGGCGGGCCCGCGACGCGAGGTCGGGAAGAAGATGCCGGTCAGCGCGGCGTCGGAGGCTGTGAGGACCAGTTCACCGATGGGGGTCGAGACTTTGGAGAAGACCATGTACGGATAATATAACTTGTTTTAGATGCCGATTCTGATCGAAGCCGCCGTGGAGTCGCTGGACGCCGCGCTTGCGGCCGTGGAGGGTGGCGCCCACCGCCTCGAGCTGTGCACCGACCTTGCCCACGGCGGCACGACTCCCGACCTGAACCTCCTTCACGTTCAACTCGCTATTCCGGTTTTCGTCCTCGTGCGTCCTCGCGCGGGCGATTTCGTCTACACCGATGCCGAGCATGGCACCATGCTCGAGCAAATCGCTCGAGCCAGGAGTGGGGGCGCGCACGGCATCGTGACCGGAGACCTAATCCTCGATCGCACGCGCGACCTCATCGCCGCCGCTCGGCCGCTCCCTGTGACGTTTCATCGTGCATTCGACGTCTTCCCGGATCGCTCCGATGCGCTCGAGCGGCTCATCGAACTCGGGGTCGAGCGGGTGCTGACGTCGGGTGGCGCACCGAGCGCGCCGGAGGGCGCCGAGGAGATTCGCCGGCTCGTGGTTCAGGCGAAGGGGCGGATCGAGATTATGCCTGGCGGCGGCATCAACCCGAACAACGTCGCTCGGCTCGCGCAACAGACTGGCGTGCGCGAGGTGCATTTTAGTGTGAAGGATGCGGAGAAGGTCCGAGCGGTGGTGAGGAACCTTCGTTAGCCGAGGAGATGTGAGATGAAACAATCGGGGCCTCGCGATCTTGCGGAGTTGGACCGACTCAAACGGTCAGCGTCAAACTCGCTCTGGATGTCCCACCAGGAACCGCCATCGCAAGGCGCCCGGCAGTTCCTCACGAACAACTGGATCCCGTGGATCACGCATTACTTCAGCGTGATGTTCCACGAGCGTCACCCGTTCAAGCGGTATCGCACCGGCAACGGCATTTTCAAGATTCCGGACAGCGTGACGGTCGGGCTGGCCGCCGATTGGGGAACCGGTACCGGTCCCGCGTACAAAGTGGCCAAGTGGCTCAGATACCGTGAACCGGCCGTGACGATTCACATGGGCGATGTGTACTTCAGCGGCACATCGCAGGAGTACCAAGATTGGTTCTTGGGCGACGAGGATTGGCCGCACGGAAGCCAGTACACCTTCGCGATGAATGCCAATCACGAGATGTATTCCGGTGGCGAGGGCTACTTCGAGACGGCGCTGGGCGCGCTGAAGCAGGAAGCGAGCTACTTCTGCCTGGAGAATAGCTATTGGCGGATTCTGGGTCTCGATAGCGGCTACTACTCCGGCATCCTCCCGCTGATCGAAAAGTTCTGGCTTTCCAGGATCCGCCTGCATGACGATATCATGCAGTGGCTCGCGTCAGTCATTTTCCCGGACCGCGCCGATCAGCGCCCCGTCATCGTGCTGACGCATCACCAGCTGTTCAGCGCATTCGACACCGGCTACTCGACCCTCGGCAAAAACCTGGCGCCCTATCTCGATCGCGTGTTGCTCTGGTTCTGGGGCCACGAACACCGCTTCGCCGGATATGGCCCCGTTTCCGTGAACGGCCTGCCGACGATCCGCGCGCGCTGCATTGGCCACGGCGGGATGCCCGTCGAGCTGCCGGACCAGCCTCCCAGTGCCGGCAAGGTGCGAGAGACGAACCTCGTGTTCTACGACGACCGCTCCGATCCCGAGTCGACCAAGACACTCGGTAAGCCGATCGGATACTGTGGATTTGCCGCGCTTCGCTTCGACGGACCGGTGCTCACGATCGAGTACGTCGACCAGAACAACAAGCTGCTGTTGACCGAGTCATGGGATCGGTCGGCGGGCGCGCCGGTTGGACACGCCGACGCCGGCACCGAGCCGCTCCGCGTGGTTCATCCGAATGGTCTCAACGGCCTGGTGCTTCGGGGTGGTTGAAATGAAGTGGCCCGCGAGCGCCTACGCCCGCGATCAGTTGCCCGAGCGCATTCTACAGTTCGGCAGCGGGATGCTGCTGCGCGCGCTGTGCGTGGCCGCGGTCGACACAGCAAACCGCGCGGGCGCGCGCGCCGGTCGCATCGTCGTCGTGCAGAGCACGGCGGAAGGAGCGTCCCGCACCCGCGCCCTGAACGCGCAGGATGGGTTGTTCACGCTGATCGAGCGCGGCCTGTCCGGCGGCGCGCCGGTCGAACGCGTCGGGCTCATCGGTGCGATCTCGCGCGCCCTCACCGCGGACGATCAATGGAACGTGGTGCGCGACGTCGCGGCAAACCCTGCGATTCAGGTGATCGTCAGCAACGTCTCGGAAGCAGGGTTCCGGATCGACGCACCCTTCCCGGCTCGGCTGACGGACGCGCTGCAAGCGCGATTCACGCGCGCACCCGATGCGCCGCCCGTGTTCGTCATCCCGACCGAGCTGGTGCCAGATAACGGCCCACGCCTGGCGGCCATGGTTCACGAAATGGCGAAGAAGTACAACAACCGCTTTCGCGACTGGATCGAGGCGCGCGTGCGATTCTGCTCCTCGCTCGTCGACCGGATCGTCACCGCGGGCTCTGAGGCGAAGCTCGGCTACCGCGACGCGCTGGTCACCGTGACCGAACCGTACGCGCTCTGGGCCATCGAGGCGGATCCCGCCGAGCTGCGGCGCGTGTTGCCGATTGAAAGCGCAAATGTCGTGTTCGCACCCGACATCGCGTTCTACAGGGAGCGGAAGCTGCGCCTGCTCAACGCGGTGCACACGGCGACCGCACCGCTCGCAGCTCTAGCCGGCGTCCGCACCGTGCGCGACGCCACCGTGCATCCGCTGTTCGGCCCTTTCATGAAACGGCTGCTGTTCGACGAGATCATCCCGGCGACTGAAATCCCGGCGGACGACGCGCGCGCGTTCGCAAACCAGGTGCTCGAGCGGTTCGCCAATCCGTGGCTCGAGCACGAGTGGCGTGTCATTGCGACGAATCAGGAGGAGAAGTTTCGGATCCGCGTGCTGCCGGTCATCGTCCGACGTCCTGCGGCGGGCCTGGCGCTAGCAGCTGCGGCGCATCTGACGTTCACGCGGGCCTCCCTCGAGACGCTGGGCGACGCAGCGCGCATTCCGGAGTTCGTCACCACGACTGAACGCTGGATGGCGATCCTCGCGCGGGACGGCGCCCTAGCCGCCGTCCGTGACTCACTGAAGCACCCAGCGTAACGACAGCGTCGCCGAGACGTACCGCCACTGCGCAGTGGTTGCAACCTCGTTGGCGAATGCCGATTGCTCGCCGTCGAGCTCGAACCGGAGATCGCGCCCCACCGCGAGCGGCACGACGATGAGTGAGTACAAGCGCAACGCTCGTCCCCATGGGCCGATGGCTGCTCCCTGCTCGGCGACGCGCTGCACCCCCGCTCCGACGTCGAAGACCAACAGGATCCCACGTGCCGTTTCGAACTCGAGGTACGATCCCGCCTGGACGACTTGGACAAGACGCGGCGCGAAGTAGCCGGCGGTCGTCGGATGAGCGAAGCGAATGGTGTGGAACTGGGCTGACACCTCGACGCTCGGCGTCACGGGGACCGCCACCATCCCGGCGAGCATGGTCCGATGGTTGACCTCAGCGGAGTCGCTCAGGGCCACCGTGCGACCAATCCCCCGTACCTTGAAGACGCGCGCGACGGGCAGCTCGACCGTGGCGCCAAGCTCCGTTCGCAGCACACGGTTCGCCGCAAGCAGCGGGGTCGCGTCCACTACGTCTCGCCGCGCTCTCAGATCGACGATCGGCCCGGCCCCGGGAACTCGCCAGCGCGCCCGCAACTGGCCGGTCGGGAGGATCGTCGCACTTCGTCCAGCGACGGCGTCGAGCCGGCTCGCCCCACCGCTCGCTTGCACTTGCCACGCCGCTCCGGGCCGCCACGCCGCGCCGAGCGTGAGGTCCTGGCGGCCGGTGGTCGTCACGCCATCGCCGATCGTCGTACGGCTCGCGGTCAGGCCCAGCCGCATCGGTCCCGAAGCCGCGAGCTCAGCCGTGCCGCCCAGCCGGAGCGTGGTGTTTCCGTCTGAGTCGTGAGTGCCGCTCGCAAGCGGCGTGATCGCCGCCGCAGCTGCCGCTTGCGCCACGGCGAGTCGGCGGGCAACAGTCGGGTCCGGCGCAATCGCCTGGGCACGCTCGAATGCCAGAGCCGCATCCCGCTCCCGACCCTGGCGCAGCCGTTGGCGCCCCAGCTCGCCCCATGCCTCCGCGTCGCTGGGGTTCGCGTCGAGCCATTGGCGATAGCCGGCGACGGCAGCATCGGTGCGCCCCGCGCGAGCGAGGACCCGTGCCCGACCGATGACGGCGTCGCGCTCGCCGGGCGCGAGCCGGAGGGCATCATCGTACGAGCGCAACGCGTCACCGTAATTCCCGGAACTTACCAGCGCGTCGCCCACTGCCATGTAGCCCCATGCATCGGACGGCTCCAGGGTGACGTAGCGGCGGAACAACTCTAGTGCACGGGCCGGGTCATGCCGCTTGGTCAGGTCCGCGAGACGATAGGTCGCGCGCGAGTTCTCGGGATCGACCGCCAGCGCCGCCGCGTACTCACGCGCGGCCGTTGTCGCATCACCCGCCGCAAAGGCGGCGTCCGCTCGGGCGAGACGGCGAGCAAGCGCGCTGGTGCCCTGTGCGGCCACCGTATCCGTCCCGTCCGCCGCCAAGGCGAGCAGGACGATTGCGGCCACCCTTCTGATCTTTTGCCTCGAGCCCGCTTCCCCCGCCGTCTCCGCCCTCTCGGCCCTCCGCGCCCCCCGATGGACCCAGAGGCGCAGCAGCTCGACGCCAAGGAGAACCGCAGCGAGGGTCGCGGCAGAGAGAACGAGCGCGGCCGTGCGCAATACACTTCCCGGGTGCGCGCCCGCGAGCACATGGGGTGGACGAAGTATGCCCGCGGACGCGGTGATCCCGATCCCGACGAGCCACCCCGTCGCCCATATGGCCGCGAGGATCGCGCCGGCCATGACCGTCTGGCCGGCAACGACACGCCACCCAGCGAACGACGGCCGACGCCGTGCCCACCGATACGCCTGGCGGAGCGGCATGGCGAGCGCGCTGAGCAAATAGAACATCCCGCCGATCCCGGTCCCCGGCACGCCGACTGTCATCTCAGTGCCCCTTCTCGTACACGTGCAGCGAACGACCGAACACCAGCTCGGCGCACACCGCTCGGAGGAAGAACACCGCGTTCACCGTGCGCAGCACGAAGAAGGCCGGAACGCTCGCCAGCGCCCGAAGCACTTCACGCCGTCGGGTGGCGCCGACCAACACCGGCACCAGCACTACCGGGGCATCGATCAGATAGCCGAGCAGCACCCACGGGCTCTTGAACACGAGAGCGAGGAGGGGAAGCAGAACCAGATAGAGGGCCGCCGCAATCGTCGCGTCCCAAAACGCCACCGCTACGGCGGAGCGGAGAAATGGCACGCGGAGCAAACCGCGCCAATGGAGCCTGACGTTCTGGACGAAGCCGTGCGACCAGCGGCGCAGCTGCGTCCCCATCAGACGGAAGGTGTGGGGTTCGATCGGATAGCACACCGCCTCAGGGACGAAGCGCACCTCATAGCCGGCCTGGTAAAATCTCCAGGTCAAATCCATGTCCTCGGCGAGCGTTCGGTTGGACCACCCCTGCTGGGCCCGCAGCAGCGCCGTCCGATACATCGAGAAGCACCCCGAGGAGATCAGCGGCTTGCCGTAGCACTCCTGCACCTGCTTGTAGTACGTGAACGCGAACAGGTACTCGATGTACCGCCCGCGCTCCCAGATGCTGCGCACGTGGCGCGGCAAGACCAATCCGCACGCCGCCGCCACGCGCGGCCGGTCGAACACCGGCAGCAGGCGTTCGATCGCGTCGGGGGCGAGCACGGTATCGGCATCGATGGCCAGGGTGAGCGAGGTGCGCACGTACGTTAGCCCGAAGCTCTGAGCTCCCGCTTTGGAGCCGGTGTTGGTCGGAGGTCGGACGACGGTAACCCCGAGAGCGCGAGCCACGTCGCCGGTTCCATCGGTGGAGCAGTCGTCCACCACGATGATCTCACGAGCCGGCGCGGTCTGCGCCTGCAGGCTGCGGATCGTGTCAGCCACGCTCGCAGCCTCGTTGTAGGCTGGGACGATAACGGTCAGGTCAGCGGTCACCTGTAAAGAGTGCAGGCAGGCCGGTTGCGTAACACGCCGACCTGCGCACATTGCAACGAGACCGTGGAGACCGCCCTATGTACATGACCTTCCGCTGGTTCGGGCCAACAGACCCGATCCCACTGGCGCACATCCGCCAGATCCCCGGCGTGCAGGGTGTCGTGAGCGCGCTGTACGACGTCCCGGTCGGTGACGCGTGGCCAAAGGGCCGGGTCGCGCAGCTGCAGGACGACATCGCGGAGGCAGGGCTTAAGCTCGCCGTCGTGGAGAGCATTCCGGTCCACGAAGACATCAAGCTCGGAAGGCCGACGCGGGACCGCCTGATCGCGAACTACTGCGAGAGCATCCGCGCCATGGGCGAGCTGGGCGTGCAGGTGCTGTGTTACAACTTCATGCCCGTGTTCGACTGGATGCGCACCGATCTCGCGATGCCGCTGCCCGACGGATCGACCGCACTTGCCTACGACGATGCGGCGCTCGCCCGCGTGGACATCGGGCGAGGGACCGGGGATCTCCCCGGCTGGGCTGCGACCTATGATGCAAGCGAGCTACGCGGGCTGCGCGAGGCGTACCGCGCGGTGCACGCGGAACGGCTGTGGGATCATCTCGCCTATTTCCTCGAGCGCGTCGTCCCCGTCGCCGAGCAAGCGGGCGTCAAGATGGCGATCCACCCCGACGATCCGCCGTGGCCCATCTTCGGATTGCCGCGGATCATCTGCCGCGGCGCCGATCTCGAGCGACTCACAAAGCTCGTCGACCGCCCTGCCAACGGCGTGACGTTCTGCACGGGCTCGCTCGGCGCACTCCCCGAGAATGACCTGCCTGCCATGGTGCGGCGGCTAGGTCCCCGCATCCACTTTGCGCACTGCCGCAACGTGCGCATCACCGGCGAGCGGAAATTCCACGAGACGCCGCATCCATCGGGCGATGTAAAACTCGCCGACGTGTTGCGAGCGTTGCGCGACACGGGCTTCACGGGGCCGATGCGTCCCGATCACGGACGCATGATTTGGGGCGAGCGCGGGCGCGCAGGCTATGGGCTATATGATCGCGCGCTAGGGGCGACGTACCTAGAAGGACTATGGGAGGGGTTGGCGCGCGAATGAGGATAGTGGAGAGCGGAGCGGTTGTTTTCCCGTGCCCTAAAGGGCCGGCTCGGCGAAGACGCGCGTCCTGAAGGACGCATCGAGCCCTTTAGGGCTCGCGTAGTGGCCGAGCCGGCGCTTCAGCGCACGGTTTCCAATCGCGCATCCCTCAGATATCCCGCCGCAACATCCGCATACTGCGCAAACGCGACCTCGGGTTCTTCGATATCAGGATGCCAGCGCTTCTCCCATTCGAAGCTATAGAATCCGCGGTAGCCGGTCTTCGCGAGCGCCGCGATCTGCCGCTTCACGGGCACGTCCCCTGTGCCGGTGAGGACGTAGCGCCGGTCGTTGCCGGCCGCGACGGAATCCTTGAGATGGGTGTGCCGGATGTAGCGTCCCAGCTGCCGCACCGTGTCCTCGGGCTGCTCCTTGCCCGACACAAAGGTGTGATGCGCGTCCCAGAGCAGCGCCACGTTGGGTGAGTCGGCTTTCTGGAGGATCTCGAGCAACGCGGGCGAGTCGGTGAAGGCGCCGTGGGATTCGATGAGTACCGTGACACCCTTCTTGCGCGCATAGTCGCCCAGGCCGTGCAGGGCGCCGGCGATGTGCGCGAGCATCTCATCCCGCGGCACGCCGGGCACATACTCGTTTCCGAACACGCGCACGTAGGGTGCGCCGAGCGCGTCGGCCAGGTCGATGAAGCGGCGCGCCTCGTCGAGCTGGGCGGCGTGCTTGACCGGGTCCATGTCGTGCATGTTCGCCGACGCACCGAGGCAGGACACGGCGAGCCCGTGCGCCCTGAGCTGCTGCTTCGCCTCGCCGAGGTGGTCGGGCGCGAGCTCGGGCACCTTGGTCAGATCCATGTTCGTCAGGATGCCGCGGAGCTCAATGGAGGCGAATCGGTGCTCGGCCGCGAAGTCCAGAATCCTGGTCCAGGGCCAGGTGGGGCAGCCGAGGGTGGAGAAGCCGAGCCGCGGCTTTGGCGCCGCTTGCCAGGGCAGCAGGAGTGCAGCACTAGTTGCGACAAACTCTCGGCGGGTAGTCATGAGGTCGTTCCTGAAACTAACTTTTAGTTCACCGTGACGGCCACCCCGCCCATCCGCCCATCCGCCCATCCGCGCTACCGCTGGACGATCTGCGCCCTCCTGTTCGCGGTCACCACCATCAACTACATGGACCGTCAAGTCCTGAGCATCCTGGCGCCGACGCTGCAGCTCGAGCTCCACTGGTCCGAATCGCAGTACGCGTCCGTCGTTTACTCGTTCACCCTGGTCTACGCGTTCGGCTTCCTGATCGCGGGGTGGTGGCTCGACCGCGTGGGCGTGCGCCGCGGCTTTGCCACGGCGGTCGTCGTGTGGAGCCTGGCGGCGATCGGCCATGCGCTCGCCCGCACGACCACGGCTTTCGCGGCCGCGCGTGCGCTGCTCGGCCTCGGCGAGTCCGCCAACTTCCCCGGCGCCATCAAAAGCGTGGGGGAATGGTTCCCCAAGGAGGAGCGCGCCCTCGCCACGGGCATCTTCAACGCCGGCACCAACACCGGCGCGATCCTCACGCCGCTCATCGTGCCGTTGATCGCGCTGAATTGGGGCTGGCGCTGGGCCTTTGTGGTGACGGGATCGCTCGGCTTTCTGTGGCTGTTTCTGTGGCTCGCGCTGTATCGCAGCCCAGAGGCCACCTTTGCCGCCCCTGCCGCCTCTGCCGCCCCTAGGGTTCCGTGGCTCCGCCTCCTCACCGTCCGCCAGACGTGGGCCATCGTCGCCGGCAAGTTCCTCGCCGACCCCATTTGGTGGTTCTATCTCTATTGGCTCCCGAAATTCCTGGACCGGACCTACGGCATCAAGCTCGCGCAGGTCGCCCTTCCTCTTATTACGGTGTATGTCATCGCCGATGTGGGGTCTATCGCCGGCGGGTGGCTGTCGAGCGCCCTGCTCAAGCGCGGCTGGACCGTGAACCGCGCGCGCAAGACGGCGATGCTGCTCATGGCTCTCGCCATCGTGCCGACGTCGCTGGCGCCGCGCGCCGGGAGCCTCTGGACCGCCGTGCTCATCGTCAGCCTGGCGGCCGCCGCGCACCAGGGCTGGTCGGCCAACGTCTATACGCTCGCGAGCGACATGTTCCCGCCGAGCGCCGTGGCGTCCGTCTCCGGGATCGGCGGCTTCGCGGGCGCGATGGGTGGCGTGCTGTTCCAGTGGCTCACGGGCCGGATACTCGACGCGACCGGAGGCAATTACGCGTCGATCTTCGCCGTATGCGGATTTGCCTACGTTACTGCGTGGACGATTATTCACCTGCTGGCGCCAAGGCTGGAACCGGTAAAGTTGGGAAATTCGGAGGCGTCCGTTTGAACCGTGCCCTAAAGGGCCGGCTCGGCAAGGGCGCGCGTCCTGAAGGACGCGATGAGCCCTTTAGGGCTCGCGTAGTGGCCGAGCCGGCGCTTCAGCGCACGGATAAACAACCACAACCGATGGAATCTCTATGATCGTCGCAACCCTAATCCTCTCTCTGCTCCAAAGCGCGACGCCCCCTGCCGCCCCTGCCGCCAATTCTTTGACGTCGGGGGAGCGCGCCGCAGGTTGGCGATTGTTATTCGACGGCCGCACCCTCGCCGGCTGGCGCGGCCTCGGTTACGACACCGTCCCCACGGCCCACTGGGTCGTGGTGAACGGCACGATCAAGAAGATCGCGTCGGGCGACGTGCCGCGCGTGGCCGACGGGCGGCCTGCTGTCGGCGGCGACCTCATGACTGTCGATTCGTTCGCCGATTTCGAGCTGAGCTTTGAGTGGAAGGTCACACCGGGCGCGAACAGCGGCGTCAAATACAACGTCTCCGAAGCGATGTCGCTGGCCCAAGGAGGCGCCGGCACCCAGGGCGGTCCCACCCACTCCGCACTCGGCTTCGAGTATCAGGTTCTCGACGACGACCGCCACGAGGACGGCAAGCTTCCGAGCCATCGCTCCGGCGCATTGTACGATCTGATCGCGCCCAACGATCGCAAGCAGCTGCGCGC
>Ga0137403_10007529_pt1 | contig 12257 bp, 14 predicted proteins | sample CZOMad2_1_16fung_FD_122057 | JGI IMG/M metagenome (GOLD analysis project Ga0137403, IMG submission 122057) | Vadose zone soil fungal communities from Angelo Coast Range Reserve, California, USA - CZOMad2_1_16fungal (Hybrid Assembly) | ecosystem: Environmental > Terrestrial > Soil > Vadose zone...
ACCCCGGCGGGATTCGAACCCGCGATCTCGACCTTGAAAGGGTCGCGTCCTGGGCCAGGCTAGACGACGGGGTCAGCGACGGTCAGTATACCCGACCCACGGCGGCGCGCTCTACGGTTGCGCGCTTTACGGCTCCACGCTGAGGTTCGGGTGGCGCAGCCTGAAGTAGGTGCCCATCGCCGCGGCGGCCAGCAGATTGGCCACGAGGATCGCGGGCCACGCGAGGGCACGCAGGACCGGCTGCGCGAACAGCATCGCGCCCGCGATGAACCCGAACTCGAAGAGCACGAACAGCATCATGATCCCGAATCCCGCGCTCGGCTGCCGCTCGGCGACCGCCAGGAGGCGCGCCACCAGACCCCCGACGACGACGAAGGCGAGGCCGTGGACCCACGTGAACATCAGCACCATGCCGAGATCGGGCCCGGCGGCGGGCGACGGCAATCCAGCGCCACGGCCGAAGAGCGCGGCGCCGAGGACGGTCGGCGTGTAGAGCGGGCGGCCCTGGATCGCGTCGATGATCAGGAACCAGAGCGCGACGGTCGCGGCCCCGACCAGGCCAGCGATCAGGCCTTCCTGGTAGAGCCTGGTGACGTCGTGCGGTGCTCCGGAGGCTTCCTCGATGGGGGCAGCGTGCCCGGTGGTCGCGCCGGTCTGAGTGGTCATCACCCTCCCCTTTCTGGGTGGCGAACCGACCCGTTCGACGGATGACCGGATTATACCCCTGCCGGAAAGATCAGGGTGACTCGCTGCGTCCCATCCCGAAGCGAAAGCTGTTGATGCCCACGCGATAGCCCGTCTGGCCCGCCACGACCGGCACCCGCGCCTTGAAGGGCGTGCTGCCGCGGGCCACCACCGAGCCGACGAACGGGATTCCCTGCGCGACGACCTTGCCCGAGGCGTCGAGCGCGGCGGCGTTGACGTAGACGTCGACGACATCGACCGGTCCGTCGTTGAAGACTCGGCCGGACAGCTCCGCGTACGTCGGCCCAGTCCTGTCCACGCTGTGCGTGACGCGGAGGGTCGAGGGCACCGTCATCTGCGCCGCGCCCGGCGCCGCCATCGCGACGGCAAGCGCGAGCGCGATCGGAAGGAATGGAGATCGACGCATCGTGGTTACCGCCGCATGATAGCGCAGGTCGACTTCCGATCGACGTGGTACGCTTGGCGCAAGGCGGCCTCGATCCCACCGGCAGGAGAAAACGATGAGCAATCAAGAGCCAGAGATTCTGATGCCCGCCGAAGGCGCCCCGCGCGAGGGCGGAGAGTTCGTCGCGCAGCCGGCGAAGCTCCTGCGAATCGCCTCGATGATCCGCGAGCTCCTCGAGGAGGTGCGTAAGTCGTCCCCGGACGAAGCCGGACGCAAGCGCCTGCGCACGATCTACGGCAAGGCGATCACCGCCCTGAAGGAAGGTCTCTCGGACGATCTGCAGAAGGAGCTCGAGACGCTGACCATCCCGCTCGAGGGCACGCCCAGCGAGTCCGAGATTCGCCTGGCGCAGGCTCAGCTGGTCGGCTGGCTGGAAGGGCTGTTTCACGGCATCCAGGCGGCGCTCTGGGCTCAGCACATGCAGACGCGCGCGCAGCTCGACGAGATGCGGCGTCGCGGCCTGCCGCCAGGGCCGGACGGACCCGGCGGCAGCGGCGGCCCCGGCGGCCCCGGCCAGTACCTGTAGCGCCCGCTAGGCGTCGAGCGCTTCGCCGAGACGACGCGCGCGACCTGACTCCAGTCGAGGTTCAATCCCGAGGGAAAGGTTGAGCCCCCGCGCGCCGTTTCTATCTCAGGGCTCAGGGGATAGCGAGGAGATCGAGGCGGGCCACCTACACGTGCTTCCAGGGATCGGGCGGACGATCAAACGGAGAGGTCGGCTTCGTGGTGAGCACCTCCCGCACTTTCTCGGTGAGGCGCTCGCCGGTGAACGGTTTGAGAATGACCGGCTCGTCAGCCTCACCGCCCGACGCCGCATCCGAGAACTGCTGCTGTCCTTTGACGAGCGTGAAGGCCGTCATGTACAGCACTTTCATCTCGGACCGCTGGAGACTCAGCTGCAGCGCCAGCTCGCGACCGCTTGCCCCCGGCATCACCACGTCGGTCAGCAACAGGTGAATCGGCCCGACATAGCCCGCCGCGACGCGCACGGCCTCCTCTGCGTTGACCGCTTTCAGAATCTTGTACCCCTCCAGCATCTTCCCGACAATAGCGAGGACCTGGGCGTCATCATCCACAACCAGGATCGTCTCCATGTGCGGTCTCCCGGCGTTCGGCCTCGGGGCCCGGACGCCGCTCTCCCAATGCTAGCATCGGCCGTGTTGCGAAGGGCCCGTCTGGGATAGACTCCGGCCATGCCGGGATCAGCGACAGTCGGCCGTTGGCCGTGATCGTCCGCGATCCTCAAAGACCCAGTCGGCGGCCTCACGGGCCGGACCTCACTCGGCCTCTTGTTCATCGACCTCTTCTTTCTTCCCGACAACCTGCGGCGTGACGGACTCGGCAGTCGCCTCTTGCGGCTCGCTGAGGACGAGGCTCGGCAGCGTGGCTGCGTCGCCGCAGTCCTGTATACGATCAATTTCCAGGCGCCGGGCTTCTACGAGCGCCACGGCTACCAGGTCCTCGGCACCGTTCCATGCCTTCCGCCGGGCACCAGCCGCATCTTCATGACGAAGCGGCTCACGTAGGACGGCGGCTGTTCCTGCATGCGTTCCGGAGATACCCAAGAAATCTGACGGGTAAAGTGGTGAGCCGTGTGGGACTCGAACCCACGACCCCCTGATTAAAAGCGAGTCCGAGGACCTGCGCACCGCGATGCATGACGAGATAAGTGCACGTGATTCCGAAGGGTGGTGAATGAGCCGACCTGGCGTCGGTGGCAGTAAATTGGGGTGAGTTGGAGCCAAAGTGGAACCAAGCGACAGCTGCCCGCGCCCTGACTCAGAGGAACCCAATGACAAGAAGGTGTAAGCGCTCCTCGTCCCCAGCTCCTCGAGTCGGCGGCAGCCCACGCGTTCACCCGCTCACGAGTTGACCTGTTTGAACATGGCCGCCGCTATGCGTTAGCCTCTCAAAACGAAAATGTGTGGTCAATCGTTCACGCCGGACATCGTTTGCGCGGTGCCTACAACCCCGGCCCCACGGGCGCGGAATACGCGGCCGCAGCTGAAGCTTCGCTTCGCTTGGCTCAGCAGCATGAATCGGACTGAGTTGGAACCGAGGTGGAACCAGATGCAAGGACGGGAGACCGGCGCGCACCCTCCCTCGGCGTCTCAATAGCAGTTTGCTTGCCACTTGCCCGGTGGACACCTCATGCGCTCATGCTTTCACCCCGCTCGGTCAAAAACAGCGAGCACGAACTCGGCCAGCCGCTGCGCCATCGACTCGGCGTCCGACGCATCGCCGAGGAGCTGTCGCAACGGCGTGGCCACCTCGATGACCGTGCCAGGCTCCTTGCGCCCCCGAACATCGATCTTCGAGACCAATGCATCCCCGCCATGCGGCAATGGCTGCGACCTCAGGAGCTCGGCGACCTCGGTCTCGGCGACGCCATCCCTCAGGGTCAAGCGCACGCGCAGCACGCCGGTCCCCCACGTCGGATCAATCCAGGCCCAATCAACGCGTCGCGCGGTCCCGCGTTTCACGTAGAGCTCGGCAATCGCCCCAGGCATCAGCTCGTTCCAGCCGCGCTCCTTGAGGCCGAGCCGCGTGCGTTCCCAGAGCTTCGCAAAGTTCTCCCTGTTGTGCCGCTGGCGGTCCGGGTCGGGATCGCGGAGGTCGCCGATTTCCGGATGGGGTGGCGTGAAGCCCAGGTACGAGAACACTTCGAGGAGCGCTCGGGCGAGGACAGAGCTGCCCTCCTTCCTCGCCGTGCCTTCGATCAGCGGATGGAAGTCGGTCCAGAGGAAGTGAGAGCGATTGTTGCGAGGACGGAGGTAGCAGGGTTTCTTCAGCACTCTCTCGTCGACCGAGGTGTGATACCCGGTAACGAATGCAAGGCGGCTGAACCCCAGCTGGCAGTACTTCCACAACTGACGCTCGCCTTTGGGGTTCTCGCCCTCGCGAGCCCAGAGCTTGTTCTCAACGCCAATCTCGTTCTTGTCGTTGAGACGGAACACCATATCAACACAGGAGCCGGGGAAGTTCTTCTGGGTTATTACCTCTATCCGGGCATCTCTCACCTGGATCCCGTCGACCTCGTCACCGCAAAGCGCAGCGACGAACCGAGACCTCAGGTCAGCGTCCTCGGCGAGAGTTGCCGCGAGGCACTCGGTGAAGGTGTCCTCGTCTCGCTCCGTGAGCTTGAGCAGTCTGATGAAGAATTTCGACATTGGCACTGCCTCCTTTGAGCACGGCACTCCGCCGCGTTGTCGATCGCGGCCCAGCTCCGTGGCTCAGTTTCCGACCAACTCGCGTAGGCGACTCAACAACATGACGAGACCCCACGTGTCCCGGCCGCAATAGCGGAGGAGCTGTCTCCGAAGCTCTTCCTTGACGCTCTCTGTGATCTCCGCTCCCTGGAAGAGTAGCCGCTCGAGAGCCAGGCTCGCCATGCCGCCCTCGTTGATGGCGAGATCCTCGTAGCCGAGCCCGGGCACCAGGGCGGGCAAGACCCGCTTGAGGCTGAAGCTCCCGCCGAAGTCTGGATGGTAGACGTGATTGCGGATGACCGGGAGGAGGTCCACCAGACGCGAGACGATACTCCGCAGTGGTGCTTCGAGGTCAGGCAGGGCCTCCGCCATTTCCTCAATACGTCCGCGCTCGAAGCCGGTATTGTACGCAACGACGGTTCGGGCGGCTTCGCAGGCCCCGATCAGGCGCTCCGCAAGCGTCGGCCTCGGATCTCCGGGCCCGTCGGCGAGCCATTCGTGATGAGTGATAAGACCGTCTCCGTCCTGAACGTGGCAGCTGAATTGGGCCGGCACCGCATCGTAGGGATGGCAACCCTTCCACACGGGGACGGCGAGGCCCACGGTCTCGAAGTCGAGGAATGCGATCGGGGGCACGAAGGCGTCCAGCGCGCTGGCGAGGGTCGGCTCGACGACGATCCGGCCTTCCTGCACCGCCCGGCGCTGCCGGTCCGCGATCTTCCCCAGCGGCACGTCCTCCGGCAGGTCGTAGATCGTCTGGTAGCCCTGCTCGTCGAGCTCCAGGGCCCGGCGCCTCATAGCGTAGAGCGTGCTCACGTGGTGGGGCGGCAGGGTCGGCCAGCAGCGCGCCATGAACGGGCACTCGTAGGGCGTCGTGCAGTGAGGCCCGACGGGCAGGTCAGGAACCGGCCCTTGGAGCATTGCGCCCTGCTCGACGATCCACCTCGGCACCTTCTCTGCGATCGCGCCGGCCGCCTCCGTCACGTCCGATCGGACGAAGAGGTTCGAGAGGTCGGGGTAGGCGCATTCGCGATTGAGGTGCATCACCTCGGCGCCGACGAGATGGAGCCCGGTCCGGCGCAGGACGTGCGCCTGCACGGCCACGTCGGGGATGTGGTGGTCCTTCACGGACGCGGTCGACTTCACCTCGACGAGGCGGAAGCCGCGGCCCTCGCGCTCCAGGATGTCCACCGCCACGAATACGCCGTCGGCGCTGAACGAGCCCTCGTAGACCGCCGGAGCGCCCGCGTCGACGGTCTGACGGGTCAGGGCCACGCGCTCGGCGTAGGCGTTGTAGGGCAACTCGATCGCGACCCCGCCAGGCACGTAGCGCCGCGCCACCTCACCCACGTGGCTGCCCCGGTCCATCACGGCCTGCGTCTGGGCATCGAGCGCGAGCTCCGGAGCCTCGGGCTCGTGCACCATCCACCAGAGGAGCTTGTGGCACTGAAGCCCGGCCATCACGCGCGACTTCGAGAGGCCGGCGGGCCGAGGATGCGCGCTCGCAGTCACCTCTTAGGCCCTCGCCCTGCGCTGCCCGCGCGACAGCGCCCGGAGTGGTAGCCAGCGGCCGCCGACCAAGCACGCCATCTTCGTCCCGCCATATCGTGCCCGGAACTGCCGGCACTCTGCCTCGGTCCGGAAGTAGAGCCGGCTCTCATCGGCGTCGAACGTCGCATCCACATCGAAGATCTTGCCGTTGGTCCTCCCCGGCCTGAGCGAGAATGACCGCTCTGTGCCGACCAGCTGCCGCCATTGTTTCATCTCCCGGCCGACCCGCTGGGCATGTTCGCGCGCGTCGTAGCCGGCGCCCTGAGATTTGACCAGGTCGCGACGACGCCCCTCGCGGACGGTCACGATTCCGCCGAAGGCGCTCGACTCCTCCTCGACCATGCACCATAGCGCCAGCCCCGGCCAGTGCCGGGGCACTTCACGGAAGAAGTGCTTCGGGTACACCCAGGCGCAGATGAAAGAGAGACTTGCCTGCGTTCGCGTTCTCCAGGACAGGAGGACAACGCCTGACGGCATCGTCATTATCTGCCGTCGCTCGGCCGTCGTGCGAGGTGGACAGAGATGCAAGAAGCTTATCCAGGGGCAGGGGTCGGCCCAGCCGCCAGGCAGTTTCTGCGGATCCATCCGCGAATACCGCCACCAGCGGGCGACGAGCCGTTTGGGACCGACGACGTGCAGCCGATGATGCGTCCAGTTCGGCATGGCTTGATGTCCTCAGGCGCGCAGGACGGTGCCCAGCGAACCAGATGCCGCGTCTGCGTGGTTAGCGGTAAACGTTTACTGATACCCTCGCCAGTACTGCTCGACGGTCCACATCGGTGCGTTGTTTTGCAGGGCCCGAATGCTCTTGATCACCTTCTCGTACTGGCCCGAGTTGAAGCGCGACCAACGAATGCGCCGGGCTTCGTTCCACACGTGACGACGATCGCCTAAGTCTTGCTCGGACAGTTCGCGCAGGAGGACGCTGTCAATTGGCGGGTGAAGCGCCTGTACGCGCGCATCGTTGTGGTGACCAGCGCATACAAAACCCGCTTTGAAGTAGATGTTGATGAGCTTCGCGGCGACGCCATGGGTGAGGTTGAGCCCATGCCTTTGAGCTGTAGCGATAACCTTGTTGCGCCATGCGCGGTGGGTAATGTCAACATCCACGGGGTTGGGCAAATTAGCGGGGTCATGGAGTAGAAGATGCAGGTCGGCGTCTTCCAGAATTGCCTTACCTTGTTCCACAGAGAAGCGGCAACCCTTGACGCTGGCCGCCGTGCCAGCCGCCCAGGCTGCAAATCTATGTCGGTGCTCCTCGATCGTGTAGGGCCTTGCGCCGGCCTCGTCACAGCTAACACGATCGCGCTCAGCGGCCGGGGTGCGAGCACGGCGGGCACCCGGCCCGCTGAGGCGCGCTGTCGGACGGCCCGGCACTTTACGCTGGCTCCATCGGTGGCATGCCGGCGAGCAAGACTGGGTCGAACTCAAGGAGCGGCTTGGGGTCCCCTGGCTCGGAATTGACTCGGGCGGCGCACGCCTCCCCGGCAGTTACCCAACTTCTAAGAAGACCCATCACGCAGACCAGACCAGGTCCAGTGCGCCCGCGAAAGTCCCCGGGGGGTCCCTGAGGCACAGCACCTGCCCCAGCGTAGAGCTTGCGCCCACGGCGGCCGCCAGCCTCGCCTTGAAAGTGGCTGCAAGCCGGCAAGTAGCATCGATGATGGGCCCTTTCTGCCCTCTGTCGTTATAGTTCCAGAGCATGATGTGCAGGTCGAATCGCACCGGGTCCACGAGCCTGCTGTTGAACAGGAACTTGTTCGCGCGCGTAATCTGCGCCTTCGAGGAGAGTTCCGACAGGTAGGTCAGAAGTTGGACGAAGGCGTAGTAGGCGTCCTTGTCGCTCCCAACCTTGATCTCGCCCAGGATCGGTGTCGGCGATCTTCCATCGAGCAGGGCGACGTAGTCGATGCCCCCTTTACCGGTTGGAGTCGCCGGAGTCCCATCCACAAACTTCCCGCGGGTCGTACGGAGCGGATTTACCTCGCGATGCATGTACTCGAATTCATAGAGGACCAACTTCGAGACGGCGACTGGGTGGTGTGCGGCAAGGCGATCGGTGACGACGCCCGTACCTCCGTCTGGCTTCCGTGCTTTAGGATCGAGCCTTCCTTCCTCAGGGTAGAAGCCCTCGCATCGGTTGTCGTAGCTCTCCAAGTCATGGACCGCGTCCAGAAACTCGTCCAGCAAGGGCGTGACCTCGCGAGCAAGCTGGGTGCACTCATTGTGCCGCTCGCGCGTACTCACGCCTGTCTGTCCGAGGCGGTCGTAGCGTTTCCTGAGACAAGTGATCGGAACAGCTCTCGTCGTAGAATCCGGCGTCATCAGCTACACCTCCCACCAGACGCCATCGGCCTGGCGCTCGACGCGCGGGAAAAACTCGGCGAACCGATCCCCCGCAAAAGTGTGGATGGGCACCACTCGGCGCGGCGCCAGGGCACGCACGAGCCGCTGGAGGTCCGGAATGAATGCGTGACCGCTGGCGTGATGGATGACCATCGGGATCCCGAGCTGCTCGAGCCACGCGCGCAGCCGCTCGCCAGATGGCTCGCGCAGGTAGCCGGGCCACATCGACCAGATGCAGCAGGCCTCTTCGAGACACCCGATCTCCTCCAGCTCGCGGCTCATCGAGCCACGAAATAGCATGACCAGCTCGCTCCGCCGGGCAGCCAGTTCTTCTGGGTAGATGCGGTGTGGCTTGACGGCCTCGGTTCGATCGAACGCCTGCTCGCGGACGACTCGAGCCTTCTGCGATCGCGGCAGGTACACGCGCACGCGGTCCCAATCGGCCCTCGGGATCGTGTCACGTCCGGTCGCCGCGGCGATCGCCTCCGTGTAAAGGTCGATGACGAGGTCGCGCCCGGACCGCAGGCACGCCCGGTATATCGTCACGAGCCGGTCGATGTTCTGCGGCGAAAACATCCCTAGGACCATGCCCTTGGTCTCCTTGCACGTGTCGGCGCAGGCGTCCTCGACGTCGCGCTCGCTCGGGCCGCGCTCGGAGCCATCCGAGTCCTCGCGGATGTGCGTCCCTTCCATCAGCAGCACATCGATGCTCTCCGGCGGCCGGCGCAGCAGCTCGTCGAAGAGGCCCGCCTTCCGGCCATGGGCCCGAATGTCGCCCGTATAGAAGAGCCGCCGGCCTTCGGCTTCGATAAGCAGGGAGTACGCGTCGAAGGCGCTGTGGTCATTCAGGAACGGGGTGACACGGAAGGGGCCGAGGTCGAACGCCTGCCGGTGCCGCAGGTAGCCGGACGGCTGCCGGCTGATGCCAAGCGGGCTGAAGAACGCGGCCTCGCTGAGGATTCGCGACGCCAGTTCGCCGATGTACACCGGCACCGACGCACCGACCTTCGGGAGCAGGCCGTAGTGATCCGCGTGCGGATGGCTGATGACGACGCCCAGCAGGCTCGGGTCATGGCCGTCTGCCAGCCCGGCGACACCAGGAAGCGCAACGTCCTCACCGTCTACGGCCGTTATCGGCCAGCCCACATCCAACACGAGGCGCATTCCGCCGGCCGCCACCTCGATGCAGGTACCCCCGACCTCGGCAGCCCCTCGATGGATCCGCGCCTGCATGCCTTTGACTCTATCGCTCGCTTGGCTTAGTCCTGGACAACTTTGTCGGACCAGCCTGGTCACGTCATGTCGGCGCCCGGCAAGTCATTGATCTGCTGAACACGGCACGTAGCGGGCCCCCCGGCCGTGGCCAACGCGCCGGAGCCCGAACGACGCCAACCATCCAGACGACAAGTGGAAGGCGGGCGACGCCTTCCGCCGCACGCTCAAGCGCGCCGGCCTCCCGCATTTTCGCCTCTACGACCTCCGTCACCTACGCGAGCCTGCTCTTGGCCGCCGGAGCGCCGATCACCTACGTGAGCGCTCACCTCGGCCACGCCAACCCGTCGACGACGCTCCGCCACTACGCGAAGTGGATCCCGAGTCAGGGGCGGCGGTGGGTGGAGGTGTTGGACCGCGCCGACTGGTCGGCCGGCCTCGAGATTGGAACCAAAATCTGGAACCAAACGGGTCCGAACCTGAGAATCGTCGCGCAAGCGATCGAAAAACTTGGTGAGCCGTGTGGGACTCGAACCCACGACCCCCTGATTAAAAGTCAGGTGCTCTTCCGTCTGAGCTAACGGCTCTTCAAGTGCTTGCGCGGCGCTCGGCGCCGATTTTACCGCTTTGTGCCCTTCCGTGTGCCATCACCCGTCGTCACGAGCGACCCTCACCTCGCCTCGGCGAGGGGCCGAGCCGTAAGCCGGCCAACTGTCGCCGAAAATGAGTCTCGCGATCAACCGACAACAAGCGAGGTTGCCGCCACTTCACGACGTCGGCAGCAGAAGCAATTCCGGAAGGGAATCAACGCACGATGCGAAACACCAAACGAGCGGCTCCTCCACACGAGGCTGGATCGCTCGATCGCATACTGGGCGAAGTCCAGTCAGAAGGCTTCCGTATGGATCGAAGCAGTCTCGTAACCCGTTTGGCAAGTCCGCGATCCTCTGCTGGTGCATTCGGGTCGATCCTATCTCGCCAAATGGCGGCGTCTTCGTGCTCGAGGACCAGCATTTAGGTTCTCCTCAAACCTCCGAGCACCGTGTGTGACGAGAGTGTCAGCTCATCCGTAATGCTTCCGAGAATCATGCTTTCCGGAAGCCTGTCCCGCTATGAAAACTCTTTCGGTCTTGACGGACACTCCCTCGCTACGAGAATCTGAAATCACTATGGAAAACCCTCTTGAGTTCGCAGACACGACGAGACGAGACGTTCTTCGCAAGGTCGTCTTCATCGCTCCCGTCATTCTCACTTTGCCCGTCATTCCGTCTTTCGCTAAGGCTGGATCGAGCGCAGGAGGCGATCAAGACGACGCGGTCACCAGTGGCGGCTCGGAGAGCCATCGCCGTCATCATCGTCACCACGGTTGGTGGTTCTTCAGGTGGTAGCTCGTCGACCGCAGACGATGGACGGCGCGCGAACTACGATCTGGCCGGCGAGTGATCGGTTCCGCCCAACGATCTTCTAAGCCACGCTCGCGACGGTCGCAGACTCCAGAGAGCGCGGAGCACGTTGCCCGAGGGTGAGTTCGGCCACTGGAGATCCCTCCAGAGGATGCCGAAGCCCCTCGGTAACGTAGCGGTCGAGCAACGCGTGGAGCACCTTCAGGTTTGCGCGCCCGAAGGATCGCTGGCGCACGAACAGTTCCCGCAGAACGTCGGGCACGAGCGCCGGCGGGAACGACTGGATCGAGGTCAAGGTCCGGTCGTACGGCAACATCATTCGCAACAACACAACGACATCGCACGCGGCGTCCGTGCATCTAACTCACGCTTTCTTCCCCGGGGCGATGCCACCTCGGCGTTCACCGGCTCGACGTCTGGGGGCCGCCGGCCTCGGTCCTCATAGGCCGGGCTGATGAGACGGACGGACTAGCGGCCAACCCCGGCTGGCGGGTCGGGCAGGCTTCAAGCAGGCGAGAGGATCGCCCCCGAACACCTCCCTCCGCGCCGACGAGTCTTCGACTGCAGTAGGCGCGCGCCTCACCGATCGGGAGCAATCGCGGTCGCGATCACGCGATCACGCCTCGGCGACAGGACCCCCGTCACGACGATCCGATCGCCCGACGTCAGGCCTTGATAGTTTGCCTGCTCGACGCTCGTCAGATCGATGCGGATGCTGCCCCCGGCGTCGAGGGCCAGGGCCATCCCCAGCCCACCGATCCACTGCACCGCGCCGACGAGGCGGACCGGCGCGGTCTGATCGGCCACGCCCACCGCCGGCAGAACGACCATGAGCACGACTAGCACGAACGTCACGACTCTCATGATTCCTCCCTTTCTTCACGGATGAGCGTACGAATATTCCCGGCGTGTAGCACTCGGGTCGTTACCTGGGTTGGCGATGTAGCAAGGTCCCCGCGCCGGCAATCGCCGACGCGCGGCCCGGCGCGACGGCGCGCGCACTCAGTAACTTGTACACGGTCGAGACGTGTAGCTTCTACATCTCCACCGGCTCCGCCTCCGGACGTCAAGAGCGTCAATCTCCATCTGAACGCAGTTTATCCGTGGGCACATCGCTTGCATTTTCCCGCGGTCCAGCAACGTCGGGGACATCGTCAGCAAGAAATCAGCGTTGAACGACGCATCGATGGGGGTTCGGGCCGTCGGCCCGACGCCCCGGAGGACTGTGAGCCATGGGATCGAAAGTCGTAGCGCTCGACTCGGACGAGCGGTTTCTGCGTAACGCCAATCGCCAGATGGCGGAGGTGGCCAACCAGAACGAGAAGCTGGTGAACGCGCTCTACGAGGCGCGCGAGCAGATCACCGCGCTCAAGGAAGAGGTCGACA
>Ga0137403_10007530_pt1 | contig 12256 bp, 10 predicted proteins | sample CZOMad2_1_16fung_FD_122057 | JGI IMG/M metagenome (GOLD analysis project Ga0137403, IMG submission 122057) | Vadose zone soil fungal communities from Angelo Coast Range Reserve, California, USA - CZOMad2_1_16fungal (Hybrid Assembly) | ecosystem: Environmental > Terrestrial > Soil > Vadose zone...
GCCGGCTGCTTCATCAGCGCCCAGTACGAGAAGATGCTCTGGCTCGCCGTGTTCGTCACGATCGTGCTCGGCCGCTTCGCCGCCGAGGTGCGCGCCGCCGAGGTTGCCGAGCCTGCCGACGGCGACGACGTCGCCCTCGAGCCCTTGCCCGAACCGACCCGATGAGCGCGTCTGCGCTCCGCCGCGGTACGGCCGCCGCGACCCTGCTCCTGCTCGCCGTCGCCCTGCCCCTGGGCGTGCGCGGCGCGGACAATCGCGTCATCCCGGTCGGCGGCCTGACGGCGCTGCCCGGCGCGGATTCGCCGGGCCCGAATCTCGTGAAGAACCCCAATTTCGAAGCGCCCGCCGGCGGCGACCTCGCCGGCTGGAACGCGCGCGCCGCCGGGCCCTGGTCGATCGACCGCGGGGGGCGAGGAGGGCGCCCGGCGCTCCGCCTGACCGGCGCCGACGGCCAGGCCTCCGTGCCCCAGCTCGAGCAGGTGGTGACGCTCGAGCCCGGGCTCTACACGGTGAGCGGCTGGATCCGCGCCGAGAACCTCGGTACCAAGGACGCGCGCAGCGGCGTGCGCGTCTGTCTGGACGCGCGGCCGCGCTTGCACTGGTGGCACTGCACGCCGGTGGCGCGCGGCACGGCGGACTGGACGCAGCTCTCGCAGGGCGGCATCGCGGTGTCCGAGGCCGGCCCGTACAGGGTCACCGTCGGCGCCTACGGCGCGCCCGATGGCAGCGCGTGGTTCGACGAGGTCAGCCTCACCGCGCGCCGCAAGCCCGCCCTCGACGTCTACCTTCTCTATCCGAACTTCCGCGGCATGCTCTTCGACGACCGGCCGCAGGTCGTCCGCGTCGCCATCGGCGCGGCCCAGGGCGGGCGCGTGAGGCTGGCGCTGCTGGAAGAGGCCGGCGGCGCCGTGGCGCGCGAGCGCGTGGTGACAGGCCCGGGGACGGTGGAGCTGGACGCCGCGGGGCTGCGCGGCAACGCCTGGCTGCTACGCGCCGAGCTGCTCGACGCGGCCGGCGCCGCCGCCTCGCGCTATCCCGATCACCGGATCGTGCGCGTGCCCGCCAAGGCGCGCGACGAGATGAAGACCTGGTTCGACGAGCGCAACGTCCTCTATATGGACGGCAAGCCGGCCTTCGTGATCGGCCTCTATACGACGGGCGGCTATTCCACGACGCGCTCGACCTACGCGACAGGTCAGGATGGCTGGGGCATCACGAAGATGTCCGAGGCGCCCGTCAACATGCTGATCAACTATCACCTCGGGCGGGCCCCGATCCCAGCACTCACGACCTACATGGACGAGCTGGCGTCGCGCGGCATCCGTTACCTGCAGACGGTGAACTTCTACTACCGCGACGACCCGCAGTACAAGGAGATCGACTATCCGGCCGCCCGCGAGGGCGAGGAGGCGCTGAGCCGGTGGGTGGCGCGCACGCTGTCGGCGCACCCGGGCTTCGCCGGCTTCTACACGGCCGACGAGCGCCCCGCCGACACGGTTCCGCGCGTGTTCGCCCAGCGCCGCGTGCTGGCGGCGGCGGCCCCGGCGACCATCACCTACGCCGTGCTCGGCGACGGCCTGGAGCGCCAGGCGCCGCTCTGGCGGGACGCGATGGACGTGATGGGCCTCGATCCCTATCCGGTCGTCAAGCCGGCCAGGCGCAACGACCTCGCGATGGTGGGCGAGTGGACGCGGATCGGCCAGGACGCCGTGAAGGGCAGCCGTCCGGTGTGGATGGTCATCCAGTACTTCCCGCTCACCGGCGCCGGCGGCTGGCCCTCGGGCCCCGACATCAAGACGATGAGCTGGATGGCCATCGTCGAGGGCGCGCGCGGTCTCTTCTACTGGTCGTGGGGCGAAAAGGGCCTCGCGTGGGTGAAGGATCCGCGGGAGCGCGAGCGGAAGTGGGGAGAGCTCGTGAAGATCACGAAGGAGATCCACGCGCTGGAGCCGGTGCTGCTCGCTCCCGACGCGACGGTGGTCACCGGCGGTCCCTCGAGCGTGCGCGTCCTCGGCAAGCGCGCCCCCGATGGCGCGCGTTACCTCTTCGCCTACAACACGGGGGCGCAGCCGGTCACGGCGTCGTGGACGCTGTCCGCTCCTGCCGGCGCCGTCATGGACCTCGACGCGCAGGCCGTAGGGCCGAAGGTCGAGGGCAACGCCTTCGCGGCGAGCTTCGGCCCCTACGAGGTGAAGCGCTTCCTGATCCGGTGAGCCGCCTCAGCCGGTCGCGGTGAGCCGCGTGAGCGAGCGGCGGCCCGCCACCACGCCGTCCAGCGTCCGCAGCAGCACCCACGGCTCGATCGGCTTGCGCAGGGCCAGCCGCGCTCCCGCCTCGCGCGCGAACTCGAGCGCGTTGCGGCGCAGGGGATCGCCGTCCGCCGACATCGCGATGCAGACGGAGTCGGGGAAGTCGCGCGTCAGCTCCCGGATGGTGTCGATACCGTTCTTGCGCGGCATGAAGATGTCCACGAGCACGATGTCGGCCGGCCGCTGGCGGTACTTCTCGAGCCCGTCCAGGCCGTCCACCGCGAGCGTGACCTCGTAGCCCTCCGTGCGGAGCAGCATGTCGAGGACGTCGCGCGTGTCGTCGTGATCTTCGATGACGAGGATGTGGACGGGTGGGGGCCGGAGGCCGGCGAGTCTCGGGACGGAAGGAATGACGTCGAGCGTTCGGGGCCGAACCGCTTTCCCACTGATGGTCATGTAGCCTCCGCTCGGGCGAATCGATAAAGGCTTGCCAGCCGCGTGCCACGCGTAAGTCCGCGTCGTGACGTGGGTCGGGGCGCTCCCCTGAGAGAAACTTTTGCCGACTCTGAGCCGACTCGTGTACGCAAGTGTCCAGCGGCCGGCGAGGGTACGAGGCTTGCACTCGGTAGGTGTACGAATAGACGCGGTGCGTGGACCGGCGTATTCCTTCCTGCGGTCCGCCCGCCCCGAGGGACAGCGTGGACCTGACCGACACCGTGAAGAAAGGCGACAAGGCATCGGGCAACCGGGCCACGACCCGGATCGTGCTCGCGGACGACCAGAACGTCGTCCGCGAAGCGCTCAAGTGTCTGCTGGAGCTGGAGCCCGATTTCGAGGTCGTCGGTGAGACGGCGGACGGCCTGTCCGTGGTCTCGCTCGTGGACCGCCTCAAGCCCGAAGTCCTCATCGTCGACGTCGCGATGCCCGGTCTGTACGGCCTCGAGATCGCGCGCCAGGTGCGCGGGCGCTCGCCCAAGACCGCGGTCATCGTGCTCTCCCGCTACGTCAACGAGTGGTACGTGACGGAGGCGCTGCGCAACGGCGCCGCCGGCTACGTCGTGAAGCAGGCCGAGGCCCAGGAGCTGTCGAGCGCCGTCCGCACGGTGGCCCAGGGGCGGCGCTATCTCAGCTCGCCGCTGTCTCCCGAGGACGTGCAGGCGTGGCTGCTCCAGGCGGAGCGCCTCACGGGCGACTCCTACGAGATGCTCACGGGCCGCGAGCGGGAGGTGCTGCAGCTGGTGGCCGAGGGCTACAGCAGCACGCGCATCGCGCGCCGGCTGTCGATCAGCGTGCGCACGGCGGAGGCGCATCGCGCCAACGTCATGCGCAAGCTGCGGCTGAAGAACTACACGGCCCTCATCAAGTACGCGCTCGCGCGCGGCGTGCTGCCGCCGATCGAGCCGCTTCCGCCGGGCTTCCGCGCGCTCAAGCGCCGGCGCCCGATGCCGCAGTAGCGTCCGCCTCGCGCCGCCCGCCGCGCGTCAGGACGCGCGAGCGCGCGGCGCCAGGAACGTCGAGCCCGCGTAGTCGCTCCGCAGGCTCCGCAGGCCCTTCCACGCCGACGTGAACGGCGCCCACGAGCGCGTGCGCAGCGCCGCGTTCGCCGCGCTCAGGATCACGCCCACGACGAACCAGCCGAAGGCCAGCTGGGTCGCGCGCGTCTTCGGCACGTGCTTGTCGTAGAGGAAGCCCCAGGAGGTCAGCACCGCCTCCTCCGGCCGCTTCGCGGGCCGCGGCGCCTTGTTGTGGACGATGCGGGCGTCGGTGGCGATGGCGAGCCGGCCGCCGCGCGCGCCGAGCGACCAGCACAGATCGATGTCCTCGCCCACGGAGGCCGCGCGGTAGCGCGCGTCGTGGCGCAGGCCGGCGAGGGCGTCGCGCCGGAACGACATGAGGGCACCGGTGAACATGCGCACGGGCACGAGCGCGCCCTCGGGGTAGCGGCGCCAGTACCAGTAGATGGGCTGGCGCTCGTCGCGGAACGGGCCGAGACGGAAGATCGCGTGGTGTGCGCGCGCCGCCCAGTAGGGTGGCGGATAGTTGACGATCACCGGCGCGATACCCGCGAGGTCGGGGACGCGCGCGTAGTGGGCCAGCAGGCGCTCCACCACCACGGGCTCGGGCGCGACGTCGTCGTCGCAGAAGACGACGATCTCGCCGCGCGCGCGGTCGAGGCCGGCGTTGCGGGCGGCGGCGGCGCCGTTGATCGCCCGGTCCCAGACGTACACGAGGGCGGGTCGGCCCGCCGCCGGCGCCGCCTCCACGAGTGCCTGCACGGCCCGGCGGCCCTCGTCGGTGGCGCTCTGGTCCACCACGATCAGCTCCTCGAGAGCCATTGTTTGGGCGAGCAGCGCCCGCACGGTCTCCGCCAGCAGCGTCGGCCGATCCTTGGTCGGGATGACCGTGCTGACCTTCATGATCGCCGCGGGCATCGCCGCCTCATGATCAGCACGAGCCCAGCGAAGGGCACGAGCGCCGCCGCGTAGACCACCTTGCCCCACACGATGTGAGGCAGGCCCAGGGCGGCGCGCGCTCCCCACAGCTCGGCCATGACGCCGGTGCCCGTCACGCGCGCGAGGTTGGCGAGGATGGCCAGCGTGAGCGCGGCCAGCACGATGCCGGCGCGCGGGAGCGGCCGGCGCTGCGTCGTGCCGGCGAAGGCCGTGCCGACGACGAGCATCGCGAGCAGGAACCGAAGCCCGTTGCACGCCTCCGTCACGTGCAGCGTCACGCTCGGGAGCCGGAGGTAGAGGTCGTGGCGCACCACGGAGGCGCCGAGCGCGCGCAGCGCGTGCTCGGCGACGAACGCGGCCAGCTGCTGCAGCGGCAGCGAGACGGCCGGCAGCGTACGGTCGGGCAGCGGCGCCATGAAGACGAGGAAGCCGATCGGGAACGTCAGCCGCCGCGCGTACCCGGCGCCGAGGGTCGCCAGCACCAGCCCCAGCAGGACGACAGGCAGCGACAACGCGCGGAGCGTGAGACTGCCGGCGGCGCCGCCGAGCGCGAGCGCCGCGAGCCCGGCGGCCGTGATCAGGAAGCCCGCGGGCTCCGGGCGCGGCGGCGCGCCGGCCCCCGCACGCCGCACGTCCCACGCCAGATAGGCGCTGAAGAGCGGGACGAGGAAGCCGTAGCTGTAGTACGGCACGTGGAGCCAGACGGCGACGAGGTCGCGCAGCACCGGCAGGTAAAGCGCGAGCACGGCGGCGCCCAGGGCGACGCCCGCGGTCGTCGCGAGCCGACAATCCCTGGTCGTGCGAGCCGCAGCCGAAGGCGAGGCGAGCCTGGTCACGCGGTCTCCGCGGCCTTCCGGTCCGCCTGTGCGACGAACCAGGCCCACGTCCGCGCCAGGCCTTCCTCGATGCCGACGGCCGGGCGCCAGCCGAGCTGGCCCGCCGCGCGCGAGGGATCGAGCACGCTGCGCCGCACGTCGCCCGAGCGCACGGGCTCGTGGTAGGCGCCGACCCTCGGGCGCGCGAGGGGCTGGATCACGCGCCAGAGCGCGTTCACGCTGGTGGCGCGGCCGGTGCCGATGTTGAAGATCGCCATGTCCTCCGCCGCCACGGCCACGCGGAGCGCGGCGAGGTTGGCGGCGACCACGTCCTCGACGTAGACGAAGTCGCGCACCTGCTCGCCGTCGCCGAAGATCGTCGGCGCCAGCCCGGCCAGGATGCGCTGCATGAAGATCGCGACCACCCCGGCCTCGCCGTGCGGGTCCTGGCGCGGCCCGTAGACGTTGGCGTAGCGGAGCACGACCGCCTCCAGGCCGAAGGTGACGCGGAAGTAGTCGAGATAGTGCTCGATGGCGAGCTTCGCGACGGCGTAGGGGCTGCGCGGCCGGCAGGGATGCGTCTCGTCGGCCGGAGGGCCCGTCTGCTCGCCGTAGATCGCGCCGCCGGTGGACGCGAAGACGATGCGCCGCGTGCCGTGACGCCGCGCCGCCTCGAAGACGTTGAGCGAGCCGAGCACGTTGACGTCGGCGTCGGTCTGCGGCGACTCGACCGAGCGACGCACGCTGACCTGCGCGGCGTGGTGGCAGACGACCTCGGGGCGCTCTTCGGCGAAGACGGCGTCCAGCGCGGCGTCGCGGATGTCCACGCGGTACCAGCGAGCGCGCGGGTCGACGTTGTCGGCGGAGCCCGACGAGAGGTCGTCGACGACCGCGACGTCGTGGCCCGCGGCCAGATAGGCGTCGGTGATGTTGGAGCCGATGAAGCCCGCTCCGCCGGTGATCAAGATCCGCATGCGAGCTCTCCCGTGGTCAAGCGCCGGGCCGTGCGGCCATGAGCCGGCGCGTCGAGGTCGTGAGCAGCGTCCAGTCGCGCGGGCCGAGCGCGCGGGTGGCCAGCGCGGCCACCAGGAACGCGGCGGCGCCGGCGGCCGCCGCCAGGATCAGGCGCGGAAGGTCGTGCGAGTCGCCGGCGACCACGCGCGCCACCGCGAAGAGCAGCACGGCGGCGACGCCGATCCGCGCGAGGTCGCCGACGGGCACGCGCGCGCTGTGCAGGCGCGCCATCCCGACGAACGCCCACATCGAGGCCACGACCTGCGCGACGGTGTTGGCGAGCACCGCGCCCGCCGTCGCGTGGCCGGGGATGAAGAGGAACGCGAGCACGATATTGAGCGCGACGGCCACGCCGGTGGCCGTGAGCGCGCAGTGGCGGTCGCCCACCGCCTGCAGCGAGGCCGCCGCCACCTTGCGCAGCCCGCCGAGCACCGCCACCACCGCCAGCACGCCGAGCAGGCGCGCCGCGGGCAGGTAGGCGGCACCGTAGAGCCAGTGGATCACGCCGGGCGCGAGCGCAGCCACCAGCGCGGCGATCGGCGCGCCGGACAGCGCGACGTAGCGCATGGCCGTGCGATACACGCGCTCGAACTCGGCGCGCTCGCCGCGGCCGTGCAGCGCCGCGAGCGCCGGGAGCAGCGCGCCTACCGCGATCTCCGGCACCACCATGACGCGCGTGGCCAGGCCGAAGGCCAGGCTGTAGAAGGCGATTTCCTCGGGTGGCGCGAAGAGCCGCAGGAAGAAGATCTCCGAGCGGTCGCGGACGAGCGCCTCGAGGACGGCGACGACGGCCAGCGAGGCGACGTAGCCGCGGATCTCCCCGCGCGCGCCGATGGGCGGCGGCACCGCCGGGCCGCCGAGGACGCCGCGGGCCCGCGCGCGCTGCATGAAGCACGACACGGTCGTGCCGAGCATGAGGCCGAGCATGAGGCCGAGGATGTCGAAGCCGAGCGTGACGACGACGATCGACGCCAGCAGGTGCACCGCCATCTTCACCGTGCTGGTCTGCGTGGTGAGGTCATAGCGCTGGGCGCCGAACACGGCGTGCGTGTAGATGCCCTCGACGGTGACGGGTACCAGCAGCAGGGCCAGCACGATGAAGGGCAGACGCAGCCGCGGCTCGACCCCGGCCAGCACGATGGCGATGAGCGCGGCGACCACGAGGCCCGTGGTCACCAGCTGGCGCCGCATGAAGAAGCGCACGAAGCCCCAGGCGCGCTCGCGCTCGCCGCACGCGTAGGCCTCCGCCGTGTAGCGCGCGGTGGCCAGCGCCCAGCCGAGGGTGGCGATCGCGGTCAGCATCCGCAGGGCCCACATCAGGTACGAGTAGTCGCCCATGAGGCTCGGGCCGAGGCCGCGCGCCAGGATGATCGACATGAGCAGGCCGGCGCCGAGGCCGATGAACGTCACGAGCCCGTACCAGGCCGTGTTGCGCACCAGCGCGGTGCGCACGTTGGCGGGCGGGGTGGCGGTGCTCACGCGGCGCGCTCCGGCAGCGCCTGGCCCGCCGGCGTCCACACCGCCTCGGCGCCGCCGCGCGCGGCCCGGGCGAGGCCGGCCACGCCCGCCGCGCTGACCGTGCAGAAGTAATAGGGGAGCGCCAGCGGACCGAGCCGGCGGCCCAACCGCTCGGCGACGAAGCCGGCGGCGGCCAGCGCGTAGAAGGCGGCCTGTGCGACGAGCGTCGCCGCGTAGACGGGGCCGGTCGCGAACAGGAGCACGTTGGCGACGAGGGCCACGGCCAGGCAGGGTGCGGTGGTCCAGCGGAGCGCGCGATGCGAGACGAGCATCCAGACGGCCCGCCAGCGCCGCGCCCTCACGAGCACCGGTAGCCACCGGCGCAGCAGATGCGCGCCCTGCGCGATGATCCGCACGTGGCGGCGGAACTCCTGGCCGCCGTCCTTCGAGGGCGGCTCCACCGTCTGAGCACCGGCGTCGAAGCGGCAGCGATAGCCGGCCAGGCAGGCCTGGATCGGATGCAGGAGGTCGTTGACCTCGGAGGCGGCCAGGTCGCGATAGAGCGGGCGGCGGAGCGCGTAGATCGCGCCGTCGGCACTGGCGAGGAAGCCGAGCGCGGCCTCGCCGGCCTTGAGGGCGGCCTCGAAGCGCACGTAGCCGCTGGCGGCCACGCGCGCGTCGCCGCCGGCCGCGTAGAGGCCCTGACCGCTCACGAGGCCGACGCTCGGGTCGGCGAACGGCGCGGCCAGCCGCGCGATCGCGTCGGGGGCGAAGAGCGCGTTGGCGTCGGTGAACACGAGCACCTCGCCGCGCGCGGCGGCCACACCGCGGTTGAGCGCCGGCGACTTGCCGGCGCGCGGCTCCTGGCGCACGAGCCTCACGCGGTCGTCCGGGTAGCGCTGCACGAGCGCGTCCGTGGCGTCGGTCGAGCCGTCTGAGACGACGATCGCCTCGAGCTTCTCGCGGGGATAGCGCTGGTGCCCCAGCGTGCTCGCGAGCTTGGCCGCGATGCAGCCCGCCTCGTTGTAAGCGGCGACGATCACCGACACGCTCGGGGCGCCGCGCCGCGTGGCCGGGCGCGCCGGCCCGATGCGGCGCGAGAGGACGCGCAGCAGCAGCGGATAGCCGATCCACGTGTACGCGAGCAGCGCCGCGGCCGCCCAGAAGAGCACGGCGAGCGCGTTCACGCCGCGAGCCTGCGCGGCGCGACGCCTGCCGTCTCGCGATAGACGCGCGCCGTCGCGTCGACCTGGCGCGTGAGGTCGAAGCGGTCGAGGACGAGGTCGCGGCCCGCGCGTCCCATCCGTTGGGCGGCCAGCGGATCGCGCAGGAGCGCGCGCAGCGCGCGCGACAGCGCCGCGGGCTCGCGTGGGGGCACGAGCCGGCCCGTGCGCCCCTCGCGGATCACCTCGGGCGTGCCGTCGACGGCCGTCGCGACCACGGGCTTGGCCATGGCCGAGGCCTCGATGGCCGTGAGCGGCATGCCCTCGTACAGGGAGGGCAGCGCCAGGACGTCCAGCGCGTCCAGCACGCGCGGGGCGTCGGAGCGAAAGCCGGCGAAGAGGACCGAGGGCCTGATGCCGAGCCCGTCCACGCGGCGCTCGAGGGCGCCGCGGAGGCTGCCGTCGCCGACGAGGAGCAGCCGCGCGTCGGGGAACTCCGCCAGCACCGACGGCCACGCCTCGAGCAGGTACACGTGGCCCTTCTGCTCCTCGAGGCGTCCGAGCACGCCCACCAGCGGCGTCGCGCGATCGATCGCCAGCTCCTTGCGCACGGCGTCGCCGCCGGCGCCGGGCCGGAACACGGAGAGGTCACGGCCGTTGGGCACGACGACGATCTTGCGCGTGTCGTAGCCCTTGCCGGCGATGAGGAAGGCGCGCGCGGCTTCCGACACCGCGATCACGCGGTCCACGAAGCGAGCCACGAGCCGGTCGGCCAGGAAGCTGCCGCCGATGAGCCCGCGCCGCCAGCCCTCGCGGCCGTGATAGGTCTCCACCACGCGCGCGCCGTGCCAGCGCGCGAGCGGCGCGGCCACGACGGCGGAGCGGAACAGGTGCGCGTTGACGACGTCGGGCCGGAAGCGCTCGATGAACGCCGACAGCTTGCCGACCTCGTCGCGGCGCCGCCACGACTCGGCCTGGACGGCCAGCGTCTCGATCGCCACGCCCTTCAGGTCGGGCGCGAAGGCCTCGAGCAGCGGGGCGGGCGCGGCCAGCGCCAACCGGAACTCGCGCGCGTCCAGGCGGCGGGCCAGCGCGAGGACGACCTCCTCCACACCGCCGCGCACCGGCGAGGTGAGCACGAACAGGACGGAGACGCGCCTCATCTACGCTCCTCCGACGGGTGAGACCCGCACCGCGCGAGCGCACGGCGAGCCCTCGCGCAGCCCCGCGTCCTCCAGCAGGACGTCGTGCACGCCGGTGATGTGATCGACGCCGCGGTCCACCGGCACGCTCGCGAGCAGCACCGCGTCCGCCGTGGGATCGCTCGGGTGGTAGCCGTGCATGCCGGCGAAGCGCACGGCGCCCATGTCGCTCGGGCAGAGCAGCATCCCGGGCTTGAGCAGGAAGAGCAGGTGGTAGTAACGGTCGTCGTCGAACGCCACGCCGAGGCGCTGCAGCTCGCTCGGGGTCATGAGCTGTCCGCACGGGTGCTCGGCGAGGAACTCCGTGAGCACGCGGCGCGCGCGCTCGTTCCAGACCCAGAAGCGCGCCATCGTCGAGTCGTAGGCGGGCAGGTAGTCGCCCGGCACGGACAGGCCGAGCGCGGCCACGTCGCGGCGCAGGTCGCACGTCCAGCGGATCGGCGTCATCCCGTGGTCGGAGAACACGAACATCCGCACGTCGCGCCGCGCGCGTGTCGCGGCCTGCCAGACGCGCCGCAGTCCGGCCTCGTACCAGTCCACCGTGCGTTTCACGTGGTCCGCGTCGTGGATGTGCCAGTGCAGGTCGGCGTCGAGCCCCGAGAGATAGAGGAACAGCACGCGGGCGTCGGTGACGGCGGCGCGCCGCGGGGCGAGGTCCAGGATCTGCGCGTCGGTGTGCCGGTGGTAGTTGTAGCACTCGTAGCGCAGCCCGTGTCCGCGGAAGGCGTCGAACAGCGATGGGCAGTCGAGCCCGCCCGGCTGGTAGATGTCGCGCTTCTCGGTGAGGTCGAAGTACGGCAGATGCGCCACCGGGTAGTCGTAGAGCGAGAAGTAGCCCGAGTAACCCGACAGCCGCCGCGCGGCCGTCTTGAGCACGCGGCGGGCGACGCGGTTTTCCACGAGCGGGCGCGGCAGCGCCGACAGCGCGCGCGTCCAGCGGAAGGGTGAGCGCGCGGGGTCCCGGTAGAAGAGGTTCCAGTGGCCGTGCTGGCTCGGCGTCCGCCCGGACAGCAGCGTCGGGATCGCCCCCGAGCTGTAGCCGAGGATCGTCGTCAGCCAGCGGCGGTCGGGGAGCACGTCGTCGAGGAACGAGCGGTTCCGGACGACTTCCCAGCCGAGCGCGTCCACGAGCACGTAAATGGAAAGCGGCGTGTCCATGTGTCCTCTCAGTTGTTGCGAACGCACCAGCGCCAGAGCGCCGTCACGGCGCCGCGGGCAGCGGCGGGCGTACGCGGCGCGGCGCGGCCCGCCAGGGGCAGCAGCGGCCTCACGTCCGTCGGCGCGCGGTGGCCGTCGCGCGCCAGGTCGACGTAGGCGAGGGCGCCGGCGGCATAGAGCAGCGCGCGCGGCGTGGAGCGCCGTGCGAGCGCGAGGGCGCGCAGCGGGCTCACGGGCAGGGGCGCGCGGTTCGGGTGCAGCGCCAGCTTCGCCCACTCGCGCAGGCGCCGGTAGCGCGGCTGCGCGCCGGCCCAGCGCGCGAGCAGCACGTCGAGCGGCGCGCGGCCGCCCGTCAGCTCCTCGAGCTCCCAGACCAGGAACGCGGTCAGGGCCGGCACGCCCTCGACGATCCGCCGCCGCAGCCACGCGCGCTGCGGGCCGGCGTCGCCCTCGGGCAGGAGCGGCTCGCCGCTCGGGTCGAGCTTGGCGCGAGTGGCGCGCTCGAGCTCGGCTTCGAACGCGGCGGGTAGTCGAGCCGCGAGTTTCGGCGTCCGCGCGAGCAGCCGCGCGAACGCGGCCGGGCGCTCGGCATAGGACGTCGCGTGAACGCCGGCGAAGGCGAGGGCCGAGCCCGCGAGGTCCAGCACGAGCTTCACCCGCTGGTAGGCGACGTCGAGCAGCGCCTCGCCGGCGAGGCCGTCGAGGCGGTCGTAGGCCTCGAGCTGCTCGATCGTCCGGTTGAAC
>Ga0137403_10007531_pt1 | contig 12256 bp, 9 predicted proteins | sample CZOMad2_1_16fung_FD_122057 | JGI IMG/M metagenome (GOLD analysis project Ga0137403, IMG submission 122057) | Vadose zone soil fungal communities from Angelo Coast Range Reserve, California, USA - CZOMad2_1_16fungal (Hybrid Assembly) | ecosystem: Environmental > Terrestrial > Soil > Vadose zone...
TAGGCCTTCGCGTTCCGCTCGATCTCGGGCGTCGGGTATGACGAGTAGCCGACCGCGATCTCTTGCGCGAGAAAGACGGTGTCGACCGCATGCTCGAAGGCCTCGACGTCGAGCTCGCCGTCCTCGCGGCGGAACTTCATCAGGTTCAGCGAGGCGAGGTTGCAGGCGCTGTCATCAATGGACATGTACTCCGAGCACGGATTGGACGCGTTGATCCGCGACGTGTTCGGCAGCGTGTGCCACTTGTTGATCGTCGTGTCGTACTGGACGCCCGGGTCGGCCGACTGCCAGGCCGCCTCGGCGATGTCGCGCATCAGCTTCTTCGCGTCGACGGTCTCGACGACGCTGCCGTCGGTGCGTGCGGTCAGGTTCCACTCGGCGCCGGCCTCGACGGCCTCCACGAACGCGTCGGTGATGCGCACCGAGTTGTTCGCGTTCTGGTACTGGATCGAGGCCCAGTCCGGCGAGTCGAGCGACATGTCGTAGCCGGCCTGCTCGAGCACGCGCGCCTTCTGCTCCTCGCGCGCCTTGCACCAGACGAACTCTTCGATGTCGGGGTGGTCGACGTCGAGGACGACCATCTTCGCGGCGCGCCGCGTCTTGCCGCCGGACTTGATCGTTCCGGCGGAGGCGTCGGCTCCGCGCATGAAGGAGACAGGCCCGGACGCGTAGCCGCCCTTGGAGAGCTGCTCCTTCGACGAGCGGAGGTGCGAGAGGTTGACGCCGGAGCCCGAGCCGCCGCGGAAGATAACGCCCTCGCGGCGGATCCAGTCGAGGATCGACTCCATCGAGTCGTCGATCGAGAGGATGAAGCACGCCGAGCACTGCGGCTTCTCTTCGAAGCCGACGTTGAACCAGACCGGCGAGTTGAAGGCGGCGAGCTGGTTGACGAGGATGAACTTGAGCTCGGCCTCGAAGGTCTCGGCCTCGTCCTCTGACGCGAAGTAGCCGCCTTCGCGGCCCCAGCCGGCGATCGTGTCGACGACGCGGCCGATCATCTGCTTGACGCTCGACTCGCGCTCCGGCGAGGACATGCGGCCGCGGAAGTACTTCTGGGCGACGATGTTCGTCGCCGTCTGCGACCAGAACTTCGGGAACTCGACGCCCTTCTGCTCGAAGGTCGGCTTGTCCTTGCCGGCGATGAAGGCATCGCGCAGCTCCCATTCGAGCTCTTCGAACGGGTCGCGTCCGGGGATCGTGAAGTAGCGCTTGACGGCCGCTCCTGCGGTCTTGTCAGCGACTTTGTTCACGTACTCCTCGGTCGCTACTGCTGCGTTCTGGGTGCCTTCTGCCGACGCCATCTTCCCCTCCTAAGGTTAGTTGCGGTACGCCGGCTGCCGCGTCAGGACGGCGGTCGAGCGGACCGACTAATTTAGGAAAGGGGTCGGACGGAATCGCGTCTACGAGCGGTCCGCTTGCGGTGCCGTTCGCGTGCGCGGGAAGCGGGTGCGCAGGCGCTGAATCAGCGGCGGCGAGGCGGCCGCGAGCAGCGCTGCCAGCGCGACCGCGCCCAGGATCAGCAGCGGTAGCGGGATGCTGCGCGAGCTGGCCGGGATCGACTGGGACGTGCCGGCGTGGGGGACGGCGGCCTCGGCCTGCTTCTTCGCTTCCTTGGGCGTGAGCTTGCTGCCGGGGCCGCTCGTCGCGGTGGGGCCGCCGCCGCGGTTGTTCGGCCCGTTCTGCGTCGTCGTTCCGGAGCCGATCATCGCAGCGGTGATGTCGTCCAGGATCGACGAGTAATCCGCGAGATCCGGCGGCACGCTCCGGTAGGCCTGACGCAGGCAGTGCTGCGAGTAGCTGCCGTTGATCTGACCGTCCTTCGTCCAGTCGTTGATCACGCGCTTCGCGCAGGGAGTGCCCGCATGGGCGACGGAGGGGCTCGCGGCGAGGAGAGAGACGGCGGCTGCGAGTGCGACGAGTGGGAGGCGCGGCATCATGGAAGTCTTGCGGAGGGGAGTTAGCCGTTTGTTAGGACGGCCAAACTCGACAAATGTTTCGATAGCCTCGGTCCCGATGCGCACCGCCCTCGAGCGCCGGGCGACGAGGCTCGATGGTCCGACGCGGCCCGGCGCGCTAATCGCACCGCTACCGCTGCTCGCCGGGGTCTCGGCCGGCCTGGTCGCAGCGGCCGTGCTCTTCAGCAAAGGGTCGTCGGACGACCCCTTGATCTGGATCGGTGGACTGGCGATCGCGTTCGCGGCTGCCGCCGCGGTCTCGGCGGCGGTCGGCTCTCTGGCGGTCCCCGCGTTGTCCGCGCTCGCTCTCGCGACGGTCGGCTGTTTCGCCGGCCTCGTCGTCTGGCAGGGGTTCTCGATGCTCTGGACGATCGAGGCCGACCGGACCTGGAACTACGTCAATCGGGCGCTCGTCTATCTCGCGTTCCTGGTGCTGGGGTTGGCGCTCGGGACGATGCGGCGGGCGCCGCGGTTTGCTGCCGGATGGCTCGCGGTCGTGACGGCGGCGGCGATCGGCTGGGCGCTCGCGACGAAGATCTTCCCCGGCTTGTCGGCGGAGACCGAGCGGGTCGCGCGTCTGAACAGCCCGATCGGCTACTGGAACGTGCTCGCGCTGCTGACCGTGTTCGCGCTGCCGCTGGCGCTGTGGATCGCAGCGCCGCGCTCGCGGCCGGCCTGGCTGCGCGCGGCCGGGGTCGTCTACCTCTACGCGGCGCTCGTCGCGTTGGTGCTGACGTTCTCGCGCGGCGGTGTCGCTGTCGGGATCGTGGCGGTCGCGCTCTGGTTCGCGATCGCGCGGCCCCGGCTGGAGAGCGTCGCTGCGCTTGCGCTCGCGATCGTGCCGACGCTCGCCGTGTCGGGCTGGGCTTTCTCGCGCCCGGGGCTGACGAAAGACGGGCAGCCTCGCTCGCTGCAGGTGCACGACGGCCGCTGGTTCGCGCTCGCCCTCGTGCTCGGCGGGATCGGCGCGTTTGCGGCTGCGTTCTTCGTCGCTCGCTACGAGAACCAGCGGCCGTTGACGGAGCCGTGGCGGCTGCGACTCGGCCGCGCGGCGGTCGTGGCTGTCGTTGCCGCCGCGGCCGTGAGTGTCGGCGCGCTGCTGGCCGCCGGGATCACTCCATCCCGGGTGCTGCACAAGTTCAACGAGCCGGCGCCGGTGTCAGCCGGGCAGGGGGCGAACAACCTGACGAACCTCTCCTCGAGCAGCCGCTGGAACTGGTGGCAGGAGGCGTGGAAGGCGTGGCGCGCGCACCCGGTGCTCGGCACCGGCGCTGGAACGTTCGACCTCACGCACCGAAAGCTGCGCGTGGACGGCACCGTCGCGACGGAGCCGCACAACTTGCCGCTGCAGTTCCTGAGTGAGACGGGGATTTTCGGCTTCATCCTCTTCCTCGGGATCGCGCTGGCCGGCGCGGGAGCGCTGATCGAGACGTTGCGCCGGTTGGAGGGGGAGGACCGGCTCGCGGCGGCGGCGCTGGTGGTTGGGCTCTTCGCCTACGTCGTCCACGGGGTCGTCGACTTCGACTGGGACTTCATCGCCGTGACCGCGCCTGCGGTTGCGGTGCTCGGGGTGCTGCTCGCGGCCGGTCGGCCCGCGCAAAGGCGGCTGGGCGCCCGGCGTGGAGTGATTGCGGTCGCCGCCGGCGCCTTCGCCGCGGCGGCCTTGTATTCGCTCGCTTCGCCGTGGCTTGCGGCTCGGCGCGTCGACGACGCCTACGCGGCCTTGAGCCGGGGTGACCCCGGAGCCGCGGTGTCCGACGCGCGGAGCGCGCACGACATCAATCCCGTCTCGGTCGACGCGCTCTTGGCGTGGGGTTTGGCCGAGGCGGGACGCGGGGACGTCGCCGCCGCCGGCCGGATCTACACAAAGGCGATCTCGAGCCAACCGGACAACTGGCGGCCGTGGTACTTCCGGGCCAAGCTGCTCGAGAGGCTCGCCGGGCCGAACGCGGCGCTGTTCGACGCCCAGCAGGCGGCGGCGCGCGATCCGCTCGGCCGGGCCGGGGCCTACGCCGCCTCGCTGGCTACGGCGCCGTAGCGCGCAGCCAGGTCTGCGTCCAGAAGAGGCCGAGCGCCCGGTAGACGAGCGGCTCGGCAATGTGCGCGGCGATCTCGCGCGGGCTGTTGGCGAAGAGGCGCTTGCGGTTGTTGTGGAAGCGGGTGATCTCGACGAAGCCGGCCTCTCTGAGCAGGCGCTTGAGGCGGCGCGGCGAGTAGCCCATCTCGGTGACGCCGTACTCGTCGCTCGCGTCGCGGCCCTGGAAGCGGTGCTTCCAGTTCGGCTCGACGAGCAGGAGCCGGCCGCCGGGGCGGAGCGCCTTGCCCGCGGTCGCGAGCACCAGGTCGGCACGCTGGCTGTGGTGCAGCGCGTCGTAGAGCAGAGCCGCGTCGAAACGGCGTTCGAGGTCGAGGCTCTCCATGTCGGCGACATCGAAGGTTGCTTGGGTGCCTTCTTGGTCGGCGAGCTCCCGCGCGATCGCGATCATCTCCGGCGAGATGTCGTAGCCGTGTGCGTCGAGTCCGTGACGTGCGGCGAAGCGGGTCATCCAGCCCGAGCCGCAGCCGAGCTCGACCAGGCTCATGCCGGCGTGCAGGTCAAGGATCTGGAGGATGTGGCCGAAGTCGATCAGCAGCCGCGACGTCATCCGCGGGTCGTGGTGGAAGGGCTTGTTCCGGAGCCAGGCGCGCCCCTCTTCGCCGATCGCGGCCGGGTAGTCGATCTCGGCTTGCTTGGGGTCGGTCACGGAGACCGATGATGCACGTAGTAGCGGAGCCCCGCGGCGGCGGCGTCTTCGGTGTGGGCGACCGTGGCGCCGGCGCGGTCGACCGTGTCGCGGACGTCGGCTTCGGGTAGCGCCAGCATCCTGACCGGGTGGAAGCCGGCGGCGTGGAGGCGCTCGGCGCTGACGCGGTCGCGGAGCGCCGCGTAGAGGCGCCGCCGGGGTTGAAGCCGCCGCGCGAGCGGGAGTCGGGTCGGCAGCTGGAAGACGACGAGCCCGTCCGGGCGGGCGGCTTCTACCAGCCGCGTGATGTAGACGCGCGCGAGAGCCCTGCTCGGCAGGTGCTGGAGGACGAGGTTGGCGACCACGAGGTCGAAGCGGCCGGCGGGCGGGTGCTCGGCGTTGGTGAAGGTGACGTTCGGCGTGTCCGCGTTGAGCCGGCGGGCGTGCTCGAGCATGCGTTCGGAGACGTCGACACCGACGGCCTCGTCGAACCGGCGCGCGAGGGCGCGGGTGAGCCGGCCGACGCCGCAGCCGAAGTCGAGGGCCCGTTCACGACGTGAGGGCCGCTCGAGCTGCGCGGCCGTTCCGAGAAGCTGCTCGACGTCGGCTTCGCCGGTCGAGAGGAACTCGCTGAGCTCCCAGCCGCCGCCGCGCTTTCCGTCCGCAGCGAGGACGGCCCAGAACGGATCGACCAGCGCAAGGTCGTCCCAGTCCCGCGCCTGGTGCGACGCTGACTCCGGAAGCTGTCCCACAGTCCCGACGCTAACAACCCAAGTAACAGACTGTTACAAGTGCATTTCGGTTCGAATACGTTGCGCTTTCGTCGTGAAGCGGCAGCGAGACTGAGGTCGTGCTCGTCACTTGCTGGCCGTCACGGATCTTGACGATCTGCGGGCCGCGGATCGACGAACGGCTTGTTGCCGCGATCGCCAGGCTCGACGATCCGACGCTGCCGATCGCCGAGACGAACCGCCGGCTTGGCGTGATTGCGGAGGGTCTCGGGTTGATCCGGCCGAGCTATCAGCAGGTTCGCGTGATCGTGCACCAGCTGCGCTCCCAATACCGCTCGCCTCGGCTCGGCGCGATCTTGCTCGACATCAGCTACGGCGTCCGGCCGCCCCAAGCGATCTACGACCTCGTGACCGGGGACATCGACTAGGCCGTGTCTTTCCTAGTAACAGACTGTTACTAAGGTCCGAGCACGACGACCAGCTGCGCTCGTCGAAGGCTGCTCGGCTGCAGGCCGTCGAGGGCCGTGACGATGCTGATGCCGGCATCGCGAGCGAGGCGGTGTGCCTCCGCCGCGAAACCGGGGCGGTACATGACGAGCGTCGGCCCTTGCGTCGGGCGAGGCGCGTTGCCGACGGCGCCGATCTTGTAGCCCCGCGCGCGGATCGCGGCCGCTTCGGCCGCGGCGGCGCCGGCCGCGCCGTTTCCGTTCAGGACGACGACACGCGTTTTCGCGCGCGACAGTCCCGCTTGACGCGACGGCTTCGTCGTCGCGGGCCTGCTCGCGGCCGGCTTCGCCGCAGCTCTTGCGCCGTGGCTCACCACGGAACGGCCGAGCAACACGGTTCCGACGACGATCAGAAGCACGAGCTCCACCGCGGCGACGGCGCTCGCCACAACCGCGGCGGTGCGCCACGGCCGGACGGCCTCGAACGGGACTGCGTGCTCCACGGGAGCGTCGAGTTCGCTACCCGGCCACGGCCTCCTGCAAGCTTTCCCACGTCAGCCGCAGGCCGTCCTCGAGCGACTGCTCGGCCCGCCAGCCGAGCTCGCGCGCGGCGAGCGCAGGGTCGGTGACGCTGCGGTCGATGTCGCCCGGCCGCGCCTGGGCGTACTTGGGCTCGCGGTCGATGCCGGTCACGCGCCGGCAGACCGCGTGCAGCTCGTTGACCGACGTCTCGATCCCGGTGCCGATGTTGTAGATGCCGCCGGCGTGGTCGGCCGCAGCGAGCACGCCGCGAACGACGTCGCCGACGTAGATGAAGTCGCGCGTCTGCTCGCCGTCTCCGAAGATCGTCGTCTCCTCGCCGGCGGCGAGCCGCTCGAGGAAGATCGCGATCACGCCGCCCTCGAGGCTCGCTTCCTGCCGCGGCCCATAGACGTTCGCGAACCGAAGCGAGACGTGCCGGCTCCCGAAGAGCCGGTTCCAGCCGGCGACGTACTCCTCGCCCGCGAGCTTTGAGATCCCGTACGGCGAGATCGGGCGGCGCGGCGCGTCCTCAGACGCCGGCCCGTCGCACTGGCCATAGATCGCGCCGCCGGTCGAGCTGAAGACCACGTGCGTTCCGTGCGCGCGCGCGGCCTCCAAGACGCGCACCGTTCCGAGCACGTTGACCTCGGCGTCGTAGTCCGGCCGCTCGACCGAGGTACCGACGTCGGCTTGGGCGGCCAGATGAACGCAGAGCTCCGGCTTCACCAGATCGAAGACCGCTGCGGCGTCCGAGCGGATGTCTCCAAGGTGCAACTCGGCCCGGGAGGGGAGCTTCTCGCGACTCCCCGTCGCGAGCGAGTCGAGCACGTGCACCTCGTCGCCGCGGGCAATCAGCGCCTCCGCGACATGCGAGCCGATGAAGCCCGCTCCGCCTGTCACGATCGCCCGCAAGGCCTCGTATCCTAGGCCGCGGATGTTCATCACGTTCGAGGGCCTCGACGGCTCGGGGAAGTCGACACAGGCCGAGCTGCTCGCCGAGGCGATTCGGGCCACCGGCCGGGACGTGGTGACGACGCGGGAGCCGGGCGGGACAAAGCTCGGCGAGCGGGTGCGCGAGCTGCTCCTGACCGGGAACGGGATCTCGCTCTGGGCCGAGGCGGCGCTGTTCGCGGCGGCGCGCGCGGAGCTCGTCGAGGAGGTGATCGGCCCGGCGCTCGAGCGCGAGGCGATCGTCATCTGCGACCGCTACCTCGACTCCTCGCTGGCCTATCAAGGTGTCGCACGCGGGCTCGGGGTCGAGCGCGTCCTGCAGCTGAACCTGCCGGCGATCGGCGAGCGGCTGCCCGACCGAACGTTCCTGCTCGAGATCGACCCGGACGAGTCGGCGCGCCGCGTCGGTCAGAACGGCGACCGGATCGAGCGAGAGGACGAGCAGTTCCGCCGGCAGGTCGCCGAGGCTTATCGTCTGCTGGCGGAAACGTTCCCGCAGCGGATCGAGGCGGTCGACGGAAGCCGCCCGCCCGCAGACATCGCCAAGGAGATCTTTGGACGCATTCGAGAAAGTCTCTGAGCAGCCCGAGGCCAAGCGCCTGCTTCGCGCAGCGCTCGACGACGGGCTCGCGCACGCATACCTCTTCCACGGGCCGCCCGGGGTCGGGAAACGCGCGATGGCGACGGCGTTCGCGGCCGAGCTTCTGGGCGACACCCCGCGCGTCGAGCGAGGCTCGCACCCCGACCTTTACGTGCTCGAGCCGCTCGGGGACCAGATCCGGATCGATGCCATCCGCGGCCTCAGGCACGACCTGCACATGCGGCCCTTCGAGGCCGACCGGCGCGTCTACCTGATCTTCGGCGCGCACTCGATGAACGAGGAGGCGGCGGACGCGCTGCTGAAGGATCTCGAGGAACCGCCCGCCTACGCCGTGATCGTGCTCGTCGCCGACGAGCTGGGCTCGCTGCCGGAGACGATCCGCTCGCGCTGCCAGCCGGTCCCGTTCCGGCGACTCTCGGAGCGGACGGTGCGCGAGTGGATCGCTGCGCAGTCGCCGGACCTGCCGGCCGACGAGGCGACCGCGATCGCACGGGTCGCGGCCGGCCGCCTCGATCTGGCGGCGCTCCTGCTCGACGACGCCGCCGCGAAGCGCCGTGCGGGGCGGTTGCAGCTCGCGCGCTCGGTTTACCTGGCGCCCGAGTTCGCCGCGTCGGCGGCAGCCGAGCGCGTCGTCGCAGGCTCGCGCGCCCGCGCGAAGCAGGCCCGGGAGGCTGCCGAGGCGGGGCTCGAGGGGCTCGAGTTGACCGAGCGAGAGACCGAACAGCGGCTCCGCCGGGCCGCGCGCGGAGCCGAGCGGGAGGAGCTGTTGGCCGCGCTGGAGGAGCTCGCGGCGTGGTACCGCGACCTGGTCGCCTTCGCGGCCGGGGCGGAGACCGCCGTCCATTGCGATCACGTTGACGAGCTGCGCGAGGACGCCTCGGTGGAGCGGCTCGCCGGCGCCGAGGAGGCGGCCGAGCTCGCCCGCGAGGCCTGGCGCAATTTCGCCGAGTTCAACGTCAACGCGCCGCTCGCACTGGAGGCCCTCTTCGTTCAGCTGCGCCGGTCCTTCGCGGTCGCCAGGGTCGGCGCCTGAGCCGTCGAACACCGGAGGTTGTGACTCCTTCGGAACACAGCTAGGCTCCGCCGGTCCCAGTGCTGCAATCGAGGTCGCTCAGCTCGCGCCCATGGCTGATCGCCGTCGCCGGCTTGATCGTGACGGCATTGATCACGACGCCCTTTTTCTTCGTCACCCGGCTCGTCGAGCAACTGGCGATTGCGGCGGCACTCTCGCTCGCAGTCGCGGTCGGCGCTTGGCTGCTCGCGAGGCGACTGGACCGTCGGGGGCAGGAGCTGGTCGATGCCGAGCGCAAGTATCAAGACCTGACGGACGGACTCCCGCTCGTCACGTGGGTCTACGGGGCCAAAGATCGAAACGACACGCGCCTCGTCGGCCCGCAGATCGAAGCCACCGTCGGCTACTCACCCGAGCAGTGGGATGGCGAGCTGCTCGAACGGATTCTCCATCCCGACGATCGCGACCGCGTCCTCGGCGAGCTTGCGAGCGCGGTCGAGCAAGGCGTGCCCTTCGAGAGCGAGTACCGCGTGCTGGGGCGGAACGGCGAGGTCGTCTGGCTCCGCGAGCACGCGAGGATCGTCTCCGGCGCGGACGGCGAGCCCCGCTTCGGACAGAGCTTCCTCATCGACGTCGGCGAGCTCAAGCGCATTGAGGACGAAAAAGACAGCCTCCTCGCCGGCCAGCGCGCCGCCGTGTCCGAGACCGTCGAGCGTCAGGGCCGGCTCGACCTGCTCCGCGAGGTCGCGGACGCCGCCACATCGCCCGATTACAGGGCCGCGATCGAGCGGGTTGCCGAGCTGGTCGTCCGGGACTTCGGCGACTGGTGTCTGATCGACCTGGCCGAAGAAGGCTCGCCGCTGAAGCGCCTTGCCGTTGCGCGCGCCGAGCCGGGAAGCAAGAAAGGCGAGCGTGCGCCGCAGCAGGAGCCGGACGAAGCCGTGCGCTCGGTCGTCGCCAGCGGGAACCCGCAGGTCATCCCTGCGCTCGGCGAGCGGTCAAACGGCCAGGAGCCGGGTCGCTTCCTCGGCGGCATCAACGCGAGCTCCCTGATCTGCGTTCCACTCCGCGCTCGTCAGCGCTCGATCGGCGCGATCACCGTCGCCCGAATCGCGCGCGGCCGCCCCTACGGCGCAGACGACCTCGCGCTCGTGGAAGACATCGCCGGCCGGATCGCGCTCGCCGTTGATCGTGCGCGGCTGTACGCCGAGGTCGAGCAGCGCGCGGACGCAGCACGCGTTCTGGCTCACGTCGCCGACGGGATTCTGCTCCTCGACCGGAGCGGAGTCGTCCGCCTCTGGAACCCGGCGGCGGAGGGGATCACCGCGATCCGCGCCGGCGACATCGTCGGCCGCTCGGCGGCAGACGCGATCCCGGGCTGGCACGAGTCGGTCGATTCGGTCCCGATCGCGAAGACGCCGGATCCGGGACACCCCGAAGTCGTGATCCCGCTCGAGACCGAGCGCGGCGAGCGGTGGATCGCAATCGCCGGGGTTCAGTTCTTCGGCGGGACGGTCTACGCGTTCCGCGACCTGACCGACGTTCGCAGGCTCGAGGAGCTCAAGGCGAGCTTCATCGCGACCGCGTCACACGAATTGCGAACGCCGCTGGCGGCGGTCTACGGCGCCGCTCAGACGCTGCTCCGCCACGACTTCGCCCTCGACGAGGGCGGCCGCGACCGGTTCGTGTCGCTGATTGCTGACGAGTCCGAGCGCCTTGGCCGGATCGTCAACGAGATCCTGCTCGCCAGCCAGCTCGACGCCGGGCGGCTCGATCTGGCGTCCGAGCCGTTCGACGCGGCCGAGCTGGTCGAGCGCGTCGTCGAGGCCACGCGCGCGTACGCGCCTCCGGGTGTTCACGTCGAAGGTCGAGTGTCCGACGATCTGCCGCTGGTAGAGGCGGACCGCGACAAGGTTCGGCAGGTCCTCGTGAACCTGGTCGAGAACGCGATCAAGTACTCACCCGACGGCGGCCGGGTCGAAGTCCGCGTCGAGGCGCACGAAGAGAACGTGCTCTTCCAGGTCCGCGACGAAGGGCTCGGGATTCCCACCGAAGAGCAAAGCATGGTCTTCGAGAAGTTCTACCGCGTCGATCCGCATATGACCCGCGGCGTCGGCGGCACGGGGCTCGGGCTCTACATCTGCAACGAGCTCGTCGGCCGCATGGGCGGGCACATCTGGCTCGAGTCGAAGGCAGGGGAGGGATCGACTTTCCTGTTCGAACTTCCCGCTGCTCCCTCCATCGAGACCACCCGGCCGGCAGAGGTGGGGACGCGCTCGGAGAACGTGAGCTCCTGACCCCCACGTACCGGGGGGCAGGTGCTGCCATTCCGCGACGCCGCTAAAGTGGGACGTCTGCCGACGTAGCTCAGCTGGTAGAGCACTTCACTCGTAATGAAGGGGTCCCCGGTTCGAGTCCGGGCGTCGGCTTCGCTCTAGTAGCGAGTTTGCGGGCCTCTCCTCCTCGCCAGAGGGTCGTGTGTCAAGCCTTGTGTCAAGTTGGCGGGGAAGCGAAGCAGGCTCGGAGGCACTACGCCCGCCTGTTCGACCGGTCCGACGTTGAAGCTCGCGTCCGAGCCGCACAGGCATCGCTCGGCGCGGCCCTGGAGAAGGACTCCGGAGGTGACTTCTGACTCAGACCTATAAGAGTCATCGGTCCCGAGTCGCCTGCGTGACCTTGAAAGGTGACTCAGCCGAGACCGACGCAGGAGGCGGGCCTTGGCGCACCCGCCTCCTGCGCTTGGGGTCCTACCCGGTTACCTTTGGCGACCGGTGCGATTCGACCGCCACGTGCTTAGTGACCTTCTTGCGGACGGCCTTGACGCCCTTCACGCCGCTCTTCGTGGTGACGGTCTGAGTCGGACTCGTCACCGTGACGGTCTGGGTCGGGCCGGGGACGGTGGAGACCACCGTCGTCGCCGGCCGCGTCGTGATCACGGTCGTCGTTGGCCCGTGAGTCGAGCCGCTCGTCTGACCCGGCTTCGGCACCGTGCAGCCGTTGTTGAAGATCGCCTGCCCCTCCGCGGTCCAGTTCTGGCCGGGGAAGTGATGAACCACCTTGTCTTTACCCACGTAGTCGAACGCGGGGATGATGTCGCGGTGATCCTGGTGGGCGTAGTGCCCGTCGATCACACCTGAGGCATCAGGCGTGATCACCACGTACGGATTCGTCTTCGACCCGGTCGCGTGGCAGATCGTCACCTTATTGTGCGCGTTGTTAGTGGTGGTGATCGTCCCTATCGCGGGTTTGCTTCCACCCGCAAGCACAGTCGCCGCGTAGACTCCCGCCAGAGCGAGGATCGCCGCAGCGAGCGGT
>Ga0137403_10007533_pt1 | contig 12255 bp, 3 predicted proteins | sample CZOMad2_1_16fung_FD_122057 | JGI IMG/M metagenome (GOLD analysis project Ga0137403, IMG submission 122057) | Vadose zone soil fungal communities from Angelo Coast Range Reserve, California, USA - CZOMad2_1_16fungal (Hybrid Assembly) | ecosystem: Environmental > Terrestrial > Soil > Vadose zone...
ACCGCCGGCCTCACCGTCAGCGGCAACGGCACCGGCACGGTCACCGTCACCGGCAGCCTCGCCAACATCAACACCGCCCTCAACGGCCTGGTGTTCGCGCCGACCGGCAACTTCAACGGCAGCGCCAACCTCACGGTCACCACCAGCGACCTCGGCAATACCGGCTCGGGCGGCGCCCAGACCGACGTCGACACCGTCGCCATCACCGTCAATGCCGTCAACGACGCCCCCGTGAACACGGTGCCGGCTGCCCAGGCCATGAACGAGGACGGCACGCTGACGTTCTCGAGCGCCGGCGGCAACGCCATCTCCATCGCCGACGTCGATGCCGGCAGCAGCAGCGTCCAGGTCACGCTGGCCGCCACCAACGGCGTGCTCACGCTGGCCGGCACCGCCGGCCTCACCGTCAGCGGCAACGGCACCGGCACGGTCACCGTCACCGGCAGCCTCGCCAACATCAACACCGCATTGAACGGCCTGGTGTTCGCGCCGAGCGGCAACTTCAACGGCAGCGCCAACCTCACGGTCACCACCAGCGACCTCGGCAATACCGGCTCCGGCGGCGCCAAGACCGACGTTGATACCGTCGCCATCATCGTCAACTCAATCAACGACGCTCCCGCCGGAACGAATGCGACGGTCACCACTAACGAGGACACGACCTATACCTTCACGACCGGCAATTTCGGCTTCACGGATCCCAATGACAGCCCGGCCAACGGCCTGCTGGCGGTGGAGATCACGAGCTTGCCGACGGCCGGTCAGCTGCTCCTCAATGGCGTCGCGGTCACGGCCGGCCAGGTCGTCGCGGCGAGTGAAATTGCACTCGGCCATCTGACCTTCCAGCCGGCGGCCAACGCCCCGGCCGGGGCCGCCAGCGGCGCCGGCTATGCGAGCTTCGGCTTCCAGGTGCAGGACAATGGCGGCACGGCCAACGGCGGCGTCGACCTCGATCCGACACCCAACACGCTCACGATCAACGTCACGCCCGTGGCGGACGCGCCGAACCTGACGCTCACGCAGCCGCCTTCCGGCGCGGTGTTCAATTCCGGATTCGAGGGCTCCACCGGATTTCCCACCTCAGCCGGCGATGGCGGCTCCGGCTTCTGGTTCACGACCGATGCGGCAATCGAGGTATGGCAGAACGGTCAGGATGCGAACTACAACGCTGCCGCCGGCACGACCTTCATCGAGCTCAACAAGACGACGCAAAGCTTCCCGAGCGCCGGCGAAATCTACCACGATATCGCCACCGTCGCGGGTCAAGTCTACACCGTAACCTTCCAGGCGGTCGGCCGGCCCACTTACGGCATCGGCAACACCGCATTCGAGGTGCGTGTCGACGGCACGACTTTTGCCGGCATCGCACAGGATGCCACTCCCTTCACCACGACCGGCACCAATTGGCAGACCTATACGGTCACCTTCGTCGGCAACGGCAGCTCGATGCGGCTCGAATTCATCACGACCCAAACCACCGTTGATCCCAACGGCCGCGGCTCGTTCATCGACGACATCACCCTCAGTCAGCAGAACGGATTTATCGAGAACCAGCCGATCAACCTGGCCGGTGCGATCGCGGCCAGCCTGGTGGATACGGACGGGTCGGAGACCCTGAACATCCAGATCTCCGGTGTCCCCGCCGGAGCGACGCTCTCGGCCGGTACTAACCTGGGCGGCGGCCTGTGGTCGTTGACCGCCGCGCAGCTGGTGGGCCTCACGATGACGCCGCCCACGAACTTCACGGGGACGATCAACCTCGGTGTGACGGCGACGGCGACCGAGACGTCAAACGCGTCGACGGCGTCGACGTCGGGGACGCTGACGCTGAACATTCTCCCGGATGGCGCAACGCTCGCGGGCGGCATCGGCAGCGACTCGCTGACCGGTGGCGCCGGTGCCGATACGATCACCGGCGGGGCCGGCAACGATACCATCTCCGGCGGCGCCGGCATCGACAGCATGGTCGGCGGTACCGGCAACGATCTGTTCATCGTCGACAACACTGCCGACGCGATCCTCGAGAACGCCGGCGAGGGGACCGATAGCGTACAGAGCTCCGTCACCTACACGCTCGGCGCCAACATCGAAAACCTGACGCTGACCGGGGCAGCGGCCATCAGCGGCACCGGCAATACGCTCGACAACGTCATCGTCGGCAATAGCGCCGCCAATCTCTTGAGCGGCGGCAACGGCAACGACACGATCGCCGGCGGCGGCGGCAATGATACGATCGACGGCGGCGCCGGCACCGACGTTCTCAATCTATCGGCGGCCACCGCGGCCCTGACATTCACCATGGTGCAGAGCGGCAGCGACACCGTGGTCAATCTCAGCGGCGTCGGCCTGGGCACGCTCACCTATCGCAACATCGAGGGCGTCATCGGCTCCGGCTTCAACGACTCGATCACCGGCTCCAGCGGCGCCGACTACATCGATGCCGGCGCCGGCAACGACACTGTTGTGGGTGGGGCGGGCAATGACACGCTCATCGGCGGGGCCGGCAACGACACCTATCAGGTCGGACTCGCGGACGGCACCGATTCGATCACGGACTCGGCCGGCACGGACGCGCTGGTGATCCAGAGCAGCGGCGCCGCTCTCTCCGCCCTGTCGTTCGATCACACCGGCAACGATCTGGTCGGCACCATCGGCGCCACGCAGCTGACGATCGCCGGTCACTACACCGGCACACAGAACATCGAGACCATCCAGTTCAACGGCGGCGGCACCATCGACGGCTATTCGCTCGGCGCCGCTACCTACGCCGTCAACACGGGCATCACCGGCACGGGCGGCAACGACCTCATCGTCGGCACGAGTGCGGCCAACAACATGACCGGCAATAACGGCAATGACCTGATGTTCGGAAGCGGCGGCGCCGACACGCTGACCGGCGGCAACGGCAACGACTATCTCGATGGCGGCGTCGATGCCGTCGCCGATTCTCTCTCGGGCGGCGCAAACAACGACACGATCATCATTCGCACCGCCGATACCGCCGACGCCGGCACCGAGGACGACGTCCTCGTGCTGTTCGACAACACCGGGTTCGGCACCATCAGCGGCGGCGCCAACGCGAACAACGATCTGTCGGTCGCCGGCAACCTCGGCGATATCCTCGCCTTCAACGGCACGCTCGATCTGACGGCGGCGGCGCAGATCGCGAAGGTGTCGAACATCGAGACGATTTCGATGAGCGACAGCATCGGCGGCGCCGGAGCGGACGCGCTGACGTTGAACGTCAACGATGTGATCAACCTGGGCACCGGCACGTTCGATCCGACCTTCTCCGGAGCCGACGCCTATTCGAGCAAGGACGCGGTGAAGGTCAACGGCGAAGCCGGCGACACGCTGCATCTCACGCAGACCACGAGCGGGGGATCAGACCACTGGTACCAGGTGTCCACGGCGAACAACATTCCGGCCGGGTACGCGCTATGGGTCCACGAGACCGCGGCAACCAGTACCGGCACGTCCGAGGACGCCTATGTCCTGGTGCAGACCACGATCGCAGTCACCACGCCTTAGCTGAGCGACCACTCGCCCATGGGATGCGGACGGCGGCCCGCCATGCGCCGCCGCCGCGGGACCTATCCCTTGACCTGGTTCAAGCTCGCCAGCGCGTCGACGAGGCGCGGCAGATATTTGTCGCCGAAGCCCTGAATGTCCGCCAGCGTATAGAGCTGATGCACGGCCTCGCCGAGGAAGGCCACGGTCGGCGTCGCCTCCGCCAGATGGGTGTAGTAGCGGGTGTCCTTGGCGGAGTTGGCGATCGTGAACTTGGCCATGCTGTCGTCGCCCTCCAGATAGTACTTGGCGAAGCGGCGGAGCATCACGCTGTCGGCGCCGCCGCTGAAGCCGATCTCCGTGAAGGCCTTGAGGTCGACGCCCGCTTTCTTGGCCGCGACGATCGCCTCGGCGACGGCCGCGGCCGTGGCGAGCGCCAGGAAATTGTGGATCAGCTTCAGTTTGTGGGCGGCGCCGAGCGGCCCCGCATGGACGATGACTTCGGCGAACGTCTTCAGCACCGGCATGATCTCGCCGAGCGTGTCGGCATCGCCGCCGGTCATGACGACCAGCCGGCCTTCCTCGGCCTCCTTGGGCGTGCGCACGAGCGGCGTGTCGGCGAAGCGGCCGCCGCGCTCGGCGATCGCCGCCGCCACCTTCAGCGTCGAGGTCGGCTCGGCGGTCGAGCAGTCGACCACGATCTTGCCGGACGCCATGCCCGCAAGCAGGTTGTTGCGGCCGAACACGATCTCTTCCACCTGCGGCGAGCCGGTGACGCACAGGAAGATGATGTCCGACCGCCGGGCGACGTCGGCAGGCGAGTCGGCCTCGGTCGCGCCGCGCTTCAAGAGATCCTCGACCGGTTGCCGGTTGCGATGGCCGAGCACCGTCAGCGGATAGCCCTTTTCCACGATGTTCTTCGCGATGCCGTGCCCCATCAGCCCGACACCGATGAATCCGATCCGCGCCTTTGTCGTCACCTGCGCTCCCCCTGTCTGGCCAGCCGAGTCTCGGCTGCGTTGCGGCCCGCATCATAGGCGGCGGATGCCGGATCGGACCAGAAGAAGATGTCTTCGCGCGCTCCCGGGAGGGGGGAATGGATTGGTCACTCCGTCACGGTTCGCCGCACATGCGGAACTATGATAACGGTGGCGCCCACGCGCGAAGCGATGGCCATGCTGCGGGGAACGGCGACATTCCGATGAGGACGCCACGGCGGAGCGGGGAAGAAGGCGGCGTTCGGTCGCTGCTGGAGGCCGTGCGCCTGCACATCCGCAATGGCCGGCTGTACGAAGCCAAGGAAGCGACGGTGCCTCTGCTGGTGTCGCCACCGTCGGTGGCCGCAATGGTCGCACTTGGTCGCGCCCTCGAGTGCACGACCGCCGGCGTCGAGGGCCGCCTCGTGCTCGGCCTTGCCTTGCGCGAGCAGGGTCGCGCCGCCGAAGCGGAGCGGGTCCTGCGCGACGCCTTGTCGCAGCAGCCGAAGCAACCGGCGCTCCTGCTGGAACTCGGCAGTGCGCTGGCCGACCTTGGTCGCCGCGCGGACGCCATCGCCGCGCTCGAGCAGGCAATCCGGATCGAGCCCCGCTATGTGTTGGCCCACTTCAATCTTGCCAACACGTTGCGCGAGGCGGGCCGGCCCGACGACGCCGTCGCGGCCTATGAAGCGGCGCTCCGGCTCAAACCGGACTATGCCGAGGCCCACTACAACCTGGGCATCACGCTGCAGAACCTGGGACAGTCGACGCGCGCCATCGCCGCCTATCGGCGCGCCGCCGAATTGCGGCCCGATCACGTCGGCACCTTTTTCAATCTCGGCAGCGAACTGCGGTCCCGGGGCCAGCTGTCCGATGCCGTAGAGGCCTTCCGCCGGGCCATCGCGCTCGAGCCCGACTATGCGGAGGCCCACCACAATCTCGGCAACGCGCTGCGCGATCTCAAGCGGATGGACGAGGCCGTTGCCGCCTATCGCGCCGCTCTCGCCATAAGACCGAACTACGATGCTGCGGAATTCGATCTGGCCGCCGTCTTGCGCACGCAGCAACAGTTCGACGAAGCCGAGCAACGTCTCCGCGGCCTGCTGCAGCGGATCCCGGGCGATCTGGCGGTGCTGGAGTCGCTGGCCGAGTTGCTGCGCCTCGCGATGAGGTCGTCCGAGGCGTGCGCAATCTACGAGGCGATTCTGTCGCGGCAGCCGGATCACCCGGAAGCGCTGGCCTGGCTGCTGCATCTCAAGTGCATCGTCTGCGACTGGCGCGAGCGTGATGCCGAGTTCGCCCGGCTGTTGGGGCTGGCCGAGCGCCAGATCGCCGCCGGCCAGCGTGCCGGGCTCTCCGCCTTCCAGGCGTTCCGGTTTCCAGTCGCACCGGAAACCCTTCTGGCGATCGGCCGCAGCTGGGCTGCCGAGACCGAGCGGCTCGTCGCGCGCGACAGGGATGGCCTGGATTTCGCGTTCGCGCGGACGTCCCGCGATCGCCTGCGGATCGCCTATGTCTCGTCCGACTTCCGCAACCACGCCGCCGGCCACCTCATCCAGGGCCTGTTCCGCACCCACGATCGCGCCGGCTTCGAGATCTTTGCCGTGTCGCACGGCAGCAACGACGGCAGCGACTATCGCCGGCAGATCGCGGCCGAAGCCGAACACTTCATCGACGTCGCGCCGCTGACAGATCGCGATGTGGCTCTGCTGCTCTATCGCGAGGGCATCGACATCCTCGTCGATCTCAACGGCTATACGCGAGACCATCGACTCGGGATCGCAGCGTTGCGGCCAGCACCGATTATCGCCACTTATCTCGGCTTCCCCGGGACTTCGGGCGCGTCCTTCATCGACTACGCCATGGTCGACAGAGTCGTGGCGCCGCCCGCGGAGGCGGATCTGTTTTCGGAGCGGCTCGTCCACCTGCCGCACTGCTACCTGATCAACGATCGCGACCACCCGATCGATGACGCTCCGCTGGCGCGGCGCGACGTCGGCCTGCCGGACGACGGTTTCGTGTTCTGCTGCTTCAATACCAGCTTCAAGATCGAGCCCTTCATCTTCGACGTCTGGATGCGGATCCTGCGCCAGGTACCCGGAAGCGTGTTGTGGCTGTTGCAGCTGGCGCCGGAGGTTGCGGACAATCTGCGGCGGGAGGCGGCGGCGCGGGGCATCGACCCGGATCGCCTGGTATTCGCCGCCGGATGGCCGAAGGCGCGCCATCTTGCCCGCCACCGGCTGGCCGATTTGTTCCTGGACACGCGCTATTGCACCGCCCATACGACCTGCTGCGATGCGCTCTTGACAGGCCTGCCCGTGTTGACCTGCCCCGGCGACAACTTTGCGTCGCGTGTCGGGGCCAGCCTGCTGCTGGCGGCCGACCTGCCGGAGCTGATCGTTGAAGATTTCGCGGCCTACGAGGCGCGCGCGGTCGCGCTCGCGCGGCAGCCGTCGGAGTTGAAACGGTTGCAGGAGCACCTGCAGGCGAACCGTCTGACCTGTCCGGCCTTCGACACGGCGCGCCTGGTCCGCAACCTCGAGCGCGCCTACCGGCTGATGTGGGAGAACCACCTGTCCGGACGGCCGCCGCGCCATTTAACTGTGTCTGAAAGCGATTCGCGTTAACCCTACGCGACCGCTCGCCGGCTATTGTCCGTTCGGGCCGCCTTGCCTACAGTCCGCGGCCATTCCGCTGTCGGCCGATCATCGGCGGCGGTTTCGTGGTCCGAGTGGAAACGCAGGCTCTGAATGGCATCTCGCAGCAACAAAGCCGGCGGTGTGACCGGGCGCGCGACGCCCGTTGGCGCCCTCATCGAGTTGGCGCATCAACAATTGCAGGAGGGCAAGCCTGCGGATGCCGAAGTGACAACGCGTCGAGTCATTGCCCTTAGTGCCAAGAATGTAGAGGGAAGGCTCTTGCTCGCCGAAGCGCAGCGCCAGAGGGGCCGCCCGCATGACGCCGTCATCACGCTTCGTGATGCGCTAGCGATAGAGCCGAATAATGCCGTGGCCCACTGCCGTCTCGGCGTCGTGCTGTGCGAGGCCAAGCGTTCCGCCGAAGCCGAATTCGCTTTCAAGGATGCCATAGCAGCCAATGCGAGCATGGCCGAGGCATACGTGGAATTGGGCAATCTGTACGCCGGCCAGCAGCAAATCGAGGCTGCGGAAGACTGCTATCGCAAAGCCATCGCCGTCCGGCCGACCTACGCTGTGGCGCACTACAGCCTGGGCAACCTGTATCGTGAAAATGGGCGCTTGGAGCAGGCCGCCGCAGCTTACCGCGAAGCCGTTAAGTATAGTCCCGACCACCCGGAGGCTTGGTACAATCTCGGTGTGACCGAGAGGTTACGTGGCCTGCTCGAGGAAGCGGTCGCGGCCTATGGCGAAGCGCTCGCGCTGCGTCCGACGTTTGCTGAAGCGCTCAACAATCTCGGCACCTGCCGCCGCGATCAGGCGCGCCCTGACGAAGCGGAAAAGCTGTTTCGAGAGGCACTGGCGAGCAAGGAAATCGCCATGCCCTACTACAACCTCGCCGGTCTGTGCGCCGATCAGGCAAGATACTCGGAAGCCTACGAGGCCTACCGGAAGTGCGCCGAAATCGACCCCGGTTTCGTTGGGGCGCAACTCGACTGGGCCGGTCTTCTGCTGCGGCGCGGCGAATACGCGCGAGCCGAAGAGCTGTATCGCCGTGTGCTCGAAAAGCCTCTCCACGATCGCAAGCTGCAGCTGTCTGCGCTCGAATCAATGGGGCGCCTCTGCCGCGAACAAAGCAGGCTGTCCGAGGCGGTCGAATTCTATCGGCGAGAACTACGGCTCGATCCGCAGAATGCCGAAGCGCTTGCGGGGCTCATCGCCGTCAAGGCGTATCTGTGCGACTGGCGCGATCGGGATGCCGAATTCGGCCGGCTGATGCCAATCGTCCATCGCCAGATCGCCGCCGGCGAGCGAACCGCGCTTTCGTCCTTCGGCGCGTTGTCGTGTCCGCTGGCTCCCGACCTGCAGCTGGCCATCAGCCGCACCTGGGCGGCCGAGACCGAGCGGCTCGCTGCCGATGCCAAGAAGCAGGTTCGTTTTGTCTTCGCGCGCCGGAGCAGTGACCGCATTCGAGTCGCCTACGTATCCTCCGACTACTACAACCACGCCACCTCACACCTGATACAAGGGCTGTTCGGCCTGCATGATCGCGGCGGCTTCGAGATCCACGCCGTCTCTCACGGCAAGAACGACGGCAGCACCTATCGCAAGCGAATCGAAGCCGATGCCGACCGTTTCGTCGACGTCGCCGCCATGACCGACCGCGGGGCGGCGCAGGCGATCCATGACGCCGGCATCGACATCCTCGTCGATCTCAACGGCTATACACAAAGTCATCGGCTCGGCATTTCCGCATTGCGGCCGGCGCCGGTCATCGCCGCCTACCTCGGCTTCCCCGGCTCGTCAGGTGCGGCTTTCATCGATTACGCGATCGTCGACTCAATCGTCGTGCCGCCCTCGGAGGCGCCCTTCTACAGCGAGAAATTGGTCCATCTCCCCAACTGCTATCAGGTCAACGACCGCGAGCAGCCAATCGACTCGTCGCCGGTAGACCGTCGCGATCATGGGCTGCCGGCGGAAGCGATGGTGTTCTGCTGTTTCAACAACAACTACAAGCTCGAACCCTTCATTTTCGACGTCTGGATGCGCATCCTGAAGCAGGTGCCGGGCAGCGTCCTCTGGCTGCTGCGGCTGACGCCGGAGTTCGAGGACAATTTGCGCCGGGAGGCGAGCGCGCGGGGCGTCGATCCCGACCGCCTGGTCTTCGCTCAAAAGGCGCCGAAACCCAAGCATCTCGCGCGCCATCGGCTGGCCGATCTGTTTCTCGACACGCGCTACTACACCGCGCATACCAGTTGCAGCGACGCGCTCTGGGCGGGATTGCCGGTGCTGACCTGCCCTGGCGCCACGTTTGCGTCGCGCGTGTCGGCTAGTATTCTGGCCGCGGCCGGGCTGCCCGAGCTGGTCGCGCCGAGTTTCGAAGAGTATGAGCGGCGCGCGATCGAATGGGGTACTCGACGTGCCGATCTCAAGGTGATCCGCGACAAGTGGGCGCCGCAGCGTATGACCTGCGCCCTCTTCGACACTGCGCGATTTGCCCGCAATATCGAGCAGGCCTACCGTCTGATATGGGAAAACCATCTCGCCGGCAATCCACCGCGGCAGCTGTCCGTTTCCGAAGATGCGCCATCGTCGTCCGGGTAGCGGCGCATCTGTGTTCTGATCGCTGCGCGGCGCTAACCATGAATGACGGGCCGCCACGTATTGTCCGGTTCTCTCGCTTCGCCTATACTCGGAGCAGGCGGTCTGGGCTGCCAGGCGCAGTAATGCTGCCACCGCCGTGGCAGGCGCCCTCGAAGCAGAACGAGCGCTAACAGTCATCAACGGGACAAGCGGATGTCGAGCAAGCGATCGCCTCGTGTCACCGGTCGCACGTCGACGCTGGCTTCGTTCATCGAACTGGCGCGCACCCAGCTGCGAGACGGCAGGCTCGCCGAAGCCGAACTGCCTGCTCGCCAAGCCATTGCACTCGACCGCAAGAGTGTCGAGGCGCATCTCTTGCTTGCCGAATCGCAGCAGCGGAGAGGCCGCCATAACGATGCGATCCTCACGCTCCGCGAGGCCCTGGAGGCGGAGCCGAACAATGCTCTCGCGCTTCTGCGCCTCGGCATCGTGCTGAAGGAGGCGAACCGTTCTGCCGAGGCCGAATTCGTGCTCAAGGACGCGATTGCCAATGCCAATCTGGCCGAGGCACACCTCGAATTGGGCAATCTCTACCTTAAGCAGAAACAGCCTGAGGCGGCGGAGCTTTGCTATCGCAAAGCGATCGCCGCCCGACCGGCTTACGCATTTGCCTACTACAACCTGGGCAACGTGCTGCGCGAAGCGCATCGGCTCGAGGAGGCTGCTGTCGCCTATCTCGAGGCGGTCAAAGGCAAGCCCGACTACGTCGACGCCTGGTACAACCTGGGCGTGACGCGCAAGGCCCAGGGCAGAATCGACGAAGCCATGGCCGCTTATGGCGAAGCGATCGCCCTGAAGCCGACCTTCGGCGACGCAATCAACAATTTCGGAACCTGCCTCAGGGCTCTCAGCCGCCTGGAGGAGGCCGAGCAGTATTTTCACAAGGCCTTGGCGCTCAAGCAGACGGCCATGCCTCACTATAATTTGGCGCTGATCTTCGCCGAGCAGGCGAAGTTCAAGGAGGCGGTAGAGAGCTACAGGAAGTGCATTGCCGTCGATCCAGGGTTCTTCGCTGCGCAGCTCGATCTGGCCAACCTCTATCTGCGCCACGACGAACATGTCGAAGCAGAAAAGCTCTTTCGTCAGTTGCTCGAACGGCACCCGAAGGACCGCAAGGCGCAGATGTTGGCCCTCGAAGGGCTGGCGAGGGTGGCGAAGGACCTGGAGAGACTGCCGGAGGCAGCCGAATTCTGCCGCCGCTTGCTTGAACTCGATCCCGAGAACGCGGAGGCCATGTCGGGGTTCTGCGTTGCGAAGTCGCACATGTGCGACTGGAGCGATCGCGATGCCGAGTTCGCTCGGCTCATGGTCATAACGGACCGCCAGATCGCCGCCGACGAGCGGACCGCGTTGCCGTCCTTTGCCGCGCTCGCCCGCCCCTTGACGCCGATTCAGCATCTGGCAATCGCCCGCACCTGGGCCAACGACACGAAACGCCAGATGCAGCATTGGCACAAGCGCCTCGCCTTCAAGTTCGACCGCTCCCGCCGTCACGACCGCATCCGGATCGGCTACGTGTCGCAGGATTTTCGCAACCAGGCGATGGGCCACCTGACCCGCAGCATGTACGGCCTGCACGACCGCTCCCAGTTCGAGATCTTCGCCTACTCGGTGCGCAAAGACGATGGCACCAGCTACCGCAAGGCGATCGAGGCGTCGTGCGAGCATTTCGCCGACATCCACGCCGTTTCGGCCGCCGATGGCGCGCGCCGCATCCATGCCGATGAGATCGACATCATGGTCGATCTCATGGGCTATACCGAGGGCAACCGGATGACCATCACGGCCCTGCACCCGGCGCCCGTCACCGTCGGATTCTTGCGTTTCCCAGGCTCCAGCGGGGCCGATTTCGTCGACTACATGCTGGCGGACCGCGTCGTCACGACGCCGGAGGACCAGCAGTACTATTCGGAACAGCTGGTGCTCCTGCCGAACTGCTATCAACCGAACGACTGGACGCAGCAGATCGAGGAATCGCCGATAACGCGGGCCGAATTCGGCCTGCCCGACGAAGCTTTCGTCTTCAGTTGCTTCAACAACCACTACAAGATCGAGCCGTTCATCTTCGATCTCTGGATGCGCATCCTGCGGCAGGTGCCGAACAGCGTGCTATGGCTGATGGGGTTCAACGCGCCGATGCAGGCCAATCTGAAGCGTGAGGCCGAGGCCCGCGGCATCGCCGCCGATCGAATCATCTTCACGGAAAAGATCGGCAAGGCGCGCCATCTCGCCCGCCAGCGGCTGGCCGATCTGTTCCTGGATACGCGCTACTACACCTCGCATACCACCGGCAGCGACGCGCTCTGGGGCGGGCTGCCGGTGCTCACCTGTCCGGGCGACAGCTTCGCCTCGCGGGTGACCGCCAGCCTGCTCCGGGCAGCCGGGCTGCCCGAGCTGATCGTGCCGAGCTTCGAGGAGTACGAGCGGCGCGCCGTCCATCTGGCAACCCACCCGACCGAACTGAAGGCCATCCGCGACAAGTGGGCGGC
>Ga0137403_10007534_pt1 | contig 12254 bp, 12 predicted proteins | sample CZOMad2_1_16fung_FD_122057 | JGI IMG/M metagenome (GOLD analysis project Ga0137403, IMG submission 122057) | Vadose zone soil fungal communities from Angelo Coast Range Reserve, California, USA - CZOMad2_1_16fungal (Hybrid Assembly) | ecosystem: Environmental > Terrestrial > Soil > Vadose zone...
CCCGCCGTCATGGCCGCCGCGACCGCCGCCGTGCTGGTCTTCCTGCTCGCCTAGGTGGTGCCGCAGCTGACGCAGCTCTTCGCGGAGACGGGCACGCGCCTCCCGCTCGCGACGCGGGCCCTGATCGGGGTGACGAGCGTCGTCGGGCGGACGTGGTGGCTGCTTCTCCTCGCCGGCGCCGGGGCGGCGTGGGCGCTAGCGCGCTGGGCCGCCACGCCCGCCGGGCGCGCCCGCCTCGACGCCGCGCTCCTCGGCGCGCCGCTCGCGGGACCGATCGTGCGGAAGGCCGCCGTCGCGCGCTTCGCGCGCACGCTCGGGACGCTGCTCGCCGGCGGGCTCCCGCTCGACGTCGCGCTCGGCATCGCGGGCGCCGCGACCGGGAACCGCCGGCTCGCCGACGCGGTCGCGAGCGCGCGCGAGGCGGTGCGCCAGGGCGAGCCGCTCGCGCCGGCGCTGCGCCGGGCGGGCGTGTTCCCGCCCCTGGTCGTCCACCTCGCCGCCGTCGGCGAGCGCGCGGGCGCGCTCGGCGCGATGCTCGAGCGCGCGGCGGCGGCCTACGAGCGCGAGGTGGAGACCACCATCTCCGCCGCGACCGCGCTGGTCGAGCCGCTGCTCGTGCTCGTCATGGGGGGCGTCGTGCTGGCGCTGGTGGCGGCGATCCTCCTCCCGCTCCTCGACCTGAACGGGTTCGTCCGATGAGACGCGGCTTCACGCTGCTCGAGGTGATGGTGGTGATGTTCATCCTCGGGCTGCTCGCCACGCTGGTCGCGCCGCGGGTCGTCGGCCGCGTCGATGACGCGCGCCGCACGAAGGCGATCGCCGACTTGAAGGGCATCGAGCAGGCGCTCAACCTCTACCGTCTCGACGGCGGCGGCTACCCGACCACCGAGCAGGGCCTCGAGGCGCTGGTGCACAAGCCCGACCGGCCGCCAGTGCCGCGCGCCTGGAACCCGAACGGCTACCTGGAGCGCGTGCCGCTCGACCCCTGGGGGCACGCCTACGTCTACGTGGCCGACGGCAGGCGCTACACGCTGAAGTGCCTCGGCGCCGACGGCGTCGAGGGAGGGGAAGGGACGTTTGCGGACCTCGACGCGAAGGACTTCTAAAGCTCGGTGGTGCGCGGCGCGGGCGGGGGGTACCCCCTGCGGCTTCGCTCTCGCCGCCCGGCGTGCGTCCACAGATCGGCGGGCGTGCGGCGAGAGAGGCGCCGCTGGGGGCACCCCCCGCCCGCGCCGGGCCGCCACGGAGCTCGAGCATCCCCCCCGCCGCAGTGGCTTCACGCTCCTCGAAGCCTTGGTAGCGCTCGCCATCAGCGCGCTTGTTTTGGTGGCGCTCTATGGGGCGGTGGTGCGGGCGGCGGTGGCGCGCGAGCGGACGGTGCGGAGCGCGGAGCGCGTCACGAAGGCGCGGACGGTGCTGCTTCGCATAGCGGGGGAGGTCGAGGGGGCGCTCGTGCCGGGGGCGCCTGGGGCGCCGGAGCGGTTCATCGTGGTCGCGCCGGCCGACGGTGCGCCGGCGTGGTCGGAGCTGCGCCTCGCTTCGGCGGCGGGCGACGACGTGCGGCTGGTCGGCTATCGCGTCGAGGCGGCCGCGGCCGGGCCGGGGGTGCTCGTGCGGCGCGAGGGGGGGCGCTTCGCGCCGCCCGACGCGCCCGAGCCGGCGGGCGCCGCGGCGCTCGCCGGGGTGCGGACCTTCCGGGTGCGCTGCTTCGACGGCGGCGAGTGGAAGGCGGCGTGGACGGCGCCCGCGCTGCCGCGCGCGGTCGAGCTGGCGCTCGGCGTGGACGACGGCGCGGGCGGCATCGAGGAGCTGACGACGGCGGTCACGCTGCCGCTCGGGGGTACCTCGTGACGCGGCTCCTCGGGCTCGAGATCGCCGCCGGCGAGGTGCGCGTGGCGCGCGGCGAGCGCAGCTTCGGCACGCTCCGCCTGACCGCGCTCGAGCGCCGGCCGCTCGCGAGCCCGGCGGCGCTCCCGGGGGTGCTCGCCGAGCTCGCGCGCACCCGTGTCGACGTCGTGCTCACCGCGCTCCCCGCCGCCGCCGCGACCCATCGCTTCTTGACCCTCCCCTTCCGCGACCGCGGGCGCCTCGCGCGCACGGCACCGCTCGAGCTGCTGGGGCAGCTCCCGCTCGATCCGGCGGGCCTCGCCGTCGCGTGCGAGCCGCTCGGGCCCGCGCCCGGCGGGAGCGCCGTGCTCGCCGCCGCCGTCCGGCGTGACGAGCTGGAGGCGCACGGCGCGCTGCTGGCCGGCGCCGGGCTCGCGCCCGCGCGCGTCGACCTGGCGCCGCTCCCGGCCTGGAACATGCTGCCGGCGGCCCGCGACGACCAGGCGCTGGTGGTCGCCGACGGCGCCGCGAGCGCGCTCGCCCTCCGGCGCGGCGGGCGGCTCGCCGGGCTGCGGGCGCTCGGCGCCTGCGCACGGGAGCCGGCCGCGCTGGCGAGCGAGGTGCGCTGGTCGCTGGCGGCGCTCGGCGGCGCGCCGCCGACCATGGTCGTCGCCGGCGCGGATGCCGGCCCGGCGCTCGCGCACGCGCTCGCCGCCGCCACCGGGGCGCGCATCGTGCCGCTCGCGGAGGCTACGCGTCTCGTCCCGCGGCACGGCTTGGACGAGATCGCCGCCTGCGCGGTCGCCGCCGGCCTGGTGGCTGGCGCCGGGCGCGCCGCGCGCGCCGGCCTGGCGCTCGGCGGGACGGAGCCGGCGGGGTACGGCTCTCTCCAGCGGGCCGCGGCGCTTGCCGCTCTGGCGCTCGCTCTCGGCGCACTCGACGTCGGGCTCGCGCACCATCGCCTGGCGCGCCGCGACGCGGCGCTCGTCCGCGCGCTCGCGGCCGAGGCTGCCGCCGCGCTCCCCGGCGCGCGCCTGGTCGCCCCGCAGGCGCAGCTCGAGGCGGCGGTGGCCGCCGCCACGCGGCGCGCGGCGCGGCTCGGGGGCGAGACCGGCCCGCTGGAGGTGCTGCGCGAGCTCTCGGCGCGCGTGCCGCCACCGCTCCGCCTCGACCTGGACGAGCTCGCCGTCGAGCGCGACGGCATCCTGCTCCACGGCCGCGCCGAGAGCTTCGACGCGGTCGACGCGCTCCGCCGCGCGCTCGCCGCCTCGCCGCTCCTGGCCGACGTCACGGCCGACGAGACGCGTACCACGGTAGACGGCCGCCGGGTCGAGTTCCGGCTGCGGGCGGCGCGGAAGCCGGCCCTGGGAGCGAGCTCGTGAAGCGCCTCGCCGCCTGGCTCGCCGGCCTCTCCGCGCGCGAGCGGACGCTGGTCGCCGCGGCGGCCGCCACGGCCGCCCTCGCCCTGGCCGCGCGCGGCGGGCTCGCCCTGCGCGACGACCTGACGACGCTGCGCGCGCGCGTCGCCGGGCACGAGCGCGAGCTGGCCGCCGTGCGGCGCGCCGCGGCGACGCTCCGCCGCGGCGGCGGGCCGGCCGCCGGCGAGGCCGCCGACGCGCCCGCGCTGCTCGCGCGCCTGGAGGCGGCGGCAAGCGACGCCGTCGGACGGGAGCGCATCGCGAGCATGACGCCCGCGGCCGGCGCGGTGGAGGACGGGCTCGCCGAGGAGCGCGTCGCGCTCGCCGTGCGTGGCACCTCGCTCGCCGACACCGTCCGCCTCCTCCACCGGCTCGAGACGGCGGAGCCGCCGCTCCATGTCGCGCGCCTCGAGCTGCGCAAGCACCCGGACGATCCCGCGCACTTCGATGCCACCGTCGAGGTCGCCGAGCTGCACGCCGCGCCGTGAGGCTCGGCCGCATCCTGGTCGCGGGCGCGATCTTCGCGGGCGTCGTCGCGCTCACCTTCCCGACCGACGCGCTGGTGCGCTGGGCGCTGACACGCGCGCTCCCGCCCGGCGGGCCGCGGCTGGAGTTCGACCACGCGACGCTTCGGCCCTGGGGCGTGAGGCTCGCGCCGGTCACGCTGCGCGACGCCCAGGGCTACCGGCTCGCGGCCGCCGACTGGCTGCTCGCGCGCCCGTCCCTCGTGGGCTTCCTCCACGATCGGGCGGGACGCCCCTGGCACGCGACCGGCACGGCATACGGCGGCACGTTCGCCGCGCTCGTCGGCCGCGAGGCGACCGACCTCGAGTGGCACGACCTCGACCTCGCGCGCATGCCGACGCTCAAGCTCGGCGGCGAGCGGCTCGGGGGCACGACCGGCGGCGCGGCGACGGTGAAGGGCGCGGCGGGCGAGGGAACGCTCGAGGTGCGCGGCATGACGTGGCCGAGCGCGGCACGCTTCATCGTCGGCGCCGAGGCGATGCCGATCGATGGCACCGTGTGGTGGACGCTCGCCGGTGGGCGGCTCGCGCTCGACGCCATCACGGCGCACGGGGCCGGCGTCGAGGCGAAGGGGACCGGGTCGGTGCGGCTCGCGAGTACCCTCGGGCGGAGCGCGCTCGACGCTCAGCTGACGCTCGCGCCGGGCCCGGACACGCCCCCGGGCCTGCGGGCGCTGATCGCGGGCCTGCCGCCGTCGGCCGACGGCGCGGAGGCGCGCCGTCTCGCCCTCACCGGGACGATCGACGCGCCCCGCTTCGAGGCCGCGCCGTGACGGGACGCCGCGGCCTCACGCTGCTCGAGGTGATGGTGGCGCTCGTCATCCTCGCCGTCGGCGTGAGCGCGCTCCAGCGCCTGCTCACGCGGAGCGTGGCCACCGTCACGGCGGACGGGCAGACGACGCGCGCCATGCTGCTCGCGCAGGCGCTCCTCGCCGAGGCGGAGGTGCAGCCGCCGGAGCCGGGCCACAGCGAGGGCGTGCGTCCGGGCGGCCTCCGCTTCGAGCGCGACGTCCGCCGCACGCCGCACCCCGCGCTGCGCGAGGTGCGGGTGCGCGTCTACCCGGAGGCGGGCGGGACCGCCTGCGAGCTGGTGGAGATGATCCGTGTCCCGCCGGCGTAACCCTGAGCGCGGCGTGGTGCTGGTGGCCGCGGTCACGGCGCTCGCGCTGATGAGCGTGCTGGCGCTCGGCCTGGCGGAGACGACGGTGCTCGACGAGCGCCTCGCCGAGAAGTCGCTCGCCGCTCTGCAGGCCGCCGCGCTCGCGCGCTCCGGCGTGGCCGTCGCCGCCGTCGTGCTCGCCGAGACGGGCGCGGCGGGGGCGCCCGACACGCTCGGCGCGCCGTGGGCGGTGGACGTGGGCCGCCAGCCGCTCGGCCCCGGCTGGGTAGAGGTGCACGTCGAGGACGAGGCGCGCAAGCTGGATCTGAACGCGCCCGGGCTGGCGGACGCGGAGCCACGGCTGCTGGCGTTACTCGGCCTCGATCCCGGCCTCGTCGACGCGCTGATGGACTGGACTGACGCGGACGACGTACCGCGGCCGCGCGGGGCGGAGCGCGACTGGTACCTCGCTCAGACACCGCCGCGCGTGCCGCGCAATGCGCCCTTCGCCTCCGTGGGCGAGCTCGCGCTCGTGCGCGGGATCGATGCCGCGGCGCTGGCGCGCCTGCGGCCTTACGTCACCGTCGCCGGCGAGCACGCCGTCAATCCGAACACCGCCTCGCGCGAGGTGCTGCTCGCGGTGGTGCAGGACGCGGCTGCGGTCGATCGGCTGCTCGCCGCGCGCGGGCGACGGCCGCTCGCTGCGGAGGACATCGCGGCGCTGCTCCCCGGCACGACCGACAGCGTCCGACTGGCACTCACGCCACGCGGGCAGCACTACGTGGTGCGGGCGGTGGGCGGCGTCGGGGCGGTCCGTCGCACGGTCGAGGCAACGGTATCGGGGCCGGCGGGCGTGGAGTCAGAGGTCGTCGCGTGGCGGACGGTCGACGGGTAGGATCGACACCGCACGGCACCGGGTTCTCCCGCTGCCGCTGGCTCGGAGCTACATGCCGTGACTATCTAAGTCCATCCAGCCTGTGCCCCGCCCGCCCGCCTGGCGTGCGGCATTAGACGCACCCGCTGCGGCACGAACGGCAGGACCCGGCGCGCGAGCGTCACGAGCGCACGCAGCGCCGTCTCCTGCGCGGCACTCCACGAGAGCCCGTAGCGCTCGCGGATGGGCGGCGGCAGCAGGCCGACGGTGAAGAGGTTCGCGGCGCGGAATGCCTGCGCGATCCCGAGCGGGACGGCCGGGCGGAGGATCGAGGCGGCGATCTCCCGGCTCGCGGGGCCGACCGCGAGCACGTCGCCCCGGATCATGTCGTCCATGTACTCCTGGAAGCCCCCGAACGTGGGGGGCATCATCGCCTCCGGGATGCCGAGGAGCCGCCCGCCGATCTTCGACCCTTCGTAGTAGGCGGCGCGCCCGTCCACGCCGAGCGGCTCCACGAAGCGCTCGTAGACCACCAGGGCGGTATCGACGAGCGTCGCGTACACCCAGAGCAGCAGCGCGGGATCGTTCGCATCGTAGCGCGTCCCACGCGGGAAGGGACCACTCGGCTCCTCGAGCACGCCGTGCACGCGCGCGTGCACGCCCTCGATCGTGCGCACGGCGCCGAGGGCGGTCGCGCCGTCCGCGAAGGCGAGGGTCAGCATGAGATCGAGGGTCCGCCACAGGCGGCGCAGCGGGTGCGCGCGGAACTCGCTGTGCGCGGCCACTCCCGCCGCGACCAGCGGGTGCGCGACCTGGAGGAGGAGCGCCCGCCCGCCGCCCAGCAGGAGGACGGCCTCGCGGTTGACGCGCCAGGTGACGCTGCCCGGGCCGAAGAGGCTGCGCGCCGGATCGACCGTCTCCCGGCCGCATGCCGTGCGAAGCCGAGCGAGGTCGTCGGCGGAGAGGAGAGGACCGTGCACGCTCGGATCCTACCGGGCGCCGGCGGCCCCGTCATCTCGCTATCGCCGGCCGAACATCCGTTCACCTCGGCGTGCGACAGCGTGTCGCGGCAGTATTGCCCTCGCGGACATCGCGCACACCTTTCATCGATCAACGGCCGCCGCTCGTGGAGACCCTGAGCGCCGGCCCGAGGTTGCCCGCCTGGTCGACCGCCTGGATCGTGAAGGAGGTGACGCCCGCCGGCACCGTGATCGACTGCTTCGACCCCGCCGGCGCCGTCGCCGGGATGGTCTGGCTCGAGAAGCTGACCTTGTAGTCCGCCGCCTGGCCGTCGTACCAGTCGCCGCCCGGCGCGGTGAAGGTGAGCTTCGAGCCCGAGAGTCTCGCGTCGCGGATCGCGCCCGGCGGCCTGGAGTCCACCCCGTAGCGGCCGGTGCGCCACTCGTCGTGGTGGGCCGCCCACCACTCCTGGTCGCCGGCGTAGGTGCCATCCGTCCGCCAGGCGAAGACGTACCCCTCGCGCGTCAGCTGCACGATGTCCGTTTGTCCGTCCGAGAGGAGATCGCCCGAGCTCGGTGCCCAGACCGCCCACCCGGTCGTGAACTTCGGGAACCCGCCCGGCATCTCGCCCCCCGCCCGGTAGGCCATCAGGGCCGAAGAGTCGGCGCCCAGCACCAGGTCGGGCTGGCCGTCGCCGCTCACGTCGGCCACGATCGGCGAGCCGAGGAAGTCGAGGCCCTGGATCTGCTGCGCGAAGCCGGGCATGCTGGCGCCGGTGGCGGCGTCGAAGTCGGTCACGTAGTTCTTGATCGCGAAGCCGCTGCCCGAGAAGAGCAGCGCCGCCGCGAGCGAGGCGCCGCCGGTGCCGGGCTGGGAGTAGGTCAGGTTGCCGGGGATGGTGAGCCGGCCGAAGACGCCGCCGGTGGTGAAGAATACCGGCGCGTCCGCGGGCAGGTTGCCTGCCAGGAAGCTCTGCAGCTGCGCGCCCGAGTAGGGGCAGGACGAGGGCGCGGCGATGCAGGTTGCCGCGTTCTGCAGAAAGACGCCGGTCGGGCTGCCGGGCAGCGGGCCGTAGACGGTGGCGTTGGAGCCGTCGGAGTTGAATAGATAGGAAGGCGACAGCACGGGCCCCGAGGCCACCTGGTCGGTGCCGCCGGGGAAGACGGGCGCGGCCGTCTCGTCCTCCGCTCCCTCGGTGATGAACTCCTGCGCCGAGCCGTAGTACTCGACGATGCTCGGCATCTTGGCGATCCACAGCAGGGCGCCGTCCGGCCTGTAGGCGTGCAGGAAGCCGGCGCCGCCCGGGGCGAGGTCGCCGGTGCTGGTGGTCTCCGTCCACTGGCTGCGGATGACGACGTCCGGATGGCCGTCGAGGTTGGCGATCACCGGCGTCGAGTCGAGCTTGTGGTCGTTGATCCAGTGCGCACCCGGGTCGAGCTCCGAGTCGGGCGGCCGCGTGACCTGGATGTTGCGGTAGGCGCTGCCATCCGGGTTGAAGATGTGGAGGTAGCCGTCCCAGGCGGCCTGCACGACCTGGAGCTTCCCGTCGCCGCTCAGGCTGTAGAGCACCGGCGACGACAGCGAGCCGAGCTGCGGCATGCGGGTGAAGGGCAGCTGCGGCCTGGGGATGGGGGGGACGTAGACGTCGAGGGCGAGAGTCTGCGGCCAGCCCGAGCGCAGGTGGCCTGACGCATCGAAGACGTAGACCTTGCCGCGCGTGGAGGTCGCCACCACCCAGAGAGCGCCGGTGTGATCGAGGTCGCCAACGGCGACGGGCGCCAGGATCGGCTCGTAGCCGGGCGTGATCCCGGCGTGCGCCCTCGCGACCTGCGTCGGGTCCGCGTGCACCGGCCAGCCGCGGAGCTCGAGACGCGTCGTCGGATCGATGGCGTGGACGTAGCCGTCGGTGTCGCCGAAGACCAGGTCGAGGTGGCCGGTGCCCTGCAGGTCCACCAGAGCCGCCTGGCTCTCGCCGCCGTGCCCGAGGAGGAGCGGGAAGCCCGGCAGCAGACTCGGATCGTGATGGACGGCGATCGAGCGGCGCTCCTCGCCGGTCCCCCACGGCTGGCTCGCATTCGCGTTGTCGATCACCTGGAGGCGAAGGCTGACCGTGTACTGCTCGGTCGTCTCCAGCGTCTTGGTGACGGACATCCGGTAGGGGTTCTGGGCGTCGTCCCAGAGGGAGGCCGGGATGCCGCTCAGGTCGAGAGTGCCCGACACGTCCTTGGGCTTGCTGCCGCTGCCGGAGGCGAAGGTGGTCCAGGTGTCCGGCTGCGGCCCCAGCCCGTACTGCAGCCGCCAGTGGTAGCCGCTGGTCGAGCGGCGGTCCTCGACGTGGCCGCTGATGGTGACGGCCCCCGTCTGCGTGGGATCGTAGAGGCTGTACCAGTCGGGTGAGTCGATCCAGGCCACCGGCGGGATCTGTCCCACCTGGATCGCCTTCATGGCGAGGTCCACGTTCGGCCGCCCGTAGCCATACTGCAGGTTCCAGTCGCCCGGCGAGCCTGGCCAGGGGAGCGTCGGGTCCGTGATGCGCGAGGCGGTCGCGCGCACGACCTGGATGGCCTCCGGACCCGTGAGCACGGGGCTGATCGACCGGCCGAAGGAGAGCACCAGCCCCATCACGCCGGTCACGGTCGGCGTCGACTCCGAGGTCGTGCCGCCCTGGGTGGAGACGGAGAACATGTTGTGCGTCCCCCAGGACGTGTAGCCCGAGCGCGCCCGGTAGGTGGTGGTCTCCGCGTTCGCGAGGCCGCCCGGGAGGCCGTTGGAGTTGGGCACCAGGCCGTTCCCCGGCAGGACGTGCGGCCAGAACATGCTGCCCTGGTGGTCCGTGGAGTCGAAGTCATTGGAGGACTCCGCCAGCACGACGCCGTGGCGCCACGCGTACTCGACCGCCTGGCGCATGAAGGTCGTGTAGCCGAGGTCGGCCGTCACCGAGGTGATGACGCTGGCGCCCGCGTCGACGGCGAACAGCCAGGCCTGGGCCAGGTCGTCGTCGCGGTCGAGCGCCTCCGCGCCCGCCTTGATCGGCAGCAGCAGGCACCCGGAGCACAGGCCCGCGCCCTCCACGCCGTTGTCGGTCTGCGCGGCGGCCTGCTTCTGCTGGCTGTTGGCGTGGCCATAGGCGGAGTCGTAGGTCGCAGGATCGTTCTGGTGGTCGTAGAAGTCCCAGCCCGAGATGTCGTGCGGGTAGCCGTTGCCGTCGTTGTCGACGGCGAGCACGGCGTCTCCGTTTGAGCAGTGCTGCCGATTGCTGACGTCGAAGCTGAGCTGGCCGAGGTTGCCGGTGGCGCGATCGTAGCAGGTGAAGGCGGTGATCACGTCCTCCGGGTCGATCAGGCCGTTCCCGTTGAAGTCGCTGACGCGGCTGTCCTGCTCGTAGTCGGCGGCGTTGAAGACCCCGTCGCCGTTCGCGTCGTAGCTGCCCGGATTCGCGCAGGGACTGCGGTCGCACAGCGCTGGCGGCAGCTCGCCCCGGTTCAGGTAGACTTTTTTCGCCAGCTCCTGGGCGTCGCCGTGGTGCCAGTTGATGCCGCCCTCGATGTAGGCGATCACTACGTCGGGCCGGCCGATGGCGAGCCGGCCAAAGTCCTGCCAGGCGGTCGAGACGGACATCCCGCTCGCGTTCTCGGGGTCCATCGCCTGCGGCGCGCACTTCGGCATGAAGCCGTAGAAGTAGAGCTGCTCGTCGTCGACCGACTGGCTCGAGCAGGAGCTCGGGTAGCCCGTCTCCACCGGCTGGTAGTCGGGGTCGTTGGGCGCCGGTGGGGTGCCGCTGGTCGGCCAGCCGGAGCTGAGCGCGCCAGTCGGCGTCAGGACAGCAGAGAGGAGCAGCAGGAACCAGGCGACCGCAGTCGGGCACGTCATGTTTCGTGATTCCTTTCGGTCCAGGACGTCGGAGGATCGGCGCGCCCCTCCAGAGCCGATCCGTCGGCGCCCGGGCATCGCCGCCGGGAGCGGCGTACCAGCTTCCGCCGAGGAACGGTGGAAGACCAACCCGCGATCCCGTGGTTTTGCGCGCGGAGATAAGGGAAATGTCCGCCGGCGACAGGCGGGCGGTGCCGCCGATCAGAGGGGATGACGGTCGAACATCCCATTCACCTCCGCGTGCGACAGCGTGTCGCGGAGGAAGCCCTCGTAGGTTCCCTCGCCGAGGAGCTCCTCCGCGATCCGCCGCGTGAGCGCGAGCGTCGCGCGCATCGGCCCGGCGCCGACGCTGACGCGCGCCACGCCGAGGCGCTCGAGCTCCTTCGCCGGCGGCACGCCGGCGAAAGCCATGACGTTGAGCGGCAGGTGCACGGCGGCGACGACCTGCGCGATCACGTCGGGGGCGGCGAGGCCGGGGGCGAAGAGCCCGTCGGCGCCCGCGGCCTCGTAGGCCTGGAGGCGGCGGATGGCCTCGGTGAGCTGCTCCGCCGGGTTTCCCTTGCCGCGCAGGAAGACGTCGGTGCGCGCGTTCACGAAGAAGCCCAGCTCGCGCGCGGCGGGGAGCGCGCGGATGGCGGCCATCTTGTCGACCAGGAGGTGCGGGTCCTGCATGCCGTCCTCGAGGTTGATGCCGACCCCGCCGGCGTCGATGACGGCCTGCACGTTGGCGGCGACCTGGGTGGGATTCTCGCCGTACCCGCGCTCGAAGTCGACGCTGACCGGGATGTCCACCGTGGCGGTGATGCGCCGCACGGCGCCGATCACCAGCTCGCACGGGATGCGCTCGCCGTCGGGGTAGCCGAGCGAGGCGGCGAGGCCGCTGCTGGTGGTGGCAACGGCGGGCGCGCCCGCCAGCTCGAAGATGCGCGCGCTCGCCGCGTCCCAGGCGTTGGGCAGGACGAGGATGCGGCCGCCGTGGTGGAGCGCATGGAAGGCGCGCGCCCGGTCCTTTGCGCTCATAGGAGGCTCCTCTGTTCCAGTGTACCCGCCCGCTCGTGCGCCAGCAGCCAGCGCTTGCGCTCGATTCCGCCGGCGTAGCCGGTGAGCGACCCGTCGGCGCCGATCACGCGGTGGCACGGGACGACGATCCCGACGGGATTGTCGCCGTTGGCGGCGCCCACGGCGCGCACGGCGGTGGGTGCGCCGATGCGGCGCGCGAGCGTCTGGTACGAGACCGTCTCCCCCGCCGGGATCGTCCGCAGCGCGGCCCACACCCGGCGCTGGAACGGCGTGCCGCCCGGATCGACCGGGATGGCGTCGAGCGCGCCCAGGTCGCCCGCGAAGTAGGCGGCGAGACGGCCCGACACCCCGGCCGGGTCCGCCGCGCCGCGGAGATCGACGTCGCCGAAGCGCTTCACGAGCCGAGCGCGCCGGTCGGGCCAGCCCTCCGCGAACACGAGCGCCGTGAGCGTGCCGTCGCGCACCGCGAGCACGATCGTGCCGATGGGCGAGTGGAACTCCGCGATCTCGAGCGTCATGTGACCTCCTTGGCCGCCAGGGCCGTCCACAGATGCATCGCCGCGTAGGCGCGCCACGGCCGCCACGCCTCCGCCCGCTCCGCGACGCGCGCCGGCGCCAGCGGCCCCGCGCCGTTGCCGAGCGCACGCCGGAGCCCCAGGTCG
>Ga0137403_10007536_pt1 | contig 12251 bp, 10 predicted proteins | sample CZOMad2_1_16fung_FD_122057 | JGI IMG/M metagenome (GOLD analysis project Ga0137403, IMG submission 122057) | Vadose zone soil fungal communities from Angelo Coast Range Reserve, California, USA - CZOMad2_1_16fungal (Hybrid Assembly) | ecosystem: Environmental > Terrestrial > Soil > Vadose zone...
TCGGCACGGAGGTTTCCCCGCTTCAGGTTTTCACGGACCCGCTCGAGCCGCTGCGGGTCTATGTCGACCGCCACCACTTTGGACAATTTCGGTTCTCGTTCCGCGATGAGGGCGGTTTTCCCGCCGGGCGCCGCACAGGCATCGAGTACCCGCTGACCCGCGGCCAACCCCAGGGGAAATGCGACGCACTGGGCTCCCAGATCTTGGACGGATACCAGGCCTTCGGCAAATCCGGGGAGATCGTTCACGTCGCGCGGTGAATCCAGGACCACGGCGTGAGGCACCCGCGCTTCCGCGCGAGCGCCGATCCCGGCCACTCGCAACCTCTCGAGATACTCGCCGGTCGTGGTGCATTGACTATTGACGCGCAACCACATCGGCGCCTGGGCATCGCCCGCAGCCAGCAACTGAGTCCAACGTACCGGCCAATCGGCGCGCAGCCGATCGGCCAGCCACACCGGCGAGGCATGGCGAGTGGCCGGACTGCGTGCGATATCTGCGTCCAAACTCTTGCGCTCGCGCAAATAGCGGCGCAGCACGGCATTGATCAGTCCGGCCGCGCGCACGGCGTCGGTAGCCTTCGCGGTCTGCACCGCGGCGTCCACCACCGCGTATTCCGGTGTCCTCTCATCCTCGAGCTCGTACAGCGCGACCGACAGCAGCGCACGCACTAAAGGGTCCAGCGACCTCACCGGCGCCGACAAGACGCTCCTCAAGATCGCTTCGTGACGATAATACCCGCGTACCGCGCCGTAACTTAGGGAGCGCACCGACGGCGCAAGTTTGGGGTTGGCCGCGGCAAGGGCGTCCTTCAATGCCGCATCGAGGGTTACGCCCTCACGCAGAATTCGCGCCACCGCATATGCGGCCAAAGAACGCGCGCTGGCGGCCATGTTTGTCATGCCGGCGCGAAGCGCGCGCCGGCGAGCCGCTGTCCCTTGATGAACTCCTGCGCGAAAAGCGGTTTACGGCCGGCGAGCTGCAGGCGAAGAATCCGCAAGACACCGCGCCCGCACGCGACGTCGACGCCGTCGTGCGTGGCAGCCAGCACCGTTCCCGGCGAAGCGCCCGCACCCGGTTCGCCAGGGTGAGTGACGGCGGGGTCGAGCAGCTGTGCATCCCAGATGCGCAGCTGCGTCCCGTTGAGCCGGGTCTCGGCAATCGGCCAGGGATTGAACGCGCGGACGCGCCGCCAAACCTGCACCGCGTCTTGCTGCCAATCGATCAGTGCCTCGGCCTTGTTGATTTTCTCGGCGTAAGTGACGCCTTCGGAAGGCTGAGGCACTTCGCGGACACGGCCAGCACTCTGCGCATGCAGCGTTTCGACTATGAGTTCCGCGCCGAGCCGTGCGAGACGGTCGTGAAGGGTCTTGGCCGTGTCGTCCGCGCCGATCTCTATTTCGCGAGCCGCCAGCATCGGACCGGTATCGAGGCCCGCTTCCATGCGCATGATGGTGACGCCGGTCTTCGAGTCTCCCGCGAGCACGGCGCGTTGAATCGGCGCCGCCCCCCGCCAGCGCGGCAGCAGCGAGGCATGGATATTGATGCAACCCCGCCTCGGGACTTGAAGCGCGGCGGGCGGCACGATCAACCCGTACGCTACGACTACCAGAACGTCTAGTTCCAGGCCGCGCAGACTCTCGAGCAGCTCCTGCGACTTGAAAGTGGCCGGTTGATACACGCGGAAGCCGCATGAGGCGGCCAGGTTTTTGACAGGACTTGCGTGCAATGGTTGACCGCGGCCGGAAGGCCGGTCCGGCTGGGTGAAGACGGCGCAAATCCGGTGCGCCTCCGACAGTGCCTCGAGTGCCGGAACGGCGAAGGCCGGCGTGCCGGCGAAACCCAGCCTTAGAGGAGGAAAGTCCGTGCTCCCGGCGTGGCAGCGCCGCGCGCCGCAGCGCTCTTCGCGGTCGCGCGAGGTTCGCTCTCCGTGGATCGTTGCTTGCGCTCTTTTTCCATTCGCCGACGGATCAGCTGGCGCTTGAGCTCGGAAAGGTAGTCGACGAATAGCTTGCCTTCGAGATGATCCATCTCATGCTGGATGCAGACGGCGAGCAACCCTTCCGCATCCATCTCGAAGGGCTCGCCGTCGCGGCCCAATGCCCGCACGCGAATATGCGTTGCCCGCGACAACTTCTCGTAGATGCCGGGCAGGGACAAGCACCCCTCCTCGCCGGGGCCGGAGCCTTCCCGCATCAGCAGCTCCGGATTGATCAACACCAGCGGTTGATCGCGCTCCTCGCTTACATCGAGCACGATCAAACGCTTATGTACGTCGACCTGGGTGGCAGCAAGGCCGACGCCCCTCGCTGCATACATGGTCTCGAGCATGTTGTCCGCCAATTGGCGCAACGCATCATCAACCACGGTTACCGGCGCGGCCTTCTTGCGCAGCCTAGGATCGGGATACTCCAGAATTACGAGCTTTGTCATGGGAGTTATGAGAGCAATATCGTGTTTTTGGCTGAAGAATGTTGCTAAAGTTCCGCCGCTGCTTAACTTAATGCCTGTATTGGCAGCGCGCGCACGGCGCTGCCAAACCGCAGAAACGGGCGATACGTCTAAGTTTTGGCGGCAGGTCGGAAGTATACCAGTCGGCCAGCGACATCTAGCTTAAGGCCAAGGGAGCGAAACGAATGCAAGGTCACCAAATAGTTGCCCTCACCCTATCGGTGGCGGTGCTCGCGGGATGTCAGACGGAACGGCGTGCAACGGCCCCGGTGCCGGTGGCGGCCCCTGAAAGCACCGTGCAGGGCATTGTTGTCGGTGACGATCGAACAGCGATGGAAGCGGCCGTGGATGCCGGTGCGTCGAGCGCGGCGCCCGCGCCGTCCGGAGCTGCGCCAGGCGGGGTGGTGATCAATCCCAATGCGCCCGACAGCTATGTCGTGAAACGCGGCGATACCTTGTGGGGCATCGCCAAGGTTTTCTTGCGCGATCCCTGGTTTTGGCCCGAGATCTGGCAGGTCAACCCCCAGATCCACAACCCGCATTTGATCTACCCCGGCGATACCCTGCGTCTGGTCTATATCGACGGAAAGCCCACCATCGTGTTGCAGCGCGGCGATGCCGCCCGGGTGGAGCCGCGTATTCGCAGTCAGCCGCTCGAGAGTGCGGTCACCGCCATCCCCTACGCCTCCGTGGCCGCCTTCATGTCCAAGCCCACCGTACTCGCGCGGGAACAGATCAAAAATGCGCCGTATGTGCTAACAACACGCGACTTGCACGTGGCCATGGCCGAGGGCGACACCCTGTACGCGCGCGGATTCGCGGGTCCCGTCGAACTCGGTACTCATTACAACGTGGTGCGCGTCGGCGACGCGTTGCGCGATCCGGACGATGGCAATCGCATCGTGGGCTACGACGGCATCTTCACCGGCGCCGGTCACATCACCCGCGCCGGCGACCCGGCCACCCTCATCATGACCGAATCGGCGCGCGAAACCGAGGCGGGAGATAAATTGTTCGCCGGCGGCGTCGAGGTGCCGCTGGATTTCGTCCCCAGCCCGCCGAAGGTCAAGACTGATGGCCGCATCATAGCCGTGTCCAACGGCGTGACCGTCATCGGTCAATACGAAGTGGTGGTGATCAACCGCGGCGCCGGCGACGGCCTCACGCCGGGCAATGTGTTGGCCGTGTTCCAGGAGGGAGGCGTCGTTCGCGACACCGCGAACAAGGGCTTTCTGAATGGAATGACCCGGCTGGCTGCCCCTAAGGTGCGGCTGCCCGACGAGCGGACCGGCACCTTCATGGTGTTCAAGACATTCGACCACTTGAGCTACGGCCTGATCATGGAAGCCACGGATGTCATTCGCGTAGCGGATTACGTCCAGAACCCGTAAGGAGTTCGGCTCCCGCGTAGGGGCGCCGGGGCGCGGCGGCGCCAGTGCAACGTCGCCGCCGCACCGGACATGACAGCACGCGGCAAATCTGCAGATTGCCGCTAGGATCTGGAGCGGCGAGATCGGGGCGCGCGCCCGATAATCCGTGCAATGCCACCGAGCGAAGAGTCCTCTGCTTGGGCGATGCTCACGCGCGCGCCCTCGCTCGATATTCCCGCCCTCTCGAAAGCGCTCGAGATCTTGGGATCGGCCCAAGGCATCATCGAAGCGTCGGATGCATCGCGTGAACGAGCCGGGCTGCCTGCTGCGGCGCGCGAATTCCTGTCGACCGCGGCGGCGGCGTCGAACTCCGCGGAAAGGGCATGGCTGGAAAAGCCCGGCCATCATGTGGTGCCGTTCACGGACCCGCACTATCCCGGCTTGCTGCGCGCAACGGATCGGCAGCCGATGGCGCTGTACGTCGTCGGCAACGTGGACGCCTTGAACGAACCTCAATTGGCGATCGTCGGCAGCCGCAATCCCACCCCTCAGGGCCGGGATACGGCCCATGAGCTCTCCGAATATCTCGCCGAACGCGGCCTCGCCATAACCAGCGGCCTCGCCTCAGGCATCGACAGCGCGGCGCACCGAGGCGCGCTCGCGGCGCAGGGAATCACCCTTGCCGTCTTGGGATCGGGCATCGATGTCGTCTATCCGCGCAGCAATCGCTCCCTGAGCCTCGAAATCCGGCAGGAGGGCGCCTTGATCAGCGAATTTCCGCTCGGAACTCCCCCTCGGCGGGAGAATTTTCCCCAGCGGAACGGCATCATTGCGGGCTTGAGCCTAGGGACTTTGGTCGTCGAAGCGGCACGCCGAAGCGGCTCTCTCATCACCGCTCGGCAGGCGGTCTCCTACGGCCGGGAGGTATTCGCGATTCCGGGTTCCATCCACAGTCCCTTGAGCCGCGGCTGCCACGAGCTGATCCGGCAGGGCGCAAAACTGACCGAAACAGCGCATGACATATTGAGTGAGTTGAACTTTTCGGCATTTTTCGAAGGCCGATCTCACGCCGCCACGGGCCGCAACTTGGCCGTTCCACTTGAACTGGGCATGGACAAGGATCACAAAATCTTGTTAGATGCGCTCGGCTTTGATCCCGCGGACCTCGATGTACTGGTCGTTCGTACCGGATTCAAACCAGAAGCCGTGTCCTCGATGATGCTGATCCTCGAGCTCGAAGGCCACGTTCAGGCCGCCCCCGGGGGCCGCTACTCCCGAGTCGTTAGGAGCCGGAGGTGAAAGATAACGTTCTCGATCTACTCATCTATTTATTCGAGAATTACATGAGCGCCGATGACGAGCCGCGGCCGGATCGCGATGTCCTGAAAGTCGAATTGGACAAGGCGGGCTTTGCGGAACCCGACATCGAACGCGCACTGGAGTGGCTGGACGGACTGTCCGGCGAACAGCTCGGCAAAGTCGCCGAAGCCACCGCACGGGCCGTACGGGTCTTCAGCGGTCAAGAATTGCTGCGGTTGGATACCGATGTACGCGGTTACCTGATGTATTTGGAGAACGTGCAGATACTCTCGGGTACCCAGCGCGAGCTGGTCATCGACCGCCTCATGGCGCTCGAAGCGGACGAAATCGACATTGAACAAGTGAAATGGGTCGTATTGATGGTGCTTTTCAGCCAACCTGGACAAGAATCCGCTTACGCGCAGATGGAAGACCTGGTCTTCGAAGAGCGCTCTGACGCTTTGCATTAGACGACTTTGAGCAGCAACCTCGTTATCGTGGAGTCGCCGGCCAAGGCGAAGACCATCAAGAAATACCTCGGCAAAGACTTCGAAGTCCTTGCCTCCTATGGCCACGTTCGCGACCTCGTCCCGAAAGAAGGCGCGGTCGACCCGAAGCACCACTTCGCCATGAAGTACCAGGTCGTCGAACGCAACCAGAAACACGTCGACGCCATTTCGCGCGCCCTCAAGAAGGCCAAGTCGCTGTTCCTCGCGACCGACCCCGACCGCGAGGGCGAAGCCATCTCATGGCATCTGTACGAGCTCCTGAAAGCCCAGGGCGAACTCAAGGGCAAGGACGTGCAGCGCGTGGTGTTTTATGAAATCACCAAAAACTCGGTTCGCGAAGCGATGGCGAGCCCCCGCGAGCTGTCCGTCGACCTGGTGAACGCTCAGCAGGCGCGGCGCGCGTTGGATTTTTTGGTGGGATTCAACCTCTCTCCGCTCCTGTGGAAGAAGGTGCGCCCGGGTCTGTCCGCAGGACGGGTGCAGAGTCCCGCCTTGCGCATGATCTGCGAGCGCGAAGATGAAATCGCCGCGTTCGTCGCGCGCGAATATTGGTCCATCGATGCCGAGCTGGAACATTCGGAGCAGAAATTTCCGGGCAAGCTGGTCGAATACCAGGGCGCGAAGGTCGAACAGTTCAGCTTTACGACTGAAGCCCACGCGCGCGATGTCGAGCGCACCCTGCAGGGCGCGGCCAAGGGCGAGCTGACCGTGCTCACGGTGGATCGCAAGCAGCGCAAGCGCAATCCCGCGCCGCCGTTCACTACCTCGACCTTGCAGCAGGAAGCCGCCCGCAAATTGGGCTTCAGTGCGCAAAAGACCATGCGCGTCGCGCAGCAGCTGTACGAAGGGGTCGACATCGGCGAGGGCCAGGTCGGTCTCATCACCTATATGCGCACCGATTCGCTCAATCTGGCGCAAGAGGCCGTCGGGCAAATTCGCGATGTGATCGTGCAGCTGTACGGAGCGGCGGGGCTTGCGGAAGAGCCGCGGGTTTTTCGCACCAAGTCGAAGAACGCACAGGAAGCGCACGAAGCGATCCGCCCGACCGCGGCGAATATCCTGCCCGGCGACATCGAAAAGAAACTCGAGTCCGACCAGTTCCGCCTGTATTCCCTGATTTGGAAGCGCACCGTGGCCTGCCAAATGGCGCCGGCGATCTTCGATACGGTGGCCGTGGAAATGCTCGCAGGCCCGGACGGCCCGAAGCGAACTGTGTTGCGCGCGAACGGCTCCACCTTGGTGACGCCGGGCTACATTTCCGTCTATCAAGAGGGGATGGACGACGTCGTGCAGGACGACTCGGACCATGTACTGCCGCCGATGAAGGAAGGCGATCGGGTCCGATTGACCGGGGTCGTGCCCACACAGCATTTCACCGAGCCGCCGCCGCGATTCTCCGAGGCATCGCTGGTCAAGGCGCTCGAGGAATACGGCATCGGCCGGCCGTCCACGTATGCGTCCATCATTTCCACCTTGCGCGATCGCCAATACGTCGATATCGAAAGCAGGCGTTTCACGGCGACCGATATCGGCAAGATCGTCAGCCGCTTCCTGACCCAGTATTTCACGACGTATGTGGACTACGACTTCACCGCGAAGATGGAGGACTCGCTCGACGCCGTGGCGAACGGCGAGCAGGAATGGGTCCCGCTGCTGGAGAGATTCTGGAAGCCGTTCATCGATCTCGTGAACCATACGGAAACCTCGGTCAGCCGCGAGGAAGTCGCGCAGGCCCGGGACCTGGGGAAGGATCCGGTGAGCGGGAAGCCGATGAGTGTGCGCATGGGGCGGTTCGGTCCCTTCGTGCAGATCGGCACCAAGGACGATGAGGACAAGCCGCGCTTTGCGGGCCTTAGGCCCGGTCAAAAGATGGACGCCATCACGCACGCCGAAGCCATTGAGCTGTTCAAATTGCCGCGCAAGCTGGGCACCACGCCCGACGGCGAAGAGATCACGACGAATGTCGGCCGATTCGGCCCCTATGTGAAGTACGGCGCCAAGTACGTATCGCTCAAGATCGACGACCCGTACGAAATCACGCCCGAACGCGCGCTGGAGGTCATTCGCGAGAAAGAAATCGCGGATGCCAATCGGCTGATTCTGGATTTTCCCGACGCCGGCATTCAGGTGCTGAATGGCCGCTACGGACCCTACATCACCGACAAATCGCGCAATGCCAAGATTCCCAAGGACAAGGATCCGAAGAGCCTGACTTTGGAGGAGTGCCAGAGCCTGCTGGCGGCCGCGCCGGTACGGACCTTCGGCAAGTGGGGCCGGAAGAACGGCAAAGCAGCAGCCAAGGGAGCGGCGGCCAACGGGAAAGCCGCCGGCTCGGCGCCCAAAGCGGCAGCGGCGGACGCCGCGGCCACGAAGCCTAGGGCCAAGGCCGCGCCGGTTGCACTGGCCGCCAAGGCCGCCAAGGCCGCGGCCAGCAAGAAAGCGCCGGCACTGCCGCCCTTGAATACTCCCGCAAAAGCACCGGTCAAGGCGCCGGTGAAAGCGCCCGTGAAGGCCGCCGGCGCCGGGGCTTCCGAGGCGAAGCGCAAAGCAAAACCCAAGGCCAAGAAGAGTTCCGTAAAAAAGCAGCCGTAACGTTCAATGGATACATCCGCGGTCAAGGGCTACTTGAACGACTTGCATGACCGCATCACCGCGGCCGCGGAAGGGATCGACGGCGCAAAATTCCGGCGCGATCCCTGGGCGAGGCCGGAAGGCGGCGGCGGCGAGAGCCGCGTGTTGAGCGATGGAGCAGTGTTCGAGCGAGCGGGCGTCTCGTTCTCGCACGTGTTCGGCGACAAGATGCCGCCGTCTGCATCCAGTCTACGACCCGAGATTGCCGGCGCGCCGTTCGAGGCGATGGGCTTGTCGCTGGTGTTTCATCCGCGCAACCCCCATGCGCCGACGACCCACTGCAATGTCCGGTTCTTGGTGGCCTCGCCAAGTTCCGGGCCCGCTCACTGGTGGTTCGGCGGCGGCTTCGATCTCACACCGTACTATCCCTATGACGAGGATGTCGTGCACTGGCACCGCACCGCACGCGATGCCTGCCAACCGTTCGGCTCCGACGCCTATCAGCGATACAAGGAGTGGTGCGACCGCTATTTTTTCCTGCCGCATCGGAATGAGACTCGCGGGGTCGGCGGTCTGTTCTTCGACGATCTCAACCAAGGCGGATTCGAACGGTCGTTCGCCTTCACGCGCAGCGTAGGCGACCACTTTCTACCTGCCTACCTGCCCATCATCGAGCGCCGCAAGGATCAGACCTACGGAGAGCGAGAGCGCCGGTTTCAGCTATACCGGCGCGGCCGCTATGTGGAATTCAATCTGCTCTACGATCGCGGAACCTTGTTCGGCCTGCAATCCCGCGGCCGTACCGAATCGATTCTGATGTCGATGCCGCCGCTGGCCCGGTGGGATTACGATTGGCATCCCGAACCGGGATCCGCCGAGGCGCGGCTGTACGACGATTTTTTGCGCCCGAGAGCCTATCTCGCCGAGCTCGATCACACCAGGAGCCTGTCTGACTCCTAGCGAAAACAGGGTCGCCCGCTTTGACCGGAAGGGTCTCGCCGGCGACCTGACTCGCCTCGATCTTTTTCAATGTTATTCAACTGTCACGACCTGTGAGTACGCGAGTATAGAGCGGCATCAGGCGTAGACGCTCTTCGCGCGATTCCCGTACGCCCAGAGCGTAATAGCCAACCTGGTGAAAATAACAAATCCGGGCGCGAACGAAGGCCTCTTCGTCCTTGCAGCCCATATCCAGGAAGACCTGCTTTAAGATTTCGATCCGCGCATCATCGGTGCGCCTCACCGCGTTGGCGACTTTGCCCGAGACACGCGCCCAGTCCCGTACGGCCGCATCCCATGCCGGACTGTAATCCAAGGCGTTCGTAGGTATTCCGCCGACGACGTTGTTTGGCCGGAAGCCATCCGCCAGATCGGAGGAGAGCCCTTGCCGCTGTGGATTGGCGCAGCCCTGGGCGCCGTTCGTGGAAATGAAGATGCGCTCAATCGGGCTGCTGAAGGTGTCGTCCCCACCCAAATGGATTGCCGCCATGAGAGGAGCGAAGGTATTGTGCTCGATGGCCGCTCCCAACGGGATGCTCGTGTCCATGGACATGTACCAGATCGGCTTTCCAAAACTGAAGCCGTTAATCAGGTTGATGGTCACGGTCATGTTCAGCGGGTCGATCGCCACCACCTGATCGTGCACCTTTGAGTAATCGACATTGCCGTTCGGGAAGATGATGTCGTTGGCGTTCACACCGAAGGCCACGATGGGGGCGTTATAGATCGTGCCGCCGGCATTGACGATCTGAACGAACGGACTGTAGTCCTTGTCGCCGACGGCGCCAGGCTGAAACGCAGTGGGAGGAAATTCCTGCCCCACGGGACCTGGCGTGATGCTGCGGACCGGCGAAAAATCGACGCTTCCTTTGTCGAATACCAGGTCCCCGTTCTGATCCAGATTTGCGGTTCGCGACGCATTGGACATGAAGGTCATCTTGGCTGAAAAATTCAGTCCCAGGAGGGCCGCCACATTGGGATCTGAGACGTCGGAGAGGATGTACCATACATTGGTTCCGTTCTTCATATGTCCCAGGTACAGCGGGACCGTGATCGTTCCTTTGACCAGATCGATTGGACCCGACTTGAGCAATTGAACCGGGCCAACCAGGCTTTCATTCGTAGCCGAAGGCGGAGGCCCGAAATACGAAAGATTGAATGCCGTGCCCACCGATGGCGGAGCGGGAAACAGGTTGCAACCCGGTCCCGGCCCAAACGGTCCCGGTCCGGGGCCCTGTGCCATGTTGGGTTTCGTGTCTGCTCCCGGGGCCGAGACATCAGCGGGATTTCTCCGCCCGATTCCGGCTTCGAAGGCCCTCCGGGGAGTGCGCAACCGTGGCGAATCCTGCGCCAAGGCCGTCATGCACAGCGTCATCGCAGTTGCCGTGGCCACGGTGCGTGAAATTCGACGAACGTTCAGATACTTGCAATTCAAATGGGACTCTCCTAATTGTCAGAATTTTGGGCCGACATCCTGCTGCACACTCTGTGCAGATGGCCGCCCACTCTATGGTTCGTTTACGAATTCGGAAAGTTACGCATGAGCAGCGTTGGCGGTGTTCGTAGGTTACCTTACGAGCATGAAGATTTATTTCGGCTTCACGGTTGCCGGCGATCGGTCTACGTTGGACGTCGCGCGACGGGTAGTGAGCTTACTGGAGGAAATCGGCATGACGTGCTCACCCGTCATCTGGTAGATGATGACGCCTGGGAGGCGGACCGACTGATTAGTCCAGGGGACGTTTATCTTCGCGACATGGCATGGCTGCAGCAGTGCGACATTTTCGTCGCCGAGGTTTCCGGTTCCTCCTTCGGCTTGGGCTTTGAGTCTGGTTACCTGCTCGGTGCGACGGCAAAAAAGGTCATCCTGTTCTATCGGCTCGACATCGAGAAAAAAGTGTCGCTTCTGATTACGGGCAACACCCACTCGAACTGCACGCTGGTGCCCTATTCAACAGTTGGGGAAATCGAGGCGTTTATCAGGAACGGCTTTCGTTCCGAAAATGGAGCGACGTTCCGCACGTAGCCCTAAGGTGAACCCGGCGACCGAGCAAAGGATCGCCGCACCCAGGTGCGATACAAGGATATGGAGCGCATCCAGATTGGGGCAATGAATCTCGAGTAGGGTGGTTCCCACGAGCCCGGAGAGCAGTCCTGCCGCAGTTCCCGTCACGGTTGGAGAGAGGATCGCGCCGCGACGCAGCACAAGCCAAAATGGCACGGCGGCCAGGAAACCGATGGGCGTGCCTGCCCTCAGGCATACCCACGCCCGCGGCCAGAAATCTGCGTCACGTTGAAATTGGAACACAGCGGCGACCGCAACCATCAGGGACGCCAAGATCGCGATCGGCAACAGTCTGGGGGAGATTCGGTGCAGACTGCCGGGCACCATTTGAGGGACTAGAGAGTAGATCAGCAACCCTGTGCCGATCGCCGTCGCCCCCAGCATTGCGCTGGTCTGCAATGGACTGATGACTTTAGCACCCAAAGAGTAAACGGCAATGACGAGAAGGGAAGCAAATATCGCTGCGAAGGCCACGACATAGCTAGCCGGCATCAGTGGGCGCACAACTTGCAAGTCGGCGACGATCCGCCGTTCGATTTGACTGAGCGTATCTGCGGAAGGTTCGTCACCGCAGTTCATCGATACCGCCTTTCCACCCTTCCGCCGCCTGGGTTTCGAGTAGCTTTCGCAGCCTCTCGTAAGCGCGGTGAGCCTTCTGCTTGACGGCGCCCACAGTGCATGACGTGGCACGGGCAACTTCTTCCAGACTTAATCCTCCCACTTTCATCATGGTGACAACTTCCCGCTGCGCCTCCGGCAGGGCAGCAACGAGGGTATCGAACTCCGGAAGCGTGTTCCGAGTCTCAGCATGCGCAGGCCGCTCCGGCAGCACGTCCATCGCACTCTCGTGCGAGGTGATGCGTTTCGTTCGGCGATAGCCATCGATGCCAACGCGGCGCGCGATCGCATACACCCACGGCAGAACCGGTTCGCCGGGACGATAGGTGTGCCGGACGCGATGAATCCGCATCCAGGTTTCCTGCAATA
>Ga0137403_10007537_pt1 | contig 12251 bp, 10 predicted proteins | sample CZOMad2_1_16fung_FD_122057 | JGI IMG/M metagenome (GOLD analysis project Ga0137403, IMG submission 122057) | Vadose zone soil fungal communities from Angelo Coast Range Reserve, California, USA - CZOMad2_1_16fungal (Hybrid Assembly) | ecosystem: Environmental > Terrestrial > Soil > Vadose zone...
GTTTTTCTAGGCCAGGTGTTGCGGATGGCCGCAACCACTCCACACTTTCTCTGTTCAGCTCCAGGACAAGCGATGCACTCGACCGCGCGTTAGGATCCCGACTGATCACAAGCAAGGCCGTCGGCGTGTTCTCTATCGCCCGGCTGAAACGAAACCACCAGCTCAACTGAATGCGGCGAGACTGCTGGGGAGGAATGTCTCCAAGGTCCAGAGCGACCAGCCCAAAGCCGCCGCTCTGCAACAGAAGATCGGTTGCTTTGATCGCGTGATCGATGTTTGAGACGCAGCGTACCCAGAGCAGTTGATAGAAATCTACGCCGGCCCTGGCGGATGACGTTGCGTCGAATGAATCGCTGGCATCCACCAGAGCACATACTTCCTGACAGACAGTGGATGCGGCCAACACAGAATGAAGAAGGCTTGTGCGTCCGGATGATGCGGGACCGAGAATTTCAGTGATTGCTCCCCGCGGGAGGCCGCCTGCTATGCGATCGACTTCGGGGATGCCGGTGGACATCACCTGGACCCCGGGTTTTTCACGCAGCGTGAAAGCAGAGCCGAAACGAGTTGCCAGCTCGGATTGAATTTCAGCTTTTGAAAACGCGAGCTTCAAAACGATTCCTTCGCAGCAGGTAGCATAGACTTAGTCTGTGTCTGCTACCCCGATAGAAGAGATCTCAATGGACACAGACTAAAGTCTAGGCTACTTCCGCCTAAAGGCCGTACTACGAACCTGGTTTGGATTCGGAGCTGGCCTTGGGTTTAGTAGCTTCGATCCGAATCTGCTTGAGCAACTCCGCCCTTGGATCGAGTTCTGTCTTGCCAGCCGGAAAGTTGTTGAAGCTCAGCACGTAGCTCAGTATATCCACTATCTGTTGTCTGCTGACTGTTCCGAGCTTATTTGGCGGCATCGACACACGAACTCTCTCGGTCAAGTCGCCTACCGTCAGCCCATCCCAGTTCGAGAGAAAAGCCGAGCCTGTGAGCGGGGCGGCCTCATCGTTGCCTGACAGATCGGGTCCGTGGCAGCTCGAGCAATTCTGAGCGTAGAGCCCTTCGCCGCGTTTCGCTTGCTCTTTTGTGAACGCGCCGTCCCAAACCGAACGCGGCGTCTTGTCCGATTGTTGCGCACGAAGCGTCGGATGGAAACCTGCGACCACCCACAAAACCAAAACTGCAGCGGCCACGATCTTTGTCTTGTTCATCCCAACTCGCTGTAGACGATTCTCCATTCTCCATTTTCCATTTGTCATTTGTCATTTGTCATTTGTCATTTTTTATTTGCGATCACGGAAGAGCTGCCTTTGCGCGGATCTCCGCAATGACAAATGGAAAATATATGGAAAATAAATTTGGTTCCGCCTCTCAATCGGTCGAAGGCAGGGCGAACGCAATGTACTCGCCCGAGTAAGCACCGCCACTGACGGCCACGACGATGTACTGTTTGCCGTTGACCCTGTAGGTCATCGGCGATCCGCTCTGCGGCGCCGGGAGATAGACCGCGCCCACCTGCTTGCCGGTCGCCTTGTCATAGGCACGCAGCATCGCTCCACGCGGATGGTCCGGCGTCGTGGTTATCTGAGGGTCACCCATGATAACCAGCGTCTTGGTGACCACCAGCCCGACGGCGCCGCCTTGGCCGGTCTTGGGAATATTCATTCCTTTCAGCGCTGCGTGATTGCGGACGACATCCGGTGTGTCGCCATGCGGGACCTGCCAGGTGATCTCCCCCTTGTCCAGATTGATGGCCGAGAGGAGTCCATACGGCGGTTTGAGGATTGATAGCCCCTGGACAGATGTGCTGCCCTGGGCGCCGGCCGCCGGTGGAGCCGATGCGCCGGGCGGCGGTCCTTCCGGCGCCGCCCGGCGTCTGGACGGCTGCTGCGGAAAATCAGCGGCACTGCCGAAACCGGGTCCTTCGCTGACTCGGAATGGTTGGCCGGCTCTCCCTAAGACATATTTGATGTCCGAAAATCCCGCGGGCGGCTCGATGAGCCCGATCGGCACGATGCTGGCATTTGATGCCGGTAGATAAACAGTGTGCGTCTCCGGATCGTAGCCCCCGCCCGGCCAGTTCGTTCCTCCGTTGGTTGTGCCGATGGTGAGGCCGGCTACAGGGCCACCGATCTTGCTAACGGTCGGCGGATTGAATATCGGCCCGTTCTTGAATGGCTCGATTGCCTTGAGTGCTTGAGCGTGCAACTCGGGCGTGAAGTCGATCAGGTCGTCTACGGTCACGGCCTGGCGAGCATATGCCGGCGGCTTAGACGGGAACGGCTGCGTGGGTGAGTACCATTCGCCGGGCACGTCGCCCTTCGGTACGGGTCGCTCCTCTATCGGCCAGACCGGCTCGCCGGTCACCCGATCGAAGACATAGAGGAAGGCCTCCTTGCTCGGGACCGCGACGGCTTTGATCGTTTTGCCGTTCACGTTGATATCCGCAAGGATTGGCGCAGAGGAGAGATCGTAGTCCCAAATCGGATGATGCACGACCTGGAAGTGCCACTTACGCTGACCCGTTTTCAAATCCACGCATACCAGGCTCTCGCCAAAGAGATTGTTCCCCGGCCGGTGTCCGCCGTAGAAGTCCGACGTGGGTGACTCCACCGGAAGATAGACCAGCCCAAGTTCCTCATCCACGCTGATCTGTGTCCATACGCCGGTGTTGCCGTTGGTCGCCCAGGAATTGTTGAGCCATGTGTCGTTGCCAAACTCGCCCGGCCTGGGGATCGTGTTGAAGGCCCAAAGCTGTTTGCCGGTTCGGGTGTCAAACGCCCGGACCTGTCCTTTGGCGTTGTCGTGGGTCACGACCGTCATGCCTTCCTTCATCGCCATTCCGACAATGACCACGTCCTTCACTACAACCGGAGTCGAGTGGAGTCCCGCGTCACCCTTTTCCAAATCAATTTGCTGATCCGTACCATGCATGACACCTGCTTTGAGATCGATCGCGCCGTCTTTGCCGAAGCTCGAGATTCGAGTGCCGGTCTTGGCATCAAGCGCGATGAGTCGATAGCCGGTGGTCACATACAGGATGCGGTCGTCGCCTCTACCGTCACTCCAGTACGAGAGTCCGCGGCCCGACAATTGCCGGGGAGCGTTCACCGCGCGGGCTCCCTCGAACTCGGCATGCACCCAAAGCATCTCGCCGGTGTCGGCCTTGAGCGCGACCACTGACCTTCGCGTTCCCGCGGTCGCGTAGAGGATGCCGCCGATCATAAGCGGCGTGCCTTCGAGTTTGTATTCGGGCCGCGTGCCCAGATTGTCGGTCTTGAAGCGCCACGCCACTTCCAGCTTGTTGAAGTTGTCGGCGTTGATCTGGTCAAGAGGTGAGTATCGCGCGCCAGTAAGATCGCCGGTGTAATGCGGCCATTCACCGTTTTTGGTCGAATGGACCGCCGTCCCGTCACCGGTTGACTTGTCAGGCTTCCCTTTCGTTGTTGAACGGGCGGAGAGCCGATTCCTGGTCGCGGACTGGCCGTGTATTTCCGACGCCATCGAGACGAGCCCGACGGCGAGCACCACCAATGCTGTGATGGATCGACATACTATTCGTGACATCGTTCACCTCCGTTGAGCAATAGCGGCATTAGGTTACCCTTAGCCGCTCGCGCTTCGTATCCCAATTCCTTACTTCAAGTATCTTCCCAATATGCAACTCGAATCTGCCCGCCTTCTTGTTCCGTACCACCTTTCGAACCAAAACCGTGACTTCGGGTGCAGACTTCGACATACCATTGATGAGTCGCAGCGTAAACGGCGGCTTGCCCGCCTTAAGGAGTTTCTTTTCCCAGTACGACTTGATGTCTCGATACTCAACTGTTTTACGCTTCGCCACGATCTCTTTCAGGAAATCTCTTCTGATCGTGGTTGTAATCTTCTCCATAAACCTAATGCGATCTACCTAATCGCAAGCAAACTCTCCACAGAGATATCTTCGTCTATCGACTCCCAGTGAATTCCGATCCCTTGCCCGATCAATCGCCAGTCCTTTCGTTGATCCGGCGTCGCGTCTTGAAGTCTCGGAAACCACACGAGTGGCACAGCTATCTCACGCCCGTCAGCCAAAATAACTCGCAGAGCGTCGTCCGTGCAGATGACATCTTCTGCGAGAGGCTCAACGTTGAGTGCTAAGGTGCTCATTCATCAGACGCCCGCTTCCTTCGCTTCCTTCTTAGCCTTCTTAACCCCGCCTGCCGGGAACAACTCCTTGAACGCCGCCGTGAACCTGGCCATCTCCGGCTCGGTGCCGACCGACACCCGCAACCAGTTGTTCATCGGCGGAAACTTTCGTCCGACGAGAACCTTGCGCTTCTTGAAGTCTTCGGCAACTGCCGTCACATCCTTGCCCACGTCGACCATAAAGAAGTTCGTTTCCGACGGGATCACCTCGTAGCCCCAACCGCGCAAGTCCTTAATCGTCTTCTCCCGAAGCTCGATCGTCATCTGCTTAATCTTCTTTTCATACGCCGTATCCTTCAGAGCTGCTACGCCGCCGTACTTCACCACCGCGTTGAGGCTGCCGCCACCATATGTGCGCATTCTGTCGATCAGCTCTTTGGGCGCGAGCCCGTAACCGAGACGCATGCCGGCGAGCGCGGCGATCTTTGAGAAGGTGCGGGTCACAATCACCGGCCGGCCTTCCAGAACGTAAGGAACGGACGTCGCATAGTCCGAAGTGGTGACGAAGTGATGGTAGGCTTCATCGATCAGCACCGGAACATCGCCGGGAATGCTGTCGAGCAACTGCTTGATCTCGTGCTTGGGGATGATGTTGCCCGTCGGGTTGTTAGGGTTGCAGATATACACAAAACCGACATCGCGATAGTTCATCTTTGTCGCGCGGATCATCCCCGGTATGTCCATCCGGTAATCTTTCAAGAGCGGAACTTTGATCACATCGGCCTTGATGTTAGTTACGAACCGATACACCGAGTCATAGCTTGGGTCTACGCCGACAACCTTCTTGTGATCGAGCGTGAACGCTTCGCCGACGATCTTCAGGATTTCGCCCGATCCCGCGCCGAGTATCACGTTCTCTTTCTTCACGCCGTGATGTTTGGCGATGGCCTCGACGATGCCGCCGTCAGGATATTGATAACGGTTAGCATACTTGAACGCGTCCTTCATGGCTTTGATGACGTCGTCGGAAGGTCCCCAGCAATTCTCGTTGCTGGCGAGTTTCGCCATCTCGTCGTAGTTTTCATCGGGATGTTCCTCCCCCGGCTCACCCTGTCGCGCCTGTCTTTCCTGCGCGAACAAGTCGAAGGAGGGACGTAACCCGGCGAAACCGAGAGCGGTCGCCATAGTACCAATGAATGTTCGGCGTGTTGCAGAGTTCTGAATCATAATGCGCCTCCTTTTGAAACCATCCTGCAGAACGGGCTATTTTCCATTTGTCATTATTTGTCATTTGTCATCGTTCTCTCGAAACGCGCTTAACCAGCGTCGAGAAAATAGCAAATGACAAATGGAAAACGACAAATGGAAAATGGCAAATGCTGCTGTCCTTGCCCACTCTACTACTTCGACCCTCCCCCCGGCCACACCGTTCCCTGGTCCATCTTTGTCACCGGCGCCAGCCCTTTATACACGAACTTCTGCAAGCGCCTGCCCTCGTAGGTCTCGGTAGTGTAGATGTTGCCCTTCGAATCGGTGGCGATGCTATGCACTCCGTAGAACTGACCGGGCTGCCGCCCGCCGTCGCCGAAGCTCGTCAAGATTTCCAGCGTATCGCGCTGGATGATGTACACCTTCTGATTGCGGCCATCGGCGAGGTAGATGTACTTCTGCTGTGGATCCTTTGAAAAGGCGATGTCCCACACCGACCCGTCCGCCAGCGACCTCTTTGCGACGAATTGTTCCTTCACAAACTTGCCGTCCGGCTGGAAAACCTGAATCCGGTCGTTCACGCGATCGCATACGTACAGGAACCCGTCATTAGAGAGCTCGGCACAGTGCACCGGATTGCGAAACTGCTGAGCGGGCGGTGCGTCCGGATCGTAGCGGCCGAGATTCTTGTCGTCGGGTTTGTTACCGTAGGCGCCCCAATAGCGTTTGAACTTGCCGGTATCCGCGTCGAGGACTACTACGCGTTTGTTGAGGTAGCCGTCGGAGATGTACGCTTCGTTGGCTTTCGGATCGACGAAGATTTTGGCCACTCTCCCGAAATTCTCCATATCATTGCTGCCACCGTTCTTGCCCGAGTGTCCGTATTGTGCGAGGAACTTGCCGTCCTGAGTAAACTTCAAGATCTGGGCGTCGTTCGTACCGTTGCCGCCGATCCAGACGTTTCCTTTATAGTCGATGGTGATTCCATGGTTGGACTCGGGCGACTCGTAGCCCTGTCCCGGCCCGCCCCAGTGTCCGATCAGATTGCCGGCCTGATCGAACTCGAGAATAGGCGGCGCCTTCGAGCAGCACGCGCCGGTCTTTTGGTCGGCGGCGGCTTCGTTAGCAGAGACCGTATCGGGCCGATGAACGATCCAGACGTGATCCTGAGCATCGCACGCCACGCCGATCGACATCCCGATGTACCAGTGGTTCGGGAGAGGCTTGGGCCACAGCGGGTCTACTTCGAACCTGGGCGCCATCACAACGGCCCCTTCCACGACTGTCGTCTTGTCCAGCAAGCTCTGACCGATGAACAGCGCGACCAGAAGTACCAGGAAGATCGCACCGATGTAGAGGTTTCTTTTTCTCATCGATTCCTTACCTCGCACTCGAAAGGAGAGTTACTCTCCATTTTCCATTTTCCATTTGTCATTATTTGTCATTTGTTATTTTGATTTGTTATTTCTAATCACAGAAGAGCTGCCTTTGCGCCGATCTCCGCAATGACAAATGGAAAATGACAAATGGAAAATGGAAAATCTGCCGCCTATTTATTAGCAGCCATGCCTTTGTACACGAACTTCTGAACGCGCTTTCCTTCATACGTCTCGCCGGTGTAGACGTTGCCCTTCGAATCCACCGCTATGCTGCCAACGCCGTAGAACTGGCCTGGCAGGCGCCCGCCGTCGCCGAAGCTCGTCACCACCTCGAGCGTATCGCGGCGCAGGACAAACACTTTCTTGTCGTGACCATCGGCGACGTAGATGAACCGTTGCTGCGGATCGCTTGAAAACGCTATGTCCCACACCGACCCGTCGCCGAGTGTGGTTTTCGATACGAACGCTTCCCTTACGAACTTGCCGTCCTTCTGGAACACCTGGATCCGGTCGTTCTGCCGGTCGCAGACATAGACTGATCCATCCTTTGCTGCAGCCGCGCAGCTAACGGCGCGAAACTGTTTTGCCGGCGCACTATTCGGATCGTAGGCGCCCGCATTCGCATCGTCGGGCTTTTCGCCATACGCGCCCCAGTGCCGCTTATAGGCGCCTGTCTCTGCGTCGAACACGACGACGCGGTGATTGCCCAGTCCATCGGCGACGTAGACTTCATTCGTCGCCGGATCGACCCTGACGGAGGCAGGTCGGTTGAGTCCCGCCTTGCTGTCGCTGCCTTCGACTTTGCCTGCGTGTCCGATCTGCAACAGGAATTGCCCAGTGCTGGAGAACTTGATCACATGGGCGTCTTGAGGTTTGGGCGCCGCAGGAGGCCTCGCCCCTCCGGCGGCTGGAGCTCCCGCGGGCCTCGCTGCCGCCGTCGCCTCAGGCTGGCCGGCGGCCGCGATCCACACGTTGCCCTTGTGATCGACGGTGATCCCGCCTGTAGACTGCGGCCAGTCGAAGCCCTGTCCCGGGCCTCCCCAATGACTGAGTAGATTCCCTGCCTGATCAAACTCCAGAACTTGCGGAGCAGGAACGCAACAGCCGGTCGGCGGGTTTAGTATCGCGCCCTTTTCGTTGTTGCCTAGCGAATCCGCGCCCCGATGGGTGATCCAAATGTGATCCTGAGAATCAACGGCAACGCCGGTGACCGAACCGAGGACCCAGTGGTTGGGCAGGGGCTTGGGCCACAGCGGATCGACGTTGAACATTGGAACTTGCGCGCCGCGTGCTTGCGCACCCGTTTCGGGCGCAGCACAAAAAGCTCCGAGCAGTAGAAGGAGTGCGAACAGGCCCGCACCCATGGAGAGATCAGGCAACCGCTTCGACTTGCTCATCTATTCCTCCGAGCTCGGATGCAACTTGTGTTGATAGCGGGCGCGATGTCCGAGTTCCACTGCTCCTGACTTCCAAAGAACTCAGCCCAGGATTCTTCTCGGAGACATCGGAGGCCGCCAGTATACAATCGTTGAAGACTCCTCACAAGTTTGCGGGAGGCTGGTTGTCTGATCCCCAGGGCGAGGAAGATTCCTTCGTTCGGCTCGATTGATGCCGCTCGATCCCGGCCTGATCCTTCAGCGGGTTAGTGCGTCAATGAACTCCCACGTCGAGCGCCATAACATTGACACGATCGCGGATATAGAGCGTCTTGCCAATCAGCGTTGGCACTGTCCACGAGGTTGCTGTAGCTGCCGGCGCTCTCGCGAGAACCTTGAGACCTTCCGCCGACATCGTTACCAAACCAAGATTGCCGTCCTCATCCAGCAGGATCACCTTTCCATCCGCGGAGACAAAACTTACCTTGGCAAAGCTCCGATCCTGCCACGCAATTTGACCAGTCCGCGCATTGATCGCGGTCAGGAATGACGGACCGAAATCACCGCTGCTGCCAAAGAAGAAGTCACCAATCCGCAGCACGTTTCCGAAGTGCACCCGCATCTTGTTGCTGAACCAGAGTTCCTTCGCTTCCGTGCGACCGCCCGACCTTGAGAGTTGGATCACCCTGGAGCCGCCGTCGTATGCGCACGAAACGAAAAGGAGCCGATCGTCGGGGCACCAAACCGGGGTGCTGATGTTCACGCCTGCCCTGGTGGGGAAGAGATATTCCCAAATCGGCTTCCCGGTCTTCGGATCGTAAGCGTGAACGCCATCGCCCGAGGTGACGATGAGTTGTTCTTCCCCTTCAAGCTTGAGGATCAGTGGCGAGGCCGGCGCGATGTCCGAATAGTTTCCGGCACTCCAGATCACACGACCGTCGTCCTGCCGAAATGCCATCACGCCATGGTCCGGGCCCCCGACCGCGGCGATCACCATGTCCTTATAGGCAATCGGGCTTGCGGAATAGCCGGGCTTCACCGCCCATCGCATCTGGTTCGGCAGCGCGTTGTATTCCTTGACGAAGCTGTGCGACCAGAGAAGCTTGCCTGTGCGCTTGTCTAGCGCGAAGAACTGTTTGTCGGTCGAAGCGGCAAACAACCGATTGCCGGCGAGTAGCGCCGTCGAATGAGGGCCCGCGCCCCGGCTGAAGTTCATTGTATCGAGTGACGTCGGATAGCGATACTCCCAGATCGTTTTTCCTGATGCAGCATCCAAGGCGATCACGACCTCCTCGGCTTTCCACGTATTCCGGATACCGGTCGAGGGCCGGTACATCGTGTACAGCCGTCCGCCTACTCCACCTTCACTCCCTTCACTCCCTTCACCCCCTTCACCGATGATGCTCGAGTGACCTTCGCCGAGCGGCCGGCTCCAGAGTCGCTTTGGACCGTCTGGTGGCCAGGTGTCAGCTAGTCCTTTGGTGTCGCTTGTGAAGTTGCGCCGTGGTCCGCCCCAACCAAGCCAGCCTGGAGACTGGGTTGAGGACTTCCGAGCAGTCTGAGTTGCCGGAACAGCGCACAACAACTCAGCTAAAAGTAGTATCGCCGCCGCCGTGTTCAGTGCGCGCATAGCGTCTCCTCGTTCTCACTGCTATGGGTGATCGGGCTACCTGCTTTTGCCAGATTCCAGAACAGAGTGCAAGTACGAAACTGAATTGTCCGACAAACTTCAGTTTGTCGCAGTACCCCACGGATGTCGACAAACTGAAGTTTGTCGGACTCCTCGTCGGACTCCTGATCATCACGCCACTGCTGCGATATAATCGCCCGCGAGGAGGCTTGGCATGATTTCGCAAAAGTTGCTGGGGGTTTTGATTTTCATGTTTGCGTTGGGTGTTGTTGGCGTCGCGGTCTTGTCGTCTTGCCGCCAGTCGCGATCACACCAGACGGTTGTGCTGGATATTTCTGCTCGGAGCATGTGGGTCGACACGGGTCTGGATGTATCTAACAAGACTATCCAGATCAAGTATGAGTCAGGAACCTGGAGCAACGATGGCGCTGAGTCACATTTCTGTGATGGCGAAGGGTTCATCCCGGAGAATCAGGACTTTCGAGATGTGCTCCCAAAACTGATAGTGCCGAATGCTCCGCTCGGGGCGCTGGTCGGTCGAACCAGCGGCGACGCGTTCTTCGTCGGCAATACATATGAGGAGCGTCCGGGAGACGGGCATCTGTACCTCAGCATCAACGACAAGCCCGATTCCTTTGATGACAATGCCGGTTCGCTGCGAATCGTTGTGAGCGTTTTGGATTAGGAGGTTGGTCAGAACGATCGCGCGATCGGTTACATAGTTGAGAGTCTGCCGCTTCGCTTGCCACGCGCCACGATTCCAACTACTATGCGCTGGCGGAAAGAAGCACCACGCGCGGCGTGATTGGATGCCTTCGCCAGGCAAGATGCGGCGACCCCTTCCTGGCGATACTCAGGTAGTCTCCGAATCAGATTTCAAGCTGAGCCAACCGTTAGGAGAAGGGGATGGTGTCGAAGAGCGGTCGCAGAATCGTCAGGCCGCGCGTGATCGCTGCATTGGCAGCGGCGCTGATTCTAGCAACGCAACTCCCCACGACCGCTCATGATATCCCGAACGACGTCACGGTTCAGGCTTTTCTCAAGCCGCAAGGACAGCGCCTGCACCTGCTCGTTCGAGTGCCGCTCCGCGCGTGTCGCGATGTCGATTTTCCGACACGAGGGCCCGGTTATTTGGACCTGGCCAGAGCCGATGCCTCGCTTCGCGACGCGGCTACACTATGGATCTCCGACAATGTCGAGTTGTACGAAGGCGATACCCGCCTCAGGGCTCCGCTTGTCATCGACGCTCGCGTGTCGCTTGAGTCCGAGAGGTTCTTCGAATCCTACGACGATGCCCTTGCCCATGTAACGGGCGCGCGGCTGCCCAGCGAAACGGAACTCTACTGGAACCAGGGACTGCTCGACGTGTTGTTCGAGTATCCGATAAATTCCGATGACTCCTACTTTTCGATCCACCCCCGGCTCACGGGGCTGGGGATGAGAGTAGTCACCGTCCTCAGGTTCGTGCCGCCTGGAGGCGCCGTTCGCGCCTTCGAGTTTGATGGCGATCCTGGACTGGTGAGGCTCGACCCCCGATGGCACCAGGCTGCCTTACGATTCGTGGAGGCAGGATTCTTCCACATCCTCGACGGAACCGATCATCTGTTGTTCCTGTTTTGTTTGGTGATCCCATTCCGGCGTTTCCGCCCGCTCATCACTGTAGTCACCGCGTTCACCATCGCGCATTCTGTAACGCTGATCGCGTCCGCCTACAACCTCGGCCCGGACGCGTTGTGGTTTCCGCCACTCATCGAAACTTTGATCGCGGTTTCGATCGTCTACATGGCGCTTGAGAACATCGTCGGGAGCAACGTGCAGCGGCGGTGGATGATCGCTTTAGGATTCGGTCTCGTTCACGGGTTCGGCTTCTCGTTCGCATTGCGGCAGAACCTGCAGTTCGCCGGATCGCACCTGCTTACATCGCTGCTTTCATTCAATGTCGGTGTCGAGCTCGGGCAACTCCTCGTACTGTTGCTGCTTATCCCGGTGCTTGCGATCCTGTTCCGGTTTGTCGTCGCGGAACGGATCGGGACGATCATTCTGTCGGCGCTGGTAGCGCACACCGGTTGGCATTGGATGATAGATCGCGGAGAGCGTTTGAGACAGTTCGGATGGCCCGCCATCAGCAGTGCTCAGCTCGCAAATGTCATGCGTTGGCTGATTGTTATTTTGATCCTTGCGGGACTGGTGTGGATCGCGTTCGCGGTGCGCTACTGGGCGCAGCGCGGCCCTGAGCGCAAAGCCGCCCGGATGCGATGACATCTTTAAGTGAGGCAATTTGCAGCTATCGGGGCGGAGGTGCGGCCTTTTGCCCGTCCCAAATATCCCGCATCGCGCGCGCTGAAGACCAATTAACCAGCCGTGAGGTCACCAAGTCTATCGCTGATGCCGTTTAGCGTCCTGCCGAATAGCCATTCCTGATTGGAATGGTCTTTGCCCACAAATCACGGCTCAATCAGCACTAATGATGATGTTATCGAACATACTTCTGAACCGAGAGTCAATCGTGCCGCTGGTCGCCGCCTTGCTGAGCGT
>Ga0137403_10007539_pt1 | contig 12247 bp, 9 predicted proteins | sample CZOMad2_1_16fung_FD_122057 | JGI IMG/M metagenome (GOLD analysis project Ga0137403, IMG submission 122057) | Vadose zone soil fungal communities from Angelo Coast Range Reserve, California, USA - CZOMad2_1_16fungal (Hybrid Assembly) | ecosystem: Environmental > Terrestrial > Soil > Vadose zone...
CTACATCTCGAATCTTGGAAAATTCCAGAGCCACTATCCGAATTGGAAGATTACGCGCGGACTGGACGCCATATTCGAAGAGATCATTGCTTCACAAATGACGCGGGTGGCGCATGCCACCGCGCGATGAGCCGAAAGGGACAAGGATGAAAGCCCCTTATTTCACCGTCCTGATCGACACTTACAATTACGGGGAGTACGTTGAGGAAGCCGTTTCGAGCGCGGTGGCGCAGGATTTTCCGGCAGAGGAACGCGAGATTCTGGTGGTGGATGACGGTTCGACCGATGACACGCAAGAGCGATTGAGGAAATTCGGAAAAGCGATCCGCTATTTGCGAAAGCCGAACGGTGGGCAGGCGTCGGCGTTCAATTTCGGTTTCGCAAATGCGCGAGGGGAAGTGATCGCGCTTCTGGATGCCGACGACGTTTGGCTGCCGGCAAAATTAGAGCGAGTGTATGAAGAATTCGAACGCCATTCAGCGGCGGGAATGGTCTACCACCGCGTGCATCTGTGGAACGGGGTCAGCGATATTTCCGAGGACACGTATTTCATTCCCATTTCGGGGCGCGTGACAGAGAATCGACGCGCTTTGCTGCAGTATCCGATGGTCGGCACTTCTTGCCTGGCGTTCCGGCGTGAAGCGCTTCTGAAATTGTTGCCGGTTCCGGAGTCGCTGCGGTTTCAGGCGGATGCCTATCTTACGGCGCTGATTATTTTTGTTGCAGAAGTTGCAGCAGTGCCAGAGTTTCTGGGGAAATATCGCTTGCATGGAGCAAACCTGTTCCAGACGAACGCGGAGCGGATCGCGCTCAGCCGGATAGGACGCAGAATGGCCATGCGGTAGGCGCTTCTCGGGGAGGTCCAGAATTGGCTGCAAAAACATGGCGAGGAAGCGGACTCTGCAGACATTCGAGCGTATCTGAAGCAATGGGTGCTAGCGCAGGAGAGCGACGGATTTGCCCTGGGAGCGCCGAGCCGGTGGAAATACTTTCGTCACCTGCTTGGTTTTCCGCGAACGTATGGCAAGATCATGACGCGGCGACATTGTGTTTACAGCTATCTTCGCGCGTTCACAGCGCTGTTCCTGGGCTATCATCATCTATATGTTTTGGATGACATGCGTGTGAAGCGCAAGGCATTGTTCACTGCTCCCGTGGAGAAGAGGACGGCGTCGCAAAAAGAAAAAGTATTGGCGGCGAAAGGCTGAATCGAAACAATGGCATCACAACGCGCAATGGGCGCGGGGACGGTTGCAGCTTCGGAGCGCGGAGGGCTCTCAGAAGCGGCGGCTCCCGTTTGCCCCGCGTGCGGCAAAACGACGCAAGATGCATCCGTTGAACAGTATGGGAAATACAAATTGTTTGGGTGTGGGGCGTGCGGATTGCAGTTTTGGGAACCGAGGGAGATGCCTGACGCGCAGTGGTACGAACAGATGTACGGTGGCCGAGATGAAAGGCTTCTACCTCTTGAGCCGGGCCACAAATATTTCCTGGCGGATCCGCTGGCGACTCACGGTGGTGAGCTACTGGACATCGGTTGTGGCACAGGAAATTTTTTGGCGGCGGCACGCGACAGAGGCTATGACGTTACGGGCATCGAGCTGGACCGCAATGCGGCGCGCTTTGCAAAAGAGCGGCTCGGTTTGCAAAGGGTTTTTCCGTTGACGATTTCCGAATTTGCCGAACAGCACGGCCGTGAACGGTTTGACGTAGCCACATTTTTCGAGGTACTGGAGCACCAGGCCGCGCCGGTAGAATTCCTGCAGAAGGTAAAAACGTGCGTGCGGCCGGGCGGTATGATCGCACTGAGCGTGCCGAATCGCGAACGGTGGCTGACGGGGCCGGACGTTCTGGATTATCCGCCGAATCATTTCCTGCGATGGAATGCGACGGCTCTCAGCAAGTTTTTGAGTGCGCAGGGATTCGAGGTCATGTCCATTCGCGAGCAACCGGCTGGAATTGCGCATACGGCGCAGATGATCAACATAGCGCTGCGCACGGGAACGTCGCAAGCGGTGGTGCGCGACACGCCGAAGAGTTTTCGCGATGTGATCCAAATGACGCCCGGTCAAGCTGAGGCAGTTTTGCGCGCGAAGCCGACGACACGGCAGCGCGCATTGGAGATACTGGGCCGGATCAAGCATGCGGCATGCTTACCTTTGGCGGTTGCGGCGCTTCCGTACGTCCGAATGCGCGGGTACAAAGGGACATATTTGTATTACCTGGCGCGGCGGTGCGATTGAGATTTTTCCGGGAGTTGTGATTTGGCAAGAAGTTTTGTCAGCGTGCTGATCGATACGTATAACCACGAGCGCTTCATCGAGCAGGCGATCGTGAGCGTGCTGGAACAGGATTTTCCTGAAGCGGATCGCGAGATCATCGTTGTGGATGACGGCTCGACGGATCACACGCCGGAAATGGTGAAGAAATTCGAGCCGCGCCTGCGATTGCTGCGCAAGGAGAATGGCGGACAAGCTTCGGCGTTCAATGCGGGCATACCGGAATGCAAGGGTGAAATCGTCGCGTTCCTGGATGGCGACGACTGGTGGGCGCAAGAAAAACTCTCCGTCGTCAGTAGAGAGTTCGAAACGCACACTGATTTTGGAACGATCGGTCACGGTATTTTTGAAGTAAACGAAGCGGGGTTTCAGGCTGTCACCACTGTGCCCGACCGCATTTATGAATTGCGGCTGAAGGGCGCGGAAGAGGCTCGGGAGTTTCTGCAGTTGCGCACTTATCTTGGAACAAGCCGCCTCGCCGTACGGCGCGAAGTGCTTGATAGAGCCTTGCCGCTTCCATTCGACCTTGCAATAGAGGCGGATGAATTTCTGGCTGCGGTAACAACCGCTTGCTCTGGGGCTCGCATTCTCAACGTGCCACTCACGAATTACCGGCTGCATTCGGGAAACTTGTTTCAATACCAGGGGTCGGATCCTGTCAGAGGAAGGCGTAAATACATCGCGCTGGCGGGAATCGTGCGTGAGTTGCCGGCTCGCCTCGCGGCGGCTAGCATTGCCCCAGAGGTGACAGATATTTTGACAAGTTCCGTTCACCTGGATGTCGAGCGTCTGAGACTGTCCCTTGATGGCGGATGGCCCTGGGAGACAGTGAGAATTGAACGGGAATTCTACAGGCAATCCTACGGGCACAGTACTTTTGGATATCGCCTATTTCACATGTTTGTTCTTGGCACGGCCGGATTGCTACCTCCCAAGATCTTCTACGGATTGCGGAGTTGGTATTCGGCGCGCGGCCTTGCCCGGGTGCGGCAGCTTGTCGGAAGCGCCACGCCTGTCCCATCCCTTTCCGTTACGAAGCCACATGATCTGTGAACGAAGCCGACTCTTGCGAACATTGTTTCTGGAAAATCTTGCGGAAGCCTCTACAGCTTGACCGAGGTGTATCCACTTGTTACTTTGCTGCGTGAATTGAAATGCCAGTGGAAGCAAGACAAGATCGTGTCCCCGAACTAGATGGTCTACGGGGCGTTGCCATTCTTTTGGTCCTTCTCTTTCACTATATTTCGCTTGAGGGACCGACAAAGACAGGTAGCTGGAGTTCTTTTCTTCAGCGCATTGTTATCATGGGCTGGACCGGGGTCGATCTTTTCTTCGTTCTTTCGGGCTTCCTCATTGGCGGGATTCTGATTGATGTGCGGGGCTCGCCAAACTACTTCAAAACGTTTTACGCGCGAAGATTTTTTCGAATCATCCCCATCTATTACCTCTGGATTCTTGGATATATCTTGTTGGTGAGTCTGGGAGGGCCATTCGTTCGCGCACACTCTCATTCCGGTGCCATGCTGCAGCTCGGGCCAGCGATCTACTCCCATTTTTTGTTTCTTCAAAACCTGGGTTTCATTCCCGTGACCGGACTGACGGGCGCATGGTTTTCGCACACATGGTCTCTCGCAGTGGAAGAGCAGTTTTACCTGGTTGCCCCGCTGATTATCTGGCTTCTCTCACAGCGTAGACTATCGATTTTCCTCGTAGTGGTAATCGCAGGGGCGCCGCTGCTTCGATTGGGTCTACTTCAGTGCTTTCACACGGATCCGTGGCTTGTCAGCGTAGTCATGCCCACTCGCGCTGACACGCTCGCGGTCGGGATGCTGGCTGCCATCCTTTGGCGCAATGCAACCTTTCGAGCTGGCCTCACAACCCACAATGGAGTTTTGTATCTTCTTTTGGGCTTATTCTCCGGAGGCGCCGTGGCCTTCTGGAGGTGGTCGCCTCAGTCTTTGGCGTTTGGAATGGAGTCCGTTGGGTATTCGTGCATGGCGCTTTTTTATGGCGTGATGTTGCTCCTGGTCCTCGCCAGACCAACGAGCCTATTTGCGGCGGCCGCGCGAATAGGCTGGCTCCGCGAACTCGGAAGGGTCTCCTACTGCGTTTACCTCATTCATCTCGTGGTGGACGTGTTCTGCCATGCGATTCTGCTTCACGACACACCTCGATTCTCGAACGGTAGAGCTGTCGTCGTGAGCCTCTTTGCGGGCTTTCTCACGTACGGCATCGCAAAATTTTCATGGATTGTCTTTGAGCGACCCCTATTGCGCCGCGGGCACTCCTTCAGCTACTAGTTCCCTTCGCGTAATGAATCGAATCCGAGAAAGCAGGCAACTCAGCGGGGTGCCTGAAAAATGAGTAATTTACCTGTTGCTCTAGTAAAGAGACTCGCTTAGGGATTCTTGCACTGGAGCTGGAGATAGCGAAGGATGTGACCGCATCTTCCATGGCATGGCAATGATCCAGACCGCTCCTTGGGAAAGAAGTCTCGCGCAGGGTTTACACAGACTAGTTGACGGTATCGCGAGTGCTATTCCACTATGATAAGACGACCGACAAGGTGCGGCACCGCGGATTGGGTTGCATTATGAACGTGACTGCTCGATCTTGTGATTTTTCAACGTAAGCTTGTCTAAGTCGCCGAGCAGTAATCACGGCTGTACCATAGCCACATAGTTTATTGCTTTATGGGGACACGACCATTGTTGGCGGACGCCATGCCAGTTTCAATGATTACGGTGCCTGGGTGAAGGGCTCGTGAATGCCCATGAACCGAAACACTTTGGCCCCTTCGGGGGCAGATTCGCCTCTGTTCCTCCGTTTCCCGGTAAGTTTCGATTGATCAACGGAGCGGCGCGCTTGAGCTGTTTGTTTGGAAGTGCGATACGCGATGTGTATCTATGGCCGCACACGCAATTCACAGTTGATCTTCGTGACCGAATTCAGCGGCAGATGTGGTGTGGAAGCTATGAGCCCCATGTGACTCGGTGTCTGAAAACGATCCTAGACCGAGGTGACACTTTTCTAGATATCGGTGCGCACATTGGTTATCACTCCTTCCTTGCGGCTGGTCTGGTCGGTGAACAAGGAACGGTATATTCGTTCGAGCCGGATCCGTCAGTGTACGCGCGGCTCAAGACGAATCTGCAGCCATTTTCGCAGGCGCGGGCTCTCCAATGCGCGGTGTGGGATAGCGACGGAGAAATAAGCTTTGAGCGTTCTTCTTGTTTGGAGGAATCCGGTTGGGGGGCGCTGACGACCGTGCGTAAACTTGGAACAGGCGAAGAAATACTCGTACACACGGTCTCATTGGATAGCTGGTGCGAAAAGACGCGTGTAAAAGCTATTCGAGCAATTAAAGTGGATGCCGAAGGCTCCGAGTTGGCCTTTCTCCGTGGTGCAAGAAGTACGCTAGAGCGCTTCCGCCCAGTGCTTCTATTAGAAGTCAACGGCCTACTGCTGAAACAGGTAGAAATGAAGCCAGGCACACTTACGGAAGAATTGCTAAGCCTTGAATATGAAATTTATGAACTATCATTCAATCGGTTGAAAAGGCTCACCTCTCTTGGAAAAGATGAGTTCGCCGACTGCATCTGTCTGCCACAGGAGCAAGCCAGGGCTTTATATCAGAAACTAAGCGCCGGCTGATTCCAACCATGCTGACTCTAGGAATAAACTATTCGCAGATGCATGATTCGTCGGCGTGCATTGTGCGCGACGGCGAACTGGTGTTTGCCGTGGCGGAAGAGCGAATCAGCCGGGTGAAGCATGATGCCGGCTTTCCGAAAAACGCCATTCGAGCGTGCCTGGACTTCGCCAATGTTCGGGCGGAGCAATTGGACGAAGTGTGTTTTGGTTGGCAGACAGCGGGGCCGGTTTTCCGGCACGATTTGAAGTGCTACGCCACGGGGAGAATGCCGCTTACGTATCTCAACGGGCTGAATTCGACGCTGCACTTCTTTAGCATGTGGCATCAGGAGAACGGGGCGAAGAAATTCTCGCAGCAATTCGGACCAACCATGGCGAAAATGCGGTTTGTCGATCATCACCTCGCGCATGCTATCAGCGCCTATGCATACTCGGGATTCGACGAGGCCGCCGTGGTGGTCATGGATGGCCGCGGCGCGTGGGAAGCGACGACGATCTGGCACGGCCATAACGGCAGGCTCGACCCGGTTCTGATGATTCCGTTTCCGGATTCGGTGGGATATTTCTACAGCACATTCACCGAGTTTCTGGGTTTTCAGCCCAATAGTGACGAGTGGAAAGTGATGGGGTTGGCGCCGTACGGGAAGCCGGGCCTAGATTTGTCCCCGTTCATCGACCTGAAGGCGGCGCCGTATCGCGTTCACACGAAGCAACTGATCGCTAACGGCGCTGCGCCCTTCGCCAGCATGAAAACGTTCCTTGGTCCGGCGCGCATGGCGGAGAGCGAAATTGACGAACGCCACAAAGACATTGCTTACGCCGTCCAGGACGCTTGTGAAATCGCGATGCTAAGCGTGGTGCGCATGGCGATCGAGAAAACCGGGTGCCGGAATGTTTGCCTTGCCGGAGGCGTGGCGCTGAATTCGAAAGCCAATGGGAAAATTGCCACGTCCGGCTTCGTGGACAAAATGTTCGTGCAGCCGGCGGCATCGGATGATGGAGTGGCTCTTGGGGCGGCACTTGCCCCGTATCTTGACGACAATGGAAGGCTGCCGAACAAGGCGATGCGGCATGGATATTGGGGACCATGCTTTAGCGACGAGGCGGTTGAAAGCGCGCTGCGTACGTACAAGTTGCGCTATATGAGGCTGCCGGACCCGGCGTCCGCAGCGGCTGAATTGCTTGCGCAGGGGAAAATTCTCGGCTGGTTTCAGGGACGCATGGAATTTGGCCCACGCGCGCTGGGAAGCCGCTCGATTCTGGCCGATCCGCGTGACCCGGAAATGAATGCCAAGGTCAACAATGCCGTGAAGTTCCGGGAGTGGTGGCGGCCGTTTGCGCCTTCGCTCAAGAAAGAAGCGGCGGGGGAATACCTGGAGAGCGCGGCGGATTCTCCGTTTATGATTTTGACGGCGCAGGTGCGGCCGGAAAAACGCGCTGTAATTCCGTCCGTCACGCATGTGGACGGCAGCGCACGGCCACAGACGGTCGAGAAAGAGATCAATCCGCTCTATTGGCGGCTAATCGATGAATTCGGAAAGCGCACGGGCGTGCCCGTGATCATGAACACGTCGTTCAATCTGCGAGGTGAAGCCATCGTGCATACGCCGACGGACGCGATACGAACATTTTTCAGCTCTGGCATGGATGCGCTGGTGATCGGAAGCTTCCTCGTCGAAAAATGAGCAGTTGCAATGCGCGGTGGGCTGAATTCATGCGAAGAAAGAAATAGCGAGCGCGAACTTGCGGCGCCAAGGCGAACCAAAAGGATCAGCGGCACAGAGCTTCGATCAAACCTTCTTTCTTTTTCTCCGCAAGGTGTGTTAATGCGTCCAGCGAGGCAAAGTAACCTCCCACAGCCGCCGCAGCGAGAAGAACAAAAGCGTCGGCAGGGAGCCAGGGATTGCCGGTCCAATTCCCGGTGAAGAGAATCACGGCAGAAATGCCGCCCATCAAAATCTGTGAGGCAAACGCAACCAGCACAGCCATGCCGGATTGGCGCTGGCCTCGCATCTGGCCGAATTCCATCTTGCGCGGAAAGGTGATCGAGGACCAGTTGGCGACAGTGAGCTGACCCACGATCGTGAAAATGATGGCGGCGCAAGTAGCCACCAGCATGTGCGCTGAAGGCCAGCCGACGCGCCACGCGAGCATTGCGAGGGAAAGCGCGATCTCCACCGAGAGCACGGAGAGCAGCATCAGATTTTTTCCGAGCAATACATCGCGGAAGCGCAGCGGGGCAGTGAAATAGGTTTGAATGCCGCGGCCTTCATAGGCAAAGCTGTTGTAGGCCGGCGCCATCAGAATCAGAATGAGGTAGGCCATCATGCCGGGGAAAAAGATCTCTGCGGAGACGCCCCTGCCACCCGCAGTCAGATGCCATCCGGCAGAGTTCATGCTGAAGACCATTATGAGCAGCGGGGGCATCAACAGCGTGAGATACGCAAAACCATTGCGAGTGAGATAGCGGAACTCTTTGCGAACGACCGCGGCTACAGGGGGCGAAAGCAAACTCAGGCGATCAGGACCGTGGTCCTTTCCGGCAATCGGACGGACCGCGGAACGCGCCGGAGCGGCCGTTTCGCTGACTTCTTCGCCGCGATATTGCGCGGCAAAGCGGCGCCACAGCAGAGCGCTGAACAAAACCAGGTAGAACAGAAGAAGAGCGGAATTCAACAGAAACCCCGCCGGTTGAAGACGAATGATCGCCGCCAGGGCGCGACCCGCAAGCGAAGGGGGAAACCAGGCGAAGTATGGCAAGAGGCGCAGGAATACCGGCCGCGCCGACGCGCCGTAACGCTGCATCAAAGGCGAAAGAAAATTCAGGGAAACCATCGAGAGAACAAATAGGCCGAGAAAAAGTTCCCGCGTCCTGCGCCGGGCGAGCAATCGCTCCAGCCAGGAACCAATGAGCCGCTCAAGGGTTACGTTGAGCAGCATGAACGCGGCAACGATCAACAGCATGGCCGGCAGCACGTCTGGTTTGGCGACGGCGGCTCCGGCAGTCATGGCCAGCAGCCAGCAGATCGACGCGAGCGCCGAGAAATCGGCGAATCCATAGGCCAATCCAATGATGTAGAAGGCGCGAAGGCTCAACGGGAATCGCAGCAGCGTGCGGAACTCAAAATTTGCACCGAACCCCGCGACAAAGACAGGGAAAAGCTGCCAGAAAAGAAAAATGCTCCAGAAAAGCAAGGCCATCCACTCCAGGCGGCCTTGAGAGAGAAAAGCGAAGGCGCCTGCGTAAAAGGCGAGGCACAATCCGATCACCATGATGCCGCCGAAAACGCCGGTAAAGATCAGACCGATCAGATCGAGACGATTGTTTTTCTTCCGCAGACTGTTCCGAAGGATTCGCCAGCGCAATCCGGCCACGAGACGAATCTGCTCGAGGACGTTAACGGAATGTGTCACATCAGCCATGAAAGTTCCTCGAGCTGTGGGCGCTCCGTGCCGTCCTGGCCGACGATTGAAAGGAAAATCTCTTCGAGAGTGGTCTTGCTTCCAGCCTCACTCGAAATTCCCGCGCGCAATTCTTCCAGCGAACCCTGCGCGACAAGCCGGCCCTTGTGAATGATAGCCACGTGGCTGCACAGCCGTTCGACGATCTCTAGGACGTGGGAGGTCAGGAAAATGGTGGTGCCACGTTCCGTCATGCGCGCCAGCAGCGCCTTCAGCGCGCCTGCCGCGAGCGCATCAACACCTTCGAAAGGCTCGTCGAGAAATAGAATGCGCGGTCCATGAATCACGGCGGCTGCAAGGGCAATCTTTTTCTGCATGCCGTGCGAGTAGTCCGCAATCATGGTTTTGGGCCGATCAGCAAGTTGCATGAAATCAAGCAACTCCTCGGAGCGGCGCTGGGTCGTCGCGCGGTCCAAGCCATACATTCTGCCGACAAACTTGAGATACTCGGAGCCCGTCAGGCGCTCGAAGAGGCCCATGCCTTCAGGTACTACACCGATCTGTCGTTTTACTTCGACCGGATTCGCGGCAAAATCCACGCCCAAAAGCTGCATGCTGCCGGAAGTGGGCGCAAGCAACCCCGTCAGAATCTTGATTGTCGTTGATTTTCCCGCGCCGTTTGGCCCCAGAAATCCGAAGAATTGTCCGGCTGTCACCTGGAGATCAATGCCGTCAACCGCAGTGAGGTTCCCGAATCTCCTGGTCAGCTTTTGTGTTTGGATGGCCATTCCCGACATAACGACTCCCTCTCTGCTGGCTCAAGGGTAGAAATGCAAAACTCTAGCACACGTCGTGTTGGCTCTCGGACAATGGACGGACAGCGGCGAGAGTGCTGAAGTGGCTTCAAGAAGGCTTTTGACGCGTAGCCGACGCCGCTGTGAGCTGCAATTCCTTAGCCGGCAAGACCGCCAGGACCGCAGGCAATTCCACTCGGAAGACGGCTCCACCTTCTTGCCGGTTATAAGAGAGAATTTTTCCGCCATGCTCCTGAACGATGCCGAAGCAAATGCTGAGGCCCAGACCCGTGCCCTTGCCAACCGGCTTCGTCGTATAGAATGGATCGAAAACGCGCTGCGGGTCCCTGAGGCCGGGACCGGTGTCGGAGAACAGAATGACCACGTTGGCGCGGTCGCGGATCGTTTTAATGGTAAGGACACCGCCGTTGGCGGCTTCCATGGCCTCTAAAGCATTGCTGATAATGTTGAAGAAAACCTGCATCAACTGATTTCCATCTCCGCGAACGCCGGGAAGAACGGATTCGAGCTGCAACTCGATGCGCGTCGTGCCGGAGCGCAGGTCGAGCGCGCGGAGCTGCACAGCGTTGTTCACCACGGTGTTGATGTCGAGGAGCGTGCGCTCAGCCGGCACCTGGCGCGCGAAACTCAGGAGATTGCCAACCAGTGTTTTTGTGCGACGCGCCTGATCGCGGATTTTTGAAGCAGTGATGCGGGCCTTCTCCGGAATTGTAGGATCATCGGCAAGCAGGTCGGAAAAGCCGAGAATTGCCGCGAGCGGATTGTTGATTTCATGCGCCGCGCCAGCAGCGAGTTGGCCTAGAGAGACGAGCTTCTCCGATTGCACGATCTGCGCTTGCAGCCGTTTCAGATTCTCGATGGACATCTCCGACTGAGCAAGCAACCGAGAGCGGTCCCGGTCCGCCAAATGAGTACGCGCGAAGATCAACAAAGCAAGAGGGACCGAAGCAATTAAGGTGGCCAGCAGACGAAAATCACGAACTGCAGGATCGTCATGGCTAAACCGCAGCGTATAGATCGCGAATATTGGCAGCGAAATCACCGCTGCCATCGCCAGCCGGGCAGGCCAGATATTCTCTTCCCGGTTTGCATCTCCGTCCGTGTCGAAAGAGTTTTCTAGGGGAGCGTCCAACCTGTCCTGATTCTGGTAGGCGAGCACGCCGGCCAGAGCGAGCCAGAGAAAGGACGAAAGCAGCGAGAGGTCGTACAAGCTACCCGTGTAGTACGTGTGTTTGTCGATGGCCACGTTGATGGTCAGTGAGGAAAGCATATAAATTGCCGAGGTGCCGAAGAGATTGCCGTAGACAATCCTCCACGCCCCGCTCGATTGCAGCCACAGCATAGCCCATCCGACGACGATCACCATGTTCTGGATGTCGGTGACTAAATTGAAGGTGTGATTATACTGGCCGAGAGTCGGCGTTGCGTATAACCAAGGCAGGACCACATAAGTATAGAGAAACGTCCACCAGATCAAAAGCAAAACAAAATCCAGATAGCCAAAACGCAACTGAATTTCCCCTCGCTTCAAGTGGGGACGCAGGGCGATCGCCGCCATCATGGGAATTCCGCGCAGAAAAAATAGGATATCTCCTGGATACATCTCGGGAAGTGGCTTGCGAAGGTAGACCTCATAGTAGGTCCACTCAAACTGACCTATCATCCAAAGCGTGCAGCTCATGGCCAGCAACATCCAGAAGATATTTCTCCGCCAGTGAGGCGTTCCCGCATTCAGAAGTAAGCCGGCGTTGGCCAGGAGCGGCAGGATGCACTGCACGAGATTGCCGAAAGTGCTAAGCGACTCCGAGCCGCGCTTCAGCGACAGCGATACGGCGGAGTAGACGACGAGGACGAAGATCCAAGTCCCCACCATCCAAGCGATTCTGCGGGAAGAAGACATACTCTAAGTGTTTCCAGTTTAGCCGCGTAGGCAGAGATGCGGGCGGGCAATCACTCTGGCTTGGCCTAAAGATAAACGAACGACAACTCACAACCACGCGCTGGGCTGGTCGAAACTTAAAATTTCTGGCGGAGGAGGAGGGATTCGAACCCCCGAGACCCTTTCGAGTCTAACGGTTTTCAAGACCGCCGGTTTCA
>Ga0137403_10007540_pt1 | contig 12247 bp, 11 predicted proteins | sample CZOMad2_1_16fung_FD_122057 | JGI IMG/M metagenome (GOLD analysis project Ga0137403, IMG submission 122057) | Vadose zone soil fungal communities from Angelo Coast Range Reserve, California, USA - CZOMad2_1_16fungal (Hybrid Assembly) | ecosystem: Environmental > Terrestrial > Soil > Vadose zone...
GTTCGAGCACGACCGTCGGCAGGCACATGAAGCGCGGCGCCATCGTCGTATACGAATCGACCGTGTATCCGGGCGCCACCGAGGAAGTGTGCATCCCGGTGCTGGAAAAGAATTCCGGAATGAAATGGCTCAAGGATTTCAACGTCGGATACTCTCCCGAGCGCATCAACCCGGGCGACAAGGAACACACGCTGACCAGGATCACCAAGGTGGTATCGGGCGATACGCCCGAGACGCTGGAAAAGGTCGCCGGTCTCTACGCCGCAGTGGTCAAGGCGGGGGTCTACCGCGCCTCCAGCATCAAGGTTGCCGAGGCCGCCAAGGTCATCGAGAACACGCAGCGGGACCTGAATATCGCCCTGATGAACGAGCTGTCGATCATCTTCCGCAAGATCGGCATCGATACGCTCGAGGTATTGCAGGCCGCCGGAACCAAATGGAACTTTCTGCCGTTCCGGCCCGGTCTGGTGGGCGGCCATTGCATCGGCGTGGATCCCTATTACCTCACGCACAAGGCCGAAATGCTCGGCTACCACCCCGAAGTCATCCTCGCCGGCCGCCGCATCAACGACGACATGGGTAAGTTCATCGCCGAGCAGACCGTCAAGGAATTGATTCGAAGCGGCCATTCCGTAAAGGGTGCAAAGATCAACGTGCTGGGGCTCACCTTCAAGGAGGACGTGCCGGATCTGCGGAACTCCAAAGTGATCGACGTGATCAACGAGCTCAGGAATTTCGGAATCGAGGTCTTCGTCCACGATCCCGTACCCAGCCCGCAGGAAGCGGTTCACGAGTACGGCATCCAGCTGGCTTCTTGGGACGCACTGCCTCGCGCCGACGCAATGATCGTCGCGGTCGCCCACAAGCAGTTCGTCGGAATGTCGGCCGCCCACCTGGCGGCGAAGGTCGCGCCAGGTGGCTGTTTCATGGACGTGAAGGCGCGTTTTGACGCTTCGGTGCTGCGCGCTGCGGGCCTGTCGGTGTGGAGGCTGTGACACCCGCTTCCGCCGGGGCTGGGCGGATGAAAAACGCCTTCACCGTCGACGTCGAAGACTATTTTCAGGTCGAGGGTTTCGCAAAGGCCATCGACCGGAGCTCCTGGGAAGGATTCCGCACGCGAGTGGGGGAGAGCAATTCTCTGCTCCTCGACATCCTTGCGCGGCACAAGGTTCGCGCCACCTTCTTCGTGCTCGGCTGGGTCGCGCGCAAGCACCCGGAGATCGTGCGCCAGATCGTCGCGTCGGGTCACGAGCTCGCCTCGCATGGCATGAGCCACCGTCTGGTCTACACCCAGACTCCGGAGGAGTTCCGGCGCGAGACGCGCGACGCCAAGGCGCTGCTCGAAGACCTGGCGCAAAGGCCCGTGGTGGGCTATCGGGCCGCGACCTATTCGATCACCAGCCGCTCCCTATGGGCGCTCGACGTTCTGTGCGAAGAGGGGTTCCGGTACGATTCGAGCATCTTCCCGATGCGACACGATCGCTACGGCATTCCCGACGCGGAGCCCAAGCCGCACGTTCTCACGACGCCGGGCGGCGGGCGTTTGGTCGAATTTCCGATATCGGTGCTTCGCTACGGCGGCGTAAAGATTCCCGTCGCGGGAGGCGGGTACTTCCGGCTCTTTCCATATCAATTCACGCGCTGGGCGCTGCGCAAGCTGAACCTCCAGCAGCAGGAGTTCGTGTTCTATGTCCACCCCTGGGAGGTCGATCCCGAGCAGCCGCGGGTGGAAGAGGCAGGCGCCCTGTCGCGGTTCCGGCATTACCTGAACCTCGATCGCTGCGCGGAGCGACTTGGGCGGTTGCTCGGCGATTTCGAGTTCGACACGATGTATGCGGTCCTCGCCCGGCGAAACCTGCTTCCCGCGCAGTGACCGGGATGGCGCGGGCCGTCCCGAGACACCCCTTGGCTTTGGCCGTAACTTCATGATATTGTCATAAGGCTACCTCCTGTCGCGGAAGGTGCTTATGAGCTGGATTACGTGGGCGGCAGTACTGATTGTGTGGTCCCTGCTCGGTCTGGCGGTCGCCTACCTCTTCGGGCGCTTTACGCACCGTGGCGAAGCCTACGGAAATGCCGGCCAGCTTTCTCCTCCCGTGGTGAGCTACCTGCGCCGCGCCAGGCGCGCGAAGGCCCTGTTGCGGGCCCTGGCTCATGCCAAACCGCGGCGCGAAGCCGCCGGCGGGCGTCGCGTCCACTGATTCGCTCGCAAACCTCGTCCCGTAGCTAGGTTCCCCGCCCGAGCGGGCCGGGTGGCCTTGCGCGCGTTGTTCACGGATATCGGCTAGACTCCGCGCTCGCGCGAGAATCCTCGTGGAATCGATCCTCATGGATGCCTATCCGGCGCACCGGCTTGGGTCCACCCAGCCCCTCTGCAGACGTGAAGACTAGCGCGACCGCAATGAAAATAATGGTGACGGGCGGGGCCGGCTATATCGGGTCCCACACCTGCGTCGAGCTGATGCAGGCCGGGCACGAGGTCCTGGTCCTGGACAATCTGTGCAACAGCCACGCCGCCGTGCTCCAGCGCATCGCGCGTATCGTCGGCAGACGCCCCGAGTTCGTCAGGGCCGACGTGCGCGACACCGGCGCGCTGCGGGAGGTTCTTGCCCGGCACCGGGTCGATGGGGTGATCCATTTCGCGGGGCTCAAGGCGGTGGGCGAGTCGGTCGAAAAGCCGATCGAGTATTACGACAACAACGTACAGGGGGCACTGTCTCTGTGCCGTTCGATGTCGGAGGCGGGAGTCGGGACCCTGGTATTTTCGTCTTCGGCCACGGTCTACGGCAGCGCGTCACCGATGCCGCTACGCGAGGATGCTCCGCTCGGCCCGACGAATCCCTACGGCCAGACGAAATGGATGGTCGAGCGTATCCTCGGCGACCTCGCGGCCTCCAACCCGGCCTGGCGCATTGCCTTGCTGCGCTACTTCAATCCCGTCGGCGCGCATCCGAGCGGGCTGATCGGCGAGGACCCGCAGGGGATCCCCAACAATCTCATGCCCAACATCGCTCAGGTTGCCGTGGGTGCCCGCAACAAGCTGCGGGTGTTCGGCAGCGACTATCCGACGCGCGACGGCACCGGAGTACGCGACTTTATCCATGTCGTGGATCTCGCAAGGGGGCATCTCGCGGCGCTCGATGCTCTGCGGCGGGAGGGGCGCGGGTTTACGGTGAATCTCGGCACCGGGCGCGGAATTTCGGTGCTCGAGGCGGTGCATGCTTTCGAGCGCGCCAGCGGCCGCACGATTCCGACAGAGCAGGTCGCGCGCCGCGCCGGCGACGTCGCCGAATCGTACGCGGACCCCGCGCTCGCCGAAAAACTGCTGGGCTGGAAGGCTGTCCATGGACTGGACGACATGTGCCGCGACGCGTGGCGGTGGCAAAGTCTGAACCCCCGTGGGTACGAGGAAGGCGCGTAAGCGAACGTTGGCGTGAAGGCATAATCGTCGCGCATTGAGAGAACAAGGGAGGAATCGTTCGAAGATGAAAATTCTTGTTACCGGGGCTGCGGGCTTCATCGGATCCACCCTGACGCATCGCCTGCTTGACCGCGGCGACCAGGTCGTCGGGATCGACAATTTGAACGACTACTACGACGTGCGGCTGAAGCAGGCGCGGCTCGATCGCCTGCTCGCGCGCGACGGGTTCGTCTTTCGGAAGCTCGATATCGTCGAGCGCAAGGGCATGGCCGAGCTTTTTTCTGCAAACAAGTTCGATGCGGTCGTGCACCTGGCCGCGCAAGCCGGCGTGCGCTACTCGATCGAAAATCCCTCGGCGTATATCGATGCCAACCTGGTCGGCTTCCTGCAAGTGCTCGAGGGCTGCAGGCACTCGCGAGTCGGGCATCTGGTGTTCGCTTCGAGCAGCTCGGTCTACGGCGCGAATACGCGCCTGCCGTTTTCCGAGCACGACAACGTCGATCATCCCGTGTCGCTGTACGCGGCCACGAAGAAGGCCAACGAGCTGATGGCGCACAGCTACGCGAGCCTGTACGGAATGTCCTGCACCGGCCTGCGCTTCTTCACCGTCTACGGGCCCTGGGGCCGACCCGACATGGCATTGTTCAAGTTCACCGAGGGAATCCTCGCCGGGCGTCCCATCCCGGTGTTCAACCGCGGCGACATGGTCCGCGATTTCACCTACGTCGACGACATCGTCGAGGGCGTCATCCGGACCATGGACAAGCCCGCTGCGCCCGCGGCAGGCTGGAGCGGCGAGCGCCCGGACTCTGCCACCAGCTACGCTCCCTGGCGCATTTTCAACATCGGCAACAACCAGCCGGTGAAGCTGATGCGCTATATCGAGGTCCTCGAGCAGTGCCTCGGCAAGAAAGCTCAACTCGAGCTTCTGCCCATGCAGCCTGGCGACGTACCGGCGACCTTCGCCGACGTAGGCGAGCTGCAGAAGGCGGTCGGCTACAAGCCGCAGACCCCGATCGAGGTCGGAGTGCGACGATTTGCCGAGTGGTACCAGAGCTATTACCGAAAGCCGGCGTAAGTGCAATACTTGGCATGATGTGGTACCCGAATCCCGCCGCCGCTCGCCAGCACCACGACAAGGAGCTGCGCACCCTGTACGCCTGCATCGGCGTCTCGGTGGTGCTGCACGGCCTGGCGATGCTCTCGTTTCCGGCCCTGCAGCCGGCCGACCGCCAAGACGAGACGAGGGCGCTGACTGCTTTGTTCGCCGCCCGATCCGAGCCTGCCGCGGTCGCTGTCCCGGTTCCGAGAAAGCCGCGCGAGCGGCGTGAATCCGAGGTTCCCACACCCCTGCAGAAACCCGTGGATCCGGCACCGGTCGCAGCGGCCGAGGCTGCGGAACCGGCGCCGACGCCGCCGAGTCCGCAACCGGCCGCGTCGCCGTCGTTGGCTTCGACTGCTCTGGAACCGGTCGCGAGCGACCTTCCCGCGAGACCGTCGGAGACGATCGACGCGAGCTTACTGAACGCCTACCGGCTCGCGCTGATCGACGCTGCGAAGCGTTACAAGCGCTATCCGGTTCAGGCGATGGAGAGGGGTTGGGAGGGGCGAGTCGAAGTTCGCGTCGTGGTCGGCGCGGACGGAACGATCAAGAGCGCGCTGGTCTGGAGCTCGAGCCGGTATCAGGTGCTGGATGAGCAGGCCCTCGAGATGGTGAAGAGGGCGTTCAATGCGCTGGCCCAGGTCCGGCCGGCACCGCGCGGGCGCGAGTTCACGGTCGATATCCCGGTAGTTTTTGAGCTTCAGACGGGTTGATTCGAAGTCGAGCCGCGGTCCCTGAATCAGTCCATGATCCGACGCGCGCCGTCGAAGCGCCTGCTCCAGTAGGCCGCGCGCATGTCCTCGATGCGCACGGCGGTTCCCGGTTTGGGCGCGTGGATGAAACGGTGGTCTCCGAGATAGATGCCCACGTGGGAGTAGGGGCGCCGCTCGGTGTTGTAGAAAACGAGATCGCCGGCCTCGAGGCCCGACACGGTAATGTGCTTGCCCACGCGGCTCTGTGCCCGGGCGTTGTGCGGCAACTCGATTCCCCACGCTTCGCGGTAGACGTGCGCGACCAGGCCGCTGCAGTCGAAGCCGGTCTCGGGCGAGTCACCGCCGCGCCGGTAAGGCACCCCGGCCGACGCCAGGGCCTGGAAGACCAGCTCGGGGCTGCGTGGCGACGGCGGCGGTGGGCTCGCGCAGCCGAGGAGAATCAAAGTTACAAAAAACAGATAGTTACAGCGCATAGTTAAAGTACCTTAGACTATCGCGTCGTGGCTGTAAAGTAGGCTGCAACCTTATAGCTTTTAGAGGGACAGGTCCTGGAGAAAATCCTCAACAAGGCGAGCGCGGAGCTCGAGTCGGTTTTCGGGAAAGACGGACCCCTCGCCGCGAACGTTCCGGAATATCGCACCAGGGCGCAGCAGGTGGAGATGGCGGCCCGCGTCGCCGAGGCGATCCGGGACAGCGCGGTTCTCGTGTGCGAGGCGGGCACGGGCACCGGCAAGACCTTCGCCTATCTCGTCCCCGCAATCCTGTCGGCCGGCAAGGTCATCGTCTCGACCGGGACCAAGACCCTTCAGGACCAGCTCTATCGCCGCGACCTGCCGACCGTGCGGGCGGCGCTCGGCGTTCCGGTGACCACGGCGCTGCTCAAGGGGCGCGCCAATTACGTCTGTCACTACTACCTGGAGCGCAACCTCGAGGCACGGCAGCACGCAAGCGAGGTCGAGACCCATCTGCGGCGGATCGCGGCCTTTGCCCGCGTCACCCGCACGGGCGACAAGAGCGAGCTCGCCGACGTGCCCGAGGAAGCCCTGGCGTGGGACCTCGCGACCTCGACGCGCGAGAACTGCCTCGGACAATCGTGCCCGCGATATCGCGACTGCTTCGTCATGGCCGCGCGGCGCGAAGCCCTCGCCGCAGACCTGGTGGTGGTGAACCACCATCTGTTCTTCGCCGATGTGATGCTCAAGGACGAAGGGATGGCCGAGCTCCTCCCGGCGTGCAACACGGTGATTCTCGACGAGGCGCATCAGCTTCCGGACACGGCAACCCTGTTTTTTGGCGAGACCTTGTCTAGCGCGCAGCTCATCGAGCTCTCGCGCGACGTTCGCGCCGAGACGCTCGCGGGAGCCAGAGATACGCCGGAGGCGCAGCGGCTCGCCGGTGCGCTCGACAAGGCGGCCCGCGACTTGCGCCTTGCTTTGCCCAAGGAGGGCACGCGCATCACGGCGGCGGCTGTCGCCCGGGAGGGTGCTTTCTCGGACGCGCTTGCGGCGCTGGCTCTTGGGCTCTCCTCCTTGTGCGATGCGCTCGAGGTCCTTGCCGAAAGAAGCGAGGGCCTCGCGCGCTGCTCGGAGCGCGCGAAGCAGGCGCTGGCCCTGCTCGAGCGCTGGCGGGACGAAAGCCGCGCCGATCTGGTCCGGTGGATCGAGGTGCTCGCCCACTCGCTCAGGCTGAACGCCACGCCGCTTTCGGTCGCCGAGATTTTCCGCAGGCAGCTCGACGGGCGGCCGCGCGCCTGGATCTTCACCTCTGCCACGCTCGCCGTCGCGGGCGACTTCGCACACTACCGCAAGGAGCTGGGCCTGGAAGACGCCCGTACCGCCTGCTGGGGCAGCCCGTTCGACTATGGGTCGCAGGCGCTGCTCTACGTGCCCAGGAACCTTCCGGATCCGAACAGCGAGGAGCACACGCGTGCGGTGGTGGCGGCTTCGCTCCCGGTGATCCGGGCGAGCGGAGGGAGCGCGTTTCTCCTGTTTACGACGCTGCGCGCGATGCGCCTGGCTCACCGCTTGTTGCGCGACGAGCTCGACCGTCTGGGACTCGAGTTTCCCCTGATGCTTCAAGGCCAGGGATCGCGCAGCGAGCTGCTCGAGCGCTTCCGCGCGCTGGGGAACGCCGTTCTGGTCGGGAGCGCGAGCTTTTGGGAAGGGGTCGACGTGCGGGGTGAAGCCTTGTCGCTGGTCGTCATCGACAAGCTGCCGTTTGCCCCTCCGGACGACCCGGTTCTCGCCGCGCGTCTCGAATCGTTGGAGCGCAGCGGCGGCAACCCTTTCCTCGACTATCAGCTTCCCCAGGCCGCGATTGCCCTGAAGCAGGGCGCGGGCAGGCTGATACGCGACGAAACCGACCGGGGCGTGCTGGTCATCTGCGATCCGAGGCTGCTCAGCAAGCCTTACGGAAAGCGAATCCTCGCGAGTCTGCCGCCGATGAAGCTCGTGCGCGAGCTGGACGAGGCGGTGGCTTTCTTCGAGAGAAATCCCCGGGGGGATCGATCCGCGCTCAGCGGCCGAGCTGAGTGAGCAGGCTCTTCGCCTGCTCGCTGTTGGGAAAGTTCTTCCTCAATATCCGCTCGGCGTCGTCGCGCAGCTCGGCCATCCCGAGCGAGTTGTAGGCGTGGACCATGATGAGCAGGGCTTCTTCCTGGGCCGGCGCCTCGGGGTAGTTTTTCAGCGCGAATTGCGCGCGGTTGGCCGCGGCGACGAATGCCCCCCGCCTGATGTACCAGCGGGCGACGTGAACCTCGTGAGAGGCCAGAGCGTTGACGAGGTATTTCATGCGCGCCAGCGCATCGGGCGTGTATTTGCTTTCGGGAAAGCGCTGCGCCAGGTCCTTGAAAGCGTCGAACGATTCCCGCGCCGACTTGGGATCGCGCTCGGTCCGATCCTGACGCGAGAGCCAGGCGAGCACTCCCGAGTCCTCGTTGAAGTAGGCCAGGCCCTTCAGGTAGTACGCATAGTCGACGTTGGGATGATTCGGATGGAGCTTCATGAACCGCTCGGCCGCAGCCACGGCGGAGGCCTGCTCGTTCTGCTTGTAGTAGGCGTAGGCGATCTCCAGCTGGCCTTGCTGCGAGTAGCGACCGTAGGGAAAACGCGCCTCCAGCGCTTCGTACCGCTTGATCGCGAGGTCGTATTGACCTCCCTCGAGCGCGTCCTTTGCTTCTGCGTAGAGTTTCTCGGCCGACATGTTCTTCTCGGCACTCGGGTCGAAGGACGAGCACGCCGCCAGAGCCGCTGTCAGGACGAGGACGAATAAAGCTACACTACGTTTCACGATGGTCCGGCCGGATGAAACGGAAAATTATACCGCGACGGGGGTGACGCGACGCGTTCCGGAGGCCCTTGCGGGGCTGCGACTGGACAAGGCGCTCGCGCAGATGTTTCCCGAGCACTCGCGCAGCCGCTTGCAGAAGTGGCTGAGGGACGGCCACGTCAGCCTCGATTCGCATTCCGCCAAGCCCAAGCAGAAGATCTGGGGCGGCGAGCGCATCGAGATCCGTGCCCAGCCCGACCCCGCGGAGTCGCCGCACGGTCCCGAGCGCATCGCGCTCGACATCGTCTACGAGGACGAAGAGGTTCTGGTGATCAACAAGCCCGCGGGACTGGTGGTTCATCCCGGCAGCGGCAACTGGAAGGGAACGCTGCTCAACGCGCTCCTGCATCACTTGCCGCGGCTCGCGGCGATTCCCCGCGCGGGCATCGTCCACAGGCTCGACAAGGACACGAGCGGGCTGCTCGTCGTGGCGAAGACGCTACGGGCGCAGACCGATCTCGTTCGACAACTCCAGGCGAGGACCGTGAAGCGCGAATACCTGGCCTTGGTGCACGGGGCGGCGCGGGCGGGCGGGGAGGTCAGCGCTCCGGTCGGACGCGACCGGCGCAACCGCACGCGCATGGCGGTGGTGGCGGCGGGCCGCCCCGCCTTGACGCGCTACAAGGTGGCAAAGCGCTTCGCTCACGTCTCCCTGCTCGAATGCAGCCTGGATACCGGGAGAACGCATCAGATCCGCGTGCACATGCAGTCGCTGGGTCATCCTTTGGTCGGCGATCCCGTCTACCGCGGCGGGCGCCGGAGCGAGCTCGAGCACGCGCACCTCAGGCGCCAGGCGCTCCACGCCGCGCGCCTGGAATTTTCGCACCCGGTCTCGGGCGCGCGCAGGCGCTTCGCTGCGCCCCTGCCCGAGGACTTTCGGGCGCTGCTGAATTCTCTCCAGTGAGGGCCCCGCCTCACCCCGACTGGATCGTTCCCGACTGGCCCGCGGCGAAGCGGGTCCGCGCCTTGATCACCACCCGCGCGGGCGGAACGAGCTCCGGGAATTTCTCGACCCTCAACCTGAGCGAGCGCGTAGGCGACGATCCCCGCTGCGTGGCGCGTAACCGCGCCATCCTCCAGGCCTGTCTCCCGGCCGAACCCGCGTGGATGAAGCAGGTGCACGGGACGGCGGTGATCGACCCGGAACGCACGGCGCCCGAACCGGAGGCCGACGCGGCCGTAACGCGGCGCGCGGGACGCGTCTGCGCCGTGACGACCGCCGACTGCCTGCCGGTTTTCCTCGCCGATCGCGCGGGGCGGGTCGCGGGAATCGCCCATGCCGGATGGCGGGGGCTCGCGGGTGGAGTCATCGAGAGCACGGTGCGGGCGATGGGTGCTCCGGAAAGCCTGATCGCCTACATCGGACCGGGCATCGGCCCGCATCGCTACGAAGTCGGGGAGGACGTTCGCCGGGTCTTCGTGGACCGGGACAGCGCCGCGGCGCCCTCGTTTGCGCCGGCCCGCCACGGAAAATATCTCGCCGATCTGTACGCGCTCGCTCGCGCGCGCCTCGCCGCAGCAGGGGTCGCCGAGGTCTACGGCGGCGCGTTCTGCACGGCGAGCGAGGAGCGCTTTTTCTCCTTTCGGCGGGACCGCACAACGGGCAGAATGGCGAGCCTCATCTGGCTCGAGGACGACTAGCGCATGCCGACCCTGGCGTGGATATCCGGAGCTGCCTTCGCCGGCAGCGTAATCAGCATTGCAATCGCCGCCCTGTTCGCGCTGTCCGCGCCGTCGAGCTGGGTTCCCCCGCTGGTGAGCTTCGCCATCGGGGCGCTGCTCGGCGCGGTGTTCCTCGAGATACTCCCGCATGCGATCAGCGCGGCTGGAAGTCTCGAGCCGATGTTCGCCACCGTGCTGGCGGGCATCCTCGGGTTCTTCGTGCTGGAAAAGCTGGTCCTGTGGCGGCACTGCCATATCGAGGACTGCGAAGCTCACGACCATCACGCCGATCCGGGCGATCACGGGCGCAGCGGCCTGATGATCATCATCGGCGACGCGTTTCACAATTTCGTCGACGGCATCCTGATCGCGGCGGCGTTCCTGCAGAGCACGGAGCTGGGCGTGGTGACCGCTGCGGCGATCATCGCGCACGAGATCCCCCAGGAAATCGGCGACTTCGTGATCCTGCTCCACTCGGGCTACAGCAAGACGGCGGCGCTCCTGCTCAATCTCCTGTCGAGTCTTGCCATGCTGATCGGGGCGCTGCTCGCGTATTTCACGCTGCAGGCGGCGCAGAACTGGATCGCGACCGTGCTCGCGCTCGCCGCCGCCAGCATGATCTACGTCGCGGTCGCGGACCTGATCCCGGGATTGCACCGGCGCCCCGAGCTGCGGGCCACCGCACAGCAGGTGGTGCTGATCGCGCTCGGCGTCGGCCTCATCTGGGCGGTCGGCAACCTGGTCCGGCCCGCGTAGCGGCGCTTGTCGGTGGTGCGACCCGACGGAATCCGGCTTGGCCTCTTTTTCGCGATCCTGCTCGGATTGGCTCGCGCAAGCGATGCTCAGGAAGCTCAGCACGCACGGGAGGAAGTGCTCGGCGCGAAGTATCAGACGACTTACGTCTGGCAGCGGAAATATGCCTTCGGCGCTGCGTACACGGGCCCGAACAGTCTCTCCCCGGACATAGAGAAAAGCTACTCGTTCACCGCGACGGCGGCGCTCGGCGCGCGACCCTGGAAGGGAGGAGAGCTCTACGTCGACCCCGAAGTCGCGCAGGGCGTCCCTCTGTCCCATCTCACGGGCCTGGGCGGATTTACCAACGGCGAAATCGCGCGCACCTCGGGGCCGAGCCCTACCTTTTATGCCGCCCGCGCGTTCCTTCGTCAGACCTGGAACCTGGGCGGCGGTCGCGAGAACGTCGAATCGGACGCCAACCAGCTCGCAGGGAGCGTCGAGCGGCGCCGGCTGGTCCTGACCGCGGGCAAGCTCTCCGTTCTGGACCTGTTCGACGACAACGCGTACAGCCACGATCCGCGCACGCAGTTCCTGAACTGGTCGCTGATGACCTACGGCGCCTGGGATTTCGCCGCCGACGCGCGCGGCTACTCCTGGGGCTTCGCCCTCGAATATTTCGACGAGGGCTGGGCGCTTCGCGCCGGGCGGTTCGCGATGCCGAAGGAGTCGAACGGGCTTGCCCTCAACCCGCGCATTTTCGCGAGCTTCGGCGACCAGGTCGAGCTGGAGCGTTCGCACACGCTCTTCGGGCAGGCGGGCAAGCTGCGCGCGCTCGCGTACCGCAACCAGGCCGACATGGGCGGGTACCGCGATTCGATCGCCGAGGCGAACGCGAGCGGCTCCACTCCCGATCTCGCGACCTCGCGCAAGACGCGGGTGAAGTACGGCTTCGGCGTCAACCTCGAGCAGAGTCTTTCACCGGGCGCCGGCGTGTTCGCCAGAGCGAGCTGGAATAACGGCGAGGTCGAGACGTTTGCGTTCACCGAAATCGATCGGTCGCTGTCGGCGGGGGTGGTGATCAAGGGCGCGGGCTGGAATCGCGCTGCGGACTCCGTCGGAATCGCCGTGGTGAAAAACGACCTCTCGGTACCGCACCGCGACTACCTGGCCGCGGGCGGCCTCGGTTTTTTTCTGGGCGACGGCCAGCTGCGATACGCCTCGGAATGCATCTTCGAGTCCTTCTACAGCTTCGGCGTCGTGAGGGAGGTCTGGCTTTCCGCCGACTTC
>Ga0137403_10007541_pt1 | contig 12247 bp, 9 predicted proteins | sample CZOMad2_1_16fung_FD_122057 | JGI IMG/M metagenome (GOLD analysis project Ga0137403, IMG submission 122057) | Vadose zone soil fungal communities from Angelo Coast Range Reserve, California, USA - CZOMad2_1_16fungal (Hybrid Assembly) | ecosystem: Environmental > Terrestrial > Soil > Vadose zone...
ATGCGGATGTGGCGGAACTGGCAGACGCGCTAGGTTCAGGACCTAGTGGCCGCAAGGTCGTGGAGGTTCAAGTCCTCTCATCCGCACCAGAAAAGCAGGACTTAGCACTTGGCATTTAGCACTTAGCTTTTTCTTGGTTTGGTGTCGCAAGATTTCTCCGGCTCGCCTACCGGACGCCGCTCGGTATCAGGGCAGCGTTTCCATTTTGCCGAAACAAATCACGGTTCGTATCAGGGCATCGCTTCAGCGATACCGAAATTCGGGCATTCCATCGCCCCTTCAGGGGCTGAAGTTACGCTCCAGCGGACAATCTGTGGGTACTGCGGCTTTGGGCGATCCCGTACTGGCGGATCTTGTAGAGCAGGGCTTTGTAGCTGATCTTCAGAAGCACGGCCGCCTGTTTGCGGTTCCAGTTGGTCTCTTCCAGGGCGCGGGAAATGGCTTCCGCTTCGGCTTCGTCTTTCGCGTTGCGAGCCAGCGACTTCAGACCGCCACCAGCTTCGGCGCCGGCCACCGCGGCTTTGCCGGCCGGATCCATGCGCGCACCACCACCGCCATCGGGCTTAGGCTGCAGTTCCGCGACCGCCAGGATTTCGTCTCCCAACACAAGGTAGCGCTTTACGAAATTGCTCAGCTCGCGCAGGTTACCGGGCCACGGATGCTTCAGGCAGGCATCCATCATCGCTGGCGAAAGCGGCAATGGTGCGCGCGCATAGAGTTCCGACATGCGCGCCATGAAATGCTTCAACAGGATCGGAATCTCTTCTTTGCGATCCCGCAGCGGGGGCAGCGACATGGTGAAAGCATTGAGCCGGTAGTAAAGATCCTCGCGCAGACGTTTGGTGGCGAGGGCTTCGGGAATGTTGATATTAGTGGCGGCCAGGATACGCACGTCCACCTTGATCACGGAGCGGCTTCCCAGACGCGAGAATTGCTGATCCTGCAACACGTGCAGCAGCTTGGCCTGGAGCAGCGGCGGCATCTCGCCGATTTCGTCCAGCAGGATGGTGCCCTTGTTGCAGAGTTCAAACTTGCCGGGTTTCGGATGAGTGGCGCCGGTAAAGGCGCCCGCCTCGTACCCGAACAATTCGCTCTCGAGCAGGTCCGCGGGGACCGCCGCACAATTCACTTTGAGGAACGTACGGTGGGCACGCTGAGACAGCTTGTGAATCAAGCGCCCGAGAACTTCCTTGCCGGTGCCGCTTTCTCCTAATAGCAGTACCGGGATGTCGACGTTGGCGACGAGCGCAGCTTGCGAGCGGATCTTCTTCATCGCGGGGCTCGCGGCGACGAAGAATACGTCGTCGCAAAGCTCTTCGACTTCGCCCGCGTAGCTTTCGCCCTTAGTTTCGCCGATGCACTGATCAATCACGGCATCGAGTTCGGCTTTCTGAAACGGTTTGGTCAGGTAGTTGTGGGCGCCCAGGCGCATGGCCTGTACGACCTTGCGCGTGTCGTTCACGCAAGAGAGCATGACGACCTTCAATCCGGGCTTGAGTTGGCGGAGTTGCTCGAGGGTCTCCAGCCCGTCAATACCGGGCATGAGGAGGTCGAGCAGCACCAGATCGGGCTGCGGACCTTTCTGCACGCGCGCCACTGCCTCTTCACCATTGGTGGCGGTTTCGACCTTGTAGTCGTCCACTTCCAACAGCGTCCGGATGTACCGCAGCATCCCCGGTTCGTCGTCCACCAGCAGGATGTTGGCTTCGCTCATTTGCTCGACCCTCGTGACGAACTGCTTAGAATTGGTTTGAGCGGGATCAGGAACGAAAACTTGCAACCGGCTCCCGGCTCGCTCTCCACCCAGATTTTTCCACCCATGCCGTGCACAAGGCGACGGGCGATAGCCAGTCCCAGACCCATGCCTTCTGAAGCCTCGCTGCTGGGCAGTCGGAAGAAATCATCAAAAATTTCCTGATGGTACTCGGGGGTGATGCCCGGCCCGGTATCAGAAACGCTTACTTTGACTGCGTTGGGGGCGCCAGTCGTCTGACGGCGGCGCTCTCCCGATGCCGCCGGCTTGCTGACCGTTCGCCGCTCCCACACGTAGGGCTCCGCGTGCAGCCAAACTGTGCCACCCTGGGGCGTGAACTTAGATGCATTCTCGAGGAGATTGGAAATCACGCGCTGGATTTTGGCTGAGTCAAACGGAAGCGGATTGATTTTTTCGTTGGCCAGGAAATAGAGTGCGAGACCGCGCTCCTGAAAGCGAGGGGACCAGAGGCGGCAGACCTCGGACAGCGAGACGTTAATGTCGCCGAGCTCGTACTGCATGCGCAGCTCGCCGGTCTCGAGCACACTGAATGTCAGAAAATCCTGGATGAAGTGTTGCAGCCGCTGGCCATTGGAAGACATGTCAAGCAACACTTCGCGCTGTCGTTCATTCAGTGGTCCCAGCTTCTCGCTTTGCAACAATTCCGTGTAACCGTTCAGGATCGCTAAAGGAGTCTTCAGGTCATGAGCGGCTGAGGTCAGTGCGTTGGTAGTGCGCCGGAAACGATCGCGCAACTGCTCGAACTCGCGCATCAGGTCTGCTGAGGCGTCGTCTGTTACGGCCGGACTGGCGACGGTCGGAGGTACCCGATCTTCCGGTCGGGACCCTCCAAAGGGCGTACCCAAGCTTTTGTCAGGCGTTGCGGCCATCAAGGAAACCAGTTTAATGACTAATAAGGGGAGGGAACAAGCTACCGCCAGAATGAGAGTGAAACTATGGTAAGTCAGGGGCATAGGACTGTCAATTGGAAACGCACCCGCGGGGGTACTAAGCGAAAAACGTTTCACTTTTTAGCAGCCCGAGCTGGTGAATTCCAAATTTGGTAGACAGGGGGTACCGACGGTAATTCCCGTGGTGGGAGCGAGGTTTCGTTGGATTCTGCCCCTCTTCCGGGTAGTCCGAGGTTTGGCCCCCAATCTGCGGCACCCTTATGGGTTTATCCTTGTTTTGGACGGGTAGCAATTGCGTACTCACTCCCCCAAAAGAGAACAACGTAAGTGGGCGCGGCTCCGCCTGGCAATCCCGGTTTTCGTCCGTAGTCGGGACGAGAATGGCAAGGAATCGCTGGAATTTGCCACTGCGGTGAACATTTCTGCCGGGGGTGCTTTGGTCGTAGTCCGACGCTCTTTGCCCAAATCTAGCCCGGTTTCGCTGGAAATTCCCAGTGCTCCGATTGGTCCGACACACGGAGTTCGCTCTTCTTCCCGAGCCATTCGTGCGAAGACGGTTTGGGTCAGTCATTTGAACGATTATCACCTGCTGGGCTTGAAGTTCGGACGTCCTCTAAGCACCGACGCTGCGGCCATTCCTCGCTCCCGTTTAAGGAAAGCCCGTTCTGCGGTGTGAAATGTTTTTCCCTCTCGTTCCTACCCCCGGACGAACCTCGCTGCCTCTTGGGACAACTTATTTTGACCCAAGGCCGCCATCTCTAACCTACAGACAGATGATAACTTAGCATGATTCCTACGCGGTTCCTGGGCCCTGCCGGCGGTTTGGTGCTCGGGATGCACTTTTAGTGCACGCGGGTGGCATTCCACCCTTCGAGGCTCCTGGTTTATGAGTACACTTCAGTTCGGCTCGCTGGCACAGTCCCTCGGCGAAATCCCCCCTGAGAACATCATCTTCGGCCACTCCGAGCCGATGGTCGCGATCCGCTCCCAACTGGCAAAGGTTGCGGCTGCTAACGTTCCCGTCCTGATTCACGGCGAGAGCGGCACGGGGAAAGACATCATCGCGAGGATGATCCATGCGCTGTCTCCGTGGAAAAATGGTCCGCTGGTCAAGGTGAACTGTCCCGCCATTCCGGGCACGCTGCTGGAAAGCGAACTGTTTGGCTATGAAAAGGGAGCTTTCACCGGTGCCTTTGGGGCCAAACCCGGCCGGGTTGAACTGGCTCACCGTGGAACGCTATTTCTCGATGAGATTTCGGAGCTTGACCTGTCGCTGCAATCGAAGCTCCTGCAATTGTTGCAGGACGGGCAATTCTGCCGGATCGGTGCCCAGGAAGACAAGAAGGTCGAAGTGCGCGTCGTGTGCGCTACCAACCGCAACCTGGAGTCGGAGATTGAGGGCGGCACCTTCCGTCAAGATCTCTACTACCGCATCAATGTCGTGAATCTGCGCATGCCCGCGCTACGCGAACGGCGCGGCGACATCGAAGATCTGGCCAACTACTTTCTGGAGTACTACAACCGTAAGTACAACTGCCGCGCCCGACCTCTATCAAACGAGGTGATGAGCGTTTTGCAGAAGTATCACTGGCCGGGAAATATCCGGGAACTGGAAAACCTGATCAAGCGCTACGTGATCCTGGGCCATGAGGAAGTCATCACCAATGACCTGGTGGCGCGCGAGCCTGACTTCTTCAATCCAGAAATTTCGTTCGATGGTCCCATATCGCTGAAGAAGCTAACCCGTCAGGCGGTACGCGAACTGGAGCGCAAAGTAATCCTGAAGGTACTGCAACAGCATCACTGGAACCGCAAGCAGGCGGCGCGGACATTGAGCATCAGTTACCGCGCGCTGCTGTACAAAATTCGTGACGCGGGCTTGCCGTCGAACCGGGCATTGCGGATGCGCCAGGCGGAAACCGCTAAGACCAATTCCGGTACCATCGCAGCCGCAGATTAAACTTGGAGTAGGTCCAATGCGTAGAGACGCGGCGTGCCGCGTCTCGGCCCCGTCAAGAGAGATAGTCCCCGACACGTTTTCCGGGGAAGAAAAGTATTACAGCTTCCTGCGCCACAGAGCCCGGAACGCCCGCACCGCCGCCTTCACTCTCTCGCGCAGCGGGCGCGCGAAGATCACATCCAGAAAAGATTCCATCTCCAGCGTAAACTCGCTGCCATAGCCGAACCACCAGACTTTCTTCATGCGTGGCAGCAAGTCGGAGTCGAGATATTTCACGCGCACCATTTCTTCCAGGCCCCAGCGCCCGTGAGTGCGGCCGAGGCCGCTGGCCTTCACGCCGCCATGAGGAGCTTCGCTGATACTGAAACACGAGAGCACATCGTTCACCATTACGGTACCGGCCTGAATCTGGCGTGCGAGGGCTTCACCACGGGCGCGGTCGCGGGTCCAGACGCTGGCGGCCAGGCCATAGTCGCAATCGTTGGCCAAGCGCACGGCTTCGTCGTCATCGTGGAAGGATGCGATCGGCAGCACTGGCCCGAAAGTCTCTTCGCGCATCACGCGCATGTTGTGGTCTACATCCGCCAGCACGGTGGGAGCGAAGAACGTCGGGCCCAAGTCGCGCAGGCGTGTGCCGCCCACCAACACGCGAGCGCTACGTGCGCGCGCATCTGCAACATGCGATTCGACTACGCGCACTTGCTGTTCACTGATCATCGGTCCGACTTCGGTAGCCGGATCCAGTCCATTTCCAACGCGAAGCTTGCGGGCTTTTTCAGCGCAGGCATCGACGAATGGCGCATATAGCTTCTCGTGGACGTAACAGCGCTCGACGGAAAGACAAGCCTGGCCCGCATTAACGAAAGCTCCCCAAACGGCCGCGCTCGAGGCAACGTCGAGATCAGCGTCATCGAGAACGGTCATCGGATCCTTGCCGCCCAGTTCGAGTACCACTGGCAGCAGGCGTTCGGCCGCTGCTTGCGCGATCCTCCGGCCGGTCGCGACACTTCCGGTAAAGACAAGTTTGTCGATTTCGCTCTTCACCAGCGCCGCTCCGGCAGCGCCTTCCCCCGGCAAAACCTGAAAAACGTCGTTCGGGACCCCCGCCGCGCGCAGCAAAGACTGCAACTCGAGAGCGATCAGCGGCGTGAACTCAGAAGGCTTGAGAACTACGGCGTTCCCGGCGACCAGGGCGGACATCACTTCAGTGGCCGGAATCGAGAAAGGATAATTCCATGGCGAGATGATTCCGATAACGCCGTAAGGCTCGTGCAGGATGCGTCCGGACTTGGTCTTGAGAGCTGGGTTGCCGTGCGGCAACTTTTCTTCGCGGAGAATCGGATAGGCATTCTCAACCAGGAAGCGCGCGGCGTCGAGCACGACCAGGACTTCAGTCAGCAAGGACTCGGCGTACGGTTTCCCGGCTTCCTGCGTGATGCGCCGGGCGACGTCCGTTTTCCGAGCGAGAAGAAGTTGCTGGAAGCGGCGCACGATCTTGACGCGGTTACGGACTCCCCAGGCATTCCAGTCCAACTGCGCAGCGCGAGCGCGAGCCACAGCGGCGCGGACTTCGGTGGGCCCAGCACAATCCAGTTCACCCAGCACCTCGCCGGTCGCCGGATTAACCGAAGCGATCCGGGAAACGGCGAGTTGGAGGTCGGTGGGCATCGCCAACGATAGTGTAGATCAGCATATCGCGGTTGGCACCCGCCATTTCGCCGGTTGACGCAGACTCGCAAAAACATCCAGCAGACATCCCGCTCTTTTCCCTATCTCGGTTCGTATCAGGGAATCGCTTCAGCAATTCCGAATCGTGTATTTTCGCGGTCCCCTTCAGGGGCCGCCACCCGCATACTCCACACTAACCAGGTACAACCCACAAGCAGGCGCGGTGGGACCGGCAGCGGAGCGATCGCGAGCGGCGAGCACGCGACCGAAATCTTCTGAGCTCAGCGTTCCCTTCCCCACCAGCAAGAACGTCCCCACGAGATTCCGCACCATGTGGTGAAGGAATCCACTTCCGCGAACAGTGTAGATAAGATCGTCTCCCTCGCGCGTCCAGACAGACGAAAAGATCGTTCGCACATTACTCACCTGAGCTTCCCCCCGTGTCCCCCCGTGCTCCCCGTGGTTAAGAATTCCGCCAGTAACCATGCGCTCCGAGCGCTCGGGATCCACCGCCGCAAAGGAAGTGAAATCATGCTCGCCGACGACGAGCGGGGCCGCGAGCGCCATCGCAACTTCCTCCAGCGGAAACGGATAGTGCCAAACATAGCGCGCCAGGAACGGCGGGCAGATCGCGCCCCGATACATGCGGTAGCGATAGATCTTAGCGCGAGCGGATTTGCGCGCGTGGAAGTCCGGCGAGGCCTCAGTCACCTCGAGCACACGAATGGAAGCGGGCAGAATGTCGTTCAGCGCCTTGATCCAGTTTTCGGTCGGGATCGACGATGACGTCTGAAACGTAGCCGCCTGTGCCAGAGCGTGCACGCCGGCGTCGGTGCGGCCCGATCCCTGGGGCAGTACGTTTTCTCCCGTCAACCGTCCAATGGCTGAGGCGAGTGTGCCCTGGATCGTGGCTCGTTCCGGCTGCACCTGCCAGCCCGCGAACTCGGACCCGTCGTAGGAAAGGATCAGTTTGAGATTGCGCACGATCTTTTCCGAGTCCGGCGGCGCGCGACGATCATCCATAGTGTTTACAAAGTTTTACGCGTGCCACCGCCGAACGGCGCGGAGCGCGTCAGCTATACTATTTCACTTGTACTGAGTGAAGTCGAAGGATCAATGAAACAGAGCTTCTTCGTGGATTGCAAGGAACTCTTGCCCCACGTTCTACGTACCAAGAAACGTCCTGACAACCTCGTCAGTTCCTCGCCCGATTAATGGAGATGACACGAATGCAACGTTCTATTCTGACTTCCGCTTGCCGGCGGGCGGCCGCCCTTTTTCTTGCCGGCGTAATGGTTCCTGCCGGATGGGCGCAGGATGCCTCCCAGATGCCCAACGCGCCCTCGACGCAAGCGCAGAAACCAGCGCCGTCGGCCGCGCAGCCCTTTGTGCTCAAAGACTACGCGCAACCGCGATCGCACTTCCCCAATCCGATCGGACCCTACACCGCGCGAACTGTAGCTCCCCCAAGCCTGGCCAACACCGGACGCTTTGAGCAACTCATGCGCGACGGCAAACTCTACATCTCCATGAACGACGCGGTAGCACTGGCGCTCGAGAACAATCTCGACATCGCGATTGCCCGCTACAATCTGAACATCGCCGATACCGATATCTGGCGCGCCAAAGCCGGCCAGGCAACGCGAGGAGTAAATACTGGCCTGGTTCAGGGCACTCCCGGCGGCACCGGTGCGGGCGTGGGAACCACTTCCACGGGCGGCGGAGCCGGCGGTACGACGGTCGGTACGGGGGGCGCAGGAGCTGGAACATTAGGCTTAGTCACGTCAACCAGCGGCGTGGGCGCTGCGATACCGTCGTTTGATCCGAGTTTGACCGGCACGCTGCAACTGGACCAATCAAGATTTCTCACTGGTCAATCCCCGCTGATCTCCGACCCTTTCCTCGACACCCACACAGCGACATGGGACTTCGGTTATCAGCAGGGCTTCCATTGGGGAACGAACTTCTCGGTCGGCTTCAACAATACCCGCGATACTTCGACGTCAGGTTTTCAGACTCGAAGCCCGCAGTTGAAATCGAACTTCCGGGCCACCGTTTCCCAACCTTTGCTCTCGGGCTTCGGACTGCTACCCAACACGAGGTTTATCAGGATCGCCAAGAACAATCGGGAGATCTCCGATGTGGCGTTTCGTCTGCAGGTAATCACGACCGTCAATCAGATCCAGAACATCTATTGGGATCTGGTGAACGCGTATGAGAACGTTAAGGTGCAACAGGACTCGCTCACTCTGGCAAATAAAACTCTGTCGGACAATCAGAAGCAAGTGGAAATCGGAACGCTCGCGCCTATCGAAGTGGTCCGTGCGCGCAGCGTAGTTGCGACAAATCAGCAATCTCTGATCGTGGCGCAGACCAATCTGCAATTGCAGCAATTGCTGGTTAAGAATGCTCTCAGCCGAACGCTGGTTGATCCGGTGCTGGCCGACGCTGAGGTGATTCCGACCGACACAATGTTAGTCCCGGATAACGAGTCGGTGGTGCCCATTCAAGACCTGGTCAATGAGGCGTTGTCGCACCGCGCGGAATTGGCCGAATCCCGCATTGATTTGACGAATCGTGACATCACCACGCATTCAGCCAAGAATGCTCTGTTACCGACGCTGAGCTTGTTTGCATACTACGGAGGCAGCGGCCTCGGCGGAGACCCTAGTCCGGCTTGTCAGAACACCCCTGGTTGCACGCCGCCCAGCTCCCCCACTGGCTACGGCGGCACCCTCAACCAACTTATTGACTCGACCGCACCCAGTAAGGGTGTTGGCCTCCAGCTGAATATTCCCATCCGCAATCGCTCCGCCCAGGCCGATCAAGTGCGCGCGGAACTGGAATATCGCCAGGCGCAGATGCGTTTGCAGCAGCAGGAAAATCAGATCCGCATCGAGGTCCGCAACGCGCAGTTCTCGGTACAACAGAATCGCGCGAGTGTCGAAGCTGCTCGGGCCGCGGTCGAACTGGGCAAGCAGTCGCTCGACGCAGAACAGAAGAAATACAGCCTGGGTGCTTCGACGACTACTCTCGTCTTGCAAAACGAGCGCGATCTGACGCAGGCGCAGTCGAACCTGGTTTCCGCCAATTCCGCTTATGAGAAGGCAAGGGTGGAACTGGATCGCGCCACCGGAGCTACGCTCGATCGACTGGGCATCCTGATGGGCGACGCCGAGCGGGGACAAGTGACGCGAATGCCGAACGTACCCTATGTAGCGCCGCGGCCGCCGGAGCAGCAGACGCCCGTGCAACCGCCGCCGCAACCGCAACAGTAGCACTTCTCACGTAGAGCGGGGCTTTCCCCGCGCAAAGTTTGATGGAGCGCCGGGCATTTGTCGCCCAGCGCTTTTTTTTTGCTTCCCTCTTTGGCTTCCCTTTGAGGACTGTCATCCTGACCTGAGGAAGGTCGAAGGGGAAGGACCTGCTTTCGATTCCCATCTCCAGCAGTGTCGGGTATTCTCACAAGCGTGACGCTCTCCGTCGTCATCATCACGCATAACGAAGAAGCAAATATCGGGCGCACTCTGCTGAGCGTCCAGCCCCTGGTGTCGGATGGCAAGGGCGAGATCATCGTCGTGGACTCGGGCTCGACCGATCGCACGGTCGAGATCGCGGAATTGTTTGGTGCGCGAGTGTTCGTAGAACAATGGAAGGGCTACGCCGCCCAGAAGAATTCGGCGATTGAGAAGGCTATCGGGGATTGGATTCTCAGCCTCGATGCAGATGAATCGTTGGAGTCGGGTACAGCGAGCGCAGTCCATCTACTCATATCGAAACCCGATGGCCTCACCGAAAGGGAACTACGGAATCTGGTTCGTGCTGAGGGTAGCGATTCGCTGGACCAAGTGGAAATGGTAATGGCGTACGAGGAGGCCCTCGACGGTAATACCCTGAGAAACGCCGGAGACCTTCCTATCGCGTTGAGTGGCTATTGGTTTCCACGCAAGAACTTCTTCCTCGGTCGCTGGATGAAGCACGGAGGCTTCTGGCCGGACCCCAAACTGCGCCTCTTTCGTCGCGGGTATGGCCGTTTCGAAAACCGCGCCGTCCACGAAACGCTTAAGGTGGACGGATACACCGCCTCCCTGAAAATCGGTGCACTCCTCCACCACTCCTACCCCACGCTCACCGACTACCTCGACCACATGAACCGCTACTCGTCATTAGGCGCGGAGATGATCACAGCCAAGGGGCGCGTCCGTTTCAGCGCCTTCAACATTGTGGTTAGACCCGCGGCGACGTTCACCTACAACTACTTTCTGCGCCTCGGGTTCCTCGACGGCCGCGAAGGCCTGCTCTTGCATCTCTACCACGCTGCATATGTTTCGTGGAAATACGCGAAAGCGTGGGAACTACAAAACAAATCAAAGTAGAGACGCGGCTTGCCACGTCTCCGTTCGCGGAGGAGACGGGGCAAGCCCCGTCTCTACACCGCCGTATTCAAGGACTCGTCGGTCTAACTCTGGGTGACTTAGGTAAGGACTACCGCCGCGCCAAACAGTGCCACAATCGTCATCATGCCCAGCCGCCCCATCTATCGAAGCCTGAGCATTGCCCACTTCCTGGTGGCCTCTCCGCTGGTGCTGTTAGCCACGTTCTTCGGACTCGTCCTTGCTCCGATTCTGGCAGCGGGTCCCATTTGGCTCTGCATCCTGGGATCGCAACTCTGGGATGGTTCAGACCCAAGACTGTATACGCGCGTCCGAATCACACACGCAGTCTCGCTGTGCTTTGCCGTTCTTCTTTGTGCATCAGGATTATGGGCGCTCCAGGCGGGCGAGCGCAGCGCTGCACATGGCGGCGGATTGCTGTCGGCATGGGGATTGATTCCGCTCTCGTTCGGCTGCTCGCTCGCTGTGCTTGCCCTGCTGACTCTTCTGCTGGTGCGTCCGGCCGTGAATATAGCTAAGTCCTCCGCGTAATCCGCAGGATGTCAAACTGAACTTCCACCCGCCTTTGCGGAAACTTCGACTCAACGTAAGACTTAACGTCGGTCACCGACGGAATTCCGTTCTGGCCGGTCAGGCCGCGCGCGTCGTCGAGCAGAATGATGTGCGGGTAGGGGTGGCTCAGGATCATCTCCAGTTCCGCGGAAAGTCGCTGCTGGTCTCCCTGCTTGCCGACCCATCCGTAGTAGCCGGCGTCGAGCCAGAAGAGCACGGGGCCCTTCAACAACGCAAGAACTTCAGGCATCACCACACGGCTGTCGCCGCAAAAGATACGGATGTGCGGGTAGCGGGCAAATTTCTTCCTGGCCCGGTTGGCGAGTTCCGCAATGTATTCGATGGAATAGATTCGGTCGAAGCGGCCCTTCATGGCTGCGACCATCTCGCCGTAGTAAGTTCCGGTCTCAACCAGCGTCTTCAGGCCATACTTCTCACCATATTCGCGAACGGTTTTCTGCTTTAGAAGATGCGGAGAGCGCGTAGGCCGGCCGCGCAGAATCCAGTACCAGTAGTCGGGATGATGGCCCAGCGCCTTGTAGACGCCATAGACAGGCGTGCGTTTTAGCAATCTCCGGAATGCCCTCAGACGACCCTCCGCGAAATTCGGCACTAAGAATAGCAGCAGCTAGCCTGCGCGGGTTCCGTTGGGAACCGGGCTCTCCGGCACAGACAGCACGGGCGTGATGCCATCGCCGTATCCGATGTCGAACAGCATTCCTTCCGAGAGCACTCCGCGCATCTTGCGCGGCTCCAGGTTCACAACGAATAAAGCCTGTCGCCCCTCGATCTCATGCGGGTTGGCCCGTTCTTTCCTGATTCCTGCCACTATCGTGCGCTCATGATCGCCAAAGTCAACCCGCAATTGCATGAGGTTGTCGGAGTTCGGGACGTCGGCGACAGAAAGGATCGTGCCCACGCGAACGTCGATCTGGTTGAGTACATCGAGCGTAATGACGGGCTTGATGGGCGCGGGAGTCATGGGGTGATTGTAAGGGCAGCAAATCAC
>Ga0137403_10007542_pt1 | contig 12247 bp, 14 predicted proteins | sample CZOMad2_1_16fung_FD_122057 | JGI IMG/M metagenome (GOLD analysis project Ga0137403, IMG submission 122057) | Vadose zone soil fungal communities from Angelo Coast Range Reserve, California, USA - CZOMad2_1_16fungal (Hybrid Assembly) | ecosystem: Environmental > Terrestrial > Soil > Vadose zone...
GGTTTGCCACGGGATAGCCTCGCTGCAGCACCCATGCAGCGCTATCTGATCTGTTTCGCTGTCTTCAGATTGATCACCAACTTAAACTTTGTCGGCTGCTCCACGGGAATTTCGGCAGGCTTGGCACCCTTGAGAATCTTGTCAACGAAGGTGGCGGCGCGCCGGGACAAGTCGGCGAAGTTTGTCGATAGGACATGGGCCGCCATCGTCCAAATCGAATGGCCATCGAACAATGCACAACGTCACCAAGCAATTATAAATGCGCGTATTTAAGAGCTGACGAAATCATATGTGCCCCAAAGTCGCCCCCAGAGCATTGCTCTTAGGAATGGCTTATCGCTTCGGACTCGTCCGATGGTCGATACAGCCTCTTGAATGTCATTCAAAAATTAGACGAGCCTTCAAAGCCCAACAAAGATAAGCCCCGAGCGCTGCCGCAGACGGCGGTTCTTAGGGCGTTTTGTTTCTGGCACGCGGACAAAATGCGGATAATCGCACTACAGGCTTGATCATTGGAGATCCGCACGTTTTGGATCCGGTCAATGGCAGGGTTAGCCGGCGAATCCGGTCCAACGGGAAACCAGAATTTTTTCCGGCACGGTCTGGCTGGGCAGCGACGCGTTATCGCTGAATTCCACTAGTCGATTCAAGAAGAAGTCCTCGCCGGCTTGCTCGCCAACAAGGGCGGCGACGCGCAGATCAGCACCGTGGGACCAGCCGGCAGATAATTTTAGCGCAACTAGGGCAAGTACTCAGAGAGAGTGACGCGCCGCTGTGGGGATTAGGTCGGAGCTACGCCGACCGTAACGCAAGCCGCTTGGGCCGCTGTTTCATTGGTGGAGGCGGGGGGAATCGAACCCCCGTCCGAAGGTCTTCCATCAGATATGCCTACATGCTTAGCCGCCGTTTTGATCTCGCTCTTTGAGCCCCCAGCGGCTGGGTCTCGCAGAGCCATCCGGTTTGGATCTCAGCCTCATCCCCTCCGGCAGGAGAATCGGCCCATCCCACTGAATGACATCTTATCCAACCCCGTGGGAGAAAGCCGGTAAGACGCTAACTGCGATTAGGCAGCTAGGGAGTATTCGAAATTGTCTGCGTTTAAATTGCAGATCTGTTTGTTTAACGGGTGAACAGAACCCGGCATGCCACTCTGACTTCCTACCTCCGTCGAACCCATTTCGCCCCCATAGCTGTTAGTCTAACGCTTCGACTCTCGGGTTTCCAGCCCGTGTCGTCGGATAAGATCGTTCAAAGGTTCAATGTTCAAGAGTTTAAGGTTGGGGAAAAGGGAAGGTTGAACCACACCGAATCCGCCCCTTGAACCCTTAAACTTTTGAACCTTGAACGGCGCCGCTAGTGCCGACCCTTGATCGACCGCTCGACTTCGCGCTGGGCGACTTTGCGGCGCAACGTCTCGCGCTTGTCGTAAAGTTTTTTGCCGCGCGCCAGGCCTAATTCCACCTTGGCGCGGCCGTTTTTGAAATAAATCTTGAGCGGGATCAGCGTCAGGCCACGCTCTTTGGTCTTGCCCGTGAGGCGTTCGATCTCGCGCTCATGAAGCAAAAGCTTGCGCGTCCGCGTCGGCTCGTGATTGAACTGGTTGGCGCCCGCATAAGGACTGATGTGGGTGTTGACCAGGAAGGCTTCGCCTTTTTGAATGCGCGCGTAGCTGTCGACCAGATTTGCCTTGCCGTCGCGCAGCGACTTTACTTCGCTGCCGACCAGGACCAAGCCGGCTTCGTAGGTTTCGTCGATAGAGTAATTATGCCGTGCCTGGCGGTTGACGCAGACAATTTGCTCGCTGGATGCGGCGGATTTCTTATCTGTCATGTTTGTTCTTGTCGTCCGGCGTGATCAAACCGCTCGAGGTGATCAGCTTCAGCGCCTCTTCCATCGTCATATTGAGCGGGGTTACCTCGTTGCTTGGAACGAGCAGATAAAAGCCGGAAGTCGGATTTGGGGTCGTCGGCACAAAAACGTTGACGAGCTGGGCATTCTTTTTTTCCTCAAGATGAGACCAGGCACGGCCCATGGCAAAGCCGACCGTGAAAATACCCGTGCGCGGGTACTCGATCATCACTACCTGACGCTGCGCATTCGATTGTCCGAGAAAGGTTTGAACCAACTTTTGCACGGCGCTATAAATGCCGCGAAACACTGGGATTTGGATAAAGATGCTTTCCCAGGCCGCGAGGAACCGCCGGGTCGCCACGCCGCGGGTAAGCATGCCAAGAAAAAGAATCAGCAGCAGTGTTACGACCGCGCCGAGTTTCGGAATCGCAAAGGGCAGATAAGAGTTGGGGTGAAGCGCGTCTGGCAAGACGGCCAACACGCTGTCCAGTAAATCGATCACCCAGCCGATAAACCAAAGCGTGATCGCCAGTGGAAGAAAAACCAGCAGTCCGGCGAGAAAATAGCGCCGCAGACTGTCGCTCCAGCGTGCCCTAGCCTTTAGAGATGCCTCGTCCGCCACCGCCACATCCCTCTTCAACGTCTAAGCACGCGGTTGTCGATCAAACGTGCCTTGCTGAATTGCACCGCCAAGGCGAGCAGTGCCGCATCGTCGACTTTTTCGATGTCCTCGAGGGTTTCGACATGACAGAGTTTCACATACTCGATTTTGGCGAGCGGCTCCTTTTCCAGCTCCGATCGAACCAGGCAAAGCAGCGCGCGCCCGGATGTTTCCCCGCGTCGGAACCAACGATCCGCCTTGCACAGTGAGCGGGACAGGCAAACCGCGGCTCCACGCTCTTGGGGAGTAAGATAGGCGTTGCGCGAGCTCAACGCCAGGCCGTCGGCCTCGCGAACGATCGGATGGCCAGCGATTTCCACCTCCATGTTCAAATCGCGAACCATCCGCCTTATCACTTGCAGCTGCTGATAATCCTTCTCGCCGAACACCGCCATATGTGGCCGCACGATGTTGAAGAGCTTCGCGACGACCGTGGCGACCCCACGAAAATGTCCCGGACGGGCAGCGCCGCAAAGCGGCAGACTAAGATTTTCGACCTCGATATGGGTTTGCGCTCTCGCTGGGTAGATTGCTTCGACCGAAGGATGAAAAAGAATATCGACGCCTTCTTTCTCCAACAATCGAACGTCACGCGCCAAGTCGCGCGGATAAGTGGCGAAGTCTTCCTTCGGGCCGAACTGTCTCGGATTGACGAAGATCGATACCACCACGCGGTCGCAGCGCGCCTTGCCGTCGCGCACGAGGCAAAGGTGTCCCTCATGCAAAAACCCCATAGTGGGGATCAAAGCGATGCGACGGCTCTGCCGACGCTCGGCTTCGCTCCAATCGTGCATCTCGGCAATCTGTTCAATGACCTGCATAGCAAAAACAAAACTGGAGTATTGAAGTGATGGAGAGTTGGAGTAATGTCGGAAACCCAACACTCCAGTACTCCATCACTCCATTGCCCCAATCTTACCTGAAGGAGTGCTCCTCGGTGGGAAATTTTTTCTCTTTTACTTCGCCAATAAACTCTTTTACAGCACCTGTCATGGTACTTTTGAGGTCCGCATACCGTTTGACGAACTTCGGCGTGAAATCATCGAACAAACCGAGCATATCATGGATTACGAGCACTTGTCCGTCACAGTGAGCGCCCGCGCCGATACCGATGGTCGGGATCTTCAAGCGCTCGGTGATCTCCTGCGCCAGGTCGAGTGGCATGCCTTCCAGAACCACGGAAAACGCGCCGGCTTCCTCGACTGCCAAAGCATCGCGCAACACCGCCTCGCGCCGCTCCTTTTCCCGACCCTGAATCTTGTAGCCGCCGAACTGATGCACCGACTGCGGCGTGAGACCGACATGACCCATCACCGGGATACCCGCCCGCACGATCGCCTCAATGGTAGCGCGCATGGTCACCCCGCCTTCAAGCTTGACCGCCTCGGCACCCCCTTCCTGGAGGAACCGGCCGGCGTTTTCGAGCGCCCGTTCCCTGCTCACGTGATAAGAAAGGAACGGCATGTCACCGATGACCAGAGCCCGGTTGCGGCCGCGCGCGACCAGGCGCGTGTGATAAATCATCTCGTCCATCGTCACAGCCAGGGTATTGTGATTGCCCTGCACCACGCAGCCAAGCGAATCGCCGACCAGCAACATTTCTACTCCCGCATCGTCGAGAATCCGCGCGAAAGAGTAGTCATAGGCAGTCAGGCAAGTAATCTTCTCGCCGCGCTGCTTCATTTTAAGGACATGAGGTACGGTGATCTTGTCGCCCATGATACCCCCAAAACAAAAAAAGCCTTCCGGACCAAACCGGAAGGCCAACGCGGCCAGGAAGAGCCGCTTTTCTCTCCCCGAAAATCGCCTTTTGGCATCCGTCTCGGTCCAGATTATCTAGATCCAAGCGGTATGTAGTGCTGCGTCCCCAAACCCATGCTGTTGATTTCCTTGATCAAGTCAGCCAGATCCTTGCTGCTCGACACGAAATCAATCTCCGAAGTATTCACCACCAGCAGCGGCGTCTCATCATAGTGAAAAAAGAACTGATTATACGCCTGCGCCACTTCGCCGAGGTATTCGAAGGTAACGCCTCGCTCGTATTTTTTATCCCTTTTTTTGATCCTTTTGTAAAGCACCTCGGGGCGGGCCTGGAGATAGACGACCAGGTCCGGTTTCGGCACCCGAGTGTTCAACAGCGCGTAGATCTGCTGGTAAAGACTGAGTTCCTCTGCGCTCAGGGTAAGGCTCGCGAAGATCTGGTCCTTGGCAAACAGATAATCCGCAACGGTATTCTGATTAAACAGATCCTGCTGTGCCAGGTCGGTCTGCTGCTGATAGCGGTTCAGTAGAAAGAAAGTCTGATTCTGAAAAGCATAGGTCTCGCGAGATTTGTAAAATTTCGGCAGAAACGGATTGTCTTCCACCCTTTCGAAAACCGTCCGCGCCTGAAATTCATCGGCCAACATTTTGGCCAGGCTGGTCTTGCCCACCCCGATCGGTCCTTCGACGACTATATACTTTGCGTGCGCCATCCGGATCAGTGGAATCTACACGCTGACCGGAAAATTGTCTAGGTTGTGCTATAGTCGTGAGTGATGGAAGCGCTGCGGCAAAAAGTTGCCCAGATGTTTATCGTCGGCTGTCAAGGAGAGTGTTTGAGCCGCGACGAGCAATTGATCTTCGAAGAACATGGATTCGGCGGTTTGATTCTATTCAGCGAGAACTGTTGCGCGCCGGAGCAAATAGCGTCCTTGTGCCGAACTGTATGGAACACGGCGCCGAACGAGCCGCCGTTTCTCGCCATCGATCAGGAGGGTGGGCGGGTTCATCGCCTGCCGCCACCGTTCACTCATTTCCCACCCGCGACGATGATCGGCGCTAAAAAAAATCCCGATCTGGCCTATCGCTGCGGCCGCGCAACCGCGGCGGAATTAGCGCTGGTCGGAATCAATCTAAATTTCGCCCCGGTGCTCGATGTAAATTCGAATGCAGCGAATCCGATCATCGGCGACCGCGCCTTCGGAGCGGAGCCGGAGCAAGTGATCGACATAAGCTTGGCCTGGATGCGCGGCTTACGTGACGGCGGGATCATCCCGTGCGGCAAACACTTTCCCGGCCATGGCGACACAGAAGAGGATTCGCACCTGGCGCTCCCCATCGTTGACAAATCATTGGACGAGATCAAAGCCGTCGAGCTGCCGCCATTCGCTAATGCTTGCCGGAGCGGCATCGAAGCGCTCATGACCGCGCACGTGCGATTTACCGCCCTCGACTCTTATCTCCCCGCCACGCTCTCGCAGCGAGTCGTGACCGAAGTGCTGCGCCACCAGCTTGGCTACGACGGAGTCGTTTTTAGCGACGACATGGAAATGAAGGCGATCAGCAACAATTTCCTCTCAAACCAAGCCGCCGCGCTCGCCCTGCGCGCCGGCGTCGACGCGCTGTTGTTTTGCCATGAATTGCCGAAAGCGGTCGAGGTCTTTGAATTTGTTTGCGATGAAGCGGAGAAAGATCCGGCGCTGCGCGCGCAGGTTGAGAAGAGCTTTCGAAGAATTACTGAACTGAAGCGCCGTTATCTGAATGGCTTTATCGGCTTAGCCGACGATGAGATTGTCGCTCGGCTGAAACGAATGAATCACCAGAGCCTGGTCGATGAAGTTCACGGCAGTTTGTAAGCACTGTAGGCGATCAGCCGTTTGATGTCGTGATGGAGCTCTCCTTCCCATTTTTCCAGCAAGATGTCGGCGGGACATTTCCCCTGAGACAAAAGATCCTTGAGCGGCTTTAAGTAAATCGTTTCGTCGTCGCCGAGATCGTTGACTTGGTTTTGCCGGCGCAATCCTTCCCAGGCGATCTCCACTAGCTCTCTGGCGAGATCGAGTAGCGAATAGCGTCGTACCCGCGTGGCCAGCGCGTCGCGATGGGAGTCAAGATAACTTTGCATGCGCTCGTCCCAGCTCCAACCTTTCACCAGATCCCATGCCGCCTGCAGGCAATCGGCGTCGTAAAACGCGCCCTTCACCAGCCCTGAGAGCGCCGGCATGAGATCCGGCGGCTGGCTATCCACTGAGCGGATCTCGATGTAGCGTTTGATGCGGGTTTCCGGAAACAGCGTCGTCAGATGATCGTTCCAATCCTCGATCGTCGCGCGCTCGCCGTTATAGCCGGAAGTTAGAAACTGGCGGAAGGTGATGTCCGTCATGTCATAATAGTTTTTGTTGCGGATGATGAAATACATCGGCACATCGAGCGCATACTCGACGTAATGCGCGAAGGAAGCCTCCGGCGCGAAGGCGAACTTGAGCATGCCCGAGCGGCTTTTATCGGTGTCGGTCCAAATATGCTCGCGAAAGCTGCGATAGCCGTTTATCTGGCCATCGCAGATCGGCGAGTTGGCAAACATCGCGATGAGCACGGGCGCTAACCCCATGCCCGTGCGGAATTTCGCCATCGCGTCTTTTTCGTCGCTATAGTCGATATTGGCTTGCACCGTGGCGGTCTGCTTCATCATGCGCTGGCCCAACTTGCCGACCTTGAGCATGTACGGCGCCATGATGCGGTAGCGCTGCTTCGGCACCCATTCGATTTGTTCCAAGCGGCTCACCGGCTGCATGCCGAGGCCGAGAAAGACAATTCCGAGCGGCTCCGCCACTTCCAACAGCTCGCGAATATGTTGGCTGAACTCGGCATAGGTGCAATGGATGCTCTCGCACGGTTCGCCGCTAAGCTCGATCTGTCCGCCTGGCTCTAAAGTAATTTGCGCTTTGTCGCGCGTGAGCGCGATGATGTTGCCGTCTTGCTCCTCGGGCTCCCAGCCGAAGCGCTCGATCAGCTCGCGCAAAATAAAGTCGACGCCGCGCTTGCCAAAGTAGGGAATCGCTTGCCCCGTGTCGCGGTAAATACCGACCTTTTCATACTCGGTGCCGACGCGCCATTTTTCCCGCGGCTTGCCAGCATCGTGGAAATAAGCTTCCAACTCGTGGGTCTTCTCAATGACAGACATGGGTGCGAATGTTCTGCTGGTAGGGAGGATAGATCACTCCCTTTTCCGTAATGATCGCCGTGATCAAATCCTGCGACGTCACGTCGAACGCCGGATTAAGAATACGAGTGCCCTTCGGCGCCACTGCCTTGCCGAAAATATGCGACACTTCTTTGGCATCACGCTGCTCGATGGGAATATCTTTGCCCGAGGCACAATCCACATCGATGGACGACGTCGGCCCGGCGACGTAAAAGGGAATGCCGTGGCGCCGCGCCAGTACGGCAATCGTGTAGGTGCCGATTTTATTGGCAACGTCGCCATTAGCGGCAACCCGGTCGCAGCCGACCACGACGGCGTCGACCTCGCCTTTTTGCATCAGATAACCAGCCGTACTGTCGGTAATCAACGTCGCCGGTATCTTTTCTTTTTTGAGCTCCCACGCGGTCAGTCTAGCACCTTGCAAGTACGGCCGCGTCTCGTTCACAAAAACTTCAAATGCCTTGCCGGATTCTTTGAGAGCCCTGATCACGCCCAGCGCCGTGCCGTAGCCCGCAGTGGCCAAAGCGCCAGCGTTGCAGTGAGTCATAATGTGTTTGGCGTTACGCAAAAGCCCGGCTCCATATTTGCCCAGCTGCTTGTTGGCGGCAATATCTTCTCGGTAAATCTTTTGCGCTTCTTCCTTGAGCGCGCGTTTGACAACCTCGACGCTTTGGCTACGCTTCTCCGAGTAGACTTGGCGCATGCGCTGCAGCGCCCAAAACAAATTTACCGCCGTGGGCCGGGTTTTTCCCAGCACCACAAGAATCCGTTCGAATTCACGATCGAACGTTTTGGACGGCGCCTTGAGCGCGCCCAACGCCACTCCCATCGCTGCCGCGACGCCGATCGCTGGCGCACCGCGGATGACCATGTCACGGATCGCGCTGGCGACCTGGTTGTAATCGCGGCAGACTCGATACACCTCTCGATGCGGCAACAGCCGCTGGTCGAGCATGATTACGCGATCGTCATTCCACTCTATGGTTTTGACCGCCATAATAATATTTCTAATTGAGCGGAGACCGAGTATATTAGTTGATTAAAGGAAGCGTCAAGGCCCGCTCGTGGATTTCTACCAATTGCTCGGCTACTTCTCGGGGCTTTTTTTCATCAAATCTGAAATGGACCCCACTTCGTTATTGCGCACGGCTGCATTGGTGCATCTACTCGATGCGATTCTCTGCGGCGTGATCGCCAATTACAGCGGTCGCAGCAAGACCATTTGGACGATCGCCGGCGCCATCTGCGGCATTTGGGCGCTCGCCGCGATTTTTCTCCTACCGGCAAAAAGTTCTCCGAAAAATCTATCCGGCAGCGGCTGACAGCCCTGTCCCCGCACGAAGCACACCAAGGTCACGGAGAGGATATTTAGACTTTGAAACTCATGTTCTTCGTGTCTTTATTGTGAATCCTGTTCTTCGCCTTTCAGTCGCGGCTTTGTCGCGCTGTGCGCTTCGTGGTGAAACTTTACCCGTCCTCAGCGACGACGAATGCCAAACCATGTCCCTTGGTGTGTGTGATCGACAGCGCCCAGCGGCGGATTTTCAGTTGTTCGGCAAGCCGTGCGGTTTTGTCGTGCAAGACGATCTCCGGTTTGCCGCTGCGCGCGCGCGCAACTTCGATATCGAGCCACCGCACTTTTGCGCCCCAGCCCCGCCCGAGCGCTTTCATCACCGCCTCCTTGGCGGCAAAGCGGCCGGCGTAATTTTCATACTTGCCGCGCTGTTTTTTTTCGCAATAGGCAATCTCTTTCTCGGTGAAGACGCGAGCCCGAAAGCGCCGCCCGATGCGCGGATCTTCCAGGGCCGCCTGAATACGGTCGACCTCAGCCAAATCGACGCCGGTGCTGATGATCATGGCTGCGCCTCCCGGCTCGCCGTTTGCGCGCCATGTAACTCGCCCCATTGGCACATCGCGTCGACCACCGGTTTCAAACTTCTTCCCAGCGACGTCAGAGCGTATTCGACCTTTGGCGGAACTTGCGCGTAAACTTTTCTCTCGACGAGACCGTTTCGTTCCATTTCCCTGAGCTGTTGCGTCAGCATTTTCTGCGACACTCCCGTTAACTCACGGGACAGCTCGGAAAAGCGTTTGGCTCCCGCCAGTAAATGAAAAATCAGCGGGATCTTCCACCGACCGCCGATCATTGCGAGCGTGAACTCAGCCGGACAATTCGTTTCTCTGGCTTTCATGTGACGCTCCTGGAGTTACTTGAATGATACTATAGCACCGCGAGGTGCGTACTTAACAGAAACCCCGGCGATGATTATCTTGCTCCGACGGGAGGAAATATGGCCGCACCAGCTTTAAAAAAACTCTTAGACAACGATTACGAACCTGGCCGCCAACCCAGCGTTCCGCCGATCGCCGATCCCGACTCGAGTTTGCTTGATGCCTATTCGCAGGCGGTGGTTCGGGCCGCAGAAAAAATCAGCCCGTCGGTCGCGTTCATAGAAGTGAGCAAAGGCCACCCGGAAACGCGCGGCGCGATGGCACGCGGCTCCCGTGAAGCCAGAGGAAGCGGCTCAGGTTTTGTCTTCACACCTGACGGTTTCATCCTAACGAATAGCCATGTGGTGCAGGGCGCAGATAAAGTCGCCGTGACCCTGAGCGACGGCAGGCGCTTCGATGCGACGATCGTCGGCCATGACGCCGGCACCGACGTCGCGGTCCTCAGAATTTCCGCGCCGGGGCTCGTCGCCGCCCCACTCGGCGATTCACAACGAATTCGCGTTGGCCAGCTTGCGATCGCCATCGGCAATCCCTTCGGTTTTCAGTACAGCGTCACCGCCGGCGTGGTCAGCGCGTTGGGCCGCTCACTGCGCTCGGAATCCGGCCGACTCATCGACAACGTGATTCAGACCGACGCGGCGCTCAATCCGGGAAATTCCGGCGGACCATTGGTCAACTCGAACGGCGAAGTCATCGGCATCAACACCGCCGTCATTTTGCCGGCGCAAGGCCTCTGCTTCGCTGTCGCCGTCAACACGGCGAAATTTATCGCTGGCCATCTGATCAAATACGGCCGCATTCGTCGCGCTTATCTCGGCGTCGGCGGGCAAACCGTTACGATTCCCCGCTTCGTCGTTCGCTCGCAACAGCTCAAGACGGAAACCGGCGTGTTGGTTATTTCCGTCGAAAAACAGAGCCCGGCCGAACGCGGCGGACTCCAGGAAGGCGATGTCATCGTCGCGCTGGACGATTCGATACTGCGTAGCGTCGACGACCTGCACCGGCTTCTGACGGAAGCTCGGATAGGCTCGATTTGCGATCTCACGCTGCTGCGTCGGTCGCAAAAAATTTCTCTTTCGGTGGTAGCTCAGGAAGCGCTCATTTGATTCAATTGATTTAGAAGGACAGGAGGGACGCAATGCGTATCGGAGTGACGCTGCCAAGCATGGGCCACTTATCCCAACCGAACAATCTCGTCGAGGCGGCCAAAGAGGCCGAACAATTGAGCTATGACACGCTTTGGGTCGCCGACCGGCTTTTGTATCCGATCAAGCCGAGAACCAAATATCCGGTTACGCCCGATGGCTCCCTGCCGGACTTCTACAAGCGTGTGTTAGATCCCATCGAAGCGCTAACTTTCGTCGCCGCACACACGAGCCGCATCGGTCTCGGCACCAGCGTCCTGGATATTCCATTTTATAATCCCGTCACCCTCGCGCGGCGGCTGACGTCACTCGATATTTTATCAAATGGACGATTGCGCGCCGGCTTTGGCCTGGGCTGGTCAGCCGACGAATTCGAAGCGGCCGGTGAGAACCAGAAGGAGCGCGGCGCACGCGCCGATGAATTTCTTTCTGCGCTCAAGACGATCTGGAGCGAAGATCCAGTGGAATTTAACGGCAAGTATTTTCCCGTGCCGGCCTCGATCATCGGCGCCAAACCCGTCCAAAAACCGCACCCACCGATTTACCTGGCCGCCTATGCGCCGGCCGCGCTAAAGCGCGCCGCGACATTGGCCAATGGCTGGATGCCCGTCGGTATCCCGCTCGAGGGCATGACGGCGATGATCGCGCAATTACGCCAGCTGGCGAAAGACGCCGGGCGCGATCCGCTAGCGCTCGAAGTCATCGTCGGCGCCAATATCTCGATCTCGGAAAAACCGCTCGGCGCAGATCGCGCCATTTTCACCGGCTCAGAGGATCAAGTTAGAAACGACATCGAGGCGGTGAAAAAACTCGGCGCCAGCGAAATCTTCTTCGTGATTTTTCACGAAGGCGGGATCAAGGATTTAGTGGCGATGATGGAAAGGTTCCAAAATTTTGTGTGACCGTGATCGATTGAGATAGCACGACAAAATAATTACGACAATCGGAACAAGTATCGCGCTGCCCATCCAGTACGGGGCAAGCGTTTCTGGAAGATCGAGAAACCCAACGTAAAATAGGAAGAAAGCCACGTAGATCGGTAGCGCAAGCCAGATGACGGACAGGGTGAGTGTTTTTCGATTTCCCGTGCACTTTCGCCACAAGTGGCGTCCGTACACGAGCACTCCAACGCCGCCTATGTAAACGGCAACGCCCATTACAAAATATTGCCAACCGGGTGATAACGAAACTCCGCGATCAAGAAAAGGAACTGGAGCGACTGCATCGCATAGAGAAAGAGCGCGCAACCCAAAGCGAGCGCCTCAGCGAAGAAGTCACGCGCAACATGCCCGCCGGCCTTCTGATCGTCAACGTCACCGGAATAATCTCCAGCGCGAATCCCGCAGCCGAGCAAGTGCTGGGCATTCGTGGATTGGGCTTCCGCCGCTACAG
>Ga0137403_10007543_pt1 | contig 12246 bp, 10 predicted proteins | sample CZOMad2_1_16fung_FD_122057 | JGI IMG/M metagenome (GOLD analysis project Ga0137403, IMG submission 122057) | Vadose zone soil fungal communities from Angelo Coast Range Reserve, California, USA - CZOMad2_1_16fungal (Hybrid Assembly) | ecosystem: Environmental > Terrestrial > Soil > Vadose zone...
TTGGCATTCGCCGCGAAAGTCGAAAACTCCTGCGTTAGATGTTTCTGGCTGCAGGCGGGACAATCAAGCCCAGCCGCTTCGCTGGCGCGGCGCAGCAGTTTCTCAAACTTGGTTCCGCAATCTTGACATTTGTATTCGTAGATCGGCATAGACGTTTATCCTCACATGGTAGGACAGGCTTTCCCGCCTGTCTATCGGGTCTCATCTCACGATGGGCCGCGCGCCCTGCTGTCGTTCTTTAGTACATACGCGAGGCCGGAACCAGCGCCGGCTGCCGGATTTCCAGACACCCTTTCCCGGTTGGCAGCACTTTTCCGGGATTCAGGCGGCCATCGGGATCGAACAGCAGCTTGAAGGCGCGCATCGTATCCAGGGTCTCTGGAGAAAACAGGCGGTCCATCATCTCGTTTTTTTCCATCCCCACGCCGTGCTCCCCGGTAATGGAGCCGCCAACTGAGATGCAGTGCGCCAGGATCTCCTCGCCGGCAGCTTTGGTCTTCTCCAGATCACCGGCGCGGCGTGCGTCGAACAAAATGATGGGGTGCATATTGCCGTCGCCCGCGTGAAAAATGTTGCTGATGGTCAGACCGTATTTCTTTCCCACTTCGCCAATAAAACGCAGCGTCGGCGCGATCTGCGTCCGCGGCACCACGCCATCCTGCACGTAATACGTCGGGCTCACCCGCCCTACCGCTCCGAATGCGTTCTTGCGGCCTTTCCACAAGAGCTCGCGTTCTTCGGTTGACCTCGCCAGCCGTACCTCGCGCGCGCCGCACGCCGTCGCTGCCTGCCGGATCTGCTCTACCTGTTCCTCGACCACTTCGCGCAAACCTTCCAGTTCGATGAGCAATACCGCCGCCGCATCCAGCGGATAGCCTGCGTGGGTCGCATGCTCCACCATCTGCAGCATGACCCCGTCGAGCATCTCAACAGCCACGGGCGTGATCGCGCGCGCCGTAATCTCGGCCACCGTCCGCCCCGCGTGATCCGCGGAATCGTAAATGGCCAGCACGGTCTTCACCAGTTCCGGCTTGCGCATCAGCCGCACGATCACCTTCGTGACCAGCGCCATGGTGCCTTCCGATCCCGTGAGCAGCCCTGCGAGGTCGTACCCGGGAAGATCGATCTCTTTGCCGCCAGTGGTCATTACCGATCCATCCGGCAACACCACTTCGAGGCCCATCACATGGTTAGTCGTGACGCCGTAGGCCAGTGTGTGCGGTCCGCCGGCGTTCTCCGCCACGTTGCCGCCAATCGTACAAGCGCGCTGGCTTGAAGGATCAGGCGCGTAGAAGTAGCCGTGCGGCTCGACCGCAAGTGTGATGTCCAGATTCACCACGCCCGGCTGCACCACCGCGCGCTCGCTTGCCAGGTCGATCTCGAGGATGCGGTTCATGCGCGCGAAACCGATCATGATGCCGCCCTCTCGCGCGATTGCACCGCCACTCAAACCCGTGCCCGCGCCCCGGCCCACGATGGTCGCACCGTACTCGCGGCTGATCTTGACGATCGCGGCGACGTCCTCGGTCGACCGGGGAAACACCACCATATCGGGGCGGGCCTTATCCACGCTGCCGTCGTATTCGTAAAGTGATAGATCTTCGGGGCGATCCAGATAACCGCGCGGGCCGAGTAGTTGAACCAGCTTTTCCTTGGCTTTCGGTGGCAGCATAACTTAAAGCTGCGACTTTACGTAACGCAGCATCTTTTCGTCAACCCAGTTGGTCGAGTTGATGATCTTCATGAGCACCTTTCCATCTCTGCCGATGATGTAGGTTTCCGGAAATTTAAATGTGCCGTATTCGGCGTTGATCTTGTTCGCCGGATCGCGGGCGGTCAGGAACGAGACGTTCACGCGCGAAAGAAAGCGCTTGTAAAGTTTTTCGTCTTTGTCCATACTTACGCCGAGAACCACAACTCCGGAATTTGCGAACTCCCTCTGAAACTGATCGAGCGAGGGCAACTCCTCAATGCACGGCGCGCACCAGGTCGCCCAGAAGTTCAGCACCAGCAGTTTGCCCCCGAAATTCGTCCGGCTAATAGTCTGACCGTTGTCGGCCGTGATGGAAAAATCGGGTGCTGTGTCACCGACCACCACGATATGCTCGTAAAGCGAAACAAAAATCACATACACGAAGGCGAGCGACAACTTGTGGCAGAGGACCAATGCACTGCAGAACGTCGAGAGAGCAAGTCACGCAAGAATACGGCGCATTGACACAGAAATTTCGACGACCACGGCACTATCAGTTCGGAAAGCATTCTCCGGAATACTCAAAATGACGCGGCGTCATATAGCCGGAGAAAGTGAGATGCGGAGGCTGACTACTGACGCAACGCAAACCCAGTTTTCGCTAGAAGTGCCGGGACGCCCTCAATTGTGGGGTCAGCTAGACATTTCACTCGTTAGGCAGGGCAAAGATGTTAGAAACCTCCTGAGTTTGTCTCGCCTCTTGGCCGATTACTGCAGGGCAAACCAACGAGATAAGCCGAAGATTGAACAGGCTATTGAAAGGACAGCAGTGCAGCTGGCAGCAGCTCGCTAGACGGGTCAAGAATGGGATCAGTCCTCACTATTGGCACAAGTGGACATTGTCCGGGGACACTGCGCAAACCAAGGAGTAATATAGCTTCAATCTTCGGTTAAACCGGGAATTCGTCCGTAGCCGACAAAGACCGGACTGATTTTGGCGTCGCCGCTTTTGGGTGGTGGCGGCATTTTGAAATCGAAAACGCTGACGCCCCAGCGCTGCTTGCCATCGTATGTGCGGCCGTCACTTGATCCGACCATCACGCGTTTATTCGTTCGTTTTTCGCGGCCCAAATAAATCATCGTGTGGGTGATTGGCGGATCACGATCGATATTGTAGGTGCCGCGCCAGAAGAGCAGGTCGCCTGGCTTGAGATCATTGAGTTCGAATGAATCCTCCTTGCGACTCAAGACCGCGTCGAAATCTCCCGCCTTGCGCACCCAAACATATTGCTGGCTGGAATCGCGCGGCACCTCGCGAAAACCGTTTTGCTGAAGAACGTAATAAATGAAGCCGGAGCAATCCATGCCGCCGTTTTTGGGATCGGCGGAGCCATAGGTGTAACCGAGATTTTGTTTTGTTAGTCCGAGCCCGGCGTCGAGGATTTGGCGAACTTTTGGTGGATCGCTGTCGTAGTCCGCAATTTGGTCAGGCGAAAGTGACACGTTCGGCCACCCTTTTTTTCCTGAAGCAGGATGCTCAGGTGGCGAAGGTATCGCCTTTTCTGCTGGAGTGGGAGATGGAGTTTCAGTTTCAGACGGCGATTCAGCAGGTGTGGGCGTCGCAGATGCTTTCTTGTGTTTCGATTTGCTTTTGGACGTCGCGGTCGGCGAAGGGGTCGGCAAAGCTTTCTTTTGTTTTGGCGAGGTCGCTGGCGATGGAGTCGGCGTCGCTTTCTTCTTCCGGTGTTTGCGACTAGGTGTTGGCGACGGCTCAAAGACTTTTTTGATCTTTGTGCCCAACGATTCTTCAGCTGGAACTGCGACATCAGTTGCTCCGAAAGTCAGAATCAAAGTCACCAGAGCCGCACCGGTTGCAATCGTATTCGCCAGCAAAGCAATCGCCACATTCCCGCCCGCCAGCCGCTCCCCCATAATGCCAGACCCGACCACGGCGGCGACAAGGAATGCGCTGCCCAGGAACTCAGCCGTCAGACGCGCCCGCAGGCCAAATTTCATTGGTGTCCGATCTTGTCGATCTCTTCTTGAACGGCCAACCGGCTAATGCTAGATAGCGGGAAGCTCAGGAGCAGTCCGATTCGGCGATCCAGCGTCGCGAAGGTGTCCCGGTATGCACGTTCGATTTCTTCCGCACTTCCGCGAACCGCCGCCGGGTCCGCGACTCCCCAGTGCGCCGTCATCGGCTGCCGAGGCCAGAGGGGACACACTTCGTTCGCCGCGTTATCGCAGACGGTAAACACAAAGTCCAGCTTCGGAGCCCCCGGTTTTGCGAATTCATCCCAGCTCTTGCTCCTCAGTCCCCCCGTCGGCAAGTGAGCCTTTTCCAGTTGCGCAATTGCCTCCGGCCGCACCGCGCCCGAGGGATGGCTTCCGGCGCTAAAAGCGGTAAAATTTCGCCAGCCTTTATGGTTCATGATGGCCTCGGCCAGAATCGACCGAGCCGAATTGCCCGTGCAGAGAAACAGGACGTTGTAATGTCCTTCCATGTTTCTCTCCGTTACTGACAGCAAGTCGGCTCGCAGCAAGACTGCGGCTTCACCGCCCGGACAAACGCGCTCATGAACTTACCGTCCACCTGCGGCGCAATCGCATCCACGTCAATGTTCTGTCCTGACAGGAACTCGCGAGCATCGTCGATGCGATACACCCGCGTCGGTTCAATTTCAATCTTCTCGAACCCAGCCGCCGAGAGTTTCGCGCGATATTCGTTTTCCTCGAGAGCCCCCGCCACGCATCCCACCCAAAGCAATACGTTCCGCCGAATCTCTGGCAGCATCTCACCTCTCGTCACCACATCGGATACCGCAAACCGCCCTCCCGGCTTCAGCACCCGCAGCGCCTCGCGCAGCACCTGATCTTTGTCGGCGGAAAGATTAATGACGCAATTGGAAATGATCACGTCGACGGAATTGTCCGGCAGCGGAATGTGTTCGATCTCGCCCTTCAGAAACTCGACATTCTCAACCCCAGCCTTGCGTTTGTTCTCATTCGCCAGCGCCAGCATCTCCTCCGTCATATCCAGCCCAAAAGCTTTGCCGGTCGGACCCACCCGCTGCGCCGAGAGCAGCACATCGATCCCTCCGCCCGACCCCAGATCCAGAACAACCTCCCCCGCATTCAGCATTGCCAAAGCCGTCGGATTCCCGCAACCGAGGGACGCCAGTAGAGCAGCCTCGGGAATCTGCTGCGCCTGCGCCGCGTCATAAAGGTTCGACGTGATGGGATCTCCGCAGCCATTCCCAGCCGACGCCCCGCAACACGAACTGCCTCCGGTGCTAACACGCAAGGCCGCCTGCCCGTATTTTTCTTTCACAACGTCTTGAATGGCAGGGTCCGCCATATCTTCACCTCATTATTTGCAGATTCGTTACTTGCAGATTTGAACAATCTGTTCCGGTTTCACAGCTTGATTCCGTGTGCAACACTCGGCATACAAAAACTGCAACAACTCCTGCAGCGCATCTGCGCAAGCCGAGTAACGGAGAAACGTACTTTCCCGCTGCACCCGCACGAGGCCTTCCGCCTTCAATTTGTCAAGATGGTGCGAAAGGGTCGAGTTCGGAATGTCCAACTCCTCCTGAATCTCCCCAACCACCAACCCCTCCGGGTGTGCGGACAGCAACAACTGCATAATCCGCAGCCTCGCCTCCGTCCCCATCGCCGAAAACATGTCGGCATATTTGGCCACCTGCTCCGCCGATTTCTTGGGGATGCTCGTCATATTTCGATATTTGCAGAAATAAGAATGCTTGTCAAGAACCGATCGCAGAGGCTTTCGTCATTTACTATCAGGGGCACGAATGAGCAACGAAGCCATCATCGAATGGGGACCGTGCTGTTTCTGCGGCTCGCCAATCCGAGGCACAGACGTCGATCCCTGCCGTGTTAGGGTCGAAACAGCGGGGGGAATGTGGCAAGTGTGGTTTTGTCACTCCTCTTGCTTCAAAGATCGACTTTCAAACCGATCCGAACTGATAGGGCTATTCTCGCCAGCACACTTTTAGGCTGGATAGCCAGGTCGATGCGACACCGGGCGGGTGCCCCACTCAAGCCTCCCTTAATGGTTTAAGAGGGGTTCTTCAAGGAGGACTCTCTCGGATTACAATTTTGGGGCTTTCGCGTCCAAGCGCTGGAGACGGTTTCTATGCCCAAATTGCGGCTGCGCAGGTTACTGCTGTTAACTCTGACCACAATAACTGTAGCCGCGCATTCCCAAACTCCATATGCCGCCTGGCCCAAAGCCACCCCCGCCGACGCCGGCCTCTCCGAAACAAAACTCCACTCTCTAAGCACGGCCGTTCGATCCGCGGAATTCAAGAAAATCGGCAGCATCCTCATCGCCCGTCACGGCAAGCTAGTTTTCGAGGACTACGTCGACGGCGATGAATCCACTCTGCGCGACACCCGCTCGGCAACCAAAAGCATCACCAGCGTTCTTATCGGCCTCGCTCTGCAAGACCAGAAACTCGCCGGCGTCGATGCCAAAGTTCTCGCGCTGTTACCCGAGCGCGCTCAGCGAATCCAGAATCCCGACCCCCGCAAAGCCCAGATCACCATCGAGGACCTTCTCACCATGAGCTCACCCCTCGAATGCGACGACTGGAACGACGCTTCCCGCGGCAATGAAGAGCGAATGTATTTAGTGGAAGACTGGGCGCAATTCATTCTCGATTTGCCTCTGCGCGGGCGCATGCATGTGGGCGAACAAGTCGAACCCCCACCCTACGGCCGCAACTTCAGCTATTGCACGGGAGGCGTCTTCGTCCTCAGTGAAATTCTCGGAAAAGTCACCGGCACTCGCACGGATCGCTATGCCCAGGAGAAACTGTTCCTGCCGCTCGGCATCACCAATGTCCAATGGGTGTTCTCGCCACAGAACATTCCCCAAACCGGCGGCGGTCTGCGGTTGACCAGCCGCGACCTACTCAAGATCGCTCAGCTCTATCTCGACGGCGGCCGCTGGCAAGGACGCCAGCTCGTGGATGAAGCCTGGGTGCGGAACTCAACCCGGCCACACGCGCGTATCGATGAAACCACTGAATACGGCTACTTGTGGTGGCTGAAGTCTTTTCAATCCGGCGGAAAGAGCTATCCCGCGTTCTTCATGTCCGGCAACGGCGGCAACAAAATCGTAGTGGTTCCCCAGCTCGACATGGCCGCCGTTATCACCAGCACCAACTACGGCACTCAAGGCATGCACCAGCAAACCGAAAAAATCCTGACGGACTACATCTTGGCTGCAGTCGACCACTGACAACGTCAAACTTGCGTGGGAGCCCACGTCTTTTGATCTCCTCGCCATCCCCGCCTCGAAAAACTCTCTAGTCTCATCACGTCAGTAACCGGATGCCTTTGGCGCCGTGTTGCGTCCAGTTCGAAACTACGGCTAGAATCGTAAGGTTGACACTCGTACGAAAAATCGGGGTTGTCGCGTTGGCGCTAGTTTTCGTTGCGCTGCCGGTGATGGCCTGTGCCGTTCCCGCTGCGGTGATGACTTCCGCGGAACGGGAGTGCTGCCAGAAAATGGCGGGCCGCTGCGAAGAAATGGGGATGGCGAAAGATCATCCCTGTTGTCGGCAAACTACCGTGTCATCTGATACTGACGCGGTGAAAACGGCACCCTCGCAGGATCACCAGGTTAGTTTGATTGTCTTTCACGCGCTCACGGTTCCGTCCGAAGCCAGCTTAACTTTTTTAACGGCTCAGTGGTCGGCCCGAACCTTGTACACTCATGGTCCGCCAGGACTAGCACCAACCTTCCAGACAATCCTCAGAATCTGATCGTCTTTTCCTTCTCGGCGCTGACGCCTTGGTGCGTCTGCGCGCATTTGTGTTTCTTCTTTGGAGGAAAAGATGAACTTTGTATTCATGCACCGGCTCACGTCCGGGGTGACCCGTTTTTTTGGCACGGTTGTCTTAGCGTCGGTTTTAAGCAGTCTCTCTCCGACGGCGATGACCGCTCAGGTACCCACAGATGCATCACAAACACCCGCTCCGATGAGGGATCAAGGCAGCCACCCGGCTGCTTCTCCTAGTCCACTTGCGGAATTGGTGCGGGAGGTGGAGCAGAGCAATCCCGAGATTGCTGCCGCTCTTCACGCGTGGCAAGCAGCCACAAATGTTCCCAAGCAGGCATCGGGCCTGCCGGAAACCGAGATTACGGTCCAGCAATTCAGCGTCGGGAGTCCGCGGCCTTTCGCAGGGTATTCCAATAGCGACTTCGCTTATGTGGGAATCGGAGCGTCGCAAGACCTTCCCTATCCAGGTAAGCGCCGTCTGCGATCTGAAGTTGCCGAGCGCGAAGCCGACTCGATGAATGCGCAATCGGACGGTGTGCGGCGCCAGGCAATCGAGACGTTGAAGCTTGCGTACTTTCAACTGGCCTACCTCCAGCAGACTCTGCCAGTCCTGGAGCGTGACGGCCAGCTCCTCGATCAGATTCAGCAGGTTGCCGAATCGCATTACCGTGTCGGCCAGGGGAACCAGCAGGATGTTCTTAAGGCGCAACTGCAACGTACAAAGCTTCTGCAGGAAATTGCTATGCACCATCAGCAGGAGGAACAGCTTGAAGCGCAGATCAAGCAAGTCCTGAGCCGCTCACAAGGTTCTTCGGACATTGTCACCGTTCCCCTCTCCCAGACTGTCTTGACGCACGGCGACACCGAACTTCTGGATCGAGTGCGAGATCAGAATCCCGACGTACGCTCGCGTTCGGAGATGGTGCGTCGGCAAGAATCGCAAGTTGAGCTGTCACGCAAGGAGTTTAGGCCGGACTTCAACGTCAGCTATACCTATGAGCACACGGCGGACAAATTCCGCGACTACTACATGGCGAGTTTTGGCGTCCGCCTGCCAAACCGTCATCGTCAGTCGGCGGCCTTGGCTGAATCTTTCCAAAACGAGGAACGAGCAAGACGGGAACTCCAAGCAGAACTGCAGCGCGCACAGTCGGAGGTCGAGCAGCAGTATGTTGCCGTACGGCGAACTGAAGACCAACTCAAAATCTATAAAGAGGGCTTGATTCCTCAATCCGAGGCCACGTTTCAATCGGGATTGGCGGCCTATCAATCTAACCGGCAAGATTTTCAAACCCTGCTCTCTTCGTTTCAGGATGTCTTGAACTCGAATCTGGAATATCAGCGCGTGCTGGTCGAGCATGAATCTGCGCTAGCAAAACTAGAACGGCTCACGGGGGTGAGCTTGCCATGATGGATCCAACGAATATTCCGTACCGTCGAGCTTTTCTTCTCATGCTGTTTGTAACGATAACTCTCTCAGTTGGCGTAACGGCGTTGTGGTGGCGGCTGCATACATCACGAGTTGCGCAGGCTGAACCCTCGCCAGATCAGACCAGTGGGAACGCACAAACTCCGATGCAGAGTATGCCGGATGAACAATCCAAGGCTCCATCCCAGCCCGAGATTGCACTTGCTCCTATGCAGCTTTCCCCGCAGCGGATGCAGAGCATTGGCGTGCAAATTGGGGAAGTTAAATACCAATCCATGAACGACGAAATTCGGTTCTCCGGAAGTGTTCAAGCGGATGAGCGCCGACTGGCCTACGTCCAGACACGATTTGCCGGTTGGATACGAAAACTGTACGCCGACGCAACGGGCGACTTCGTGCGCAAGGGCCAGCCTCTATTCACGATTTACAGTCCGGATTTGGTCGCCACGGAGCAGGAATATCTCGTCGCAAAGAAAAACCAGGCCGACTTGCAGCAGAGTTCGGTAACGGGCGTCGCATCGGGTGCGGCTTCCCTGTTCAGCGCAGCCAAGGATCGGCTGTTGCAATGGGAGATCTCGCCAAGTGAAATTGCGAAGTTGGATTCGACCGGGAAGGTGATTACCGATTTAACCATCAACTCCCCGGTTTCAGGCTACATCACGGAAAAGACTGCGCTACCCAACATGTATGCGCAGCCCGATTCCCATTTGTATACGGTGTCGGACCTATCGGACGTTTGGGTATTGGCTCAGGTCTTCCAAAGCGACGCGGGCAAAATCAAGCCCGGAGATCACGCGGAAGTCACCGTCGATGCATATCCAGGAAAGGTATTTTCCGGGCGAGTCGATTATCTTTTGCCCCAAGTTGATACCGTGACGCGCACGCTGCCGGTCCGCTTGGTAGTCCCGAACCCAGGTCTGAAGCTCAGACCCGGCATGTATGTGAACGTGCGGTTGGGAATGCCTCTGGGCAAGCAGCTAGTGGTTCCGGGGTCGGCCGTCTTTCATTCTGGAAGCAGAAATCTGGTGTTCGCGTATCGAGGCGAGGGAAATATCGAACCGCGAGACGTTGAACTCGGCTCTCGTGTTGGCGAGCAGCAAGTGGTCACGAAAGGAGTTCACGCGGGCGAGCAGATTGTGGTCTCAGCGAACTTCCTAATCGACTCCGAAGCACAATTGCAGGCAGCCGCCGGAGCCTTTGTTCCCCCGCCACCCGGCGCAGGTGCTGCCGCAGCCATGAACGCACCTGCGCAAACGCAAGCCACCATCGACCTGACAACCGATCCTTCTCCGCCTCACAAAGGCAGCAACACGATCCGCGTGAAACTCGCATCGAGCGACGGGAAACCAATCACCGGTGCTCAGATAACCGTCACGTTGTTTATGCCCGCGATGCAAGACATGGGAATGGCCGCCATGAAAACCATTGTCCACGCGAGTGACAAAGGTGGCGGTCTGTATGAAGGCAACGGCGACCTGGGCTCCGGTGGCACGTGGCAAGTGACCGTCACGGCCACTCAGAACGGACAAGTCATCGTGAGCAAGCACCTCGCACTCAATGCGACGGGAGGAATGTAACGTGATCAACCGAACCATTGAGTGGTGTGCTCGCAACCGGTTCCTCGTGTTCACGGGCGTTTTGCTGTTGGTGATGGCTGGCATTTGGTCGATGGGCCACATCCCGCTGGATGCTCTACCCGATATTTCTGACGTTCAGGTCATCATCCACACCAGTTGGGAGGGATCGCCGCCTAACATCATCGAAGACCAGGTTACGTACCCAATTGTTACGGCTCTGCTGGCTGCTCCGCACGTCAAGGCGGTGCGGGCCCAGACTATGTTCAATGATTCGTATGTTTTCGTTGTCTTTGAAGATGGTACGGACATGTATTGGGCGCGCTCGCGAGTCGTGGAGTATTTGCAGACGATTGCCGGACGGCTACCGCCCGACGTTCATCCGATGATCGGACCCGATGCCACCGGTGCCGGTTGGGTCTACGAGTATGCATTGGTGGACCACAGCGGCAAATATAGTCTGGCCGACTTGCGGGCGCTTCAGGACTGGCATCTCCGTTACCAACTGGAAACTGTTCCAGGCGTCGCGGAAGTGGCAACGATTGGCGGCTTTGTACGCCAGTATCAAGTCCAACTCGATCCGAACAAACTCCTCGCATACGGCATCCCCTTATCGACAGTCATCGACCGGGTTAAGTCCAGCACGAATGAAGTTGGCGGGCGCGCGCTGGAGTTGAGCGGAACGCGCTACATGATTCGCGGCCTGGGATATCTGCGTTCGCTATCGGACCTGGAAAACGTACCCGTAATGGCGAAGAACGGTACGCCTGTTTTGATCAGAGACCTAGGGAACGTTTCCTTTGGTCCAGACATTCGGGAGGGCGTGGCGGATTGGCAGGGACAAGGCGAAACCGTGGGCGGCATTGTCGTAATGCGCTATGGGTTGAACGCGTTGAACGTGATCGATGGAGTCAAGAAGAAGTTGGCCGAGATCAAAACCTCTTTGCCGCCGGGCGTAGAGGTAGTGGCGGGATACGACCGCGCGGGGTTGATTCAGGATTCGATCAAAACACTGCAACGCGACCTGTTAGAGGAAGCGGTTATCGTCAGCATTGTCATCATTGTTTTTTTGTTTCATTTCCGGTCCGCGCTGATCCCAATCCTGACACTTCCAATCGCGGTCATCGCTTCTTTTGTACCTATGTACTACCTGGGAGTCAGCTCCAACATTATGTCCTTGGGCGGAATCGCGCTGGCAATTGGGGTCTTGGTCGATGCCGCAATTGTGATGGTAGAAAATGGCTATCGCCACCTCTCCGAGCGGCCCAGCACACTCTCGGGTGAAAACGATTCAGCTCTTCCGGAACCCGAGCGCCGGAAGATTCTCATTGATAGCGCGAAGCAGGTCGGCCCCGCATTGTTCTTTTCTCTCATCATCATCGTGGTCTCGTTCCTCCCCGTATTCCTTCTGGAGGCGCAGGAGGGACGCATGTTCCGTCCGCTCGCCTGGACGAAGACGCTCGCCGTGGGCTTTTCTTCTGTCCTTGCAATCACCTTGGTGCCGGTTCTGATGGTCATGTTCATCAAGGGAAGGCTTCGCCCGGAATCGCAGAATCCGGTTTCCCGCTGGACACAAGCCTTATATCTGCCGGTTCTTCGCCTTTGCCTGAAGTACCGAAAGACAACGCTGCTCGTGAATCTGCTGTTTCTCGTGGTCACGTTTCCCTTGGTCTTGAGGATCGGCAGTCAATTCATGCCTCCGCTTTACGAAGGATCGGCGCTCTATATGCCGAC
>Ga0137403_10007544_pt1 | contig 12246 bp, 10 predicted proteins | sample CZOMad2_1_16fung_FD_122057 | JGI IMG/M metagenome (GOLD analysis project Ga0137403, IMG submission 122057) | Vadose zone soil fungal communities from Angelo Coast Range Reserve, California, USA - CZOMad2_1_16fungal (Hybrid Assembly) | ecosystem: Environmental > Terrestrial > Soil > Vadose zone...
CGGCAATGCAACGCAGCGTCGTCGTCTTGCCGCAACCGCTGGGACCGAGCAGCGTAAATAATTCACCTTTCCCCACTTCGAACGAAACGCCGCGGAGCGCGCGCACTTCGCCGCGGGCACCGGGAAACGTCTTGACCAAATCTCTTACGCCGATCACGCTCAGGCCCGCTATGAGTTCGAATCACGCCGGGACGACAGCACATGGCCGCCCACAAGCAACAACGCCGACAACCCTGTCAACAGCACGCCGAGGACCGCCGCATCGGCGGTCCGCCCGTTCTGCCACATGCTCCAGATCATCGTCGAGACCACCACGGTATCGGGGTTGTACAGCATCAACGCCATCGACAGCTCCTGCATCGTATGCACGGCCACCCAAAGAAAAACATTGATGATCGCGGGAGCCAGCAGCGGAATCGTGACACGCCGCAGCGTGCGCGTCCAACGCGCGCCGGCCATTTGCGAGGCTTCTTCCAACTCGCCGTGCACTTGCATGAGCGCTGAAGTCGTCGTCCGCGAGCTGAAAGCGAGATAACGCGTCGTCATTGCCAGCGCGATAATCCAGAGCGTGCCGTAAATCGGAACCGGGAAGCGCACGTAGACGAAGATAAATGCCAGACCGATGACGATGCTCGGCACGCATTGGGGCAAAAATGACACCGTCGCGAGATAGTGCGCCAGCCCATCGGTTTGTTTTCTGCGCCGCACCACGAACCAGCTCACCAGCACCGCTAGCAAAATCGTCGCGATCGACGTGACCAGCGCCAGCACCATCGTGTTCCACAGCGCGCGGACGACGCTACTCTCCTGCCAAATCTTGTAATAGCTCTCGAAGCTCATGCGCCCCAGCGATTCTGCCGACGGCGGCGCGTAAAAAGGCTGGACGCTCGTCCAAAGCAGCATCACGAACGGCAAAAGCACGGCAACGAAAATGTAAAATACGCACAGCACCGTTGCAGGTACGGCCCACACGCCTAGACTGAGCTGTCGTGGCCGATACCCTTTACCGGTGATGGTGGCGAACCGTTCTTGGTGCGCGGTCAGCCGCTGGTAATTCCACATGAGCAAAAGCGCGGCTGCCAACACGATGGTTCCAAGGGCCGAGGCCAAGCCATAGTCGGGCAAGCCGACCTCCGAGTGAGTCGCCCAATAAATCGCCGTGCTCAGCACGCGAATGCGCGCAGTGAAACCCAACAACCCGGGAATGTCGAACGATTCGATGACGACGACGATGAAATAGATAAGCGCCGCGAGCAGCGCCGGCCGCATGATCGGCAGCGTGACACGCAGCGTGGTCTGCGCGACGCCACGGCCGGCCATCGCACTCTGCTCTTCTAAGGAGGGGTCCATCGCTCGAAAGGAGGCCGCAATCATGAGATACGCCGACGGCACCAAACGCAATCCCTGGACGAAACACATGCCGTAAAGCGAATAGATATCAAAAGGTCCGGTATCTCCTGTCATACCGAGAGCGCTGCGTAGGACAATATTGACGAGTCCGATGCGCGGATCGAGCAGCTGAATCCAGGCGATCGCCGACAAGAGGGACGGAATCGTCATCGGCACGAGAATCAAGTTGGCAATCCAGGCGCGCGCCGGGATCGCCGTCCGTTCCAACAACCAGGCCAAGAGAATCGCCAACGGTAGTCCTATCGCCAGCGAGCCGGCGGTAAAAAACAGAGTGTTGAGAAAAATCGGCAACGTCGACGAACTGGTAAAAACCGCCGCGTAATTGCTCAGCGTCGTGACCGTAGATTCAAATGGCAGCTTGTCCTCCGTGCTCTTGATGCTCGCGTAGAGCAACATGAGCAGCGGAACGAGGACCAAATAAGAGACGGTAATTAGGGTTAGCCCAAAGGCCACTGAGCGAGCAGACAGTTTGCGTACCACTGACCAACGTCTAAGCGGCACGTGTTTGGCGAGAGTGACCGGCGTTACGTTCATTGCAGACGGAAATTATTAACGAGGCGACAGACTTTTTTTGAGAGCACACATACTGCTGCCCGGTGTCATTCTGAGCCGGAGGCGAAGAATCTCGGCCTCAAGTCGAGATCCCTCACTAGGTTCGGGATGACAATTCAGGGAACGTTGAACCGCCGAACGCTCGGTCTGATGCACTCAGATCATTCCTAGCGCAATGCGCCGAGTAGTTTTCCCAGCTCGCGCTGAATTTCCAGAATAGACGCAAAGGTCTTATCGGTTTCCAGGATGATCGCCGGCTTATTGGTCTTGATTCGTTCAGCGACGGAGCCGATAGCGTTTCTGCCAACCTCCATCGCCTGGCCCCGTGTCGCGTATCTGATTTTCTGCCCCTCGGGCGTTCCCATCCAACCGGCGAAGAAGCGCGCCGCATTCGGATGAGGCGCGGTTTTGAGAACTCCTTCGGCCGAAGTCAGCACCGGCAATGGCGATACGGTGATCCAGTCAACTGCTGCTCCCTGTTTCTTCAAACCCTCGATCGTAAAGGCGTAGGTGCCGACAGCGATCGAGACTTGGCCACCGGCAAGCGCATTGGCGACCGTGGTGCCGCCTTGTACGATAAGAGGCTGCTGGCCGAGAATTTTCTTGGTCAATTCGGTCGCCTTGCCCTTGCCCCACTCGGTGCCGAGCATGGCAAAAGGCACCAGTCGTGCCTCGATAATCAGCTTTCTTCCCTTCCATTTCGGGTCGGCGAGATCTTCCCAACTCTTGGGCGCTTCCTGCGCGCTCACCATTTTGGTGTTGTAAGCAATCGGCAAGGTGAGATTATAGGCGCCGACAAATCGCTGGTTGGCATAAACCGCATCAAGGCCAAAATCCTTTTCCCATCCGGGAAAAGCGGCCAGCATATCGCGATCGATCAAAGGCCGCAGCGCGCGTAACGAACCGGACTGAATGATGTCAACAGCCGCCGGCTTTCCGGCTTGACTCTCGGCGATGATTCTCTGCACCAGCGGCTCGGGAATGCTCTCGAAGTGTTCGATTTTGATGCCCGGATACTGTTTATCCAGCACCTCCTGCATCCGCTGATAAACAATCGCGTCCGTGGGTCCCCAGATGACGACCGTGCCTTCTTTCCTCGCCGCGGCATAGAGTTGCGAGACGGCTTCACTCGTGCCGCTCTTGCCTTTGTCCTGCGCGGGGCTATCAACTGAGACGATAATGGCCAACACGCATAGAATGAGCACTAGTAAGTTTGTCTCACGCTTCTGAACAGTCATGCTCGTCGGTTCCCTATTTTTGCATCGTTTGCGTTCACGGTTCAAAATTCAAAGCGTGGCGCATTAAGTCCTGTAGATCGGATGGCGTTCGAGGAAATCTTGCAGTGCGGTTAACGCGCCATCACTATCCCAAAAGGTCATATGTCTTACGCCGGGAATCAGCGCCACCTCGCAACCCGGCACGAGCTCCGCAAGCCGGCGCGCCGTACCCACCGGCGTGCTGCCCCGCCGGTTTACATCATCATCCTCGCCGCACAGTATTAGCGTCGGTACTTTGACCTCAGGGGCCTTGCCCACTGCATCCCAAGTCAAGCGCGCTTCTTCGTGGAGACGAAATTGTTCCACCGTGCTTTGTCCTGACCAGAGAGCGTCGGATAAAGCTGACGCCACGTCACGGTGTGCACGATAAAAGTTCGGGTTAAAAGCCATGCCGTCATTGTCGATGTGTCCGCGGATGTATCGCTCAAACCCCAGCTCGCGAATTTCCCGCGCCGCTTCCGGCGACAAATCGCGCGGGCCGCCGTCGAGCCTCTTCGATCCCGGCCCCGCCGCCGCGATAGTCAGTGTCGCGACCAAATCGGGGCGTTCAAGGCCGAGTGCTTGAACGATTTGTCCACCGAGCGCGAAACCTACCGCATGACAGCGAGTAATATGCATCTTCTCCAAGAGACCTGCGCAATCTCTAGCAAACTGGCTGACTGAGTACCCGGTCGTCGCTTTGTCGCTCCGGCCCGTGCCGCGGCAATCGAAGATGATCGTCCGGTAACGCTTCGACAAGAACGGTACCACGCCAACGTTCCAGGTATCGCTCGGCCACCAAGAAGGCGGCACCAGCAGAACTGGCTCGCCGTTCCCTCGCTGTTCATAATAGATTTCGATCTCGCCTATTTGAGCCTTGGGCATATTACGCTCCTCACTAAAACGAACGCTTCAGAGTACTTCTCGTTACTCTTGTCTGGCGGGAATATAGAGATGCTCGACTACTGCTGTCAACAATAAGAATGCCCTCGAATTGCCGTGCGGGAGCTGTTTTACCCCTTGACTCTGTTTTACGCCTCTGAGTATGTTTCCTCGTGCTTAGGCAATTACCGACGATATAAGGAAGACATTTATGGAAAACCAAGCTTTCATTGATTCACTGATGCGGGAAATCATTGACCCGGGCGTCGACCGATTGATGAGTAGCCGTTACTTCACCGAGTTGCGCGAAGGCGCGCTGTCAAAGAAGCGGCTCAGAGGCTTTGCGCTGCAGCATTATCTGTCTAATCACGCCATCAACAAAGGGCTCGCCTTCTGCATGGTAAAGAACGCCAGTAATCCACCTGCCTACAATCAGTTTGTCGAGCTGTTCGTCGAAGAGTCGTCGCACCCCGGCCTAATGAAACGATTCGGCGAAGCCATTGGATTGAAGGACGAAGACTTTGAGAAGGAGATCATGATCTACGAGTGTGTCGCGCACACGGGGGCGATCATCCGCGGCATGTTTCTCGGAAGTCCGGCGGAGACTCGTGCCGGCGCGTTGGTCAACGAGACCATGGTTTGTCGCTACTCGGACGAGTTCGACGCCGCTCTGGAAAAGCATTACGGGCTTGATAGCCGGGCCCGAACCTTTTTCATCGTCCATGGCAAAGTCGACCAGGAACATACGGCGATGGCCGCCGAGACGATCGCACGGAATGCCAATACCGACCGGGATAAAGAATTGGTGCGAGCCGCGGCGCACAATATGGTGCGCTTCAAGCTCGCCAAATTCGAGGGCATCTACGACGCCTACGCGTAGCAGGCTGCTGAAAACAATGTCCGGAATGCTTCGAGAGCCTCAGCATGAACGGAAAATCCTCAATGATAACAAAACCGCACCGTTCGTTCCTTCGGCAAGCTCAGGACATGCTCTGAGCACCGTCGAAGGACTCCGACGGAATTTTTCAGGAGCGTGCTAAAAAGTTTCAGTCTTGGGTTTCGACTTTTAGTGTTTTTGGCGGCCGCTTCTAAAGCGATAGGTAGAAAGATGAAATGCAAAACCCTGTTGTTACTCTCGTTAGTCGCCCTAGCGCTAATTCCATCGCCTGAAGACGCTGGGGCCGCGGAAAAATCCGCCAAGCTGACCACCGTGCGCATCGGCTATGTTTCACGCAGCATCCTGGATATGCCTTTTATTATCGCCCGCGACCGCGGTTATTTCCGCGAAGAGGGTTTGGAGCCTGAGCTTATTTTCATAAAAGCGGCTCAAACAATTCCCGCGATGCTGGCCGGCGGCATCGATTTCGGCACGGCGACGGGGACGGCTATCACCGCCGCGCTAAGTGGCATCGATGTGAGGGTCGTCTTCGCTATGAGCGACAAACCTTCCTTCGATCTGATCGCGCTGCCGAGCATCACGAACCTCCAACAAATGCGTGGCAAAAAACTCGGCATCACCGCGTTCGGCGCCCTGGCCGAAACTCTCGCCCGCGAGATTTTTCTCGCCAACAAGCTTCCGCAGGAGCAAGTTACTTTTATTCCTCTGGGCACGAGCGACGTGCTGTATGTGGCTTTGAAGGCTGGCACCATCGACGCCACTATGCTGCAGATCCCGCAGACCTTTCTCGCTGTGGATGAGGGATTTCGCAAGCTCGCCTCCGGCGCGGATTTTTACCGTGCCGTGCAAGGCGGCCTGACTACAACGAAGGCAATCACTTCCGAACGGCCCGAGCTCGTCACCAAGACCATCCGCGCCACGCAAAGAGCGTTGCGCTTGATTCGGAACGACAAGAAATTCGCCATAGAATTCATCAGAGGGCCCTATCTCGACCTCGGCAAGGATCGCGACCGGCACGCCGACCGTGTTTACGACGCCGCGCTGCAATACTACCTGCAAACGGGAACCGTCGACGAAAAGCTCCAGCGCGAGATGATCGCCGTCGCTGCCCAGCGCGTCAAACCAAAGGAGCTGCCGCCGCCCGAGCGCGTTTTCGATTTTAGCTTCGCGCAAAAAGTCGCCGACACGATGAAATGATCGGCAAATTTTCTGGACCCAGATCAGAGAGCGTTCCGATTCCTTCCGCCGTCGAGGGAAGGCGAGGATAGGGGGGCTGCATTTTCGCCCTGCGGAAACATGAAATTTAGAATCCCCCTCGCACTAATCGCATTAGCCATTCTAGCATCGATCGCATCTCGCGCTGAAGAACTTTCGGCGGCGGACAAATCCGCTAAACTCATTACCGTACGCATCGGGTATGTTTCGCGCAGCATCCTCGACATGCCGTATATGATCGCCCGGGACAGAGGCTTGTTTCGCGAGGAAGGTTTGGAACCCGAGCTCGTTTTCGTGAGAGCCGGTCTGACGCCGCAAGTGCTGTTGGCCGGCGGCATCGATTTCGCCACCGCCACGGGGACGGGTATCAGCGCCGCGGTAAACGGTGCCGACGTCCGGCTAATCCTGGCTTTAACCGACCGCCCATCGTTCGACATGATTACGGTTCCGAACATCACCGGTATCCAACAACTACGGGGCAAGAAGATCGGCGTTTCGGGAGTCGGGTCGTTGGCGGAAATTCTCGCGCGCCAGATTCTGATAGCCAATCATGTCCCGCCGGAGCAGGTGACTTTTCTTCCGCTTGGAAGCAGTGATGTGACTTACATTGCTCTGAAGGCCGGCACCATTGACGCCACTATGCTTCAGATCCCGCAAAAATTGTTCGCGCTTGATGAAGGTTTTCATAAACTTGCCGCCGGCGCGGATGTCTACCGCGCTGTCATGGGCGGACTCACGACGACCAAGGCCACCCTCACCGAACGCCCCGATCTGGTCAGCAAAACGATCCGAGCGACGACACGCGCGGTTCGCCTCATTAGGAACGACAAGAAGTACGTAATCGACTTCATCAAGGGACCATATTTCGAATTGGGCAAGGATAAGGAACGGTTCGCGGAGCGAATTTACGATGCGACCGTACAACTATATCTACAATCCGCCACCGTAGATGAAAAGCTTCAGCGCGAGATGATTGCAATCGCGTCGCAGCGAATCAGACCGAAAGAACCGGTGCCGCCGGAGCGAGTCTTTGATTTTAGTATCGTTCAAAAGGTCGGGGAGTCACTAAAATAACGACAGCAGAATTTTGGACCATGAACAACTTGAACGTAGCGAAGCGATTGAACGGCTGGAACGATTGGACGACTGGAACTGTTCAAAAAGTTCCAATAGTTCCAGATGTTCCAGCCGTTGAGGAAAGGAATACATGAAATATAGCACTGACCGAATATTGACCACCCATGCCGGCGCACTGCCGCAACCGCCGGATTTGAAGGAAATGCACAACGCCCAGGTCGCCGGAAAAACCGTCGACAAAGATGCCTTCACCAAACGGGTGCGCAGCGCTGTCGCTGAAGTCGTCAAAAAACAACTAGCCTGCGGTCTTGACGTCATCAACGATGGCGAAGTAGGCAAGTCCAATTTCTCGCGCTACGCGCGCGAGCGATTAAGTGGCTTTAGCGAGCGTGAAGTGAAACCCGAAGACCGGCCATCCACAATCTACGCGCGTGATCTGGTGGATTTTGCCGACTATTTTGAAAATCGATCTTACCATCGCGGCGACAACCTCAGACGAGTCTTCTGCAACGCGCCGCTAAAGTATATCGGGCACCAATCGCTCAAAGCTGAGATCGACGATTTCAAGACAGGGCTGCAAGGACAGAAGTACGAAGAAGCGTTTCTCCCCGCGATTGCGCCGGGCACCATCGAGCACTGGATGAAGAACGATTACTACCCCGATGACGAGACCTATCTCGTTGCCATCGCCGACGCCATGCACGAGGAATACAAAGCCATCGTCGACGCGGGCTTTCTCCTGCAGATCGATGATCCGGATTTACCCGATGGCTGGCAGTTCATGTCGAAGATGAACGTCGCTGAATATCGCAAGTACGCGGAGCTGCGCGTCGACGCGCTCAATCACGGCCTGCGCGATATTCCGCCTGACCGCGTGCGCTTTCATACCTGCTGGGGCAGCTACCATGGCCCGCATAAGTACGACATTCCGCTGCGCGACATCATCGATCTGATTTTAAAAGTGAAGGCCGACACTATCTCCATCGAAGCGGCCAACCCGCGCCACGAACATGAATGGCGCATCTGGGAAGAGAGAAAACTTCCCGCCGGCAAAGTTCTCGTGCCCGGTGTCGTCGGTCACGCCACCGACATCGTCGAACATCCGCAAGCGATCGCTGATCGTCTGGTGCGCTACGCCAAGGTCGTCGGACGAGAAAACGTCATGGCCGGCACTGATTGCGGTCTCGGTCCGCGCGTCGGGTCACCGCAGATCGCCTGGGCAAAGTTCGAAGCGATGGCCGAAGGCGCGCGTCTCGCGAGTAAAGAATTGTGGGGGCGGTGACGCGTGTCGTAAGAAGGATGATCGAGGATCGAGGATGGAGGATTGAGGATTGAGAATCGCATTTTTCGATCTTCTATCCTCTATCTTCGATCCTCGACTTTTTTCCGCTCGCATTGACATGCCAGCGATGCCTTGGTAGCGTCCGCCGCGTTAGATTTCGCCAGCTCCAAACCGAGAAACACTACTGTGGCTAATAGCTCCAAGATTGTGGTCGATCACGCGAGCAAGCTTTTCCTCGAAGGATCGGTTGTCGCCTTTCGCAATATTGATCTGCAAATCAGCAACCGAGAGGTGCTCTGCGTAGTCGGTCCGTCTGGCTGCGGCAAGACAACTCTGCTGCGCTGTATCGGTGGTCTCCTCCCGCCGAGCTCCGGACACGTGCTGATCGACGGGCAAACCGTCGATTCGCCCCGAGCCGGCGTCGCTATAGTTTTCCAACATTTTGGCTTGTTACCTTGGAAATCCGTTGTCGACAATGTCGCTTTCGGGCTCAAGATCGCCGGCGCGTCCCGGGACTTGATCGCTGAGCGCCTCGATCATTACATCCGGCTGGTCGGCTTGGCCGGTTTTGAAAACCATTATCCCTACCAGCTGAGCGGCGGCATGCAGCAGCGCGTGGGTTTAGCGCGCGCTCTCGCCATTGATCCTGAAATCCTGTTGATGGACGAGCCTTTCGCGTCGGTGGATGCTCAAACGCGGGAACTGCTTCAGGAGGAATTACTTCAGCTTCACGAGCGCGAACGCAAGACGATGATTTTCATAACCCACTCGATCGACGAGGCGATTATCTTGGGCGACCGAGTGGCGGTCATGGGGTCTCGGCCTGGTCGCATCAAAGAAATTTTATCGGTCGATTTTCCCCGACCGCGCGATCCGGCGGCGGTGCGAGCGGAGTCGCGCTACACCGAGCTTCGAAACCATATCTGGGAAGAACTGCGTCCGTCTGTGGTGATGCAATGAGCCTTAGTAGAACCGAAGAGCAATCAGCTAACGCAACTGCCCCTTTCGCATACCAAGAGATCGCCGCCGAGCAGCAAGCGGCGCGGCAAAAGGCCCGGGCTGTCCAACGACGCTGGACAACGACTCAGATAGCGATTCGGATCATCTCTCTCTTTGTAGTGCTGGGAGCTTGGGAATATTTGGGCCGGCATATCAACCCCGTTCTGTTTACCTATCCCACCGCTGTGGGCAGCGCGGCTGTGAAAATGATTGCCAGCGGCGAGTTGTGGAAATATCTTTCCCAGAGCCTCATCGTGCTGTTCGCCGGCCTTGGTTTGGCAACGGTCTTCGGCATCGCGCTGGGACTGATCATGGCGCGCTTCTGGGTGGTCGATGTGGCTTTGGATACCTACATTACCGCGCTCTATTCGATCCCATCAGTGGCGCTCGTGCCGGTGTTGGTCCTATGGTTCGGCTTCGAAATCACCGCAAAAATTGCCGTGGTTTTTCTTTTCACCTTCTTTCCGATCGTCATCAACACTCATCAAGGCGTGAAGAACGTCGACAACCGCCTAACCGAGGTCGGCCGCGCCTTCCGCTGCAGCGAGAGACAGCTTTGGGTGCATATCGTGCTGCCCGCGGCAGTGCCGTACATCGTTACCGGATTACGGCTAGCCATCGGCCGCGGCTTGATCGGTATGGTGCTCGCGGATCTCTACACAGCGATTACCGGTATCGGCTATTTGATTTCGCGCTACGCCAGCATCTATCGCACTGACGCGATGTTCGTACCGATCGCGACTTTGGGTCTTCTCGGTATTACGTTGACCGGTTTGCTGCGTTTCGTTGAGAAGCGGGTAGCGCCCTGGATGCACCAACCGGACCAAGAATGAGCAAACTAAGGAGGCAAACACATGACCGGTGAAAATAAGCGCAAGCGTCTTATTTTGGCGGTACGTGCCGCGCTGCTACTGATTGCCGCTATGACCGGGATCAGTGCCGAAGTCGGAACCGTCGCGGCTCAAGCCAAGGCTCCTTGCAAAGAGATGCGCAAAATAAAAATCGGTGTGTCGGTCGCGCCACCCAACGTGGTGCACACGCCGGTCTATGTGGCGCGCGATTTGGGAATCTTTAAAAGCCGTTGTATCGACGCCGAGATCGTCGAGTTCGAAGGTGGCTCATCGGCAGCCAATCTAGCGGCGGTAACCCAAGGCCAAGCGGTGGCCTCGATCAACGCCACCGCCATATCCCAGGGCCTTAAGGCAAAGCAGTTTTGGGGCATGGCGCCAAGATTGCCGCATGGATACATGGTGAGCGAGGAAATCAAAACCGCGGCGGACCTTAAAGGCAAGCGGCTTAGTGCCACCGGTGGCGGCGTGGGCGGCTTTAACTGGGTGATGGGCCGCGAGGTGCTCAAGACCGCCGGTCTTAAAGCGGAAGATGTCCAATTCATTTCTCAGGCCACTGCCGGAAGACTGCCCGGTCTACTTGCCGGCCAGCTAAACGCCGTGGCGCTCCATCCGGAAGATGTCCACCTGGCGCAGAAGGAAAAGCCGGGTCTGCACGTGCTCGTCGATCTCTCCAAGCTGATGCCAAAATATTTCTTCAACGCTTACGGCGCGGCCGACAGCATGCTCGCCAAGGACCGCGCGATGGTGCGCGACGTGGCGACTTCCCTTATTGAGGCCAACCGCGTCATCTACAACCAGAAAGAAAAGGTCATCCCGATCATGGTGGAAGCGACGAAGAAGCCTCAGGAGGCCGTCAGTTTCTCCTACGATTACCTGGTGAAAAATTGCGTCTGGAGCGTCAACACAGGTTTTTCCAGGGAACGCACCGAGTGGTCCATCGAAAACGGCATCGAAAATGGCGACATTCAGGCAGACAAAAAACCTACCTACGATCAGGTGGTCGACATCAAGCTCGGTGAAGAAGCGTTAAAGGCCGCAGGCGGGCCGACGAAAATTCGCGGCTGCAGCGACTAGAGATTGGAGTACTGGAATGATGGAGTAATGGAGTGATGAATTTAAACCCAATACTCCAGTACTCCAACACGAGCTTTTTGTGGCGGTGAATCACAGTGTTTTGGGTATACAAATGCAATTCGAATCAAGGGACAGACGGGGACTGGGCCGATGTCTTCGCGACCCCAAATGCCAAAAGGTGGGGTTCAACTCAGTGGGTTCCGAAACTCGACCAAGCGCGTGTCGGAGACACGGTAATCGCCTATCAAACAGATAGAAACGAACTTGTTGGCATCGCGCGTGTCACCAGCTGGCAACGTCGAGGCAAATTCAAAGAACTCATCCTCAAGCCAGTGCGCACCATAGGAGTTCGGGTGAGGCCTCTGAAAGCAGCGAACCTAAAAGTGGCTCGCATCCCTGCGCTTCAACCAGGTCCCATTCATACTCTCTATGCCATATCTCGCGAGGATGCCTTTACCCTTCTCAAGGCTGCAGGCGCTCGTATCCGAATTGCTACTTCCGAACCCGAAGAGAACGCTGAGCGAGCGCTTAAGGGCGCCGGATTTGGGACACCTGAGCAAAACAAACGAGTGGAGCATGCGGCAGTTCAGCACGTCATGAGTCATCTTCGCGCACAGCGATGGTCTGTGCGTGATGTTTCACGCGAGAACCGCGGATACGACCTTGTATGCAAGCGAACTCGACAAGAACTCCACGTCGCTAAGACGGCCGCGCCACGTGGAGCCGACGGTCGGTGGCGACGACGTGATC
>Ga0137403_10007545_pt1 | contig 12246 bp, 13 predicted proteins | sample CZOMad2_1_16fung_FD_122057 | JGI IMG/M metagenome (GOLD analysis project Ga0137403, IMG submission 122057) | Vadose zone soil fungal communities from Angelo Coast Range Reserve, California, USA - CZOMad2_1_16fungal (Hybrid Assembly) | ecosystem: Environmental > Terrestrial > Soil > Vadose zone...
GCCGCGACCACATACCGACGTTTGATACGAGAAGGTGCCAATTGCCTTCAGGCCGCGCTGAATTGTCATCAGGCGAAACTCCTGCGCGAATTCATCCGGGTCAAGCGCGTCGAGACCGAGCAATCGCCGTTCTTCCAAAAGAAACAACCTGTAAGCGCGCAATTCGGCGAGCGACGGCAGCTCAGCTCGACGGTCCAACAAAAATGAAACCAGATCGTAAGTGACCGGTCCCATTCGCGCGTCCTGGTGATCCACGACGCGCAAGCGGTCGTTCCCATCAACCATAAGGTTCGCCGCATGAAAGTCGCGATGACAAAGCACGCGCGGCTGCGCTGCGAGTTCAGCCGAGATATCGTTTAGTTCTGCCTTAAGTTCTGCAGCCTGCCCGTGACGCAGAGTCTCGTGACGCAGGCTGCCAAAATAGTGCTGGAGAAAAAAGTCGAATTCCCAGGAAAGCTTTGCTTCGTCAAACGCCAGGCGACTGGCGATTGACTGTTGCTCATAAGCGCTGGCAGTCGTTTTTTGTATTTGCGCGATCAGGTTGATGGCGCGTTCCTTGTATTCCTCACACTCGTCCGGGGGCGCCTCGTCATAAACACGAGAAAGCGGCCGGTCGCCGAGGTCTTCCTGCACAATGATGCCTTGCTCACCGTCAACGTAATAGATTTCCGGGACCGGGATCTTGTTATCAAGAAATAGCCGGCTTACGTCCAGATAAGGATGCACATCCGGATCGAAGGGCTCGGGATAGACGGCAGCGACTGCCTTATCCCCCTTCCAGGAAATGCGAAAGTAGTTCCGAGTTGACGCATCGGGAGTCAGCGGCACTACCAATTTGCCGCCAGCACCTTGTCCTTTCAGAAAACGTAATAGCCGTTCAGACGGGGAAACTTCAAAAGCTTTCACAGGGACCTGTTTTGCTGAACTCATTTAGGAAACACGGAGGCCTTCAAATCATAAAACGTTGGCGGGACCGGCCTCAGTCCCGCCATTTTGCTTCAGAATTTGGCGCGATTGTATCACTCAGCTAAAGACACGACAAAATTGTCGCCTCGAAGCTCCCCTTTTAAAGCCTTCGCCGGGGGTTCTTTTCCCTCGACCAACGAGGCACAAACAACAGCGGCATTTTCAATGAGCGCGCCGGCCGGAATGCGAACATTATCCGCAAGAACAGCGCGCCTTACTCGGGCTCCGTCTTCGACGATAACGTTATCCCATAATATTGCTTCGTGAACTTCAGCTGACGCTGAGATGCGGCAGTCAACGCCCTTGCTTGTGTCAGTGCCGGTCGCCGACAGCAACTGCAAACTGATATCCAGATAACGTTGTATCGTCGACAGTTCATACCAGTGCCCTTCAGCAACATGAACGGCAATACGTTCGCCCTTTGCCAAGGCCTGCGGATAGACATCTGTAGTCGAATGCGAAAACACGCCTCGCGGAATGTATTCGAAAATGTTCGGTTCTAGTATCTGAATACCGCTGAACATGAGCGGCGGATCTTTACCAACGTAATCCCCCGGATTGGGCATGCCGCCAAAGCCTTCTAACAATCCCACTTTTGCTTTCACGAGCGAAAAACGTTCGCAGGAAGGATTAGGTAAAACAACGAGCGTTGCCAACGCCACCGCGCGGCGATGAGTTTCCAGTGCTGCATTCAAATCGATGTCCGTGATTATCTTTCCATTAACCACAATAAACGTTTCGCCATCGAGCAGCGCCCGCGCGTTGTCGATCCCGCCGCTGGTGCCCAGAATTTCAGGTTCCTCCACGTAATGCAGTTTCACTGTAAATCTGCTGCCGTCGCCGAGCGCGTGGCGCACCGAACCAGAGCGATGATGAAGATTAACGACTATCTCATCGCAACCGTAACGAGCGAGATATTCAGCAACGTAACCGACGAGAGGTTTCCCGAGAATGGGAATGGCAGGTTTGCTGCGATCTTCCGTCAACGGCCACAGTCGCGTGCCGTAGCCGGCAGAGAGAATCATTGCGCGCATGAACGCATTCTATTCGCGCGCTGGGGCAACGCCAAGACCGCGCTAGGCTGGATTTAGTGTCAACCAGGTCTGCGCTAGAAGATTTCTCCCTAGATCATTTGTCATTTGATCCCACCTATCATCTTCACATCCCTGGCATACGACTCCCAATGGCAAATGAGAAATGAGAAATGGAAAATCTTTGCCTTTTGTTCGGGGGAAGCCACTTGCTAAGAAGCTTTAGACGCATCGCGGATCATGAGGTCAAACGTGCCGGGCGCGACTTTACGGAATCGTGTGTTTCGATTGAGCGACACTGCGATGCTAATGGTTGGATTCTGACCGGTGAAGCGGAACCCTCCTTCAAGCAAGCGGTTGTAGACTTCATTTACATGAAGAGCGCCGCCCTCTTCGCGCAGCAACAGCGTTACTGCCTGGGGAATAGTGCGATCCGTAAAGCGATCGCTGAGTGCTTCTGTGTTGGGGCGTAGCGAGGGAATCGCCTGGCGAGTTACCTCATGCGCCAGCGGCATGCGCGACTGTCGCGGAGACTGTCGCATTGCTGCTTCCAATTCGGCATCAGATGGCAAACCAGCCGAGATATTACTTGAGGCAAGTACCGATGATAACAGACGATAAATGGCGGCTTCCGTTTGGCTGGCGAGCGTGTCCATCTCCGCTAACTCCGCACGCACTGCATCTGCCTCCGCTTCCAGCTCTCGCAGCCGGGCGGCCAGGTGCATTCGCGCCGCCCGCGACTGGCGCAGGCTTTGTTCCAACCGGGAAAGCAGGTTTTCGTTGGGGTGATCAATCATCGCGCAAATCTTAATGGGATTTACAGGTTTGCACAATACTCTTGTGTTCGCGCCTAGCGGTCGCGGGCCAGAACATAGGTCGGAATTGCCTCGAGAGCCTGCGAATATTCAGAGGGCGGCAGATTTCCAAGGGCACGGCGCGCCGCTTCGGCGTACTCATCCGCGCGCGCTCTGGCGCTGTCAAGCGCGCCAACACGCTCTAGAGCCACCAACAACTGTTGTCGTTGCACCTGCTCGTAGTTTCCATCAATCATCACGGTATCGAGTAAATCGCGGGCTGAGGAATCAGCGGCCATCAAGTAGATCAAGGGCAGTGTCACCTTGCCGCCCAGCAGGTCGACTCCAACTCCCTTGCCCAGTGTGTCATCGCTCGAGGTAAAGTCCAACAGGTCATCTGTTAGCTGGAAAGCTAGCCCCAGATTAAAGCCATAATCGGCCAGTGCTTTCTGTTCGCGCTCGCTTGCACCGCCCAGGATACCGCCGACTTCGCAACACGCGCTGAACAGATATGCAGTCTTCCGTTGAATGATGTCGAGGTAATGCTGCTCAGAAACATCGGTGCGATTCACTGTCGTCAACTGCAGCAATTCGCCTTCAGTCATCTTGCGCGTAACGCGTGTGAGAATATCCAGAATCGGCAAAGATCGCTCGGCGAGACTGGTTTCAAATGCCGACATGTAAAGCCAATCGCCCATCAGCACCGCAGTTTCATTTCCGTAAAGCGCGTTAACAGTGGGACGATTCCGGCGCTTGTCAGCTTTGTCGATGATGTCGTCATGGACCAGCGTGGCGGTATGCAGGAATTCCATCACTGTCGCCAGGCGAATAGAATTGTAACGTGAGCCATCTCCACCAACTGCGTAGTTGGATAGTATCGTTAGCGCCGGCCTGACGCGTTTGCCACCTGACTCGCGCAGGTAATCAGCCAAATACGCTATTACCTGAACGTTGGATCGCGCCTGTTGTTCAAACTCCGATTCAACTCGCGCCAGGTCGGCTTCGATGGGACTGAAGATGCGCTTCGCGGAAAGTCTTGCTTCTTCAAGTACCGCGCTCTGTTCCGTTGCGTGCATTAGTATTTATTGTTAGCCAGCGGTTAGTTTGGATTAGTTGGTCCGGTAATTCGAAAACTGCATGTCGATGCCAAAATCTTTCGTTTTCAGTTTGGCAATAATGTCCTGGAGCGTATCGCGATCCTTACCGGAAACGCGCACGACGTCACCCTGAATCGATGCCTGCACTTTCGCCTTTGAATCTTTGATGAACTTTACCACTTCCTTGGCCTTTTCCTGCGGGATTCCCTGCTGAATCTGCGCGCGTTGCCTGACTGTGCCGCCAGCAGCCGGCTCAACAGCGCCGTAACTCAAGGCCTTGAGCGGCACGCCGCGGCGCACCAGCTTTTGCTGCAGAATGTCATTCATATTTCGCAGCTTGGTGTCGTCTTCGGCACTTAGTACCAACTCATCTTTCTCCAGCGCAACGGTTGCGGCGCTGCCTTTGAAGTCAAAGCGCTGCCGGACTTCCTTGATGGTTTGCTGAATGGCATTTGTTACTTCCGCGCGATCTACCTGAGAGACGATATCAAACGAATTTTGCTGGGCCATTGCGTTTTTAGGTGCCTACGAACATGATTGATTGAAGATTATTTGGCTTCGAGAATAACATCAAAAGTGGAGCATGTGAAAGTTGTCGCTAGGCAGGGACTGCGTCACTTTGGGTTCTATGGTATCGACTTTTTACTAGAATTACGGGCAGGGGAACGCGAAGCGATCTCATTAGCACCGTGGCTTCAGCCCGGTCATCAAGTTTTACAAAATGTTTCCTTAAACCGTTTCCAACGGTTTCTCCGATCCCCCCAGCAACAAAAACCGTTAGAAACGGTTCCTCGTCAATGCCGGTTTGCTATCACCGGGCTGAAGCCACGGTGCTAATGAGATCGCTTCGCGGCCACCAGCCCGCGCTCTAAGTAAACGCGACAAATCACAGCTATCTTCTTGAAATTTCAAACTGAGCCACTATGTTAAAGCAGAGGCAATGAAAATCCGAACAAGCGCGCGAAATTTGCGGTGGTAATATTTCCTATCTCATCCAGACTAATTTCGCGTAGCTCGGCGAGACACCGCGCTACTTCAATCACATACGCCGGCTCGTTTCGCTTTCCGCGATAGGGCACGGGCGTCAGATGAGGGCAGTCGGTTTCAATTAATAAATGATCGAGCGCGACCCATTGCGCAATGGCGCGCAAATCCTCCGCTTTCTTGAATGTTAGGATGCCGGAAAAGGAGATCAGCATGCCAAACTCAATTGCTTGCTCCGCCAACCACTGACTGCCGCTGAAGCAGTGCATAATGCCAGGAAACTCGGAACCTAACCATTCGGATCGCAGGGCGTCCGTAGTTTCGAGTTCTGCCTCGCGCGTGTGAACGATCACCGGCACATTCAGTTCGCGGGCGGCCCTCAATTGGCGCCGGAACACCTCAACCTGCACGTCGCGCGGTGAGTTGTCGTAGTGAAAGTCGAGCCCGATTTCACCCCAGGCGATGACACGCGAATTCTCGCTAATATGTTTTCTGATTTTATCTTCGGCCGTCTGGTCGTAAAGGCGTGCGTCGTGAGGATGAATGCCGACAGCCGCGTAAACACCGACATGCTGGGCTGCGAGATCAACCGCTCGCTCGAGTGCCCCACTGCGCGGATCGCCCGTACCGACATTTAGAATTAGAGAAACGCGTGCGCCGCGCGCACGCTCAATGACCTCATCGCGATCTGAGTCAAACTCTGGCCCATCGATGTGTGCGTGCGAATCAACGAACATTAACTGTTTCGAACTTTGTTCTCAAGAACGTTGTAATGCAATCATTGCGGCCAGTGCAGCGTGCTTCTGATCCTTGCCCCATGGAGAGCCGACGGATTTTCCGAGCGTGATGACTTTAGTCATTAAGTTACTGAAGGGCATGGCCAATGCCTTTTCGGCGTGTTCGGCAAGTAGCTTTTCAGGGATCGTGATGAGGTTCAGTCCGCAGTTATCGGCGGCACTAGCAAGCGCGTCTGGGAATAACACTCCCTCGGCTTTGTGCATGCGAAAGTGGACGGCCAGGATCTCAGCGACGCTCCATGCCGGCATGGGACCGGGGACAAGGACCGCGCAGGCCAGGATTTCATGCTCACGCAAGGATTTGATCGTTGCCAGCATCTCACGCTGTGCGCTTCTATAAGCCGCTTCCGTTCCTCGTCTTACCAGCTTTTCTGCATCGTGTGGATCCAGGTCTTCAGCTGCGTGATAGGGTTGCTTCGCCCAGCGCGAATCACGCTTGTCAACGAGTTCGAGGCGACGCCGATCGATTACCTGAAACTCGTTGCCAGAGTTGCCGATCACAACAAGCGCAGCCCAACCGGAATGTGCTTTTAGTCCGAGCGCAACTTTCACGTCTTCATCCTCTGTCCGTAAGCAAACCAACAGCGATTTCACCAGACGCATCGATAAGCTGGCAACGGCGAATACACGAAATCAAGTGAAAGAATACGAAGCACGCGCTCTTATCCAATTAGTCTGGATTGCTGTGCCGGTTCATATTTTTAACTTTCGTTTTTGGTTTTCGCTTTGTCGCATACGTGAGACCAGCCTGATGTATGGCGGCATGCTCCGCGATCCGTGTCTTCACTAATTTCCGCACCAGTGTGACCGGTAAAGGGCCGTCAGGTGGAAAGCGGATAGTGCCCTTGCTGGTGTCGTAGGCCTTGAGCTGGTCCTTGTGGGCTTTTATAGGATGAGCCCCAGGGTAGAAGGAGCAGTGATTCGTGGCGGCGCCAAACGCCACCAGCAGCTTTCCGTCAAGACGAAAGGCGGGGACACCGTAACTAATGCACTCTTCAGCCTTGGGCGCTGCGGACTTGATAGCCCGGCGAAGCTTCTCAAGCGCCTCTCGTTTCTCGTTGCTCAGGCGTGCGAGGAACTCGTCGATGGTGGTTGGTTTATTTGACATGCGTTGGCTTCCTAAGAGAGCAACGGCCGATTCTCGGTCGTCGCGTCTGCTCAACAATTGAGTTGCTGTGGTACGAAACCGCGCCCATACAAACTGCGATTTCACGCGCAAGGTAATAAGCGTTTCGCGCTCGCGTCTAATTGACCTGTTCGAGGCTTGGCTGTTCCGATCATCATCGAGCCTTTTTATTGCCTGATCTCCGCTGCGTTCTCCGGCTGCCACTGTCCAGCCTGCCTTCAGTTCCAATGTCCAACCGTCACCCTGTAGGGGCGATGCGTTTAAGTTGTCAGTTCCTTTACTTGTTAGCCGCGCGCACAACACTTTCCCGATGCCAGAGGCGCCGCAAGAGAACTGGGCCCACAATCCAATAAGCAAATGATGTATACAGACCGGGAAAATAGCCGCCGACCTTCAGCGTAAGCAGGAGGTGCCAAATGGCGTTGCCCACGACACCGCCAATGGCAAAGAACCAAACAACAATCATTGGAAACTTCAGCCCTTTATACATTCCCAGCCCGGCCAATAAGAACAGACAGTAGGCAATCATGTTGAAAGCCACAAACACATTCACGTTGAAAGGAGGCATGCCAGTCATGATTTCAGTGACTCTCAAGTGGAAGCCATAAACGAATTCTTCGGTAAAGTGCAAAAACTGAATCGCAAGCGCAAGTAAATAGATTGGCAGGACACGATCGGCTTTCGGCATCTCTCGATAGCTTGTGAGCAAATAACATATAAATGCCACGACCATTGCCGGTACGAACGAGAACTTTTGGGCCGGATGAACAAGGGAAAAAATGACAATAGCAACAATGGCAATGACAGCCGGAACAACCAGGTTCAGGATTCTATCAGCGGTCATAACTCATGACCTCTACTCGCGTCCGTGGAACAAGCAGGTAATGGCGCCTTCAGCGGCCAGATTAATTGGCGGACGAGTTGTCCGTTGAGAGGGACGCTGATTCCCGGCCGCTTGAAGCGCGTATATGCAGCGGTTAACTTGGTTCTGTTCAACTGGTAACTCCAAGCTGTTGCAGCAGAACGGGCATCTCAAAATAGACTCGACCACGCTTGATCTGGTCGTTCTCAAGATCATAGACCACGCACAATGGTACGGGAACCTGCTTGTTCGTAGCTGGAATGTCAGCGAACTCTCCAATGTGCTTACCAACAAAGTCTGCTTCGAGAACCGCCTTGCTATCAGCAAAGATTGTATTTCTAATCACCGCATCGGCATTAAAGGCGATGTGATAGAAGTAGTTGAGCATCTGCAGCACTCCTTCTGGCCCTCGGTGTTCTTGCCCCGTAGCCATATGGGTAAAGACCACATCATCCGCCATCATGCTTACGTCTGCATGCTTGGAGTCAAGGTACTTAGTTACCACCTTACGTGCCTTTCTACTGACATGAAATATCTCCTCTACGTCGAAGGGCTCATTCAATCTTTTCAGTAGATTACTCATCATTACGCGGTAGAATTAAAGAAATTTCCTGGTCATTGGCAACCCCGGCGTGGCCTGTCAGTTTAATACGCTGACCATCACGATTAACTTTACGTAGTCCCAAATACAGGTCGCCGAGGGTGAGAATCAAAGACGCTAGAGCAATCGCTTGCTGTAACCTGAAGGCTTGAACATAATCACTATGATTGACGATCAGCATCCTGATTGCCGCGCTAAACAATATGAGGCCGCAGACAACCTGTGCAACCGGACGACCTCGCAAACGCAGCCTCATAATCAGGTGATAACCTAAACCGGCCAGCAGCCAACCACCTAAAAAGCCAACCAGTACCTCCGTCGGCCAATGAATACCCATCGCAATTCGCGAAAGACCGATCATCGCAGCCAAGAGGATTAACACAACATATATCCATTTCCGCCTGAAAAATAAACAGAAGATGGCTGCGAACATCGAAGCCGTTGCCGCATGACCGGAAGGAAAAGATTTAGACTTGTATAGCGCTCCGATAAGATGGAAATCACTGGCTGATAGTTTTGCCAAAGGGCGCGGGGTGTTGATGAGAAATTTCAGTCCCTGTACCCAGAGCGTCATGAGCAGCCAGGATAAGAGCATAGCCCAAACCAATTCCGGCTTGCGGCGAACAAACGGTAGAACCAGAACACAAACGACCAGCCCGTCGCCGAAAGTTGTTAAACTTATCCAGAACATGTCCCCTGCAAACCGGCAGACACGATTAAGCCACAGGAAAACTTGCATATCGCCGCCCAAAAGTTGAACTAAAAGGAGCAGCAGTAAAACGACGAGCGGAGGTAAGAAAAACCGTCGTTCCAATCTGGCGGGAAAACGCTTGCTCACTGAATCTCCTCAGCGATGGCGATCTGCAACAAACTAAAATCCAGAAATCCTTAAATGGACGTGCGATCCGCGCTCCGGTCCAGATGCCAAACTGATGCTTGTTCCTGGCGTCAGCACGGCGGCGACTAATGCTTCGCCCATGCCCATGCAGTGATACGCCAACCGGCCTCGCCTCTCTGCAGAGCTAACGTAAGCATTGATCCTATCTCCTTAACCAGCTTGCCTTTCTTCTTGAATGTGTAGTTCGCGGAAACGACGACATAGGCACGGTCTGCTGTGATATCGATGTGCCGGGGTTGGCCGATAGTGACCATGCCATCGGTGATTCCGTTCTTTCTGGCGTCGGCATCATAATCATTCGCCCAATTCAAGCAGGCTCCCATACCGTGCCACTCGTGGGGCGGAAATTCGTCGATGATGGACGTTTGCTCGGCGCAAGCCGCCACGGCCGTCTTCGTGTCGCCCTTGTTGAACCCGTCCACGAATTGATGCACGGGCACCATCACATCTGTCTTTGCATCAAATGCGGTAGTCGGGCCCGCCACCAGTACGGCCACTACGATTGCGATAAGTATCTTGTGCATATTTCCTGCCTCCTTTGTAAGTTGGATTGTGCGGACGCCGTGCGCCTCATTATTAACTCCAAGTTTCGTGAGGCTATGTGTCTCCAGGCCAGTCTGTTTTCGTCTTGGCATATTCAATCCAATCACCTGATGGGATTAATGTGCGAGGAAAATAAAATTCACGGTTAGGTTCATAAGTCCAACAGGACCTTCTGTGGGTACCAAGAGAGATTTCAACCTGCTTTCGCCAATAATTGCTTGCTGCTTCAAAGTCATCCAACTTATGCAGGATCTCATCATCAACTTCATACACTTCGCCAGTAACCAATGAGTTCGATAGTAGCAAGCCAGGATATGCACCTGGATCTATAGAGGCTGCCGCTCACTCTAGCATCAGCAATAAATTTTGAATTGGGAAATTTTATAGACATGGCGCCAGCACCGCCGCGTCTCAACGTACCATAAACGAATACTAGCTGCTTATTCATTTAGCTTTACCCTTTTGATTGCAACCTAACGCTGCGCTTGACGGCGAGCCCAGGCAACTGACCAAAGCCGCCGCTCATCGGCGAGTCTGCTACAAGCGCCTGGCGGTGCTTCTAACTTCATTGATTCCTTACCTATCAGTATTCGTCAAATGTCGACGTTGTAATCCTGCCGATTTCACTGTTTGCGGTTGCACTATGCTCCACGTAAAAGACCCAATACTCTTGTGGATTATCTGAATCTCTTCCTAATTTCAGCGCCAAATCTCTCACGTCACTGCGTATGGCAACAGGAATTCTTTTGGTTGGGTGGGAATGATGCGCCGAATAAGGGGCTATCTGTTTCAATGCAGAAATGATTTTGTCGGAGTTACGAACCTCTTCCCGGTCCACGTAGACCGTGTAATTTCCAGATAAGCTCTGTATGAACTTGAGCACGTCGTGCCTCTCATACGTAGTCATGACGGTGGCAACCACAATTACAGTAAGGGTTGGGATCAGGAAGAAACATACGCTCTTAGTTGGAAATCCGGGTCGAACAGCAACTAACTTATTAACTGGCTCGGCCTTTATATACTTCATCCAATTTACAAGCAGGAATGGCAGGGCAATTATCGCAGTAGCGAACGCGCAGTTACAGATTACATTCAGAGCTTTCATATTGCGTCGTTCGCGCAACGAAGCGGCATGACGTCAGAATTGAGCGAGGCGATCGGCAACGACCTTCGAATCTATCAATCAATCTTAGAAAGGCTATCCGCGTCTTCCTTCCAGCGAGGTGTTCGGCGCAGGGCAGTGAGAGCAGATCGAGACAACGGTCTTGAGACTGGACTTACTGCTTGCCCGTGGTTCAGGAATTGTTGGGCTCCTGGTATAGGCCGAAGATGTTTCCGGCGGGATCGTGAAACCTTGCGGTCACCTCGGGCGCATCCCCGCCGATAGCCTGGACGATCTCGCCTCCGTGCGCGACGACCGCCTCAATGGTTGCCGCCACATTATCGACCATGATGTAGATCAACACGCCGGCCTGGTTAGAAGGTGGTCGGCCCGTTACCCACGTGCCGCTCACCTCGCCGACACCATCGTCAAAAGCAGTACTTCCGTCGCCGCGCCGCCGGACGTGCCAGCCGAAAACACCTTGGTAGAAAGCAATCGATCGAGGCACATCCATTGCTGGAATCTCCAGATAACAAATCTTGCCGTTCGCCAACGTTGGAGGCATTAAGGTTCCTTTCTGTATAACAGAAGTTCCGTTGCCACAGTTCTGTTGTCACAGTTCTATTGCCACGCCTCTCTGGCAATACGTACAAAGTTTCCCCCAAGTATCTTCTCAATACGCGACTCTTTGTGCCCCCTTGCAAGTAGTAGATTCGCGATAATCTCAAGGCGGCGCGGCGTGTTTAGATCCGAAACAAACTTGTAGACCGTATCACGCTCACCCGGAGCGGAAATTCCCAGGCGACGGCGAGTCGCGATCTCTTCGCGGAAATGCTTTTGATATGCGGGCGTTACATTGGTCGCCGAAATGTAGCCATCGGTTCCGATCCCAATCTGATCTTCCCCGCAGATGTTGATCGCATGCTCAAGGTGACGGATGACATCATCGCTGGTCACCTGCCCCGAAATGCTAAGGAAACTCGGCATCAGGTAGATGCCGAAGAAACCGCCCTTGTCTGCCAGCGCGCGAAGTTCCTGGCGGTGGGCTTCGCGGTGAGCTTCCTGTTCCCCGTGCTGGGCACCGCCGCGGAGATCCTGTTCTGGATCAGCGTGCCCTACCTGAACCAGTCGTGGCGCCTGAATCTCGTCTTCCCGCTGGTGGTCGCCTACGCGATCGTCCGTTACAACCTCTTCGACATCGGCGCCGTGCTCCGCCTGGGCGCGATCTACTCGGCGGCCACCGTGGTGGTGACGCTCCTGTACGCGGGCTCGCTCACCGGGATCAACGTCGCGTTCTCGATGTTCGAGATGTCGGTGTCGCCGATCGTGCCGGCCGGGATCGTGTCGTTGCTGGTGGTGGCGTTCTTGAACCCCATGTACCAGCGGACCCAGCAGCTCGTGGACCGCGCGTTCTTCCGTCAGCGCTACGACGCCCAGCAGACGGT
>Ga0137403_10007546_pt1 | contig 12246 bp, 7 predicted proteins | sample CZOMad2_1_16fung_FD_122057 | JGI IMG/M metagenome (GOLD analysis project Ga0137403, IMG submission 122057) | Vadose zone soil fungal communities from Angelo Coast Range Reserve, California, USA - CZOMad2_1_16fungal (Hybrid Assembly) | ecosystem: Environmental > Terrestrial > Soil > Vadose zone...
TATGAAAAAAGTTTGGGTGATAATCAAGCGTGAGTACCTCGTTCGCGTGCGGACGCGCGCGTTTGCGATCGGTACGGTAATAAGCCCTCTGTTGCTCCTTGGCCTCATCATACTACCGGGCTTTCTCGCCGCGCGGGGCAGCGGCGGCGAGCGCAAGATAACCGTGCTCGACCAGAGCGGCGATGCCGCGCTATTCGAAGCCATCGCGGCGAGAGCAGAGTCACGCGGCTCAGGGTCCGACTCGGATGGAGAAGACGGATTTGGAAGCGCTACGCGGTTCGTGCTCACTCGACAGGTCGTGCCCCCGGATCAGAACCCGAACGACTGGATCAAACGTGAGTCCGGTGGGGGAGGCAAAAAAGGTTTGGAGAAGTCCTACCTTATCTTAGGTCCGGGCGTGCTCGACAATGTTGCGCCGGAATACCACGCAAAGAACCTGAGTGATTTCTCGATACGCGCGCTCGAAGAGTCCGTCAGCGCGGCAATCTCCGAGCGGAGGCTTATGCGAGCGGGCTTCGACGCAACCAAGATTGGCCTGTACATGAAGCCGGTCGATCTGAAGAAGTTCAAGATCGGCGCCAGCGGAGAGTCGAAAGAAGGAGGAATGCGGCAGGACTTTATGATCGCCTTCGCCCTGCTCTTCTTCCTCTATATGTCCGTTTTGTTCTACGGGATATTCGTGATGCGTGGAGTGATCGAAGAGAAACAGTCCCGCATCGTCGAAGTGCTGATCTCCTCCGTGAGGCCAACTCAGATGATGCTTGGCAAGCTGATGGGCATAGGTCTCGTTGGTCTGACTCAGATTGGAATCTGGGCGCTCTCGACGGCCCTGCTCTCATTGTTCGGCGCGACAATGTTTGCGTCGCAAGGGGCGAAGATGCCCAACATACCGATCAGCCTCCTGGTTTATTTTGTCCTGTTCTTTGTGCTCGGGTTTTTTCTTTACGCTACGCTGTACGCGATGGTGGGTGCGATAGTGTCGAGCGAGGAAGACGCTCAGCAGGTACAGCTTCCGGTGACCCTGCTGATAGTAATGCCGATGATGATCTTCGGACTGGTGATGGCGAATCCGAACAGCACCTCGTCGATCGCCCTTTCGATGATACCGTTCTTTGCTCCTACGCTTATGATGTTGCGAATCGCGGTGATCAATCCGCCGGTATGGCAAGTCATCCTGTCGATGGTGATTATGGTGGCGACGATACTGGGGAGCGTGTGGGTGGCGGCAAGAATCTATCGGGTCGGCATATTGATGTACGGCAAGCGGCCGAGCATCGCCGAGCTAGGAAGATGGTTGCGGTACAGCTAGCATTTCCCGGCCACCTGGTCCCTCGTCTTGCAAAGTCTTTGACCAGATGAGCCGATGCGCGCGCTCTTGTCTGTCATTTATCTTCCGGACCACCGCGATAGCAAGCGCGGCGCTTGCTACACCGACAATGTGGTAAAAGATACGGTATCGGGTCGCTACCAATAGCCGATCGGCGCCCAGGGCTCCAAAAACCGTGAACGCGCCGAGGGAATCCAGGATACCCAACGTCAGCCAGGAGCCCCACCAAACGGCGATGAAGACGGGAGTCTCCGCGTATATCCACGCAGCCCCGCCCCACCACCGCGTTTCGCCCGCGCTCGCTCGCCAAATCTCACTTACCACCTGGTAAGGACGAACAATATTGAGGAACGGAATAAAGAAGCTGCCAATCGCCCAACCGGGGCTATATTTGAGATCCGTCGCACCGAGAGCTCTCAGATTCTTGTGGGCGCGGTATATCCAGGCGAGGAAGGAAACCGCCGTCAACAAAACAACGATAAACAGCGCAAGCCGGATGAGCACCGTTTGAGCATCGATCTGCATCGCTTCCGGGCGCGGCACTCCCAACCCGCCCGTCGCTTTTGACAACGTCTGAATCCGGGAATAATCCGCAACCAGGCCGACCACACTAAGCAGGACATAGAGCGATAGACAACCGACAACAAAAAGAGCCTGAGTTCGACCGGGCTCAAACGACGGGCCCAGGCCGAGACTGCGCCTTGCTTCATCCGACATGCGATCAAACAGCGAACTGTCCACCAGTGGAGTAACGACGTCTTGATAGGGAGCCCGGTTTTCTCGGTCGAGTGTTGAACTGGCTGTCGAAGACGGCGAAGCACTAACTAGAGGCTGAATCGCCGGCAAGCCAGCGTCGCATTTTGAGCAGGCAGGAGCGTCCGCCGGATTCAGCGTACCGCACCAACTGCACTTCTTGGCACTTTCGGAATTCGGGCCGTTCATACGAATCGGATGATTGTCTACGGAGCCAACTCTCGGACTAGCGGGTAGATATCACAAACCGCGCCGCCGGACAAGGCCAACAGCGCGACACGAGTGCCGGGGTTGCTATATGATCAGTCCGGACATCGAGTCGAGATGGTCATGTGCAGCGCAGTCAATTCAAGATTCCCCAAAACGGCTTTGCTGGTCTTTTTGGTGGCTGCGATGGTTCTGAAAACCACCTATGCACAAGAGACCCCCGGGAACTTCGCGCGTCTCTTTCGACTCGATGGAAGTTTCAGCACCGAACTGCCGGTGAAGATCAGCTCAGAAGAAAAATCGCAAGACTACGGATTCACTTTGCGCAGCGCCAGACTGGAAGCAGACAACATGAGCTTTCTTACGCGATTGCGGTCCGTGCTCACAATCGCCAATAGCGACGCCCAGCGACGGATCACTGAAGTGGAATGGCGGCTCGACGTCTATGACGAAGCGCTGCGCTCTCTCAGCCAGCGCGTTCTTCAAACAGACAAGGTCAACATTTATGCCGGAGAAACCGCGGTGGCTTCCGCAAAGTTTGGAGCCGTGCTGCCGGACAGGATGGTTGTCTTGCTACAGCTCAGCAGGGTTGTATTCGCTGATGGTTCAGCGTGGTCGTCGACGGAACAATGCTCGTTAGGAGAAGACCTTCGAACCATCTCCTGCAAGTCCAAATGATCGGACTGACTAATCGTGCTTGTCTCCAAATCTGAAGACGACGCCGACTCCGACGCGGGCATTGTTTTGAATTGCCTTTCCGGATACTGCTCGATTGAATTTCGTCAGGTCGTATTCAGCTTGAATGACGCGGACGCCGAAGTGGGGAGTGACATTAACGTCAACGCCGCCGCCGATCCTTGTGGTGAAAGCGTTAGCGTGTGTCGTGAAGTGCTCGGTCAGCGCGTTGACTCTCTCATGTTGGTGGGTCCCGCCGAAGAGTATGTGGGCGAATGTTGTCAAATACTCATTGCGCGCCGTAAATCTTGGCCCGGCCGCAAGAGAGAAAAACCTTGACCTCTCAATATTGTTGTCCTGGTAATGCCCGCTCGCGTCAACCGTGAAACCAAATATCTTATTGACGTTTATGCTCAAGGCCCCGTCCCAGCCGTAAAGAGCGCGGTTGTCGCGCTCGTCGCCGTCAATTCTCATGTACGAGAATCCGCCGTACACCTCAACCAGCGGGTGAGTGCTCTGCCCAAAGCATGGCGCCGAGATCAATAACAGTAGCAGCGTTGCTCTTGTTTTCATTCCATTCCACTCCTCGGAGGCCGGTGTTTGTCCGGTTTCGATTTGAATAATACCTGCCGGCTATTGAAACCCTGGGGCTAATCCATCTGTCGAGATCATATCGGAGCAGCAAAAAACGTTTGAATAAGACACACAACGTTCTACGGATTCTTAACGGTCGGAGGCTGTGCCTGTAGCGTGTCTTTGTTGTCTCTGGTCAAGGCGTAAGCTATACCGGCTGCCGCCGCTGCTCCGGCAACAACGGCAATCGCCCAGAAGCTGTTCCGCGGGGCAGTCTTAGACGTAACTGTGACTTGTCCGGTCCACGAAACTCTCGTTCCCTCAACCGTCGCTGAAATCGGGCTTGAACCCGACGAGTTACGCGCGACAAATTGGACCGCTGCAATCCCGTCGGCATCTGTAACTACATTCGCGGTCGTTCCAGACAGGGTCCCTAAACCGAGAAGACCGACTACCGCTCCGGATGTGTCGAGCGCAAATAATACCGCGATACCCGGTACTGGCTTGTCATCTTCGAGGACCTGTACTTGAAGCCGTTGCAGCCCACCGGCCGGGACGCGGATGTTTGAACCGTGACCAACCGGCCGGATTTTGTATTGATGTTGAGATCCTTGCCCGAGAGGCCGGACCTCTCCAGACTTGACCGCTATGGAGGCGCGTCCATCTCGAACACTGGTCAGAAACGCGGCTCCCTCTGAAGAAGCATACTCTGCTCCCGCGGCTCGCACGTAAGCGTTCGCTGCATGCTCGAGTTCTATAGTTATCTCCCCTTGTGCCAGCGATGCAATCAGAGTGAAGCCATTCGCCCCGTCATCGCGAGGGGAATGCTTCGCTGCGAGCCGCAGCGTGGTCCGTCCCGCCAGCCTGACTTCCCCGATCGAGTCGAGCGGCACGCACACTCTGGCTCCCGCACCTGATTGAAGCAAATCGCCGGACCAGACGAGCTGACCCGCGGACGCAGTATGACCATTAATCATCAACGAACCTTGCGTAAGAGCTCCGTTTGCCATCCTGCCGATCGGCCCAATTGACGCCGTGGCATAGAGACGGATCGGCCGATCCGCTTCGTGATTGCCGCGATCCGCGCGTGCTGAACCGGGTGCAAGACAGACCGACAGAATTATTACGCCGGACAAACCCGTTGCAATCCAATTGCGTATGGTGATGCTCCTCATTTCTCCCCCCTAGTCCGAGTGACTGCCCGGGCCAGCCATGCTGAACCTGTTAATGAGCCCGCGGGTTTCCCTCGGGCAGAGCAAGCTCTGGTGCAAACAACTTAATCCCGACGAAACTGCGCTCGCTCAGAGCCTGTATGCCGATGGTGCCGGAAGTCGAGGCCGAGGTGAGGGTATCACTGGATTCGCCGTCGGATACGGTAACCTCGACACCGACGATTTCCGGATGATTCTTTGCTCCAGTAATCCTCTGAGCTATGGTGAAGCTTTGGCCGGTTACGAACCCGGTTTGTCGAATCAGCGCACTAAGATCGACGGTTATGGGTTGGCCTACGGGACGGTTCTTCTTGTCGAACAATTGATACGTTGCCTTGTTGACGTCCAGGTTCGAGTCGTAAATCGAATACTCGATTATGAACTCATCCTCGACCCGCGAGAATGCGATAAACGGCGGACTCCGCGGGTTCACGGGATCGATCAGAACCAGCGCGGTGTCCAGGTGGCCAACAAGCCTGATCCTTAGGGGCGCTCCTCCATTCTGGGTAAACGTCAGCAGCGAGTTAATCAAGTCTGGCAACGCGTCACGCGCTGAGAGACCCCGTGTTCCCTTCGCTACTGCCGGGATCAGCGGAGTGAACCGAATCTTAAAGTTCTGCTTCTGCCCGGGGCCTATCCGAACGTCGGTCAGGATGTCTAAGGGCGTCTCGGTTCCCGCAGCGTCGACGATGCTGAGGTTGAAGAGCGCCCTGTCATCCGGATCGCTGATAAAGCCGCGGTCAACGTCGACTCCAGTCCGCACCAGCGAATCGAACGTCAAGACTAACTGAGTGCACCCGATGTTCTCGACAGTGAAGCTCCGAACGGGCAGCTTTTTCAACTTCTTTAATTTTCTGGCGGCGGCCACAGGACCGAATTCCAGCGCCGGCCCATTCCCCTCGAGCGTCAGCACGGCTTGCGGCGTCCCGATGACGGTTACGGTGAAGCCGCATGTTGCTGGAACGCCTTTCGCATCAATAGCCGTGCACAAAACGCTCGTGACGCCCAGGGGGAACGCCGATCCCGATGGCGGGGCGCAGCTAACACTCGAGCCGGGGCAATTGTCTATGACTGTCGGCGAAGAAAAATTCACCACCGGCGAGCATTGCCCGGCAGACGCCGTGACTGATACGTTCGCCGGACAGAAAACAGCGATGCGCTCGATGTCGCTGACCGTCACCGTGAACGAACAAGTAGTTGTCAGGCCGCCCCCATCCGTCGCAACGCATGTAACCGTTGTAGTCCCGATCGCGAAGCTAAAACCGCTCGGCGGCGAGCAAACGACATTAAAGATCGGACAGTTGTCTGTCGCCGGCGGAACGAAATAGTTCACCGTTGCCGAGCACTTGCCCGGATCGTTTGCCTGGGTGACGTTTGCCGGGCAAGTTATTCTGGGCGCAGGATTGCTCGCGAAAGTCGTGGCCGTAGCGACGTTGTTGCTCGGGTTGGGGTCCGGCGTTGTAGAACTGAACACCGTAGCGGTATTGCCGATGATCGTGCCGTTGGACACCGAGCAGTTCACACTTGCGACGATCGTTATCACCGCTGTTGAGCCGGGGGCCAGCGATGCGAACGTCACAGTCCGGTTGTTGCCGGACCCGCCGCACACGCCACCGCCCGTTGAATTGCACGAAACGAAAGTTGTGTTGGCTGAAAGCACGTCAGTAACCGTTACCGATGTAGCCGTCGCAGGCCCCGCATTGCTGACCACAATGTTCTTCGTGATTTGCGAACCGGTCTCCACGGGATTTGGCGCGATACTGGCGATCACCGAGAGATCCGCAGGCGTGCCCCCGGATGTCCCACCCACCTGAATGCTCTTCGAGAACTCCGACGTGTTGTTTCCTGGATCAGTCGCTGTTGCTGTAATGATCTGTCCCGGCGCCACTGTGACGGGAAAAGTAGGGTTGAAGCTGGCGTTCCCGGCGGCGTCGGTAGTGACGTTAATCGCCCCGATGAAGGTCTGGCCTTCGCCGAATCCCGACGGATTAGGGAATTGGCTCGAGAAGAACTCAAGGCGGAACGTCGTACCAGCGGTGCTATTGAGCGTTCCCTGAATGGTCGTGCTTGTTCCGGCGGCGTTCGCCGAGTCAAGCACAGGGAAGTTTTGAAGATTATTAGCTCCACTGTCCCCATCGCCTGAGTCGTTTGGAGTTACTCCCGTTGGCCCAAGATCAATGCCAAGTCCTCCGTTCGAGAAGATCGAATTGGACTGGATGGGATTGTTGACGCCCGATGTTATCGCGACGCCGGCGCCGCCGTTAAAAGCAATAAGGTTGGTGGACGCGGAGCCCACGGCGCCAACTCCGTTCCCGGAAGAACCGCTGATCAGTACTCCATTCGCGGAATTGCCGACCCCCGAAGTACCCGCTGCATTTGTCCCGATAAAATTGCCGCGCACCTGAGTGTTGCTTCCGCCTGATATCTGAATACCATTTCGATTGCCTGAAAGAACATTGCGCTCCGCGGGGGTTGTACCGCCGACCGTGTTTCCCGATCCGCCAGAGATTAATACGCCATCCAGTGAGTTGCCGAGCGCTAAGCTCCCCGTCGCGTTCGTGCCGATGAAGTTTCCCTTAACCATGTTTGCGGTTCCGTTCAACACAATTCCATTGCCGCTGAAGCGATTGATTACCAGACCTTTCACGAGGCTGTTGTTGCTGCTCACATTCAAACCATTTGCGCCTGCACCTGCACTGGCGCCATTCAATTCGATGACAGGAGTGCCCGCGAAATCCGGCTGGCTAATGATTCCATCAATCGTCACTGGATCCGTAATTGTTGGCAGAGGCACTGGAGGAACGATCGTGTGCGGCGCGGGTCCGAGGATGGTAAACACAATCGTATCCAGGCCTGGATTTGCGTTGGCCTGTATGATCGCCTGCCTTAAGGAGCCCGGTGTTGGATTCATGTTGTCGCCATTGTCGGCGGTCGTGGTTACGGTAAAGGTCAATATCGCTTGTGTTACGACTGTCGAAGGCGCCCTGTTGCCGCTTCTGAGAATTACAAGATCGCTTAGTGCGTCCGCGTTGAGATGCATCGGTAGCACGGCTCCTGGCTCACCGTCTACGTCGAGCGATACGGAGACCCGACTTTGAAAAAGCGGAAGCGTTGACGAATCAGCGATGGTCGTGTCCTCTACCAGCACGTGCAATTGATGGTTTGTGGGATCCACTAACACCAAATCGTCAGCTTGACTGCCTGAAATCCGAGCTCGGATAAGCTGAGTTGACCCTGGCCAAGCTCCCAACGAGAAGCTCTCTCGACCCCAGGCGCGGTTCAAGCCGCCGGAAGTTTCGGTAAGGAGGCTGACCGTACCGTCTGCTGTTAACACCGCGACGTCTGAACTGTGGCCGCTAACAAAACTCCCGACAGCTACCGAATTAATCACAGACGTGAAGATCCAATGCTGAATCGAACCCGTGGCCGCTTCGGCGTTCCCGCTGCGCGAGGGCACGACCAACAACTCTCGACCCGCACCTATTAACACGTATGCGGAGCTCCTCGATTCCGATCGTCTGAATGCGATTGCTGCAGCTTCGGCCGATAATCGAATGACTGCGGGTCCAGTTCCGCTCGCATCGTCGAGCGATCTAAGAAGCAGCGCGGCAGGACCTGACCTATCAACTATTCCAATCGCTACGTACGCGAAACCGGCAGTATCGCCCGTTTGAGTAGCGCCAACCGCCGTGACTCGCCCAGGTAGCCCAATCTTTTTTATCGAAGCAAAGTCGCCGTGCCCGTCACCCGCCAACAGATAAAGTGCATCGCCGCCTCGCGCGGCCGTTGCCACGTCCAGATGTCCATCGCCATTGAAATCGCCCGTCACCAAGAAGTCCGGCGCGTCAACGAGCGGGAATGAACTTACCGGAGACAGAGCAGGTGGCTCGTTCAGTTTGCTTAGAGATCTGCGCTCTCGTGCTTCCGGATTCCCGGGGTATACCGCGTCCTCGTTGCCTCTATAGAAGCTCAAAGAAAAATCGGTTGGTCCGGCATGACCAATCACTAAGTCCGGGACGCCGTCTCCATCAAAATCCTCCGAGGCCATCGATAGCGGGGCGCCGGCGTTCCAGCCGGGTACCGGCAGTTGAGTGATTGATGCTCGCCGACCCATGCTTGCAACACGCGCAGCAGCCGAGTTGAGGTTTTGCGAAGATCCTTCGCCACCGCCAGCAACCTGCTGAGAGCCGGTGAAACCGGCTGACGTTTGCGCGCTGCGCCTCGGGAACGCCAGAAGGCAGAGTGCTCCGAGCAGAACACAAAGCACCAACCGAGGCGACAAGAATCTGGCTGAAATGTTGTTAATTCGAGAAGCTGACATGGCGGCGTGAACCTCCGTACGACGTCGTGCCGTGAGGCAAAAGCATCATCGGCCCAATCGGAACCTCGCATACATGCCGGGTGCGCCGAAGACCAGGGTCATTGTAGTCTCTTAGAACCATCTAAGGATTAGCCGGTCGGGGAGTGCAAGCAGTCCTGCGAAATCGATATCAATGATCGCCCTTTTCTCGGCGCAAAAGGACCGTGCACCTCAAGGGGCTACTCAGTTGAAGTAACAGAAGCCCTGTCCTGCGGTTAGCAACTATACTGGTATTTTGGGCAAAGGCAAAGTAATTTCTTTGGTCGCATCATCTAACACCTGACTGGCTAGGGCTAGAGCAAACTGAGGGCTTTCAGCACCTGGAGAGCTCATCCGACCTTCATTTCTCCCGCGGTTTCTCGGCCCATACTACATCGCGGACAGACGCGCCGTTCGCGTCTTCACCAAAGGAAATCCAAATAAGACAACCGCCTGTCGTGTAGTCGACCCTGCCGCCAAAGGTGCCGTCGCCATTCCCAAATATTACTGAAACGCTTCCTCCAAAATCGTAGCTACTGTTGAGAACGGCCATGTCGATCTTGCCATCACCATTAAGATCACCCAACGCAAGCGAGTGAGAGGCACTGCCGGTCATATAGGTGGTCACGGCTTCGAAGTCGCCGCTCCCTTTCCCAAGAAAAATGGAGACCGAACCAGACTCGCCCGGATGGTGGCCTGCATTGGCCACCGCAAGGTCTTCGGTACCATCCCCGTTGAAATCGGCAGCCAGGACGGAGCTCGGTCCTTTGCCGGCGAGATATTCACGTCGTACCCTCGCGCTGCCATCCTCTCTGACCAGTTGGATGGAGACCAGGTAACCGTAGCGGTGGAGCTCGACCAGACCGGGTCTGCCGTCGCCGTCGAGATCGCTGATCACCACGCCGAAACTTCTCTTCGCCTTCGCAAAACGCACTTTTGGGCGGAACGTGCCATCGCCGTTGCCCGGCAACATCGACACGATATGATCGAAGCAACTGGTTACGAGAAGGTCTTGCTTTCCATCCCGGTTCACGTCATCGAGTACAGCGGAGTAAGGCAGGCTACAGGTGGCGTAGTCAGTCTTCGAGTAAAATGTCCCGTCGCCTTTACCGAGCAGAACTGAGACCGAGTTGCCGTAGCGGTTGACGACCACCAGGTCAGGGCGGTTGTCCCGGTTGAGGTCGGCGACCAGGAGTGCGCAGGGCACGGCGCCAGTATGACAATCCTTTCCTCTCGTGAGACTGCCGTCACCGTTGCCAAGAAATATGGAAACCGAGTCGCTGCCGGAGTTGACAACAACGATGTCTGGTTTGCCATCTCTGTTGAAATCACTGGCCGCGACTGCCGACGGCGCGAGGCCAGTCGCATACCTGCTCTTGAGCGCGAAGCCTCCGTACCCGTTGTTAAGCAAAACAGAAACGGTGTTGGTATGCCGGTTAGTAACGACAAGCTCCGGCCTGGAGTCGTGGTTGAGATCGACGATAGTAATGGACGATGGGCCGTCTCCAAGATCATATGGGAGCGGGTCACCGGCCGTCTGCGGATCGACGCCGGCTACAGACTGGGCCGGGGTTGCAACCGCCACAAAGGCCAATAGAAGGTGCGAAATCAGGAGCAGCCTGGTCATCACGTTGTCTCGCGTGTGCCGCATAGTATCACAGATGACGAGGTTTGTTCCTGGAGCTCCGTTGGAGCCTTTCAAGACAGCGCTCAGGAGCAAGGGAGGTGGCGATCAAATCAAACGAGCAAGGCTATTCTCAAACAGGAATCGTCCCACCAGGATCCGATGGGTGTGAGATGAGGTTCTAAAGCAGCACGCTGGAAAGCAGAAGGCAGTGCCACGCCATCAAAACGGAATACAGACGAGAGGTCAATTTCAGTATTGTCCTGGCTCTTCGCTTGCGCTCGTAGTAGTACCAGCAGGTCAGCGTCGCACCCAGCGTTATCGACATCTTCACGCCAAAGAAGAGCAGATAGCTGCGCCCGATCAGAGCGTTCATCACGGGGTTCATCTCACTTGAATACTTGTGAACAACTAAATAGATCGTGCTGGCGGCGTCCAATGCCGACATAATGTTTACGGTGATTATAGCCGCAATCAAGGGCACATTCTTCCCCGGGGTTGTTGTTTTGCTTTGAGGCGCTGTTAGATTCCGGACAATCGCTCCAACCATCAGCCCCACTATTATCCATCCCAGCATGTTCATGTTTGTCCCTTACCCCGTTGCTTGATACTCACAACTAAACCTGCCCTATTAGAGAACATAGAGCATTCAGAGGCAGCTGCCAGCAAAGTACAAGCCACACTCAAGGGTGATCCCATTTCCGATCGCGGTGTTATCGGTCGGGTTCAAGTCGGGCTGTTCCTTTCTCAGCCGTGCGCGTGGTTATCCGAGGGAGCGATCTTTTAAGCAAGGACTCTTACAGGCTCATTGTATCACCCGCTTCATCGGCTTCAAGAGTTCTTACCCGACGTGAGGTTTGTAGAGAGTAAGTGTGTTACGTGATCTGAGGGACAAGTCTACAGTTCGTTCCCAAAGCAACTGAGGATGTCTGTAGCGTACCGCCTAAAAATAGACCGCACAATTGACGGAAATGACCGCTCTATAAGATAGAGGTCATAGAAGGTAAACTGAATTGACAACCGCCAAAGGGTGCAATATTTTGCATTGTCTGTTTCAAGTCGCACAGTAGAATTTCAACTCGATGGCCCTGTTTGAAGACTATCGAATTGGATCGACACCAAATATGCTACAGCTCTTTCGCGATACTACGAGGAAGACCATTTTGGTTGTGTCATTGAGTTCGATCGCACTACCCCTTGCAGTATCGATCATAGTTATGAGCGCCCAGATACCGATGTACGGGCTCCCGGTGAGGCTTCTGGTCTCGTTAGGTCTCGTTGTGGCGTTAGTTCTGGGTTCTCGCTACGCAGTTCGAAGGCGAACCGGAGCTGGAATAAGTTGGGAGTATTCGTGGGCAATTGCGGGACTCACGGTTCTAGCGGTCTTTCTTCTTTCAAACCAGCTTCTGGTTCGCGGACTTGCGGTAGGGATTTGGGACGCGGAGGGTGAATTATACCCCTTTCAGGCATTGGTGTCGGACTTCGCAAGATCTGGTCGATTTCTCTATTGGGATCCCTGGTCAAACGGCGGTATTCC
>Ga0137403_10007547_pt1 | contig 12245 bp, 8 predicted proteins | sample CZOMad2_1_16fung_FD_122057 | JGI IMG/M metagenome (GOLD analysis project Ga0137403, IMG submission 122057) | Vadose zone soil fungal communities from Angelo Coast Range Reserve, California, USA - CZOMad2_1_16fungal (Hybrid Assembly) | ecosystem: Environmental > Terrestrial > Soil > Vadose zone...
GCCGCCCTTATAGGCCTGTCCGGTGGAATGCAGGAATCGTGGGCCGAAGCCGACGCAGGTCGCGTTGTGCCTCTTATCGCGCAACAGGTGACGCAACTCCTGCAATCGCGAGATATGGTCCGAGTTCATTTGGATGTAGGCGAGCAGGGCGAAGTAGTCACTGCTAGTCAAGCGATTGAGATGGGCACGAAGATAGCCAGCAAGAGATTTGTCGCTCCCACTAGCTTTCGCCAACGCATCAGCATTCTTATCGTCCGTGAACAGTTTGATCCCGGCCTCCTCGAAGAAGGGCTTTTCTTCGGGAAGAGATCCCCTCTTTTCATATTCGGCAGTCAGATTGCGCGTGGCAACTTTGCTGGCCTCGACATCGGGCTGATTGAAGGCATTGATTCCGATAATTGAGCCTGCGACTGCGGTAGCGACTTCCCAGCGGAAAAATTCCTGTCCAAGATCGTACGTGTCCGCGACGGAGATGCGGACTACAGGATGGCCCGCTTCTTCAAGCACAGCAATCTTTGCATCCTGCGCCGAATCGGCGGCACCCCCGAGCCGCACGTACGCGAAGATGCGATCATTGCCGTAGAACTCCGGTGGCCCAAGTTCTTCACGATCGACGGGAATAATTCCTTTGCCTTGTTTGCCGGTCGACTCAGCCAGCAACTGTTCCAGCCACGCGCCAAGATCGGAGATCCCGGGTGAGGTGACGATTGTGACTTTGTCACGGCCGCTCTTGGCCGCCGTCCCGAGAATTATTCCCAGCACCACGCCGGGATTTTCTTCCACCGGAACGCAGGAAGCGCAAGCCTCTACCATTTCTTCTGTGAGATCGAGGAACTTGATGGTATCCAACCCCATTAGCGCGGCAGGCACCATGCCGAAATTCGAAAGCGCGGAGTAACGTCCGCCAATGCTGGGAAGCCCGTGAAAAACCTGACGGAAGCGGTCTGCTGTTGCGACTTGCTCGAGCTTCGAACCAGGATCGGTGATGGCGATGAAGTGGCTACCGGTTTTTTCTGGCCCCACAATCTGCTTCACCCGCTCGAAGAAATATTGTTTGAAGATGTTAGGCTCGAGCGTCGAGCCGGATTTGCTTGAGACAATAAAAAAAGTGTTCGCGAGATCGAGCTTGTCCTCGGATGCCCTAATCTGCACCGGGTCGGTGGAATCGAGAACATGCAGCCGGGGGAAGCCGTCGATCTTACCGAACGTCATCGCCAACACTTCCGGCGCCAGGCTGGAACCGCCCATGCCGAGCAAGAGAATGTCGCTGAAACCTTCTTTCTTGACATCTTCTGCTACGCGCTGCAGGTCGCTGCTGTGAGTAATTTCGTCTTCAGTAATGCCGAGCCAGCCCAACCAGTTCGATTCGTCGGTGCCGGTCCAGAGCGATGCATCGCGTTGCCACAGTCGGCGGACCTTTCCCGCAGCGCGCCAATCGTCTAAGTTGGTCTTAACGGCGGCGGCTAATTCTTCGGGGAGTTTGTACGATTGGCGATTGACCTGCGGGCTGGTCTCTGACTTACCGCTTTTTTCTACTGCTTCCAGAAGCTTGTCAAAAGCCTCGGCAAAGAGGCGTACCCCATCCTCGGTCAGCTTAGTCGTGATCTCATCAATGGAAATCCCAACACTCGCGAGCGTCGCCATAACCTGGCGCGCGCCTTCGATGTCTTCCGTCAAACTTTGGCGGGCGTGACCGTGGTCTCGGAAGGCATCGAGTGTCGCGGGAGGCACCGTGTTTACGGTATCCGGACCGATCATTTCTTCGACGTACATCACATCGCTGTAGCTGGGATTCTTGGTGCTGGTGCTGGCCCAGAGCACGCGTTGAGTTTGCGCGCCTTTCGCGACGAGTTTCTTCCATCGATCAGTGCCGAAAATCTTTAGATAGCGCTGGTAGGTGAGTTTTCCGTTTGCGATAGCAACTTTTCCGAGAAGACTTCTCACCTTTGCTTGTTCGCGTTCGTCGTTTGTCGTTTTCAGTTTCGCAGCAAGTTGCGCGTCGACGGAATTATCGATCCGGCTGATGAAGAAACTTGCCACACTGGCCATCCTGCTTATGTCTCCGCCTTTGGCGGCGAGCTGTTCGAGACCGGCAATGTAGGCTTCGGCAACCTCCTCGTACACTTTCTGTGAGAAGAGAAGAGTGACGTTGATGTTGATGCCTTCGCTGATGAGCTGCTGAAATGCTGGAATCCCTTCCGGCGTGCCGGGAACCTTGATCATCACGTTCTCGCGGGCGACAGATTTCCAGAGCGCCCGCGCTTCCTGGATAGTACCTTGCGTGTCGCGGGCCAAATATGGCGAGACCTCCAGGCTCACATAGCCGTCGCGACGTTTGGTGCTTTCGTATACAGGCCGCAGAATGTCGGCGGCGTCTTGAATATCGCGTATGGCAAGAATCTCGTACCGCGCCTTGGCATCGAGATCGGTTCGCGATTTCAGAGAGTTCAGCAGATCGGCATAATCCGTGCTGCCGGAAATAGCTTTTTCGAAAATGGAGGGATTCGAGGTGATGCCTCGCAGCCCGTCTTCATCCATCAGGCGCTGGAGCTCACCGCTGGTGATCAGGCTGCGGCGGATGTAGTCCAGCCAAATCGATTGCCCGAACTTCTGAAGATCGAGGAGAGGATTGGTAGCTTTCGCGGTCTCGAGAACGCTGGTGGGATTCATATGTGCGTCTCCATTAATGCACGCTGTGAATTTTAATGCGCCTCTTTCGCCCCCTGCGGGGCTTCTTTTATTGGCGCTCTGACCCACGGCTTACGCCGTGGGCTGTATTCTTGTGCCGCTTCGCGGCTTTCGACTGCAAGCTAAGAAAGGTTCGGCGTTACGCACTGCTCGGGCCGATGTCGACTACTTCGTTTCCGCGATTGTGGCACGCGCGGCCTCAACCACTTTGTCTGGGCTGAAGCCGAATTTCTTCAATACGTCCTTCAACGGCGCCGAGGATCCAAACGTGTGCATGCCGATTACCTTGCCATGCGGTCCAACGTATTGCGACCAGCCAAATATCGAAGCTTGCTCTACCGCGACTCGTGCCTTTACTTCTTGCGGGAATACCTGTTGTTTATATTTCTCGCTTTGCTTTTCGAAGATGGCCCAGGAAGGCATGCTGACTACGCGCGCCTTCACTCCTTCCGATTTCAACTGCTCATAAGCAGCGATGCAGAGCTGAACCTCGCTGCCGCTGGACATCAATATTACTTGCGGCTTGCCATCTGGCGCATCTGCCAGGATGTAAGCGCCCTTGGCCACGCCTGCGGCGGAAGCGTATTTTGTACGGTCAAACGTCGGGACCGCCTGACGTGTCAGCACCAGCGCTGCCGGCTCGTGCTTCAACTGCATGATGACCTTCCATGCTTCGACGACTTCGTTGGCGTCGGCCGGACGCAAGAGCACCAGTCCTGGAACGGCGCGCAATGAGGGCAATTGCTCAATCGGCTGATGCGTAGGACCGTCTTCCCCCAGGCCGATTGAATCATGCGTATAGATGAAGATGGTTGGAATCTCCATCAGCGCAGCGAGTCGCACCGCCGGTTTCATGTAATCAGAGAAGTTGAAGAACGTACCTCCGAAAGGCCGGACTTTCGAGACCGCCATGCCATTCAGCGCCGCTGCCATCCCGTGTTCGCGGACACCGAAATGGAGATTGCGCCCGCCGTAGCTCCCAGGTTGGAAATCGCCTGCGCCTTCAAACTTCAATCGGGTTCTGTCGGAGGTCGCAAGGTCCGCTGATCCGCCAACCATCCAAGGCACATTCTGAGCGAGAACGTTGAGAACCTTGCCAGAGCTGTCACGCGTAGCAACACCCTTGGCATCAGTAGGAAACGTCGGCAGATTCTTGTCCCAGCCATCTGGAAGCTGGCGATGCTGCATCCCGTTGATCTGGTCAGCAAGTTCGGGGAATTGCTGCGCGTAGGAGTCGAACAATTTTTTCCAATCGTCGCGAAGCTTGCGGCCGCGTTTGCCTATCCCATCGCGAAAAGTTTCCAACACTCCGTCCGGAACCAGGAACTTTGCATCCTCCGGCCAGCCATAGAATTTCTTTACCAGTCGAACTTCCTCTTCCCCGAGTGGTTCGCCATGGGCTTCATTCGTATCCTGCTTGTGCGGAGAGCCGTAGCCGATATGGCTATTCACGATGATCAGCGTGGGCCGGTCTTTGGTTTGCAGAAAATTGATGCAGGCATCTGAAAACGAGTTGAGATCGTTAGCGTCGTTTACGTGAGTGACGTTCCAGCCATATCCGAGAAACCGTTCGGCGACGTCTTCAGTGAACGAAACGTCAGCAGGACCGTCGAGCGTCACGCGATTGTTGTCGTAGATCCAGCACAGGTTGGGCAGCTTCAAATGTCCGGCGAGGGATGCTGCCTCGGCGCCTACGCCTTCCATCATGTCGCCATCGCCGCACATGGCGTAGATGTTGTAATTAAAAATCTCAAAGCCGGGACGGTTGTAGTGCGCTGCCAGCCAGTTCGCAGCGATAGCCATTCCCACGCTGTTGCCCACCCCCTGGCCGAGCGGTCCGGTTGTCGTCTCGATGCCCCCAGCAATTCGGTATTCAGGGTGCCCAGGCGTTCGACTGTCGATTTGCCTGAACCTCTTAATATCGTCTAGCGTGATCGCGTAATCACCGAGCCGCTCGTATTCTGGGTTGATCCCCCGGACTTGCGCGAGATACAGCGTGGCGTACAGCAGCATAGAGGCATGGCCATTGGAGAGAACGAAGCGGTCGCGATTGGGCCACACCGGATCTGCGGGGTCGTAACGCAAAAAGTTCTGCCACAAACAATACGTCACAGGCGCCAGCGCCATGGGAGCGCCCGGATGTCCGGAGTTGGCCTGTTGCACGGCATCCATAGCCAGCGTGCGGATGGTGTTGATGCATAACGTCTCCAGTTGCTTGCTGGTCAACGTCTGTTCGCTCGTCACCATGGGGAAGTCCTTTCAGTTATGAACAGATGTGGGCGGCGGGAAGCTAGTTCTCCAGAACCTTGGGACTACATGCAGTTTATCAATTTATCGGGAGTCCTGCTGCTTGCGCCAGAACTGACTCATTTGTATGGATGACGCCAGCGGCGCGAGGATTCACCTGAACAAAATTTGTGATGAGGAAAAACGCAGTTAACGCTTCAGCTGCGCCAGGTAACCGTGCTCGCTGCGGTAGCCCTTAGTCGTGCTTTCGACAAATCTCAGGAAATGGCGAAGGCTTTCGCGTTCGTTGGCTTCGAGATCGGCGAATCTGACGCGAACACCGAAAGATGGAGTGCTCCGCGTAACCACTCCATTCAGGATAATGCCTTTGATCCAGAGCTTTCCGTTTGCCAGCCACAAACCGATTTCCACGCTGGCGCGGGCCGGAACCGGAGTTGCAGTTTCGACGAAACAACCGCCCATGCTGGTATTCGCCAGGTTGCCCCAGATCGGGTCGGCGGAACCATCCACGCGCAGCTCCACTGCAACGAAACACTTCAGTCGAGGATAGCGCCGCCGATCCTCCCAGGTAGGAGCGGGAGTGAAGATATCAGGTTCAAACGGTGGCGAGGCCGATGGGCTGGTCGCGGCTGGAGGCGCTGGTTCGGGAGCTTGTTTAGCGGTGTCGCTGCTTGCTGTCGCGTGCTCTGCTCGTTCCTCCGCACCTTTATCGCTTGCGTTGTCGCCAGTCTTGATTTTGCGCATGGCAGCCAGCAGCGCCTGGTCACGTTTTTCCGGCGCAGCTTCGCGATAGGTCTGCAGGAGTTCACCCAGATGGCTTATCAGATCGGGATCCGTAAGAAGTTGGGTCCAATCCGCGCCCGTTGCAGGTTTGGGGTTACTCATAGAAGAGACACACGCCCCCGGATACTTGTTTACCCTAAGGAATTAAGAGTGAAGCAGGATCTTTCTGAGGACAAGATGACTCTAGTTACTCTCGTAAGTAACCATCAGAAGATTACCGACGAGCCTGAGGGCCACTAACGGCTCAGGAGGGGCATTCCAGAATCGACGGAGCGGCGCAGCGCGAGACCAATATAACGAGCCTGCCCGGCGGTCCAGAATAGAGCTGCAATAGTTTCCGAAACGATTCTGGGCGCTGGCTTGCTGCCTCACACTACAACGTTGATTTGAATGCCGCTGGCCTGAGGTGGTTGACTCCCACCATTGTTTAAATTGAGGATAATTTCCGCCAAAGAGTTCCCGTTTCCACTACCATTCGCAAAGTTAAAGGCGATCTCTGGCGTGGAGCCGCCGAGGTTAAGAACGACTTCCGGGTTGGGCGGGTTCGTGGCGTTCGCGCCTGCAGTGTTGTTAATGTCAATCGTGAGCTCTGGCCCGGAGCCGCCAGAATTCCCGCCAGCCAGATTCAGAACAACTTCAGGAGTCGATCCGCTCGAACTGCTGTTTGCACCCAGGTTGATGACAATCTCCGGAGTGGACGCAGCAGGCACGCTGCCGCTACCCGACGTTGGCGCCGGGGTTGGCGTGGGGGCTGGAGCAGGTGTCGGGGCGGGTGCGCTGCTGCCGCCTGTACCAGACGCGGGCGTGCTGTTGGCCTGGGATTGGATGAGATTCAGAATAATCTCTTCGACGTGAGGCTGGACTTGCGCGGGCGGACGCCCTCCGAAGTTAATCTTCTGAATAGCCTGCTGCAAAGTTGCATAAGCCTGCTGCGCCGCCACGGCGTCCCCAGTCTTGAGCGCTTGGCCCACAGCGAGGAAGTCATTCTCCAGCGTGGAGTTCTTGAATGGCTTGTAACCATTGGTATTCTGGCCCAGAGCTGCGAGCGCGTCATACACGTGCTGCGCTTTGGTCCGGTCGCCTGAGTTTATTGCCCGCCCTAGTTCCACGACATCGAGACGACGCTGAAAAAAGAAAGCTTGGTTAACGGACTGAAAGGGTAAGTTGCTGGCGATTCCGGCTACGGGCATGGATCCTCTCCTGGAGATTTGTTATCGGCGGAAGCGTGGATCTGATCCGCGATACATCACACTTAATCGGCAAAGAGGTTTGCAGCTTTAGCTATTCGAAAGAAAAGTCTTCATGCGTCAAAAAATGGGAGTTGTCTGACGTTGTCGGCTTGCGCTCGTCGAACCTGATTACAAGGCCGTGGAGGATGGTCCTACGGGGTGGCGCCGTAGCGACATTGTCACGCGCCAGCACCCGCTGGGTAGTGGTGCAGTTTGATTGTCATCCTGAAGCAAGCGTTCTTTGCGCAGCGAAGGATCTGGGCGAGCCGCGCGAAGCGTCGCGTTCCTTGCGACGCAATAATCGCGCGTTTGGCTCGCTTCCTCACCAAACTGCACCACCGCCCGCTTGCGCTCCTGTACCCATCGCTCCATTCTTGTTAAAATACTAGTTTCTGGTATCGTTCCGCACACTTCAGGGGGAGACACGAATTCTATGACTTATGTAATCGCAGAACCGTGCATCGGGACCAAGGACACCGCCTGTGTGGACGCCTGCCCGGTGGACTGCATCCATCCGAAGAAGGATGAGCCAGCGTACGCGGAAGAAGAGATGCTCTACATTGATCCGGTTGAATGTATCGATTGCGGCGCTTGCGTGCCCGTCTGCCCCGTGTCGGCCATCTTCGCCCTCGATGACCTGCCGGAGAAGTGGAAGAGCTTCACCGAGCGCAACGCCAAGTATTACGGCCGATAGCTGCACCGGTTTATCGGGATTTAAAGCGCATGCCTGCGCAAAGGCGTGTGCAGCAATCAACGTCCATGAGGATGCATTTTTCTGCGATCCCTGCGGACTTTGCGATCTTTGCGGTTAAAGATTTTTTTATCCGGAGATGTCTAAACTCAGATTCCGCCACGAATAACGCTCCTTTTAATCTCCGTACCCCTCCGTTACAATCGAAGATCAACCTATCGAGCTGCGATGGCGCTGAAGGAGTCGGAAGCGATCGTTCTGCGCACGTATCCCCTGCGTGAAGCCGACCTTCTGGTCACGTTGTTTACGCGAGAGGAAGGCAAAGTGCGCGGGGTGGCGCGCTCGGCGAAGAAGTCGCAACGGCGCTTCGGCGGGGCGCTCGAGCCGCTCACTTATGTTCGCGTGCATTATGAAGATCGGGAGCAGCAGGAGCTGGCACGTTTAGATTCCTGCGAGGTTTTGGAGTCCCCCCTGGCAGGCGAGGTTGGTTATGCGCGTGCCGTGGCGTTGGGGCACGTGGCGGAGTTGCTGGATGAATTGCTGCCCGATCGCGAGGCCAATGACGCGGTTTTTCGCCTCGCGCTTTCGGTGCTCGCGGCGCTTCGCGGGGCGGATGTCTGGATGCCCATTACCTATTTTGAGCTGTGGATGACACGCCTGATGGGTTATCTCCCAGAGTTTTCCGAGTGCATCGTTTGCGGCCACGCGCTGAATGGACACCGCGCTTATTTTCATGTGCTGGCGGATGGATTGATGTGCGCCGACGACAAGCGTCTGGCTTCCTCGGAAATGTCGGCGGCTTCGCGTTCTACGGCAGCACAAATGTTTCGGGCGCCGGTTGAAAGTTTTGCTGACGAAACTTGGACAAAGGCCAGCGCCGCCGATTTGCGAAAGTTCTTGATTCAGACCTTGCAGCGGCATATCGAGAAAAAGCTGGTAACGGCGGGGATGCTGGAGAAAATCAGCTCCTAACTGTCAGCGCCGCTAGTTCGTTCATGCCCTTCCCGCCGCTTGCCTCAAACCAATTCGATCATCACCCGATGTCCAACCAGCGCCGCTGCCCGCTGCAGGCTCGACAGCGTGATGTCGTGCTTCGGGTCGAGAATGCGGTCGACCTGGGAGCGGCTGGTCTTGAGCAATGCCGCCATGCGCGCCTTAGAAATCTTTTTCTTCTTCATGGCCTTGGCGAGCTGCCAGGCCACAACTTCCTTGATCGCCTGCGCTTGCGCTTCTTCGAAGATGTTTTCCTTCTTTAGGAAGTCGTCGACACTCGATCCCAGATGTTTCTTGCTCATTGCTCCAACTCCTTCTGGCGCTTGCGCGCCAGCGCTAAATCGGCTTCACGCGTGGCTCGCGTTTTCTTAATAAAGCCGTGCAGGGCCACGAGGTGGTCCTGGTAAAGGCAAATCAATACGCGCGCCGTGCGATTTCCTGGCAAGTCTGTTCGCACTTCCCACAGACCTTTTCCCATCGGACGGCAAAGAGGCATGCCCACCGGCCAACGCCACTGGGCCCGCAACAGATCTCTCCCGATCGCATGGCGCTCTGCCTGCTCCAATCCTTTCAGCCACTCGCGCACCGGCTCGCTACCAGCACTCGTGCGAAAGAAAACGAGCGGGATTTTCTGCGGCGCCTGCGCTTTGGCCACGGCGAACTCTAGTGTACCATATAAGGTACATTACAGCATGCTACGGATGATAATGCGCATGATCGAGCCTGACGGGCTGAAGCTGACGGCTGCCATCTCTTCCATTACAATCGTGGATTAATCCGCTTGCGACTACGGCATTGTGAAGCTGTTCCTAGCTGCTTGCCACTAGCCTGTAAAACGGGTTCGCTAACTCCTAGTTAATAGCCAGGAGCTAGGAGCTTCAGCCATTGATGAACTCATCCAAAGCCAGTCCGCCCACTTTCCAGGAAGTCATCCTCCGGCTCCAGACCTTCTGGGCCGAGCGTGGATGCGTCTTGCAGCAGCCATACGACGTCGAAGTTGGTGCCGGCACAATGGCGCCGGAGACTTTTCTGCGCGTGCTTGGACCCAAGCCATACAAAGTCGCATACGTGCAACCGTCGCGGCGGCCGGCAGATGGGCGTTACGGCGAGAATCCCAATCGCCTGTATAAGCACATGCAGTTGCAGGTCATTCTGAAGCCTCCGCCGGAGAACGTGCAGGATTTGTATCTGGAGTCGCTGGGCGCAATGGGAATTGATCTGCGCCAACACGACATTAAGTTCGAAGAAGACAATTGGGAATCGCCCACGCTGGGCGCCTGGGGCATCGGCTGGCAGGTGATGCTTGACGGGCTTGAGATCACGCAGTTTACATACTTCCAGCAATGCGGAGGCGTCGATCTGGATCCGATTTCCGCCGAGCTGACGTATGGCCTGGAGCGCATCGCCGCGTTCCTGCAGGACGTGGATTCGATTTATGACATCGTGTGGGCCCGCGACCTGAAGACGGGCAGTGTGACGACTTACGGCGATGTACGCCTCGCCGACGAGTTGCAGTTCTCTGTCTACAACTTCGAGATGGCCGACGTGGAGAAGACGTGGAAACACTTTGAGTTGTGCGAGGCGGAATGTAAGGCGCTGCTGGATGAATACTCGGAGCTGATCCGAGAAAGCGCCAATCCTTTACACAAGGTAGAAGAAGTAATCACGAAACTAGATGGAAAAATGGGGCACACGGTTTCTGAAAAAAAGAAGCGTTTCCCTTTGCTGCCAGCCTATGACCTGTGCCTGAAGTGCTCGCATCTGTTCAATATTCTTGATGCCCGGGGGGCGATTTCCGTCACAGAGCGGGTAGGGGTGATCGCGCGCGTGCGCGCGCTCGCGGTGCGGATCGCGAAGGCTTGGGTGGATCAGCAGAAGCACGGAGTGATCTCGGACGAGGAGGAGCAGGAAGAGGAAAAGCCCGCGACTAAGAACCTAAAAAGCGAGAAGGTCAGCGCGATTTCGTAGCGCCGCCGTCCCGGCGGCTGTCAGGTGTCCGCGGCCGCCGAGGTCGGACGCCAAATATCATTGGTATAGCGAGAGGCGAATGCCAGATTTTCTACTCGAGATCGGATGCGAAGAGATTCCAGCGCGGATGATCGATGCCGCGTCGCAAGAACTCCGCGAACGCGTGCACACGCTTCTCAACCGTGAAAGGTTGAACGCCAAGGACACGATGACCTATTTCGACACTCCTCGGCGTTTGGCCGTGCTCGCCCCCGGCATTCCGGCAGCGCAGGCCGATATCAGCGAACAGATCACCGGTCCGGCTGTGACTGTCGCCTTCAAGGACGGGCAGCCTACACCGGCGGCGCACGCATTCGCAAAGAAATCTGGGATGCATATCTCGCAGCTCGACAGAATTTCAACGCCTAAAGGCGATTATCTTTCCGCCCGCATTACGAAGAAGGGACGTGCCGCGCACGAGATCATATCCGAGTTACTGCCCAAAGAGATTAGCTCCATTTACTGGCCCAAGAGTATGTACTGGCGGAAGCGCGGGGAAGTCTTCGTTCGCCCGGTGCGCTGGGTTGTGGCCATGCTCGATGACGAGGTGATCCCAGTTGAAGTGTTCGGAATCAAGGCGGGAAATCAGTCACGCGGCCACCGGATTCTGGCAGATCGTGAGGTTGCGATACCGCATGCTGGGGAACCGTATGTGAGTGCACTGCGCGATGCGAAGGTGCTGAGCCGTGGCGAGCGCGAACAGCAGATTCGCAAAGGTCTAGATGCCGCCACGCGTGCCATCCCCGGAGCGCGCTGGCGAGAAGACAAGAATCTCTTAGACACAGTTGTCAATCTCACGGAATTTCCTTCCGCCATCCTCGGCAGCTTTGATCCCGAATTCCTCGCGCTTCCGGAAGAAGTTCTGGTCACGGTGATGCGCGATCACCAAAAATATTTTGCAGTCGAAGACAGCAATCACAAACTGCTGCCGCACTTTCTGGCGGTGCTGAATACTGACGGTGATCCGCACGGCATCATTCGTCACGGCCATGAGCGTGTTTTGCGAGCGCGCTTCAACGACGCACGATTTTTCTGGCAAACCGACCAGAAACATTCACTGCGCGAACGCGTCACCTGGCTGAAGCAGGTAACTTTCCAGAAAGACCTCGGCACGTACTATGAGAAGACGCGGCGCGTTCAGCGGGTATGCAGTTGGCTCGCTGAGAGCATTCGCCAAAGCGGGATAGCAATCCGCCCAGGTGTAGTTCACAAAGCTGCCTGCCTGGCGAAGGCCGATCTCACGACCGAGCTCGTTAAGGAATTCACTGAGCTGCAAGGGATCGTCGGTGGCTTGTATGCGCGCGCGCAAGACCTCGATCGCGACATGAAAGAAGACGCTCAGCAAGCGATTGCCACAGCGATTTACGATCATTACAAGCCTGAGTCCATGGAGGACTCAGTTCCGCGCACGATCGAAGGTGCAGTGCTTTCGATTTCTGATAAAGCAGATAGCATCGCTGGCATGTTTTCGCTTGGCCTGGTTCCCAGCGGCTCCAAGGATCCATTCGCTTTGCGTCGCCAGGCCAATGGGATCGTAAAAATTATTGCTGAACACAAGCTGCCGCTGAACCTGGCCCAATTGTTCGAGTACGCCCGCGAAGCCTATC
>Ga0137403_10007549_pt1 | contig 12242 bp, 11 predicted proteins | sample CZOMad2_1_16fung_FD_122057 | JGI IMG/M metagenome (GOLD analysis project Ga0137403, IMG submission 122057) | Vadose zone soil fungal communities from Angelo Coast Range Reserve, California, USA - CZOMad2_1_16fungal (Hybrid Assembly) | ecosystem: Environmental > Terrestrial > Soil > Vadose zone...
GAGCGTGGCCAGCGACACCACCCAGCCGAAGAAGAGCATCGGCCGGGGGGTGAACAGGATCAACAGATAGATCAACGCCGTGGCGATCACGCTCGTGGCGGCGGCGCCCAACGCGTACCATCCGGTGTCCGCGTCGCCCCAGACGCCCGCGCCCTTGGGCGCGAGCAGTTCGACGCCGAATATCCCTCGCCCGACCAGGATCCCGGCGAGCGTGATCAGCGCCGCGACGACGGCGGTCGCCGCTCCACCGGCCGCGAGCCGGCTGGCGTCGACCTCCGGGTGTGTCGGGGCGGGCGCCGCTTCATATGGTTCGGTCATGCCGTCCTCCTGGGTGAGCGCGCCAAACGTTCACCGCAGAGCCTCGTCCGGCGGTCGCGGCCGCCACCTCATCCGGCGGGGATGAACGGTTCCGGGCCGTGCGGTCAGCCGGGCACGCGCGCCGGCACGGTCTGCTCGGCCAGGCTCGACACGAACTCGCGGGGGGTCGCGGCGCGGGCCCACAGGTGTCGCTGGCGGTCCGCGCCCGTGCCGGTCTGGGACAGCCGGATCAGCCAGGTCCGCACCTCGTCGGCGTCCCCGCAGGCGATCAGCTCCGGCGAGATCTTCGCCAGCAACCGTGCCACCGCGAGGATCGGCGGTTCCGGCGTGGCCAGCGGCCGCGCGTCCCGCAAGCGCATGCCGCGCCGTGCCGCGGCGAGCAGGCCGGCGTCGACCGCAGCCGCCGGCACCTCGGCCGCGGGCACGCCCCGGCGGGCGTCGTCGATCACCGAGGCGACCAGGGCGCGCACGACGCCGGCGTACATGACGGCGTCCTCGGCGGTCAGGCAGGCGTCCGCGACGCGTACCTCCACGGTCGGATATCGGGCCGACGGCCGGGCGAGGAAATACACGGCGGCCTTGTCCATGGCGGCGCCCGAGGCGATCAGCGCCCGCACGGCGTCGTCGTAGCGCCGGGCGCTGGACCAGGTGTCCGGTGTGCGGAACGTGGGCCAGCGTCGTTGCGCCATGTACCGGCAGCTCGACCAGCCGCTGTCCGCGTCGGCGGTGAACGGCGAATTGACGGTGAGCGCGAGCAGCGCCGGCAGCCACGGCCGGATCCGCGCCACCACCGCCACGGCCAGGTCGCGGTCCGGCACGCCGACGTGGACCTGGCAGGCGCAGGTGCCGCCGGCCTCGGTGGCCCACGGGAACCGCTGCGCCAGCCGCCGGTACCGGTCGCCGTCGCTCACGGCGCCGAGCGGGCCGGCCGCGAAGGGCACCGAGCCGCTCGCCACCAGCCGCACACCGGACCGTTCGGCGCTGCGGGCGGCGATCTGCCGGAGGCCGACCAGGTCGACCCGCAGCTCGTCGAGCCGGTCGCAGACCCGGCTGACGGTCTCCAGCTGATACGTCATGTATTCGGGGACGATCCGGCCGGCCAGGCCGGCGTCCCGGGCCACGTCGGCCGCCGCGGGCGCCACGGCGCCGTTCGGTCCGGGCAGGAGGAATTCCTCCTCCACCCCCACGGTCAACACCGTTTGTCCCCTCTCTTGGGCCACGGCACGGGCGCCGGCGGCAGGCCGGTCATCGCGGCGGCCAGATAGGGGCCCACCAGCGCCGACCGCCAGGAGTCACGGGCGGCCACCTCGACCCGGGCGCCGTCGGAGATCTCCAGCTCGACCGTGATCGGATGCCGCCCGCAGAGCCGGACCGCCCGGCGCGTCGAGGTCCGCACCCCGGCCGCGCCCACGCGCGCGGGCAACGTCACGCACCGGCGGCGTCCCGGAGGAGATCACGACAAACGGCGTCAAGCGGAAACCGTGCGGTAGCGACACCATACTCGTAATGTTCAGAAAATGCCGGCGATCAGTGTAAGCCGGTCCCCACTCAGAATGCAGGTCGTAGCTATTTGCCGGGAGCGATCCGGTCCCGTCGGCGTCGCTATTGGTCCACGAGAGCGTGTAGTTGACGAAGAGCGCAAAATTGCGGCCGAAGCGCCGGTCTCCGCGGAACATGAAGCCGTTGTATTTCGAGTTCGCGATGGACTCGAGCTCGTAGATGTTGCCTTCGGTAGGGTCGGGTCGCACAAGCGTATCCGGGAAAGGAGCATTTATGTTGCGCGTGCGGAAGAAGTGTACGCCGCGCGCGTAGGTGTAAGTTAAAGACCCCGTCATACCCCATGGAAACTGATGCTCAAGACTGCTGGTGTAGTAGATCGTATATGGGGCTTTCAGGTTTTCATCGAGCACCCGCTTTATCGACCGCAACGGATCGACATTGGCGACCGGGTTGGCAACCAAAGGATTGAGCGGGTCGAAGATCGGATTGCGAATGACGATATTTTGCTGAGTGACGCCGTCGAACCGCAGCGTGTTTTCATAGACGCCACCGGCGAGGCGATTGAAGAAGATTCCGCCGCCCGTTCGCACTGTCGTCTTTCGGTCTTTAGAGGGAGACCAGGCGATGCCGAGGCGCGGCGCTAAATTAAACTTGTCCTGCAAGTGCGACTGGAATTCATATCGCAAGCCTGCCGAAAGCGTAAAGTTCGGGCGCAAGCGAATGTCGTCCTGGGCAAACAACGAAGCCTCGTATTGGCTGTAACTCAGCAAAGGATTACCGCGATTGATTGTGAACTGGGTGGCCCGGACAAGCGGGCTGCTCGGATCATTCGGGTCCACGTGCGCGCCCGCGAGCACTTGCCGATACTGGTCGAGGCTCGAGAACGTGTAGGTCCCGTTGAAATTGCTGGCGTTCAGATCGTGATGGTTCTCCCATAGAAGCTGCAGCCCGCCTCGCAGCGTGTGCTTCTTGTTGGTGTAGGTCAAGTAGTCCTGGAAATCGAGTTGATCCTGCTTCGAACTGTTCGGACAGCAAGTAGCCCCGCCGCTCTGGAAGGCATCGAGCACGTTGATCGCCACACCGGGAGTCTTTGCCGTCGAGTCAGTCAATTCGTGTTGCCAGCGCATTCGGGTTTCGTGGATCAGCCGCGAGTTGACGACAAAGGTCTCGGAAAGCGTGAAGGTGTGGTTGGTATTGTCAGTAGTCGAGCCTCGGTCGGGCAGCGTAAAGCCGCCGCCGTTTGTCACTCTCTCGGATTGGTGATAGTTATAACCAAAATTCAGCACGTTGTTCTTGCTGAGGGTAGAGCCGACGCGCAAACCGATGAAACGGTTCTCATTCGTCGACGGAGCATTGGTGACCAACGGACCGTCGAGAGTAATCGCGTTGACGATAACGCTGCTGTCGACGGTGCGCTGATCGGCGTTGAGGAAAAAGGAAATCTTCTTCTTTATGATCGGTCCGCTGAGAGTAAACGAATAATGCCGCTGGTCAAGGTCCGGCCGGGTCAACGCGTAAGCGTTTCGCGCGTCGAGCGCGGAGTTGCGGATGTTGAAGCCGACACTGCTATGCCACTGCTCGGTGCCGGGCTTCGTGATTATCTCGATTCTGCCCTGGCCGGGATGTGAATACTCGGCGGATAATGGATTCTGGTTGATCCGGATTTGCAAAATCGACTCGCGCGGCGGCAGACGCCCGCCCGGAAACCCGTCTATATAGATCTGCGGCCCGTCTTGTCCGCCGCTGACGCCGCCCGCCGCGGGTCCGGCAAGCGACTGAAGAAACTCCAGCATTTCATCCTCGTTGTCAGGCAGCAAGTCCATGATCATCTTTTCATCGAGGATGATCGCATTCATGTTCTGATCGGGTTCGACCGAAACACCGGAGCTGTCAGCATTGACCTGGGTTTCGGCTTTGAGCGGTGCGACCGTCAGAGTAATCTTCAACGACGCGGGTGCCGGAAGTTCCACACTCTCATCGACGTGACTCTGAAAACCCTTGAACTCGACGGTAAGAGTGTAGCTGCCGGGCAGGAGGTTGGCGATCGTGAACTCACCGTTACCATTGGCGACGGCGCTGTGTTTCTTGCCGTCAGCCGAAACAATCGTAGCGCGCGCTCCGGCAATCAGCGCTCCGTGCTCGTCCACGACTTGACCGCGCAACGAAGAGGCAGTTTGCGCGAAGAGAATGGAGGCGGGAATCAAAACTCCCAACAGAACGCCCAGTAGCCGGGCACACCTATTCTTCATCGTCACTCCAACGCGAAGAGTTCAAAGGAACGCGCGAGACCGCCACTAAGGTTTCGCCCCCTTTTTTGTCGCCGACTACTGGCGGATGAACACAAGCGTGGACTCCTGCGAGCCTTGAGGCCCGTCCACAGTGCGCTTAACCTTGAGCGCTTTGCCGCCGTCGGCTAATTCCCAACGCTCTTTGGTAGTACGCGTTGTTTCGTTGCCCTGGAAGTTGAAGCTGCGAGTCGTCATTAGCTCCAACGCTTTCCCGCTATCCTTCCACTGGGCCTTCAATGTGGCCGCGCCTCCTCGTCCTCCAGCGGATTCGATTTTGGTCTCCGTTCCATCGAGCTTGTAGGTAGCGGTGCCCATCCCCATCCCGGGTCCGCCTCGTCCGCGGCCGCCGCCTTGTCCGCCGCCGGCGCCGTCTGGTCTGCGGCCGCCACCTTGTCCGCCGACACCGTCTGGTCTGCGGCCGCCACCCTGTCCGCCTGCCCCGGGTTCACCACCGCCCGGGCGACGACCTCCAACGATCTTGTTTTCAACAGTGAGCTGCTGATCATCCTGAGAGACGACCATCGTGTAGCTTTCGCTGTTTTCGATTTGTGGCGGCAACCCCTGGCTCTTGCTTTTGTCCAGGACCCAGGTGCCCGAGAAATTCGCCGACGCGGCGCTTACGACCCAGATGCCCGTGAGAAACATGAGGGCCACACCGCAACCAATCAGAACCTTCTTCATTGCAACCTCCTTAGAAGTGTCCGACAAACTTCAGTTTGTCGTGGACGTTTGAGTTCGAGCTTTGGCGATCGCGACAAACTGAAGTTTGTCGGACTACGCTAGTTCCCGTCCGGGCGTCTCATTCCTCTGGGGCGAGATCCCCGATCAAAGGACCGTTCCGTTACCGTGTAGTCGCTCGGGACATCGAAGAGCGACTTTGCGGGTTCGCTGCGGCTGATGTTCGTCAGCCTGTAGACGTGCTCGCCCACGCGCGGATCAGTGTGCTTGCTCAACACCACCACGTGTAACTCCGGCGAGTACCAGCGCTCAGAGACGATCTCGACCGGTTGATCGTTGCCGATCTGGCCCGGGGGAATCGTCAGGGTCGAGCGCGTGCCCTCTGCCTGGATACCTTCGATTGTCTTGGTGCCCAGAGACTCCGTTTTGGCCTGAGACGATGATGGCGCATGGTTCTTGGGCGCAGAACCATTCCGACTCTTCATCTTTTGCGCCGTGTGAGTGCGAGCGTCCAGCACATAATGCGCGCCCGCCACGGGGTCTTCGATAAAGGTCATCTGAGGCGCGTCGCCCGCCGCCCGAAACGAACCAATAGCCCCGAAGGTTTGGTCACGCCGCGTGCGGCCCTCACCATCGCGATAGACTGATGCCGTCGTCTTCTGGCTAATGCGCGTTCCATTGGCGAGGGTCTGGACAGCCTCGGTGATCACCGTCGCCGAGTAGGGCGCTCCCTTGACGGTCGGGCCGCCAAACCGCATCTCAGATCCCACAAAATTGAAGGTCGGGTCAGGCGGGAACGGCCTCGATCCTCGATCCTGGGTTCCCACCGCGCCGCCCATCGAGAAGGCGTCATGTCTGGACGGAGGCACGGGCTTGTCCTGTCCCAGGATGCCGACGCCGCCAGCCAGCATCATCAACAAAGAAACAACGGGAATCATCAACCGTCCTTGTGTTCTCATAATGAATCATCCTCCTTCGTTCACACTCGAGAAATCAGCGCGCCTATTGAAAGCCCCAATAAACGTAGGCTGTCAGAACGACTCCCATAAGCGCGACGCATGCAATGCAGAAGAAGATGAAAAGCAGAGCGAGTCTGGCATCGTCTTCCTGTCGGTTTTGCCTCACATTTTCTTCCATTCAACCCCCAATCATTGAATGAACCTGATCGCGCGCGCCAAACCGTCATCGCCGATAAAAACGTCCGCCCTGACAAGCTCGCCTGCACGTTCCGCATTCATTGGCAGCCCCATCGCAAGGAGCGCCGAGCGCGGAATCGTGACCCGCACAAGATGACCACTTTCCGGCGCGGTTGAATCAGCCGTAAAGGTCAGCGGAAGGAAGTCCGTGGCGATCTCGTCAGGGTGGTTGTCCAAAGACTGATGGCGGCGGTAGATTCGCCGTTGTTGGTTTGAAGTCAGGGTAACCGCGCCGATCGCCTTTTCGCGGAGGGCCGGCAGCGCGCGCGGATCTGGATCAAGCGGGAGCGATGGAACAATAGCCGGCAATACGGGCTGCGCGATCTGCGTTGACTCGCGTGACTGCTTAGGCAGCCAAAGCAATAAGGCGACTGCCACCAACAAGAGCACTGCCGCTGGCGTGAGAATCCATTGCGTGGGGCGGCTTGGCCCCAGCAGCGCACGAACGACGATCAGTCCTGCTCTATCTGCTGGACGCCAATCATCCAGGGTTCTCCCACCGGAGCGTCGACCTCGCTCCCCCGCAATTCGCAACCGCAAGCCATCGTATAGATCAGGCGAGGTGGCCGCCGCTTCTATCTCTTCTTCGCTCACCTTGACCGCCAGCAGCACCTCTCGCTGAACTTGATCGAAACCTTCATCCTCTCTCAGTTTCTTTCTTCGCAACATCATCTTTGCACCTCTCCTTCAGTAAGGAGCCCGGGCAGCTCAATGGGCTGCCGATTAGACAAACCGGTGCAGCACACGCCGTAGCGCCCTGCGCGCCCGGTGCGCTCGCATCTTCACCTTCGACACCGACCAGCCGGTCAGCTCCGCCGTCTCTGCTACTGAAAGTTCGCCGACGCTCAGCAGCGTCAGCACTATTCGATCGTCCGGTTCAAGGCGCTGCAGGAGCTTATTGGCCAAATCGCGTGAAATGGCCGCGCTCTCGATATCACTCCCTTTACCGACATCTCGCAGCTTTTCAGCCAGCAACCCTTCCTCTTCCTGGTTCAGCTCACTCATCACGCTTTCAGCGCGGCGCGAGCGTCGCAGCGCGTCGTAGCAGGCTCGCACGGTGATTCTGGAGAGCCACGCGATGAACGATCTCTCCTGGCCGCCTCTGTAGGCGCCAAGCGCAAAATAGGCGTTCGCAAAACTCTCTTGCACGATATCCTCCACCTGCTCGCGACGGTAAAAGAAGCGATAAGCGAGGCGGGTTACGGAACGCCGGTGGCGCTCGAAGAGGAGCGCAAAGGCCGCTTCGTCTCCAGAGCGCACAGCTGCTACCAGCTCATCGTCCACCGCCTCATGCGTCACGGGCTCCAAGGCCGCGGCTGTGGCGAAACCGGAGATATCAGTCCAATGTTCCATGCGAAAAGCCTGATCGGGCTCGTTGGCAGGCCACCGTCAGGACTCGCTACCCTCCAAAGTACGTACCCTAATGATAAAGAGGTATTCTGAGCGCGATCGGTCACAAGTTTTTTGCCATGTGCCGCTTGAACGCATGAACCGATGCATGAACCGATGCTTGAAGCGAGGGGCGGGTTGTGCTAAAAAGAGCCTCGAAGCAATTTCAATCGCTCAGCCCCAAATCTCTATGTCCTCACCTAAGAAAATCTGCCACGAGTGTGGAATGCCGCTCATCGCGGGTCTGGCAAACTGCTCCCATTGTGGGGCCACGGTGGGTACGCTGTTTTCTGAAACCAGTGCCCCGGTCGGCGGCGCCAGGCCCACTCGTTTTAAAGGCGTCAAAGAGCCCATCGATTCCTATGACAGAGTCGAGAAGGCGAAGGAGCGGGCGAACAACTCGCTCATTCTTGCGCTGGTAAGCTTCTTCCCCGCAATCGGTTTCATCACGGGCCCGGCCGCAATCATTCTCGGCGTAATGGCCGCGCGCACGTTGAAAGGTGCAAACGTCGAAGACGGGCAAGGCTCGGCGACCGCGGGTCTCATCATCGGCGTGCTGGGATTGATCGCCCAGGGTGGCTATGTCGTTTACGTGATGATGTCCGGTAACCCTTTCGGTGGATGACGCACGATCTGTGCGAAGGGCACGCTGGTGGCTTGCATTGCGGCGCGATTCCCTACTTCACTCCTGTGATCACCGCTGCTTTGATTGACACACCGAACGGCATGTTATTTCTCTCGCGTTCGATGATCGAAGCAATGTAGCCGAGCACCTCCTCCCGGCTCTCGGCCGGTGCAATCTCAAGCCAGTCGGACAGGAAATGATCCGTGATCAACGGCGACTCCAGGAACTCCTCCGCGGTCTCGTAACTGAATTCCTGTCTGCTGATGAAGCTCTCGACTTTGCGCAGTCCCGACCGCTCAGCCATAAGCTCTGCCTCGGACACGGTGCGCCGCTCATTGATCAATCGTTCGAGCGAGGTCCACACGTCATCTGCCATCCCGGTATCGTGCAGCGCCTCCCAGTAAATCGAAAAGAACTCATCGAAGCTTCCGCGGGTGGTAAGCTTCAGAATCACCCGCCCTTCAGGTCGAGCGACTCGCACCATCTCTGCGAGAAATTCCTCGATCTCATCTGTGCGCATCATCGAGGCGTCTCCAATGACAACGTCAAATTCGTGGCTGTCAAACGGAAGGTCCGAAGCAATGCCCTGCTCAAATCTGACATTCTTTGCTTTCTTGACCAGAGCTTTCGCGCGTGCGATCGCGATGCGTTCCGGGCTCGGGTCGATTCCGATGACCTCGCCCTCCCCGTGCATTCGCTCGGCCAGTTCTATTCCGTGTGCGCCAGTACCGCAGTTGACGTCGAGAATTCGCGCCTCGAGCGGCAGTTTTATGCTTTCGTTGATCAATGTATCGAAGCGGTCGCGCCAGTCCGGCGTGATAAACAGATCGTAACGGAACGCTAGCTCTCGGGGGTTGTTCATGATTGTCGAACGCGCATGATAGCACGAGCCAAAATGAGATTTCACTTGACCCGCACAGTCAACCTTGTTTGCAGCCTGTCATCCCCGCGGCTAGAATAACCGATCGCTTTCCTCTCAAGGTTGGTACATGGAGTCACAACCAGTTTTTTGCCCGGTCTGCCGTCGCGAAGTGGACAGCCGCATGATCGCGAGCCCGGACCCAGTCGACGAATCGCTTCACCCTCTGCTCGCGGTCAACATGCACTCGTGGGAACCGGGCAAACCAATCTGCACGGATTGTGTCCGCCGATACTCACAGCTTCACGATGAGCTTTCCGCCGCCTTCCCCCATTTCGCCGAGCAGGAACTCAAGGTCGTGCCTACTCCCATGCGGCTCGATGCTCCCGATGAGTTGCGCGGACGCGGGACCACGATCGCGTTCCTCGACTCTGGTTTCTACGCGCATCCCGATCTTGCCAAACCGGGCAATCGAATACTGAAATATGTGAACCTTGTCGAGCGGGCGAAGCCCAGCGACCTGACTACTCCGCAAGCTTCCTCGTGGCACGGGATGATGACCTCGGTGGTCGCCGCGGGAAACGGATTTCTGTCGGACGGGCTCTATCGCGGCATCGCATCCGAAGCCAACCTTGTGCTGGTGAAGGTTGGGATGTCCTCGCGCGTGCGTCATCAGGACATAGAGCGCGGGATTCGCTGGGTGATCCGCCATCGCCAGCAATTCAACATTCGCATCATCAACATATCGGCCGGGGGCGACTACGAAGCGAGCTATCTCACAGACGAACTCTCGCAGGCGGCGGAGGACGCCAGCCGCGCGGGCTTGCTCGTGATTGCGGCGGCCGGCAACTCCGGTAATCTGCGAGATCATCCGGTGCTGCCGCCTGCGTCCGCGCCTTCGGTGATAACGGTTGGAGGACTCGACGACAAGAACAATCTCGACTTCTCAGACAACGAAATGTATCGATCTAGTTACGGCCCGACGATCGACGGACTCCAGAAGCCAGAGATCATCGCACCCGGGATCTGGATAGCCGCGCCGATATTGCCGGGCACGCCGACCGCGGAACAAGCGGTGCTGTTGTCGGAACTCGAGAACGCTCCCGACACAGAGTTGCTCGAGATAATAAGGCGGCATCCCGGCGTTGACGAAGACCTCGATCACGCGACCGAGCTCGCGTCTTACCTCTTGCGGCAGGTCGTGTGGATCAAGATCCGCGACAACAACGTGATCAGCGGTCACTACAAACACGTCGATGGCACAAGCTTCGCCGCGCCGATCGTTTCGTCAATAGCGGCTCAGTTACTCGAGGCAGTTCCGGACTTGAAGCCTCACGAAGTCAAGCTGGCGTTGATAAGAACCGCGGTAAGGATGGCTCACGCTGACGTCGATCGTCAGGGATGGGGAATGGTGAACCCGCGAGCCGCGATAGCCGCCGCGATGTCGATGCGCGGCGGAGGTTATCACCCGGATGCTCAACGTTGAGGTTAGCACCGCTGGACGCCGGTGAGTGTCCGACAACCTTCAGTTTGTCGTCGTACCGGCTGTAGTGCCTGCTAATGTCGACAAACTGAAGTTTGTCGGACTGAGGCCAACGTTGAAATCGCGACTTTCGATGTGATAAAAATGCTGTGTTCAAGCGGTCGTTAAGTCTGCTGAAACTTCAGGCTTTTTTTGAGACCTTTAAGAAGGCTGGCGCGTATAAGCGCTAAGACGGCCCGCAGCGACGAGGTGGGCGCTCACCGTCCCCGCCCTTGAATCTAGAAGCGAAGGAGAGAGTGAAAAGTATGGACAGCAAGTTGGCACCACAGGCTGAGGCACGCGAGACGGCAGAGGAACCCGAAGTCCCTGTTTCCAATCCTCAGGAAAAGAAGGACGGGAAGCCCTCATCGTACTCGATGATGGAGCCGAAGATGCGCCGCATCTACGGCGAGTTCTACCGCGAGATCTACTTCTCTGAAAAGAAACAGCTCGACACCAAAACGCAGGAGTTGATCTCGATCGCCGCGTCGCTGGTCGCCAAGTGTCAGGGCTGCATCGAGGGTCACCTCAAGAAAGCGATTCAGGCCGGCGCGACACCTGAGGAGATCAGCGAGACGCTTTCCATCGCGGCGGCCATCAACGCCGCGGCGATAATCGATCTCACCGACGTCGCTGCTGCCAATCTCAACATCAATAACTTTCCAAGCGACGGGCCGCGCTTCAGAGGTTAACAAATGGATATACTCATGCAACTTGGCGTTGGAATGCTGTCGGTGATCATCACTCTGGTCGCCAGCATGGCGGCACATCTCATGCCACGACAAGCTGGCGCGGCGCCCCAGACTTCAACCACGCAGGCAACTCCGGGCAACGGAGTCGAGTACGGCTCGCTTCAATCGGCGTCGCTTGGCAAAGAACTGAGGTTCGCCGTTCAGTTCCCGCCCTCTTACCAAACTGACACAAAACGTCGCTATCCGGTGCTCTACTTTCTTCACGGAATGAACGGCAACGAGCGAGAGTTCGAACGCCGCGGAGTGGCAGCAGCCATCAACAAGATGCGCGACGACGGCAAGATCGGCGAGTTCATCATCGTTGCGCCCGCGGGCGAGAACAGCTTCTACTTGAATGCGAAGAACGGAGCGCAATACGAGGACGCGATCATCAAAGACTTGATCCCATACATTGAGAAGACCTATCGGGTAATCGGCACGCCTGCGGCGCGCTCGATTCAAGGACTCTCGATGGGCGGCTGGGGCGCGCTGTATCTCGCGTTCAAGCATCCCGAGATGTTCTCAACGGTAACCGCTCACTGCGCCGCGCTTGTCGTAGAGTTACCGCGTCCGCAGGGCGGCGACCAGCGCTCGATGTTCATGGCTCGACTCGTTGGAAGAATCTTTGGCGATCCGCCCGACGAAGAATACTTCCGGGCGTCGAATCCGGTGTTCGTAGTCGAACAGAATCTGGCTGCGATCAAGAAATCGGGCATCAAGATTTACTTCGACTGCGGCGAGCAGGATCGGTATGGATTTGGGGAGCCCAACAAAGCTTTTGACGAGAAGCTCACAAAACTCGGTCTCGCGCACGAGTTTCACATGTATCCTGGCGGGCACGGCTGGGAATACATGATCTCGGTCGCGGACCACTCGTACACGTTTTTGTGGAGTAACTTTCAAACCGGCGCGAAGCCCGCCACACCCGTTCGCTCGCGCACCGGCAATTGAGGTTTGTAGTTCGGCCTTCAGGCGGAAGCTCGTACTTGTTTTCGAAAGCCCCTGGAGCCATATGCTACGAACTTCCGCCTGAAGGCCGAACTACGAACCACTCACCGAGGGGCTGATGGGTTGACCGTCAGCCCTTTCGATTTGGATCACTCTCCAATGTCATCCGGTCCAGCAAATAACGCACG
>Ga0137403_10007551_pt1 | contig 12239 bp, 10 predicted proteins | sample CZOMad2_1_16fung_FD_122057 | JGI IMG/M metagenome (GOLD analysis project Ga0137403, IMG submission 122057) | Vadose zone soil fungal communities from Angelo Coast Range Reserve, California, USA - CZOMad2_1_16fungal (Hybrid Assembly) | ecosystem: Environmental > Terrestrial > Soil > Vadose zone...
GATGGCGGAGATGGGGTTGGCGGAGTACTGCCAACGGATCGACGACCTGGATCCCGGGCGCCTGATCGAGCAATTCCGGGCGCTCGAGGAGCGGACGGAAACGCTGGCGCCATTTCTCGAGCGGAAAACCGAAGAATATCGGGCGGCGCTGGAGCGGCAATACACCGCGATCTTCGACCAGGTCCTGCACCGCCGGCCCGAGCGCGGCGTGCACGCCGTGTCCCGATGACCGGCGACTGGACGTAGACCCGTCATGCTGAGCCTGACCTTCCCCGGCGACAAGCACCACCCGCTCAGCCTGCTATGCCTCGGCGCGCACAGTGATGACATCGAGATCGGCTGTGGCGGGACCGTCTTGCGGCTGCTGGACGAGTACGAGGAGACGAGTGTCTGCTGGGTCGTTCTCGGGTCGAGCGGGCGGAGAGCTGAGGAAGCCGTCGCGAGCGCCGAGAAGGTTCTGGCGGGCGCGAAGAGGAAGGAAATCATCGTCGCCGATTTCCGGGATGGGTTCTTCCCGTACGAGGGCGAGCGCGTCAAGGAATTCTTCGAAGGGCTGAAGGTCAAGACGTCGCCGGACGTCATCTTCACGCCGTATCGCAACGATCTCCACCAGGACCATCGCCTGGTGTCGGAGCTGACGTGGAATACGTACCGGAATCACCTCATCCTCGAGTACGAGATCGTGAAGTACGACGGCGACATCGGTAACCCCAATCTCTTCGTTCAGCTCGACGAGGCAACCTGCCAGGAGAAGGTCGGGATCCTCATGGACTGCTTCAAGACGCAGCAGCACCACGACTGGTTCACCCCGGACGCGTTCTTGTCGCTCCTGCGGCTGCGCGGGATCGAGTCGAAGGGACGCTACGCCGAGGCGTTCTACTGCCGAAAGGTGGTCGTGTAGGCCGATGCGCGTTCTCGTCAGCGGCCACAAGGGATACATCGGCACCGTGATGATGCCGATGCTGCTCGGCGCCGGGCACGACGTCGTCGGTCTCGACAGCGACCTCTTCGGGCAGTGCACGTTCGTCCCGGGCGTCCACGACATCGCGGAGATGCGGGTCGACGTGCGGGACGTCGAGGCGAGGCAGCTGGAGGGGTTCGACGCGATCATCCATCTCGCCGCCCTCTCCAACGATCCGCTGGGCGACTTGAACCCGGCGATCACCTACGAGATCAACCATGCGGCGTCCGTCCGCCTCGCGCGGCTCGCGAAGGAGGCCGGCGTGCGGCGCTTCATCTACTCGTCTTCCTGCAGCAGTTACGGCCAGGCCGGCGACGATCTCGTGGACGAGACGGCCGAGCTTCGCCCGATCACGCCCTACGCCGTCTCGAAGGTGCGGGTCGAGCACGACGTGGCGCCGTTGGCGGATGACCGGTTCAGCCCGACGTTCCTGCGCAATGCGACGGTCTACGGGGTGTCTCCGCGTATGCGGTTCGATCTGGTGCTGAACAACCTGGTGGCCTGGGCCTGGACGACCGGCCGCGTGCACATCAAGAGCGACGGCTCACCCTGGCGGCCGATCGTGCACGTCGAGGACGTCTGTCGCGCGTTTCTCGCCGTCCTGACGGCGCCGCGCGACACGGTCCACAACCAGGCGTTCAACGTGGGCCAGACCACCGAGAACTACCGGGTCCGCGACCTCGCCGCGATCGTCCAGGACGTCGTTCCGGGCTCCCGCGTCGCGTACGCGGCCGGCGGCGGTCCGGACCCTCGCTGCTATCGGGCGGATTTCGAGAAGATCCACCGGCTCCTGCCCGAGTTCAAGCCGCAGTGGACCGCCCGTCGGGGCGCCGAAGAGCTCTATACCGTCTATCGTAGCGTCGGTCTCGTCCTCGAGGACTGCGAGGGGCCGCGGTTCAAGCGGATCGACCACCTCAAGCACCTGCTGGCCACGGGCCGTGTGGACCCGAGCCTACGCTGGCGGGCCGCGTAGCATGGCCGGCTGCCTCTTCTGCTCGGCGCCCCTGCGCCAGACCTTCGTCGATCTGGGCATGTCGCCCCTCTGCGAGAGCTACCTGCCCGCCGAGGCGCTGAACCAGGAGGAGCGGTTCTACCCCCTTCACGCATACGTGTGCGACCGGTGCTTCCTCGTCCAGGTGCAGCAATACGTCAGTCCCGAGGCGATCTTCACCGAGTACGCCTACTTCTCCTCCTATTCCGACAGCTGGCTGGCCCACGCGAAGGCATACGTCGACATGATCGCCTCGCGCCTCGGCCTGTCCGGGACGAGCCGGGTCATCGAGCTGGGCAGCAACGACGGGTACCTGCTCCAGTACTTCGTCGCCAAGGGCCTGCCGGTTCTCGGCGTCGAGCCGGCGCGCAACGTCGCCGAGGCGGCGGAGGCGCGGGGCGTGCCCACGCTCGTCGCGATGTTCGGGCGGCAGACGGCCCGTGAGCTCCAGGCCCGGGGTCGGCAGGCCGACCTGCTGATCGGCAACAACGTGCTGGCGCAGGTGCCGGACGTCAACGACTTCGTGGCCGGCATGAAGCTCCTGCTGAAGCCCGGCGGGGTCATCACCATGGAGTTCCCCCACCTGACGCGGCTCATGCAGGAGAACCAGTTCGACACCATCTACCATGAGCACTTCTCCTACTTTTCGCTCCTCACGGCCGAGCGCATCTTCGCCGCGCACGGCCTGCGTCTCTTCGACGTCGAGGAGCTCCGCACGCATGGCGGCTCGTTACGGATCTACGCGCGGCATGCCGAGGATCCGGGGCCGCCGGAGAGCGAGGACGTCACGAGGCTGCGCGCGCGCGAGGAGTCGGCGGGCTTGAACCGACTGGAGGCCTACGCCGCGTTCACCGAGCAGGTCCACGAGACCAAGCGCCGCCTCCTCGAGTTCTTGATCAACGCGAAGCGCATGGGCAAGCACATCGCCGGGTACGGGGCGCCCGGCAAGGGCAACACGCTGTTGAACTATTGCGGCATCCGCACCGACTTCCTCGACTACACGGTGGACCGCAACCCGTACAAGCACGGCCGGTTCCTGCCCGGCACGCATATCCCGATTCACGCGCCGGAGAAGATCAGGCAGACGCGGCCCGACTACGTGCTCATCCTCCCGTGGAATCTGAAGGACGAGATCATGGAGCAGGTCTCGTACATCCGGGAATGGGCGGGTCAGTTCGTCGTCCCGATCCCCGACGTCAAGGTGTACCCGTGATCCTCACCGAGACACCGCTGCGGGGCGCCTTCGTCATCGAGCCCGAACCGCTCGGGGACACGCGGGGCCTCTTCGCCCGGACGTGGTGCCGCCGCGAGTTCGAGGCGCGCGGCCTCGAGACGCGCATCGCGCAATGCAGCACCTCGTTCAACAGGAGAAAGGGCACCCTGCGCGGGATGCACTACCAGCAGCCGCCCTTCGCGGAGACGAAGATCGTCCGCTGCACCCGGGGCTCGATGTACGACGTGATCATCGATCTGCGCTCGGACTCGTCCACGTTCGCCCGACACTTCGCGGTCGTGCTCACGGCGGAGAATCGGAAGATGCTGTACGTGCCGACGGGGTTCGCTCACGGCTTCCAGACGCTCGCAGACGACACCGAGGTCTTCTACCAGATGTCCGAGTTCTACTCGGCCGACCACGCGAGGGGGGTTCGCTGGAACGATCCGGTTTTCGGCATCCGCTGGCCGGACGACGATCGTACGATCGAGGACCGCGATCGGAACTATCCCGACGTCCGCCGGGCGCTCGCGGCCGATGCACGGCCGCCGGCGAACGGCGCGCGCGCTTTCGAGATCCGCGTGGGAAGGGAGCGCTGATGGCGACCGCCGATCGCGACGCGCGCGGTTTGACGGGAACGCCGGTGCTCGTCACGGGTGCCCGAGGCTTCCTCGGCGCGCATCTGTGCCCGAAGCTCGTCGCCGCTGGCGCGAACGTGGTGGCCGTCTCCCGGGGCTCGCAGCGGGCGGACGGCGACGGCATCCGCTGGCGGCAATGCGACCTGGAAGACTTCGCGCAGGCCGCGACGCTGGTTCGAGACGTCCGGCCGCAGGTGATCTTCCATCTTGGCGGCAAGGTGACCGCGGCGCCCGACGTCGCGCTCGTGCTGCCGACCTTGCACAGCCTGCTCACGAGCAGCGTGAATCTGTTGACGCTCGCGACCGAGCACGGGTGCCGCCGGGTCGTCTTCGTGGCGTCGATGGAGGAGCCGTACGGCGAGGCCGCCGAGGACGTCACGCCCGCGTCGCCCTACAGCGCGGCGAAGTGGTCGGCCAGCGCCTACGCGCGCATGTTCCATCGACTGTACGGTTGCCCCGTCGTCACCGTCCGCCTGTTCATGGGCTACGGGCCCGGGCAGGCGCGCGACAAGGTCATCCCGTCGACCATCCTGTCGCTCCTCCGGCGCGAGGCGCCGCGGCTGTCCAGCGGGCGGCGGCCGCTCGACTGGATCTACGTGGAGGACGTCATCGATGGCCTGCTGCACGCCGCGACGGCGCACGGCGTGGAGGGAGCCACCATCGACCTCGGCTCCGGGACGGCCCGTTCCGTGCGTGAGATCGTCGAGCGGCTCGTCCGGCTGATGGATTCGCCGATCGCACCGCTGTTCGGAGCGCTCCCGGACCGGCCGGGAGGGCATGTCAGGGTGGCCAGCCTCGAACGGGCGTCGACCCTTCTCGGTTGGCGGCCGAGCACCCCGCTCGACGCCGGCCTCGGGAAGACGATCGAGTGGTACCGAGCCCATCCCCTCGATGCGTACGCGAGAGACGTTCGGCACACGGTCGGCGCGGGCACACGTTGAGGGTGGTGGCCCGGTGAGGAGACGGCGATGAAGGTCGTGCTGTTTTGCGGGGGCTTTGGCACGCGCCTGCGCGAGTACTCGGAGACGATCCCGAAATCCATGGTGAGTATCGGGCCGCGCCCGATCGTCTGGCATCTCATGAAGTATTACGCCCACTACGGGCACACCGAGTTCATCCTGTGCCTCGGCTACCGTGGTGATCTCATCAAGGAGTACTTCCTCAACTACGACGAGTGCCTGTCCAACGACTTCACACTGAGCGACGGCGGCAAGACGGTTCACGTGCATCACCGCGACATCGACGACTGGAAGATCACGTTCGCCGAGACGGGGTTGCACTCCAACCTCGGCCAGCGGCTCCTCGCGGCGGAGAAGTATGTCGGCGCCGACGACGTGTTTCTGGCCAACTACAGCGACGGGCTCACCGACCTGTCGTTGCCGGCATATCTCGAGCATTTCCGTTCGCACGACAAGGTGGCGAGCTTCCTCTGTGTGCGGCCCGCGCACTCCTTCCACGTGGTGAGCCTCGGCAAACGGGGCGACGTGCTCGACATCCGCGACGCCACTGAGAGTGACCTGTGGATCAACGGCGGCTTCTTCGCCTTCAAGCGTCGGATCTTCGAATACATCAAGGACGGCGAAGAGCTCGTCTGCGAGCCGTTTCAGCGGCTCATCCGGGACAACGAGCTGGTGGCGTACCAGTACACCGGCTTCTGGGCCTGCATGGACACCTTCAAGGACAAGCAGCGGTTCGAGGACATGGCCTCCCGCGCCGACACGCCCTGGGAGGTCTGGAAATCGGGGCCCGCGAAGACCTCCGCCTATGCCGGATTGCGCGCCGTGCCCTCCGACGAGCTGCGGGTTCCTATGAGCGGTAGAGGGGCCTGATGCGTCGATCGCTGGCCGCGCGACTGGCGAGAGTCAGAGTGCTCGGGCGATCACCGGTCAATGCCTATCTGCGACTCAATGGTCTTCTGTGGAGCTGCCTGCCCGCCCGGGTCGTCACGTCGACGCCCGCGCGCGTCTACGGCGGCTTTCTCCATGGGCTGGTTCGACTGAGCGCGGTGCGCCGGCAGAACTTCGGCACGTTTTTCTTCCGGAATCGTCCGCTCCTGGAGCTGATTCGCCGTCTCGCCGAGGGCCGGGACTCGGGGTCCACCCTGAGCGCCGCGTTCCTGGCCTGCAGCAACGGGTCCGAGCTGTATTCAGTTCTGTGGACGATCCGCTCCACACGGCCGGACCTGAACGTCATCGCGCACGCGGTGGACATCTCCCCGGACGTCCTGGCCCTGGCGCAGAAGGGCGTGTATTCGCTCCACACTCCCGAGCTGGTGCCCGCGCGGATCTTCGAGCGAATGAACGCCGAGGAAATGCAGGCGATGTTCGACGACCGCGGTGACGCACGCGTCGCCATCAAGTCGTGGCTCAAGGAGGGGATCACCTGGCATGTCGGTGACGCAGGCTCCCCCGGACTGGTCGACGTGTTGGGACGGCACGACATGGTGGTGGCGAACAACTTTCTGTGTCACATGGAGCCGCCGGATGCCGAGCGATGCCTGCGCAACGTCGCGCGGCTGGTGAAGCCCGGTGGGTATCTGTTCGTGTCGGGCATCGATCTGCACGTCCGGACGAAGGTGGCCGGGGATCTCGGCTGGCGCCCCGTGCGCGAGCTGATGGAAGACATCCACGACGGTGACCCGTCCATGCGGGACTACTGGCCGTGGAGCTACTGGAGTGTCGAGCCTCTCGACAAGCGACGCGCCGATTGGCACGTCCGCTACGTCTCGGCCTTTCAGCTCGGTGCGCACCCCGTGAACCCCCCGTCGGCCCGCAGCGGCGGTCTCGTGACGGTGGCCCGAGGATGACCAGTGGCGGGGGCCGGGTGCTGATGTTCTCGCAGCGCAACCTCTACGAGCTCGAGGTGTGGCGATCGGGGCTTCGTGAGTTCGAAGAGCTCATCCGAACGCTCGACGCCGTCGATCTGCTGGCCCCGCAGCGCGGACGCTGGTTCGCTCAGCGCAAGCGCCTCGCGCTGAGAGTGGGCCGGGATACCGATATCGTCCTGAATGCCGGCGTCCCCCGAGTCAAGCTCGACCGGGATTACGACCTGTTCTTCGCGATCGTCGAGAAGCCCGCCGAGCTCTTGAACGTCAATTCGCTGGAAGGCTGGACCGACCGGTGCGGGACCTCGATCTGCTGGCTGAACGAGCTGTGGGTGAAGGAGATCCCGCTCCACAAGAGCTCCGTGAAGGTCTTGTCGAAGTTCGATTACGTCCTGAGCCCGCTGTCCGAGAGCGTCGAGCCGATCAATCGCGTGATCCGCGGGCGGTGCGTCTATATGCCGCAGTCGACGGACGCGATGGCGTTGCTGCCCTACCCCCAGGAAGTGACGAGATGTATCGACGTGCTGAGCGTCGGGCGAAGATCGGAAGAAGCCCATCGCGCGCTGGTGAGCCTGGCGCGCGAGCACAAGATCTTCTACGTCTATGACACCCTGACGGATCTGCACACGAACGACCTCGAGGAGCACCGATTCCTCTTCACGAACCGGCTCAAGAGAAGCCGGTACTTCGTGGTGTATCCCGCCAAATGGGACCGCCCCGATGAACGGGGTGACCAGAGCGAAATCGGCTCACGGTATTTCGAGGGGGCCGCGGCGGGGACCATCATGATCGGTGCCCCCCCGAAGAGTCCCGAGTTCGGCGACGTGTTCCCGTGGGTGGATGCGGTGGTGCCGTTGCCGTCCGACCCCCGCGAGATCGCCGCCGTCATTCGTGAACTCGATCAGCAGCCCGAGCGGCAAGAGCGCATTCGACGGACCAACGTCGTGCAAAGCCTCTTGCGTCACGACTGGGTCTATCGGTGGGAAGCCATCCTCAGCATGGCAGGCCTGTCACCGATGCCGGAGCTCGTGAAACGAAAAGAGAGACTGGCCGAGCTCGCTGAGATGGTCCGAAAGGGCGTCATCAAGGTCTGAGCGGCCCGCGAATCCTCGTTCCGAAGCCCTGCGCGGCAAACGATGTGTGCGTAGAACTCCAGAGGCAAGGAAGAATGTCATGAGCATGAAGTCGGCGCGGTGGGTACGACTGGCGGCTGCGGCGCTCCTCGTCCTGTTCGCTTCTCCAGGCTGGGCGCGCGCCGATGCGGTATCGATGCAGGCGCGAAGAGATTTTCCCGTCGGCAGTGTGTCGATCTCCGTCGCCATCGGCGACTTCAACGGCGACGGGGTGGCCGATCTGGCGGTCGCCAACTACCTCGCTGGCACCGTGTCGGTGCTCCTGGGCAACGGCGACGGCACCTACCGGCCGGCGCTCAGCGTGCCGGTCGGCGCCAATCCGTGGGCCATCGCCGTGGGCGATTTCAACAGCGATCACATCTTGGATCTGGCCGTGACCAACAACGGGGCCAACACCATCTCCGTGCTGCTGGGCAACGGCGACGGGACCTTCCGGGCGGCGGCGCCCGTCGCCGTGGACACTCCGACGTCCGTGGCCGTGGGCGATTTCAATGGTGATGGGAAATCGGATCTGGTGGTGACCAACTACGGGTCCAGCACCGTCTCCGTGCTGCTGGGCAACGGCGATGGCACCTTCCGGGCCGCGTCGCCCATCGCGGTAGGGGCGAACCCTCAGTCCGTGGCGGTGGGTGACTTCAATCGCGATGGGGTGCCCGATCTGGCCGTGGCCAATTACGGAGCCGGCACCGTGTCGGTCTTGCTGGGCAACGGCGATGGGACGTTCCGAGCCGCGGCGAGTCTCACGGCCGGTGGCGGTCCGCATTCCGTCGCCGTGGGCGACTTCAATCGCGACGGCTTCGCCGATCTGGCGGTGGCCAACTGGGGTTCTGACACGGTCTCCGTGCTGCTGGGCAACGGCGACGGGAGCTTCCGGTCGGCGCTGACCGTTCCGGTCGGCCATATGCCCCACGCAGTGGCCGCGGGCGACTTCAATGGCGACGGCGCACTCGATTTTGCGACGGCCAACTTCGGTTCCAACACCCTCTCGGTGCTGCTCGGCAACGGCGATGGGACGTTCAAACCGGCGCTGACCATCGGCACCTCCGCGAACCCCGGGTTCGTGGCCGTGGGCAACCTCAACGCCGACACGGTCGCGGACCTCGCGGTCGCCAATTACGGGACGAACACCGTCTCGGTGTTCCTGGGCAACGGCGATGGGACCTTCCCGGCGGCGCCGACCTTCGATGCCGGAAGCGGTCCGCGGTCCGTGGCCGTGGGCGACTTCAATCGTGACGGAGTGCCGGATCTGGCCGTCGCCGTGTCGGCGTCGACCACCGTCTCGGTACTGCTGGGCAACGGCGATGGGACGTACCGGCCGCCGGTGGCGATCGCAGCCGGGACCAATCCCTGGTCCGTGGCCGTCGGCGACTTCAACGGGGATGGGATCGCGGACGTGGCGGTGGCCAATTACGGCTCCAACAACGTCTCCGTGCTGCTGGGCAACGGTGACGGAACCTTCCGGGCCGCTCCCACCTTGGCGGCGGGCACCAATCCCTGGTTCGTGGCCGTGGGCGACTTCAACGGCGATCGCGTGCCCGATCTGGCGGTGGCCAATTTCGGGTCCGACAACGTCTCGATCCTGCTGGGCAACGGCGACGGAACGTTCCGACCCGCGACGACCGTCGCTGCGGGCGGCAGTCCGGCCTCCGTGGCCATCGGCGACTTCAATCGCGACGGGATAGCGGATCTGGCGGTGGCCAATTACTACTACAACGTCGTTTCGGTGCTGCTCGGCAACGGCGACGGCACCTTCCGACCGGCGGTCACCACCGTCACCGGCACCAATCCGGCCTCGGTGGCCGTGGGCGACTTCAACAAAGACGGGATCGCGGACCTCGCGGTGGCCAACTATGGCTCCAGCGACGTCGCGGTCATGCTCGGCAACGGCGATGGGAGCTTCCGACCGCCCCTCACCATCCCGGTCGGCGTCAGGGCCTGGTCGGTGGCCGTCGGCTATTTCAACAGCGATCAGACGCTCGATCTGGCGGTCGGAAGCTTCCTCTCGGGTACCACGATCGTCGCGGTCCTGCAGGGCAACGGCGATGGCACCTTCCGGCCGGCGATCAACTTCGGAGCTGGCGATGGTCCTGCGTCCGTCGCCGTGGGCGACCTCAATCGGGATGGCGTCCCGGACCTGGCGGTCGCCAACTACTACTCCAACACCGTGTCGGTGATGCTGGGCATCGGCCGTGCCGTGGTTGCCACGCCGGTACTGAGCCCGGCTGGCGGCACCTTCACGGCGGCCGTGAGCGTGACCATCACGGACAGCACTCCGGGGGCGACGATCTACTACACGACCGACGGCAGCACGCCGACGACGGCGTCGAGCGTGTACGCCGGCCCGATCTCGGTGACGCGCAACACCACGCTCAGGGCCATGGCGGCGGCGCCAGGCATGGTCAACAGCGCCGTGACGAGCGCCACCTACACGTTGCAGACTGCGAAACCCACCTTCGACCCGCCGAGCGGAGCGTCCGCCCCTACCATGGTGTCGATCTCTGACGCCACCCCCGGCGCCACGATCTACTACACCACCGACGGCAGCACGCCGACGACCGCGTCCAGCGTGTACAGCGGGCCCATCCTCGTCCTCACCACGACGACGATCAAGGCCATGGCGGTCGCTCCCGGCTGGTCGCCAAGCGTCGTCGAGACTGCCACCTACAGACTGCTAGGACTGTGAGCCTATGAGCACGCATGAGATTCCGTTCCTCGATCTCGTCACCGTGCACCGGGAGCTGCGCGACGAGCTGCGCTCGGTGTTCGAGACGGCGCTCGACACCGCCGGCTTCATCGGTGGTCCGGTGGTCCGAGAGTTCGAGCGCGACTTCGCGGAGTTCTGCGAGGCGCCGTTCTGCGTCGGAATGGCCAGCGGCACGGACGCGCTGCGCTTCGCGCTCATCGCGGCGGGTGTCCGAGCCGGGGACACCGTGGTGACCGTGCCGCTGACCTTCATCGCCACCACCGAAGCGATCTCCCAGGCCGGGGCCCGGGCGGATTTCGTCGACGTCGATGAGCGCACGTACACGATGGACCCCGAGGCACTCCGGACGTACCTCGAGACCGGGTGCACCCCCGACCCGATCACCGGCCGTCTCGTGAGCCATCGCACGGGCAGCCCCGTCACGGCCGTGGTGCCGGTGCACCTGTACGGGCAGATCACCGATATGGATCCGATTCTCGAACTGGCGGCCCGATACGACTTCATGGTCATCGAGGACGCCTGCCAGGCGCACGGCGCCGAATACTTCTCGACGAAAGAGGGTCGCTGGCGGAAGGCCGGATCGATGGGTCGCGCCGCCGCGTTCAGCTTCTATCCCGGCAAGAACCTCGGCGCCTGTGGCGAGGCGGGGGCGGTCACCACCGACGACGAGCGGCTGGCCCAGCGCTGCCAGCTGCTCCGCGACCACGGCCAGTCGAGGAAGTACTTCCACGACAACGAGGGATACAACGGCCGCCTCGATGCCATCCAGGCGGGGCTGTTGCTCGTGAAGCTCCGTCATCTGGCGAAATGGAACGAGCAGCGGCGTCAGGTGGCGTCCCGCTACGATGAGCTCTTCGCCGACGCCGACGGAATGCTCGTCGTCCCTCACGTGCCGTCGTGGTCGCGCCCGGTCTACCACCTCTACGTCGTGCGGGTCCCGGACCGGGACGCGCTCCAGAAGAGCCTGGCCGCGGCCGGAATCGGGACGGGCATTCATTACCCGATTCCGCTCCACCTCGCGAAGGCCTATCGGCATCTCGGCTTCCGGCCCGGCGACTTTCCCATCTCCGAGCAGGCAGCCTCTCAGGTGCTTTCGCTTCCGATGTTCCCCGAGCTTTCCCCAGAGCCTCAGTCAGAGGTGGTGAGATGGGTACTCACGTCCAGAAAAGCGGCAGGCGGGCAGATCCACGCACCGGAAACGGTACGTCGGCAGCAGGCATGAGCGAGCGTGCGACCGTCGTCGTCGTCGTCGGCCTCGGCGAGATCGGGCGACCTCTGCTCGAGCTCGTGTCCAGACACGCCAGGGGGGTCGGAGTCGATGTGGACCCTCCGACGGAACGAGTGCAGCCCGTCGACATCATGCACGTCTGCTACCCGTTCGAGATCGAGGACTTCGTCGGCGTGACCGCCCGCTACATCGAGCGCTTCACCCCCGGCCTGACGATCGTCAACAGCACGGTGGCCGTCGGGACCACCCGCGCCATCGCCGACCGGACGGGCGCGGCCGTGGTGCACAGCCCGATCCGCGGGAAGCATGTGCGGATGCTCGAGGATCTCCTCGGGTACACGAAGTTCGTGGGACCGATGGACCAGGCGTCGGGCAAATGTGCCGTCGAGCATTTCGAGTCGCTCGGGATACGAACCCGCCTCCTGTCCGAACCCGAGGCGACGGAGCTCGCCAAGCTCACGGAGACGACCTATTTCGGCCTCCTCATCGCGTGGGCTCAGGAGGTCGAGCGCTACTGTGATCGACTGGGCCAGGATTACAACGAGGT
>Ga0137403_10007553_pt1 | contig 12238 bp, 15 predicted proteins | sample CZOMad2_1_16fung_FD_122057 | JGI IMG/M metagenome (GOLD analysis project Ga0137403, IMG submission 122057) | Vadose zone soil fungal communities from Angelo Coast Range Reserve, California, USA - CZOMad2_1_16fungal (Hybrid Assembly) | ecosystem: Environmental > Terrestrial > Soil > Vadose zone...
AGCATTTTTCCAGAAATCAGATCGTGAATTGCCGATAGCGCAGACGTGGTCTGCGCGAGGTGGACCCTGTGTCCGGCGATGAGCTTTGGGATTTTACGCCGCGCTCGCGGGCAGCGCCAGCACCGAATAGATGGCCTGCGCATCGCGCGAGGCGCGCAGCTTCTTGGCGACGTCCTGGTCGCGCAACAGCCGTGCGATGCGGGCCAGCGCCTTCAGGTGATCGGCGCCCGCGCCTTCCGGCGCCAGCAGCAGGAACACCAGATCAACCGGCTGGCCGTCCATCGCCTCGAAATCGATCGGGCGTTCGAGACGCGCAAACAGCCCAAACAGCTTTTCCAGTTTCGGAAGCTTGCCGTGCGGGATGGCGACGCCATAGCCGACCGCGGTGGTGCCGAGCTTCTCCCGTTGCAGCAGCACCTCGAAAATCGCGCGTTCATTCTGACCGGTAAGGCTGGCTGCCCGCGCCGCCAGCTCCTGCAGCGCCTGCTTCTTGCTGTTGACCTTCAAAGCAGGGAGAACCGCCTCGGGTGCGACCAGATCGGTAATCGTCATGGGGCGTTCCGAGGTGAATTTAACCGTCAGGTTGCGAAATAGGCTCTAGCGGGGCGGCGTCAAGAAGGTGGGGCGGGAGGCCGGCTTATACCCGCGTCCTAATTGGGGGGCTTCTACTCCAACGCAAGACCGGTGCCAACTCCCGCGACATTGTTTTCAAGCCCTCCCTCGAGGGCGGCGGACCATAGGGAGGGTCCCCTTGGGCGTCAATGCCGATTGTCGTCTAACTCTCCCGGTTAGTAACCGCAGGCGGATCGATCCAACCCACATTGCCGTCGGCCCGCCGATAAATGATGTTCACCCGTCCGCTACCGCCGTGCTGGAACACGATGCAGGCGGCGCCGGTCAGATCGAGCTCCATCACGGCTTCGCTGACCGAAAGCCGCTTCAGCGACGTGGTTGCCTCCGCAATGATGACCGGGCTGTAGCCGGTGACCTCGTCGTCGCCCTCGCCTGGCGCCTCGATGACGTAGCTCGGCGCGTCGAGCGCGGGGGCATTCATCCCGGCAAGCGCCGCAGAAGCCGCGTGCGCCTTGCGCGCCGAACGGTCCTTGAGGCGGCTTTTGTAGCGGCGCAGGCGCTTTTCGATCATCAGCAAGGCCTGGTCGGCGCTGGCATAGGCATCGGCCGCATTCGAATCGGCCTCGAGTGTAATTCCGGAATCCAGATGCAGTGCGCAGTCGGTGCGGAAACCGAAACCGTCCTTGCTCAGCGTGATGTGGCCGGAATAATTGCCATCGAAATACTTGCGCAGGACTTCCTCGGTGCGCTCGCTGACGCGCCCGCGCAGGGCCTCGCCGACGCTGATGCTTTTTCCCGAGATCCGGAGAGTCATTTTGATGCCTCGATTGGACTGGTGCTGCGAGGTATGGCGAAGTTCGGATTTTGGGACTCCAGTGCGGAACCGACACTATCCGATTTAGCCGGGATGCAATCAAGCCGGCTGAGTGTCGCGGGAGCGATCGGAGGATGCGGCGGGCGCCGAGAGCGCATTACCGAGCATGCTTTGTTTGTCGCGGCGGCGCTGTACCGAGGACGGGATTCGCATCGCTTCGCGATACTTCGCGACGGTGCGACGGGCGATATCAATGCCGGATTCCCGCAACCGTTCCACGATGGTGTCGTCGGAGAGGATCACCGCCGGGTCCTCGGCATCGATCAGCTGCTTGATGTGGTGACGGACAGCCTCCGCCGAATGGGCTTCGCCGCCGGAGGCGGAGGCGATCGAGGCGGTGAAGAAATACTTCAATTCGAAACTGCCGCGATTGGTCGCCATGTATTTGTTGGCAGTGACCCGCGACACCGTCGATTCATGCATCTGGATCGCGTCCGCCACCGCCTTGAGATTGAGCGGCCGCAGATGCGCGACGCCGTGGGTGAAGAAGCCGTCCTGCTGGCGCACGATCTCGGTTGCGACTTTGAGAATGGTGCGGGCGCGCTGATCGAGCGCGCGCACCAGCCAGGTCGCGTTCTGCAGACAGTCGGTGAAATAGGATTTGTCGCCGTCCTTGCGGATCGTCTTCGACAGCTCGGTATAATAGGTCTGATTGACCAGCACGCGCGGCAGCGTGTCGCTGTTGAGCTCGACATGCCAGCCGCCGTCCGGCCCGGGCCGCACATAGACATCCGGCACCATGGTCTGCATCTTCGGCGAGCCGAATTTCAAGCCCGGTTTCGGATCGAGGCGGCGGATTTCGCCGATCATGTCGGTAATGTCCTCGTCATCGACACCGCAGAATTTTCTTAAAGACGCGATGTCGCGTTTCGCCAGAAGATCCAGATGTTCGACCAGCGCCTGCATCGCAGGGTCGTAGCGATTGAGCTCGCGCAGCTGGATCGCAAGGCACTCGCTCAGGTTTCGCGCGCAGACCCCGGGTGGATCGAATTTTTGCAGCGTCGCGAGAACCGCTTCGACGTCCTGTTGCGACGCCCCTAACCGCTCGGCGGCCTGCCCCAGATCCGGCGGCAGGTAGCCGGCCTCGTCGACGAGATCGATCAGGTATTGGCCGATCATGCGCTGCGCCGGCGCGGTGAAAGCCACCGCCAGCTGTTCGGCAAGATGGCTGCCCAGTGTGACCTCGGCGGCGACGAAGGCTTCAAGATTGTACGCCTCGTCGTTGGAGGCGCCGCCGCCCCATTCGGTATACGCGGTCGGCGCCGCATCCTGGGCATTCCGCGCGGCGGCTTCGGCGGGCTCTTCGGAAAAGACGTTATCCAGGCCGGTATCAAGGGTCTGCTCGATCTCGGTGCGGCTGCCGAGGTCGCGATTCAACCACTCCTCCTGGGCCGGCTCGAAACCGTCGCCGGCGCCGTTGGTCATCTCGGAATGCTCGGCGGCAGCGCCGTCGCCATAGGTGGAACCGGCGTCCTCGTGGTCGGAAAACTCAGCCTGCTCCGGCACGGGTTCACCCGCGATCGGCGGCTCGGTGCCGTCGCTGGCGCGCTCGAGCAGCGGATTTCGCTCCAGTTCCTCCTCGACGAAGGCCGAAAGGTCGAGATTGGACAGCTGCAGCAGCTTGATCGCCTGCATCAGCTGCGGCGTCATCACCAGCGACTGCGACTGGCGGAACTCTAATCTCTGCGTCAGCGCCATGGAGGCAAGAACCGATCCGTAAAAGTTGGTCCGATTCTTGCTTAAACCAGTCCAAAGCCGATGTACACGGCTTGACGAAGAAGAAAAAACCGCTAGAGGCGGAATTCCTCGCCAAGATAAAGACGCCGGACATCCGGATTATTGACGATCTCGTCCGGATTGCCCTCCGTCAGGATCTCGCCGGCATAGACGATGTAGGCGCGGTCGGTCAGTCCCAACGTTTCCCGGACATTGTGGTCGGTAATCAGCACGCCGATCCCGCGATTGGTGAGGTGGCGGACCAGATCCTGAATGTCCCCGACCGCGATCGGATCGATGCCGGCGAACGGTTCGTCGAGCAGCATGTAGTTTGGGCGAGTAGCAAGGGCGCGGGCGATCTCGACCCGGCGCCGCTCGCCGCCCGACAGCGCAATCGACGGCGTTTTGCGCAGTCGCGCGATGTTGAATTCCTCGAGCAGGGAATTGAGCTCGGCCTCGCGCTTCTTCTTCGAGGGTTCGACGACCTCCAGCACGGCGCGGATATTCTGCTCCACGGTGAGACCGCGAAAGATCGAGGCCTCCTGCGGCAGATAACCTATGCCCAATCGCGCGCGCTGATACATCGGCAGCTTGGTGACGTCGTGGCCATCGAGCTCGATCGCGCCGCGATCCGCCTTGATCAGGCCGGTGATCATGTAAAATACCGTGGTCTTGCCGGCGCCGTTCGGACCGAGCAAACCCACCGCCTCGCCGCGTCGGACATAGATGCTGACGCCGCGCACGACCTGGCGGGTGCCGAAACTCTTTTCCACGCTATGCACAGCCAGATAGCCCGTCCGCGGCGCCAACTGCGGAACACCCCCGCCATTGGTCTTGGCACGAGGGCGCGCTCTTTCTGTCCGGGGCGCATGCGGTTTCGGCAGCGGCGCATCGCGGGCAATCGGAGGCGCGTCGCGCACCGGGCTGGTCAGCATCTCGCCGATGGCATCGCCGAGCGCGGTGATATCCGCGCGCGTGCGCGCAAATCCTGGCGCGCTGCGTTTCGCCGGGCGTCGACGGAACATGCCGAGTAAATCCACCATCCCTGCTTCGCTTAAGCCTTTCACGGTGATTTCGCGACCCGCCGCGGCGATTCGATTCGCCCGCGCAACATGAATGAACGGATGTCCCTTGCCCAGCGACACCCTCCATTCGAGGGATGGATCGCGCCGTTGGCCGCGCCCGTAGATACAGGCTTGCGCCGCAGGCTTCAACCTCGCGGCTCAAGCGCTGCAAACAAGTAATTGATATTATTTTGGTTTATTTGAGCTGCCCGAGCCCGACGGGGCGGCTGGCGACGGCATGCCGGGTATTGTCGGCCCGCCCTGGCCGGACGATTGAAACAGGCCCTGCACGCGGCCCGAGCCGGATTCCACCCTCGACACACCGGTCGTCATGTCTACCATCAGCCGGTCGCCGCGCAGCACATTCTTGCCCTGGGTCAAGACCACGCCGCCAAGCATGGTGATCAGGTTGGTCTTGGTCTCGAACACCGCGGTCTCCCCGGTCACCACCTGATCCTTCTGGGTCACGACCACGCCGCCTCTCGCCTCCAGCCGGCGTATCGACGAACTGCCGCCGGGACCGGGCGTTGCGGACTGGATCGGCGCCGATTTTGCGGATTTCGAATTGGCAGCCGGCGCCGCGGCCGGCGCCGGCGTCGAATCGTAGAACACCACCAGCGTCTTCGAGGTCATGGTGGTGTCGCCCTGCACTACCTTCACATTACCGGCGAACGTCGCCTCCTTTTTCTTGTCGCGCATTTCAAGCGAAGCGGCTTCGATCTGGATCGGCTGGTCGCGGTTTTGCGAAAAGCCCTGCATCGCATTGGGCACCCCTTGCATCGTGCTTTGCGCAGCGGCCTTGCCCCCGATCACCGCGAGCGCGAGGGCGGCCGCGCAGGCACAGGAGGCGATCCGACGGATCCCGATGCTGGGCGGGGAAAACATCATCCTGAAAATCATTTCGAGTTGGCGGACTTGCCCGAGACAGACTGCGTCCTCGCGGGCTGGGCGGGCTCCGCCGATTCGGCGGTCGCATTCTCAGGTTGCTGGTCCGACGCCTCGCCGGAGGATAGGTGATCCAGATTCATCACGACGTTGCCTTCGAACCTCACGACCTCTCCGCCCCCGGTAATCCTGAGCTTGTCGGCGGTAAGCGTTCCGTTCAGCAATTTGACGTCGACATGCTCATCCGAAGTCACCGTGCCCTTGCCCATGTCGACAAGTGCCCGCGTCAATCGTGCTTCGTAGCCTGTCGAGGATTGCAACAGGATATCCTTGCGCAGCTCCAGCAACTGCTCCTTGGTATCGAACAACCCGTTGCGCGCGTCCAGCGTCACGGTGGTCCGATCTTCCATCAAGAACTTTGCCCGTAACGTCTTGAGATCGAGATGATCCGGATCGGTCAGGTCCTGGGTCGCGGTGTTGGCCCAGAGTTCGTATGGCCGCCGATCGGGCGTGTAGCCGGACAGATGCGGCGATTCCATCGTGATCTTGGTGCCGGAGACGACGAGGTTGCCGACGTCGAGCGGCAGCTTGGGCAGCAACAGCCGGAACGGATTGAAGATCGACACAGCGATGATGGCCGCCATCGCCATGAGCACAGCCGCCGGGACCGCGATGCGGAGCAGGCGCACCATCCGGCTGTGGCGCGCAGCAATGGCAAAGCGCGCCTCCATTCCGGCTTGGTAGGCTGGATTCTGAACTGAATTCACTGCTGTTCCAATGCGCTTCCGATCACCGGCATTCTAGCCGGAATTCCCGGACTATTCACCCCGGACGTCGCGTTACGAGTGTGACCGAAACGGGGCGGCAACCGCGGCAAAGCGCCGTCGTTCAAGAATGCGCAAAAATGTCCTCGGTATCCCAGCCCAAGAGATCGAGCCTGGCCCGCGTCGGCAGGAATTCGAAACAGGCTTGCGCCAGCGCGGATCGGCCCTCGCGTGCGAGCATGGCATCGAGGCGTTCGCGCAAGGCATGCAGATGCAGCACGTCCGACGCCGCATAGGCCAGTTGCGCCTCGCTCAGGGTTTGCGAGCCCCAATCGCTCGATTGCTGCTGCTTCGACAGATCGATGTTGAGCACCTCGCGCACCAGATCCTTCAGGCCATGGCGATCGGTATAGGTGCGGGAAAGCCGCGAGGCGATCTTGGTGCAATACACCGGCTGCGGCATCACACCGAACGCATTGTAGAGCGCGGCGAGATCGAATCGCGCGAAATGAAAGATTTTCATGATCTGCGGATTGGTCAGCAAGGCCTTCAGGTTCGGCGCCCCGGCATGATCCTTCGGGATCTGTACAATATCGGCGCTGCCGTCGCCGTTCGACATCTGCACCACGCAGAGCCGGTCGCGATGTGGATGCAGCCCCATGGTCTCGGTATCGATCGCCACCGAATCGGTGTAGCGGGACAGATCGGGCAGATCGCCGCGATGCAGGCGGATGGTCATGGCGTTCGGTACCTCGTCGAATCGGTGGACTAAACTAGCGTTGAAATCGTCAACAAACGAGGGGCGCAGCCGCGTCCTCGCCTTGCTGCAGGATCAAATCACCGGCGGCTGCCTGCCATCGAGGCCCCAGCTCTCTGCTCACAAGATACTGAAATGTAACAATTTTCAGCAATGCTGACCGCCGGGAACGTTCGACCGTCGTGGATTCCGACGCATTTTTTCCGGAATCAGCGGAATTCCTCCAATATGCATCCACCGCCCACCCAAACCGAAGGTGCCGTGATGAAAGCTGAACAGCAGCGCCTGCCCCGTTTTGCCGTGCTGATCGACGCCGACAACACCTCGCCGCAAATCGCCGGCGGATTGTTCGAGGAGGTGGCGAAGTTCGGCGAGGCCAGCGTTCGCCGGATCTACGGAGATTTTTCCGGTCCGCAGCTCAAGTCATGGTCCGATATCCTGCAAAAACACGCCATCGATCCCTATCAGCAGTTCGCCTACACCAAGGGCAAGAACGCTTCCGACATTGCCCTGGTCATCGACGCCATGGACCTTTTGCATAGCGGACGGTTCGACGGTTTTTGCCTGGTGTCGTCCGACAGCGACTTCACGCGGCTGGCCTCGCGGCTGCGCGAACAGGGCGCCGACGTCTACGGTTTCGGTGCACAGAAAACGCCGGAGAGTTTCCGGCAGGCATGCCGCCGCTTCATCTACACGGAGAACCTGTTGCCGGAGACTGTAACGTCCGGCGCCAACACCACGTCGAAATCAAAATCGTTGCAGCCGCCCAGCGCCGCGATTCCGATCCTGGAAAAGGCGATTTCGCAAATCGAGAGCGAGGATGGCTGGGTCATGCTCGGGCCGGTCGGCCAGCACATCTCAAACCTGTTCTCGGATTTCGACACTCGCTCTTACGGCCACAGCAAGCTCAGCGATCTCGTCCGGAAAACAGGCGCCTTCGACGTCGAAAAAATCGACGGTAGCCATACGCGCATCAGAGCCAAGCCCGCAACCGGCAGCACGAAAGCGAAGTAACCTTTCGCGGCCGGACTTAGATCGGGACCGAGATTCGGCCCTGCGGATTAGCTTGGGCTCGCGGCCGCCCGCCGCCAGAGCAGCGCGGCAGTGATCGCGATGAGCACGAGCGCGAGCGGATGAAACACCGGCGGCGTTATCCCGCTCAGCCACAGCGCCGACATGTCGAACACCGGCAGCGCTGCGGTGACCGTCAGAAGGACGGCCAGCGGCGTCCATTGCCGCCAGAGCAGGAAAATCGCGCCCGACGCGACGATGACGAGATTGCGGGACAGGTACACCCGGTAAAACAGGGAACCGGCGATGTCCGACACCGGTGTACCGAACCGGGCCGACGCCGTTTGCGGATCGATCAAGCCGCGCAACGAGAGCACCGCGAATGCCAGGAGCAGCAGCGAGGTCATGGCGATGGCCGCGATGTCCAGCGATCTTTTCATCTGCATTTCCTCCCGCCGGTGAGTTCGGGAAATCGCAAGACCCAGGCGTGAGCAGCGATTTCACCCGAAAATTTGTGTATGTAGATCATCATACATACTATGAAGGTCGACATACCGATTAGCAATTGATATTTTCAGCTATGGCAAAAGCTACTGATTCCAAAGGGAAAACGCTGGCCGCCGCGGCCAGGCTGTTTCGACAGCAGGGCTATCATGGCACCGCCCTGCACGACATTCTAACCGCTGGCGGCTCCCCGCGCGGCTCGCTCTATTTCCATTTTCCCAAAGGCAAAGAGCAGATTGGCGCAGCCGCGCTGACGCTTGCCGGCGAGGCGGTGCGCCAGGCCATCGCGAAGGCCGCCGAGACGTCCGAGAACGCCGAAATGTTTCTCACGCGGATTGTACGCAGCATGGCCTCCGATCTGGAGAAGTCCGACTACAAGGAAGGTTGTCCGATCGCCACCACCGCACTGGAAACCGCGGCCCAATCAGAGGTGTTGGGCGCCGCGACCCGCAGCGCCTTCCAGAAATGGGAGCTTGAGATCAAACGCGGGCTGTTCCGCCTCGGCATACCCGCGGGCGACGCCGATCTGGCCGCGACCACGGTGCTCAGCCAGCTCGAAGGCGCGCTGTTGCTGGCGCGCACCTACCGCAGCCTCGAGCCGCTGCGCCGCGCCGAGCAAGCAGTGAAGCTGCTGGTGCGGGGACGGGCAGGGGAGTGAAAGGCCACGACAGCGCCGCTTGAAACCAGCCCCCTCTAATAATAGTTATTGGATGTTTTCGGATTTACGCGGCGGAGAAGGAAATTCCCCATGGCAATGAGTGCGGATTTGGGAAAGACGCTTGAAAAATTCGTCACCGATCTGGTGGCGACCGGCCGCTATCATTCCAAAAGCGAGGTGCTGCGTGAGGGCGTCCGGCTCATTCAGGAGCGCGAGACCCGGCTGGCGGCTCTTGACGCCTCTATCGCGCGCGGCGTGGCCGATGCCGACGCGGGTCGCGTCAAATCAACGTCCCAGGTGTTTGACCGCCTGGAATCGAAGCTCAAGGCCAAAGCAGCTCGAAAGTGATCGTTGTCGTTACCGCCGAGGCCGAATCTGATCTCGAACAGATTGCGACCCACATAGCCGAGCAGAGTATCGAAATCGCACTCAATTTCGTGCAAGAGCTGCGGGAAAAATGCGAGTCTTTGGCGGATGCGCCGCGCGGCTATCCGCTGGTGCCGCGCCACGAACATCTCGGTATTCGCAGACGTCCGTTCGGCAATTACTTGATTTTCTACCGCGTGGGCGCCAACGCCATCGAAGTCGTCCATGTTCTCCACGGCGCCCGCGACTACCAGCGATTGCTGTTTCCGGAAACGTGAGACGCATATCTCGTTGCCCGAAAAGAGCGAATTGTGACGCCCAAGTTCTCACGCCGAATTCGTCGGCTTGGGCGGGTGTGCGGTTCTTGGATGATGGTCGTGAAGAAATACGGCGAAGCTGTATCTCAACAGAGGATTGTCGGGAACAGCGGCCTCAAAGAGTCTTTCCTGCATATCGCGCGGCAGGTCCGGCCAAAGCCTGAACGCCGCGTGACCCAGCAACAGCTCAAACTCCTTGGACAAATTATTCATATGCCACCTCTGGCTTATGATGGAGGGTTGCTACCGACGCAACTTTCGCAGTTGAGCCGAGGGATAGCGATTTCCCAAATTTCAGATTTGACATAGGTCAACCCGCCGCGGATGACGTCTCCTCTGTGCGTTCGGCGCTCGCGCTATTCTCATTGAAAAGCGCTCTCAGCAAACGCCATAGTTCGCGGTGCCCCGCAGTCTGACCGCCTTGCCTGAGATAATCCGCGATATCCATCGTGGCCGTTTGGACGTTGGCTGTGCCGTCAGTGTTCGCCTCGAAATGCGCCACTTCACACTCGACATACAAACTCTTGCTGTCGGTATCGAAGACAAGCGTCCAGCGAGCCGCCTGGGTAACCTTGGAGCCTTTAACCTCACGATGCAATTCTCGCTTGAGGAGAGCCATTTTTCTGCCTCCGTGACAACCGTGCGAGCTCAATCTTGCTGGCTCAGTAAAGTTCGAATTTTTTTGGCAGCGTCATAGATTTCGATTTGAAGCATCGGATAAGTCGACTTCAGTTTTCGGCCCGATACTTCGGCAGCCTCGATGGTGGCAAACTCCGACTTGAAATGGCCGTCGACAATCACCACGAACCCCTCGGTAGGAGGCCTGTCGGCCCGAGGTGCTTTCTTCGGCGCTGGCTCATCAACTGAGAGAACTGGCTTTTTCATCGGAGACTCTCGTCATGTCGCAGAAGCGCCACAACCGGTCTTTTCGCACGCGCTGGTTCCGGTACTGCGCTATTAAACCGAATTGAAGGGTGAACGACAAGATCCCGAACACTGGAACCGGGTCAATCATTCCGGTCCCTCGGCATTCCCGCAACCATCATTCGGCCGGTCCTGGCGGTCTTGATCTACAGCCGAGCCCTAGTGGTCGACGCGCACCAGCACGTCATTGAGGACAAATGGCGCCGCGGCCGCCGCGTCGCAGCCGCCGCGTCGCGCGAAGATACACACATCGGCTCCGCCGACGCTGGCACAATCGCGTTGTGAAAATCCGGCCGGAAGATCCGTTGCCGAGTCCCGTCGCGAGAGGATACGGTTGAACGCCGGCGCAGCCCTCTGCGCCACGGCCGCAAGATCGCCGCTTGCGGCTGGATCGGCGGGGTGGAACGCGTAGAGCGGGGACCGGCCGACCAATCGGTCCCGCCCGGGCAGCAGAGGGAAAGGCGTCTTGTAAAGCGCGAGACCGCAGAGCGCGGGATCGTCGCGTAGTTCCGCCGCCAGTTGCGCCGCACCTGTGCCGTTCATCCAGTAGCCCGGCATCGTACCGGTCGCCGCAAGCGCCCCCGAGATCAGCGCCCACCCACCAGCGACCACCGGCAGCGCCGACCGCCGCCAGGCGGGTTTCGTACGCAACCACTGGATCCAATCCGCCGAGCCCAGCGCCGCTATGATGATGAACAGGACCACTGACAGGAATATGAAGCGGTATTCCTTGTGTCCGATCAAGCTGTGAAAGGCGATATTCGCGACTGCCGTCGCCAACAACAGCGGCGCGTGTCGCCATCCCCACAGGATCGCGAACGACAGCAGCACGATCGCGGCTGACCACATCATCCAAAAACTGTAGAGATAGGTTGTCGCGGGCATTACGCCGAACTCGGCCGCGCGATCATTCAGCAGATTCTGCTGTACGTTCGCGATCAGCCAGACGAAAGGCACCCCGCCGTTCGCTGCATCGGCCACGCCGGCGAACACCAGCGCGATAAGTCCGCCAGCGACCAGCGGGATCAGGTTGCGCCAATGCCTCCAACATGCGCCAAGCGCGAGTACAGCAATGGCTGGCGCATATTGAAAGCGAAAGACAAAGGCGAGAGCAAGCAAGGCTCCGCCGACCACGAGTTGTCTGTGCGACAAGGGAGCATGGGTCAACAGCAATGCCGCCGGCAGAATGATCGCAGTCGCCAACGGTTCGCTCAGCGTATGCGGCGCAAAGGAAACGAATTCGAACCAGATTGCAGCCACGAAGGCCGCAATGATCGCATGGGTTCGCGAGACCCGGGCGCCGAAATACCATGCGCTGGCGACGGTCGACAGTGACGCCAGAGCCGCCACCAGACGAGGCACGACAAAGGCGCCAGTGCCGCCCGGCGCGACCCAGTCGCCCAAGGCTACCGGGCCCGCCATCAGGCTCGGTAACAACCAGCCGCGCATACCGTAGCGCCATTCCCAAGAGACGATGCCTTCGTGGCCGAGCATTCGCCAGGCCGGCTCGAGGTACTGGAAGATCTCGTCGGAATGAATGATGTTGGGCCAGAACGCGAGCGGAAGACGGATCGCTGCCGCCATCAACAGCAACGCGGCCAGCGGGTGAAACCGCACGGTCGATATTGTTAGTCTGCTCGCCCTGTTGCCCCGAATGCAGTCGGAGTAGCCGCGGCGCTTTCCAAGAGGCATTCCCGATCAGTCCCATGTTCGGTCGTCCTCAGGTACGCCGAATCAACGGTTCCAGTATGCGGGTGGGAAGGCTTATAAGGATTTAATGGGTGGGTGGTTGGACCGGAACAGCCCGCGAACGGGGCAAGGCACT
>Ga0137403_10007555_pt1 | contig 12238 bp, 8 predicted proteins | sample CZOMad2_1_16fung_FD_122057 | JGI IMG/M metagenome (GOLD analysis project Ga0137403, IMG submission 122057) | Vadose zone soil fungal communities from Angelo Coast Range Reserve, California, USA - CZOMad2_1_16fungal (Hybrid Assembly) | ecosystem: Environmental > Terrestrial > Soil > Vadose zone...
TCGCGGATAGTCTCAGTGATCCCGCCGATTGCCGGGGCAATGGTCGGAGCTCCGGACGCGGCGGCCTCGAGCGGAATGCGGCCGAGTGGCTCGCAGACGGTCGTAGCCATCAACGCCACGTCGATCTCGGAATAAACACTCCACATGTCGTTAGGCGCATACATTCCGCGAAGAAAGACTCGATCCTCCAGGCCTCGCTTAGCGACTTCGTCACGTCCGTGGTCGAGATCCGGACCCCAAATGTGCAGTTCGAAAGCGAGCGCCTCACGTTTGAGAGAAGCAGCGGCGTCGAGCACATCCCAGATCCCCTTCGTTTGCTGAAAGCCCCCGAGGAATCCAAAGCGGAGTACCGTCCTCGGGCGCGATGCCGAATCGGGCTGGCGATTCGAGAGGTTGATGCCCAAAGGAACATAGTCCACATAACCATTAATGTGAGGTTGGTGCATCCCGACCATGAAACGCGAGTAACCCAAGGCGCCATCAAGACACTTCTTCGCACGTGAGCGGCGCCAGATCCGATATGCCGGATAAACGCCAAGCTTCAGCAGACGCCACGGCAGCTTCGCTAGTGCGCGCGTGTGGGTGCCATCATAGTGGCTGTACATGCACTCAGCGCATCGGAGCGCTCCAGGTCCCGTACATGCCTCTGACGTAGGCGACCGCAGAAGCATCAGACGAGGACAGATCAACCAGGCTTCGTGCAGGAAGCCGACGATCGGGACTCCGGCTCGGCGAATAGCTACAAGGCATTCTTCCCCAAGCGGACGCGCGGTGCTGTAGTGGACCAGATTAGGCGTCCAGTCCGAAAGCAATTCGTCGAGTATCTCTCCGACCCTATGCTCATGTCGGCGCCATGATGCCAGGGATAGATGCCATCCGTCGGGGTCCTCTGTTCTAAAGTAAGGAAGGTTGATGCGATCGACCCTGACTGCGCCGTCGTGCTCGGTTCGAAGCGTGTAGGCCGCACCACCGGCATCCTCGGTGCAGAGCACTCGAATGTCGTGCCCCCGATCGGCGAGAGACCGGCAGATATCCTGAACGTAAATCGCCGCGCCCCCTCCGTAACCGGGAGGATACGTTTCCGCGATATGCCAGACGCGCAACCGTGTGGTGTTTCCTACGCTTTCCATATCGTGGATCAATATCTGGGGCAAGCCCGGTTTGGCGCTCTACACGTAGGTGGTTGGGAATAGCTCGTCATCCGCCAATAGAACCCCACGGATGTTGTGGGCGCGCCGGTGTTGAGAGTGCACGTCCTGTGGTCCTTCGGCTTCTCTTCATAACACTACGATACGTATCCAGAAGCACCGGAAGCACCGCGGCTGGAGAGAAAAGCTCTTCATATCGATGTCGCGCGACGATTCCCATCTTTGCTCGAAGGTCCGGATCACCGGCTAGTCGCGCAAGCGCATCGGCCAAGGCCCCAGGATCTCCGGGCGGAACAAGGATTCCCAGTTCAGGCGAAACCAGATCGGGAATTCCACCGTTCAACGAAGCCACAATCGGGAGACCGTGAGCCATGGCCTCGATAATGCTATTGGGTGTACCGTCGGCGAACGACGGCTGGACGAACACGTCCAGGCTTCGCATGAAGCGGCTCCTCTCTTCAGGTCCGGAATATGGGCCCAGGAACTCACAGCGGTCCGCGATGCCGAGCTCCTTGGCTCGAGCTAAGGCTTCGTGCTCTTGCGGGCCTGTGCCCGCCAGTCTCAAACGAACACTCGGATGCCGTTGAAGAAGTAACGCAAATGCATCCACCAAGACCAAAGGCCCTTTCCAATGTTCCAAACGAGCCGCGAAACCAAACGTCACCTCTTCGGATCGAGTACCCACGGCGTCAGTCGTCGGATCATCAGCAATGAGCGGCAAGACCGTGACCTGACCATCATATGGAATCCTATCGCGCACTTCATTCGCCTGGAGAGGCGACAAGGCCGTTACACTCGCGCAAAGATGCAAGACGCTAGCTAACCGATCATAAAGAGGGTCCGAACCGGCACCATAACGGGGAGTAATCATTTCTTGATACAGCACGGGAATGTCCGCTGCGCGAGCTGCGCGAATCATTCCCGAGGCCGTCGCATCCGCCTGAATGATGTGCACGACATCGGGGCGATGTGTGCGAAAGTAATACCAACAGGTGAGGTAGGCGATCCGCTCCCAGTCAATCTTGAAACTTCCAAATGCCCGCGGGCGCACGATGTCAATCTTTCGCAGAACGCGCAAAAGCCAGTAAAGCGGCTGGCGTACGACGCAGTCAACCGATATGCCAGCGTGCCTCAAACGCTGGTAGTGCTTGTTGTCGTAGTCGAACGGCGTTGCGATCAAGACTCGGATGCTGTGTCCGCCAACCTTTAAATGAAGGGCGTAGTTGACTAATATCTCACCACTCCCATCCACGCGAAGGAAGCTTCCCTTGCAGATCACGACGCTGATACGGCCGCTATCGGTTTGCATGCTTGTGTTCGTTCAGTGTGCCGTCTCTCGAGCTATTCACTCGTGCAGTACCTTGTCTTTGATCATCGTCTTTGCCGATTCAGGCAAAGCGATTGAGGCATAGTGCCGGACAAGGGAGCGGAATCTATATGACCAGACATCCAAATCTGTGATGCCAGCAACGCGCTTCCATTTGATCATTGAATAGAGTTGGTATTTTGAAAGATCAGCCTCTTCGAAGGAGAGAGGTTTTCTGGCTGTTAGGAAAACACCGGGCGCCTCTGGATCCGGCTCAAGAGCTTCTATCCGTAAGTCGTTAAAGATTACCTTCATGTCCTCGAGTTCGAACCGCCAGAAGTCACTGGGAGCGGCGTGATAAGGGTAGCCCTTCGACCTGGTTGTGAGGAGTAGGATTCCATCGGGAGTTAGAGCCTGCTTGAGGTTACTAACAACAGTTCTCCAATCCTTGATGTGCTCTAAAAGTTCGGTCGAGATCACGACGTCAAAGCTGTTTCTGCCGAAGCGAGCTACTAATCTGGCAGCGTCACAAATCTCTTCGACTCCAGGTCCGATTTCTAAATCAACACCGACATATTCCCGTGGACGGAGTGATTCGACAAATGACCTCAGCGAACCGTTGACGTTGAGCGCGCCCACCTCAATGACTCGCTTTTCTGATATGTCTTTTGATCGTAGGTGTGTAATGCCAAAAGCAAGACAAGACGGGTTGCACATTTCAGCTGAATCAGTTCTGTCTACGGTATTTGGTCAAAACGAGCACAAGTTCGTTGCCAACATTTAACCCCAAAACGACCGGGATAACCTCAGTGAGCGCAAGCATGCGATCCAGTGCTCCAACTCGTTGAAGCTCTACTGAACGACCCGCGGCGTAGGCTCGTCCATGGGCGAAGACAAGGCTGGCCCGCGTCGGCCTAGTTCTGTGGCTAGTGCAATCAAATCCCACGGTCTTCGCAAGAGTCCGCAGTGCACGACCGGTGGGCAGCACAAGATGTCGAGGCGGATCCCAATGTGGCCAAGAGCTTCCTAAGTAGTGTGCGCTGACAGACCCAGGATTAGGGTATAAGAGCACCGCGCGACCGCCGGAGACAAGCAGTTCATGCAGTCGGGATAGGACACGCCCTGGTTCAGCGAGGTGTTCGAAGACATGATTAAGTACAACGAGGTCGTATTCGTTTTTGGGCAATTTAGCTCTGAATAAATCGCCCACATGTACGACGCATCCACTAACGCTCCTCGCAACCTCCGCCGCGGTGACATCCCGCTCAACCCCCTCTACCTCCCAGCCAGCGCGCGCCATACTGGCGAGCAAGCTCCCCGAGCCGCAGCCTAATTCCAGTGCCCGATTTACGCCAGGTGACGTTGGAATCAACTCATCCATCAAACCGTAAAATGCACGCTCCCGCATTCGCCTTATCTTTGCGAACGCCCCAGCTATGAAATGCATTGCGCCACGAGAGGATGATCCTTCAACTGCAGCGGCCACGTAAGAGCGCAGGTTGTTCCGTGCGGATGAGAACCTACGATCTGTCGAGTGCTGATCGGACGGTCCTTCGCTGAGTTGAGGGTTCGGAACATGTGTGTAGTAACCGTCGGGATAGCAGCGTTCTATGTCTTCTTGCGCGATAACCGGCCCCTGAAACACAGTATGACAAGCCTCACACCGGTCGTATGTGAACTTCCCGGGAATTCCATATCGCCGATCCTCAATGGTCATTAATGCAAGGAACCGCTTGCTTCGACAGACTGGACAGGCCTCCACAGCTACTAATCGCGGCGAAGAGGTTTGTCGTTTTTCACAACTGGGACCATAACGGGGAGTAATCATTCTTGAGACCATCAGCCGGCTTGAGACCATCAGCCGGAAATCATAGTCGAGTCCAACTGAGTGCCCTTGAAGCATAGTGCCTGATGAGATATCTATTCATCAGAGACCTTATCTCACCGGCCTCGCTCCTACTCTCAGAGAATCCTCGATTGTGCGTTCGTCCCTTGATCCAATAAGCCTCGGTGTGCCCCACTCGCTCCAGGACCGGCCTGAGATTGCGCTTTTGCGCGAAGTCATAGAAGGCTTCGCGACAGCCCTCCCAGTGGCCGAAATCATTAAGGACAACTATTCCGCCGTCGGACACTCGATCGTAAAAGGTATCCAATGAGAACATCACACTCTCATACCAGTCGGCATCGATGTGAAGAAGCGAAATAACCTCGGGCAGAGCCTGTTTGAATGTATCCTGAAACCAACCCTTCCGGATTGTATAGTCCTCTTCTGGAAAGCGCGCGAGCGTCAAGGCCTCGCGTACCCTGTCTTCCGAGCCCAAACACTTACCCACCCAGTCGCGCGCGTCGGTACCGTCAACGTTGTTTGGTTCAGGAAGCCCCTCGAACGAGTCGTACAACCAGACATGCCGTTTGGTCCCGCGAAACGCGCATGCGATGGCGGCTGCCGAACCGCCGTTGCAAACTCCGCACTCGACGAAATCTCCCTCGATCTTCTCCGCAGTCACATACTGACCTAACCTGTAAAGGTGTACCAGGAGATCAATCCCGCACATCGAGAAATTATTCAAAGCCGCGAGCTCTGTTGGGAGCCGTCGATCGCTCTGTTTCACGTTTATAGCCAACGACCTTCTACCGTCCTTGAGCGGATCTGCCGTCTATTGCAGATGCAACCCGGCCCGTCAGTCCTATCTTGCGGCCCAGCTCATTCCTGGGCGACCCATCGCGCGGAAGAGTCCCACGGTATTCCACAAAGCGTTCCGTCCACCGAATAGAACCAGAGCAATCGGATATGCTAAAAGCGCAACGCCTACGCGGAGAGTGTCGTGTCCAATCCCGTCCGCTAAAGCATACCCGACGGCATAACCCAATAGCCCTGAGACAACTGCTGCTCCGATTGGCGCGAATACTGCGCACAATACCGGCCAGGTCAGCGTTGCCCTCAATCGCGAACTGAGCACGATACCTGTGAGTGTCAACATACTCGCACCGATCATGTCGATGAACGCGGCGCCGACTAATCCCTTCCATCGGGTAACCGGGACCATCAAGAGCGCGAGCAAAACGATATGTACGATCGCGGGAATCGATGTTAGATATGCGCGTCGCGACACAATAAACAGCGCTTGCCACGCATAAAGAAGCGGAGCTACCAATATCGTAGTCGCCATGACCCGGAGACAGGGAACCATCGGTGTCCACTTCGCCCCGAGAACTACGGGCACGATCGTGCCAGCGTATAAGAACATAGCCATCGACACTGGAGCCAGTAGTATGTACGAGTGCTGCAAGGACTCGCTCACCGCTCGCTTGAGCCGCTCACCGTCGCTCTGTATCCGAGCCATGGTCGGCATCAACACCGAGCTGAACGCGGTACTCAGGACCATTACCGGTGCCCGCGACGCGTTCCAAGCCATCGAGTAGAAGCTCATGCCCGTGGGACCAAGCGCTGCCGCCACCAGGAGATTATCGAGTCTCATATTTATGTATCCGATAAAACCTCCTGAGAAAATGTTCGCTGTTTCCAACGCTATCTGCCGCCATACCCTTTTAGATGGGCCAGAACTTCCTCGGGGCATTCGCGACCGAGCCACTCGGAACCACAACAAGAGTGCGGTTAGAGCGGCAGTGATCAGGCTGGACCAAACAACTCCCATCGCTCCATAACCACTCCACAGCAGAGCCACTGACAACCCGACGTGACTGACTACCTGTATGAGATTAACCCAGGCAAGGTAAGTGAGGTCCAGCTGTCTTAGTAAGATTACTCGAGGATAGGAGGCAGCCAGTTCCAACGCAGGCTGCCACATCAGCGCGCTGACCAGCGCTGCGAGTTGGGGCACCGCGCCTTCTTTGCCTGCGAGCAGTCGCGTGGTTACAGGCAGCGCGCTCACCACGGTCGTGAGCAAAACCACCGTGATCGCACCACGAATCAACGCTGCTGCAAAGGCGTACTGACCATCGCTCGCCTCCGATCGACTGACGATCGCCGCCGTCTCCGCGTAGGACGCGACCACCGAGACGATGCCAATTACTATGACAGCCAACGCAAGGGCCCCCACCTCACCGGGTTCGAGCGCGCGAGCGGTCGCTATGGAGAGTGCTACTGTCAGCACCCTGGTCACGACCTCTGCTCCCCCCGAGACCACGCCCGCACGGGCAGTCCGGTGGCGGAGGGGTTCGGGCTGGGATTCGGTGGTGGTAAGAAGAGGAGCCTGCGATTCTTGCATTATCGGCAAACAGGCTAACTATGTCCCGACACACGGAGATTTCGTCAATCCCCGCTCGTTCCAGCGCCCTCCTGTTCGTAATCAGTGTAGGTGTCGTAGTAGTAATGATCGTATCCGTCCCGACCTGCATCCACATTATTGAGGACCACGCCGAAGATCTTTGCGCCGGCTCCAGACAGCTCCTGACGAGTTCGTCGTACCACCTCACGTGTGCTCTTGCCGCCGTGGACGACCAGCATCACTCCGTCAACCAGGGTCGACAAGATCACCGGATCGGTCACTTTCAATAACGGCGGCGAGTCGATCAGTATATGATCGTAGCGCTCACTCAGAAGCCCGAGCATCTCTTTCATCCTCGATGAGCTGATCAACTCCGCCGGGTTGGGCGGGATTCGACCGGAAGCGAGCACCGAAAGGTTAGGTATCGGAAGTTTCTGAATGACGTCATCGATCTCTGCGCGCCGCGCGAGATAGGTCGACAAGCCGACCACATGGTCAATGCCGAGTATTTTGTGCACTGAAGGCTTGCGAAGGTCGCAATCGATTATCAGAACGGACGACCCGAGCTGCGCCAGCGAGATCGCTGTATTGATTACAGTCGTCGTCTTACCTTCACCGGGTTGCCCGCTGGTCACCAGGATAGTTTTGGGCGGTTTGTCTGCTGATGACAGCAGCACTGAGGTCCGGAGAACTCGGTAGGCCTCCGCCACCGACGAACGCGCGTCAAGCAAAGGCAATTGTTCGAGGTTTAGCCCGTTGCCTTTATTCAGCGTAAGCCCGCTTGACGTTTTTTTCTTGCCGTTGCCCCCCGCCGAAAGTGCGCGCGATCGACGCCCCTTGATTGCCGGAATGACGCTCAGAGCCGGCAGCTGGGCATATCGGCCTACGTCCTCAACTGTCTTGACGGTGTTATCGAGGTATTCAAGAAACAGCGCGAGTCCGACGCCGGCTAGCAGGCTTACGGCGAAACCTATCAGTATCGTCCGCGGTCGATTAGGGGCTATCGGCGACACAGGCACCTGCGGCGGATCGATCATCTTGGTGTCGCTGTGTTGCTCGTGTTCCTGGATCTTGGCCTGATTGGTCTTCTGGAGGAATTCGGTATAAAGGGAATTGGCAATGTCGACATTCTTCTTCAGAATGTTGAACTGAATTGCTGCCTGGTTCTGTTGAGCGGCTTCGCTCTTGGCGATTGAGAACGCCCCGCCCAGCGATCCCTCGTCACGAATGGCGCGCTCGTAATCGGCCTTCAACTTGTCTTCAAGCGACTTGCGGCTATCATCCAACTGCCGCTTAATCGTGGCGATCTGTTCTGTCGCTTCGATCACCTTGGGGTGCTTGGGGCCGTAGGTGACATTGAGTTGCGAGTAGGTTGCCTCCAGCTCCCCCAGCTTCTTCCGGAGTTCCGCCATCCTCGGATCGGCGAACGATTCGGGAATCTGTGAGACTCGGCCGGCCTTCACCTCTTCATAGAGCGACTGTTTCATCAAGCGCTCGGTTTGCGCACGAGTGGTCTCGCCGTGAAGCTTGGTCAGCTTCTCTATCGCGAGGTTTTCCTTGCCGTCCGATGAGTAAATATTGTGAGTGCCGCTGTAGTCTGCGAGTTCTTTGTCGGCTTGCTCGACCTTTGACTGTAGCTCGCGCGTGGTCCGGTCGAGCCATTCGGAAGTCTTGGTAAACTTTTCTGTTTTGCCTTCGAAGCTGCGTTGTATGAAGACCTGAGCAACGTTGTCGACGATGTCGGCGGCAAGCACAGGGTCTGTGTGCTGGAAAGATATGACAAGCATTCTGGTATCGGGGAGGGGCTCGGCCGTAAGATTTGCCGCCAGGACGTCCACGTAGGGCGCAAGCCTGGTGCTCTCCTCTCTCGAACGTGCCTGGTCGTCGTTAGTAGCGACAACCGATGTTTCGGCGACTGTAGGCGCCGGAATCGCCCGCTCTTGCGGACGGAGTCTTCCAGCAATAGATTTGACTGCCTCCCAGATCGATTTCTTGCCTGTGACGTCGAGGAACTTTGGGTTCTTGTCGAGCTTTAGATTGACAACCACGTCTCCCAGCAGCGGCCGGCTCTGAAGCTGCCGTATCTTGGTCTTCATGCTCAACGCGACATAGTAGATGTCACTGGAGTCGTCTGTTTGTATGACGACGTCCCCGGACCTCACCATCGTCTTGTTTTCTTTGGCGATTTCCAGAGTCGTGGACGCCTGGTATATCGACTTAGTCCGGTACATTTCGATAGTAACGACCGAGGTCACGATTATTGCAATGACCACAATGACGAGCTTGCGCTTCTTGATCGCGTGCCACATACGGCGCAGATAAACTCGTTCGTCGGCGTCGCCGTAGCCATACCCGTAGCCGTAAGCCGTCGCATCTGGGTAGCCCACGCCCCCAGGATAACCGGGCCGCATTATCGGTCCTTCCTCAGCAGGGGACACTTTTTCAAGCGCTAAGCGTTCATCTGCCATGATTTATCTCCCACTTCGTCTGATTCAGCTTGATCGGTTCAGTAGATTGGTATACGCGTTACCGAAGTCATTCCGAATGCATTCAGCAGAGCGCCGCCGATAGACTTGGCGCGGCTGCTCGGCACCATGATTATGTCGTTCGCCATTATGGGCACGTCCGGTTTTTTGCCGTTCATGACGGCGCTAAGCTCAACTTTGATAGCTTCGCGCTTACCGTCCGCATTTTCCCGAAAGATGATGGTCTTGTCTGCAGCGGACTTAAAGACGGTTCCCTGGGCAAGTGATACGGCCTGCCGCAAGGTCGTGCCCTCCTTGAGCGGAAACGATCCGGGCGCTTTGACCTCGCCGGACACGAAGAAGACATCAGTGGCCGGGATGTTGATCATGTCGCCCGGCTCAATCAAGACATCCAGTTCGAACCGGCCTTTCAGCAAGCCGTTGATGTTTGAGCTGCTCATCTCATATCTGGGGCTTTCGTCGGCAGGTTGCTTCTGCTCGCCGCTGGAAGCAGTACCCTCGCCGGAGTTCTGCGGAGACACCGCTTTTTGGCCGCTGGGATCCTCGGCCGGGTACTTGATCCGGCGTATGATGTAGGCCCTCGAACCGTGGTTATCGGCCAAACCGCCGGCGAGTGTAAGCAGTTCCAACAAAGAAGGCCGCCCCTCGATCTGATAAACCCCGGGGTTACGAACCGATCCCTGAATGTAGAACGAGCGGCTGTTGTACTCCTTGACCGAAACAGTGACCTTCGGATCGCGCAAATAGTCACCGCGGAGGCCATCGGCTATGAACTGGGCCAACTCCTCAGGGGTCTTTTGCGCTGCTGTCACTCGGCCCAGGTAAGGCATAAGGAAAGTCCCGGCTGCAGTGACGCGAAAGCTCCGCGTCATTTCGGGCCAGCTCTCAATCTGGATATCCAGTACATCGTTTGGGCCAATGCGATAGTCCTCGTCTCTCAAGACAAGAGCGCTCGAGGCGCCGCGCGCACCCGGTCTGGCTGCCTTCTGATTAGCAGGTGGAGCAAGCGGGGGCGATCCGCCTTGCGGGTTCCCGCTCTGTTGACCCTGGAACGGCGACGCCGCACTTCCGTTGGCGCTAAATCCAAAGACACTCAGTAACAGCAACATTGTGACGGTTGTCGAGCCCAAACCCGTTCGCGCGCCCGCGGTGTTGGAGTTTTGCCAAATCATCGTTACATACCTCCTCAGAAAATGTCCGACAAACTGAAGTTTGTCGGGAGTCCCGAATCCGGGATCAACCGGCGACAAACTGAAGTTTGTCGGACACCTGTTCACGAGCGAGTTTCTCATTGGGAACCGCCGCTGCGACGTTCGACGCAACGGCAACAAGCAGCAGAAAGAGCAAAGCGTTCGACGGAATCTGCAAATTAAAATCAAACATGCTGTGCACCAGCATTGCGAAGATACCGCCTCCGCTTCCAAGCGCCAATCCCGCTAGAAGCGGATCGCGCGAGCGAACCCCGCGCGACACTGTTCGAAAGATCGCAACGATGAACCACAACGCGATCAATACCCCGAAAATCCCCGCGTCTGCCGCCACCTGGAGATATTCGTTATGCGCCTGAGGAACCCTGAGCGACCCATCGCTCTCGCTATAGATTGGGAACGCCGTCTCATAAGCGCCAAGACCGACGCCCAAAATGGGGTTGGCGCGGATCATCGAGAAGGTATCCCTCCAAATCCATCCGCGGCTCGAAAGAAACGTTTCTCGGCCAGGGGCGCTGTCGGCCGCCTGACCCTGGGTTACACGCTTGATAACCTGGTCAGCGCCGATCCAAAAGATGCCCGCCGCGATGACCGACATTATAGCAATCATAACCACAGCTTGCGAGAAAAACATTGTAACTCGGCTCAGTTGCTTCTCACGCCTCAACCGCACGCCGAGTATTGCAATGAACATCATCCCTGCGGCAATGCTGATCATACCGCCGCGCGAAAGCGAAGCTACAGCGGCCACTCCCATCATCGCCGCCGCAAACAAGTACAGCACTCTTATCTCACCACGGCCTTCGCGAGCAATCACCAGTGCAATAGGAAGAGGAATCAACAGCTCCATGTACCCGGCAAAGTGATTGTGATTCGCAAACGGACCAAAAGGAGATGTCGCCAGCGTCGGGCGCAGCCAGTAAAAGCGTCCGTCCCAGGTGAAGTGTTGCACGAGCGCGAAAATCGCCATAGCCAGTCCGTAGATCACCAGGAAACCTGAAAGAACCGACATTCTTTTGCGGGTTGTAAAGGTATTGGAAATCAAAACGAACGAGGCCAACATAAACACCAGGGCGATGACGGTCATCCTAGTTGCGCCTGCATCCATCGACAGGCTCATCCATCGGCCTGTGTTGTCAGGAATGGCCACGCTCTGGATAAGCCCGAACAGCACGAGCGCCGCAACCGGGAAGGCGGCGTCTGGCAGCGTTACTCTCAGGCGTTTGTTCAGTACAGCCCTTGCTGCCCAGAGCGCGATCAGAGCCAGCACGATGATTTCGAACAGGAACATAGACCACGGCTCGACCGCGCCAAACGCAAGGGCCGTGAATACCACCGCAATCATCAAACCCACGGCAATGGTTTTGCCCAGCCGGTCACGCCGGTTTTTGTAGTTCATACTAGCTCGAGTGAAGTAGCATAGACTTTAGTCGTTCAGAGTACCGACTTTAGTCGGTGGTTTTTTGTGACGAATTTCAGCGAGCCGACTAAAGCCGGTACTCTGAACGACTGAAGTCTATGTTACTTTTGACTTTGCTCGGTCAATGCAAAGTCGTCAAACCAGACAGCACCCCGAGTTGGTTGGTCAAAGCTGAATTTTGGAACACGCTTGACAGTGACAACCACAGCGCGAGCGCTAGGCGGCGCGGTAAAATCGACCGCAACCCGGTGCCAATCGCTGGACCCGGAGGCGACTGGATCCGACGAAGCGATTTCAGTTGATGATGTTATGTCGGTGATAACAACCCGTGGCCCTTCGGGCGCGGCCAATTTTTCGGTCTTGACGTAGCACTCGATCCGACAACGTTCCCCCGGGCTCACCAGGACCATCTGCTTGACCTGGCCATCGGGCCTCGTTGTC
>Ga0137403_10007558_pt1 | contig 12235 bp, 12 predicted proteins | sample CZOMad2_1_16fung_FD_122057 | JGI IMG/M metagenome (GOLD analysis project Ga0137403, IMG submission 122057) | Vadose zone soil fungal communities from Angelo Coast Range Reserve, California, USA - CZOMad2_1_16fungal (Hybrid Assembly) | ecosystem: Environmental > Terrestrial > Soil > Vadose zone...
GCCTGCTGTGGCCAGTTGGGCCAGTCCACCCCGAACCATGCGTGCGTGTAGTGCATCAGCGAGTATCCGCGGCGCAGCGCGTCCTTCGCCTCGATGGCGTGCCACGAGCGGTACTGCGCCAGCAGGTCGCCGGGCGGGATGGCCACGAGCGGCAGAGCGATGGCGGCGGCGAGTACCGCGATGAAGATGGCGGCGAACCGGAGGCGGCGGGGATGGAAAACGGCCACCGATAAGGTGGCGAGCGGGAAGAGCTTGACGGCTGCGCCGAGGGTGATGCTCACGGCCGCGCCGACTGGGCGGCGAGCCTCGAACGCAACGAACGCGAGGACCATCAGCGCGGCCACGAGCGCGTTGCTCTGGCCGTACTGCAATGCCAAGAGCACCTCGAGGTACAGGAGTGCGAGCGCGACGGTCGCCTCGCGCTCCGGCAGGAGTCGGTCCAGCGCGTACCACAGCAGCAGCCCGTTGAGCAGAGTCCAGCACAGAAAAGTGAGCGCGAACGGCAAATAGGCGAGGGGCGCGAACAGCACAGCGAAGGTCGGGCTGTATTTGTAGAAGTCGAAGTGCTGTTCCGGGTGGGCCGCGTACAGATCCCGACCGGCGAACAGGTTGAGGCTCGCCGACCGAAAGATGCTGACGTTGTTCGAATGGCGGAGTATGGCTTGCTGAACCGTCACGAGGGCCGCGCTCGCGATGTACAGCACGAGCACGAGCAGGCGGGGCCGGGCGATGCGTTTCATCATCCTCCTCGTGACCCTAGTCCCCAATCTACGTCGAGATCGAGGACGGCTACGGGAGGGAAGCGGTTCGGGCTGCGGTTCTTAGGTTGTGGGGCGTCGGGCGGCGATGCAGAGCCGGGTGAGGTACGTCAGCCAGCCGGACACTGATCCGAGCGAGTCGAGAAAGCTGGCCGCCGTGCGGCGGGCTTCGGCGAACGCGTCCGCCACCGTGGCGTCGACCTGCTCGGGATCGACCAGTGCGGCGTAGGCGGTGGCGTACATGGTGCTGCGGTAGCGCGCCAAGAGGTCCCGGAAGGCTGTCTCATCTCCTCGACTCATGCGCTCCACCAGCGTCCGGTCAGTGGGCGCGGCGCTTCTGAAGCGAGGTCGAGCGAGGGCGGGGCGCGGCATACCTCCTAAAGAGTGCGGGACCCGGTCGGGCGTAACGCAGCTTGTCTAAGTCGCGTCCCTGGGCGAGGTTTCGAGCGTCCGACCCGGTAGCTCAGTTGGTAGAGCAACGGACTTTTAATCCGTAGGTCCTGGGTTCGATCCCCAGCCGGGTCATGCTCACCGCCGAAGCCTGAAGTCCATTGGCACTTCCACGCATGCCCGGACCGGCCGGTCGCCGATGCGCGCCGGCTGAAACCTTGCCTTCTCGACATAGTGCGTTGCCTGGTTACGGAAGCCTGGGTGCGGGCTCTGGACGACCTTGATCGAGCCTGGCTCGGCGTAGCCGGCGGTGTCGATCACCGCGGCAACCACCACGCGTCCCTGCACTCCCGCGCGCCGCAGCTCTTCGGGGTAGCTCAAACGCGGCCCCGACAGGATCCGGGGCGTCTCTGTGCGACTGAGGGTGGACTGCGGCGCTCCCAACGTATCTGAGCCAACGAAAGAGTAAGCCGGGGGCTCGAGCGTTCCGCAGATCGCCCGCGCGCGCTCACGCCTCCAGATGAGAGCGAGGGCCGGGTCGAACCGAGACACCAGATCGCCCTTGATGTCGATCCGGATCGCGAGCGCATCGCGGAACGCGCTCGCGGCTGCCGAGTCTCGGCCCCGAAAGAATTCCACAACGCCATAGACGACCAGCGCCACCGCGCGCTCGTCGCGTTTCGACGGGATGGAACTGTCGAGGACTGGGCGCAGCAGGGCCGCTGCACTATCCAGCCGACCGGCCGTTGCCTGCGCATACGCCGAATCGATCTGACGGCTGGCCCGGCTCTGGCCCGCGAGCAGCGGGGCGACAACGATCAGGAAGGAGAGTGGGAGAAGAGCTTTCATGAGGAAACGTCGACGGCGAGAATCTACAGCGCAGCGGGCTGTCGCGTTACCCCGTTTCCCACCATGCCACGATGCCTTCGTGCTTGCACTTATGACACGTGGCGCGCGACGGAATGATCCCGCCGCGGAACGGGATGCGGGTCGCGCACTTGGGACACACGCCGTAGCGGCGCCCGGCGTCCGCTCGTGTGCCGCGAGCCGGATTGGGGGCATCGTAGGGGCGGTACACGACGGTGAAACGGTCGGGGGCCTTCTCACGCATTTCCACGAGGTCCTGCGGCACGGCGACCCGTTGGCCTGACACCTCCACGACGGCCCGGTTCGCGCCGCTGCTCAACACCGGATACCATGCCCCGTTGCGCAGGGGCGCTTCGGCGTCATCCTCGCGTTTCGCTGCGAACCACAGGCGAGCCCAGCCGAGTACCTGTTCCATGGCCTAGAGATTGCGCCTTCCGGACCGCAGAATCTGTGATCTGGGCTACCACGCACCACCTTGAGGCGCGGTAGCCGGGAGGTCGCTGAGCCAGGTATATTCGCGCAAGATACGGTGGGGCAGTCTGCTAGCCGCCTTCGGAGGCTTCCTACGCATGCGACGGTCGCATACCACCCGGTCCTGGGCGGCTGCCAGCCCTGCGGCGCTGTTGCTCGCAGGCTGTGTGGTGGCCGCGGCCGGTGCTGGTGCGGGGGGCGGCATCTACCTCACCCAGCGCGGGGTCGAATCAGTCGTCCCCGCGACAGTCGAGCGCGCGGCCGCCGCCACGACCGAGGCATTTGGTCAGCTCAAGGTCCGCCAAACGAAATCGCAGGTCGAGCAGGGGGATGACGGGGAGCAGCGGGAAATCGAGGGCACGGCCGGCGACCGCGAGGTGACCGTCACGCTCAAGCCGGAAGGCAAGAACGGGACCCGGGTACAGGTGGTCGCCAAGCGCACCGCCGTCACGTGGGACAAGGATTTCGCCCGCTCCGTGCTGGACAAGATCGTCGCCAACTCACGCTAAGGGACTTATGCCGCCCATCGTCTGGATCGACGGGACATACAGTGACCGCGCCGATGCCAAGGTATCGGTGTTCGACCACGGGTTGCTGTACGGTGATGGCGTGTTCGAGGGCATCCGTGTCTACAACCGGCGCGTGTTCCGTTTGGGGCAGCACCTCGACCGGCTCTTCGCTTCGGCCAAGGGGATCTGGCTCGAGATCCCCATGGCCAAGCAGGCGATGCACCGACTGGTGGAGGAAGCCGTCGGGAAGAGCGGGCTCGAGGACGCCTACATCCGACTGGTGGTGACGCGCGGCGTGGGCGATCTGGGGCTCGACCCGCGCAAGTGCGCTAAGCCGTCGGTCATCTGCATCGTGGACACGATCCAGCTCTGGTCGCCCGAGCGCTACGAGAAAGGGCTCACCGCCCTCACGGCCGCCACGCCCATCAGCCACCGGGAGAGCTTGTCGCCCCGGATCAAATCGCTCAACTATCTCTCGCATATCCTGGCGAAGGTCGAGGGTATCGCGGCCGGGGTGGACGAAGTGATCATGCTGGACTCGCAGGGCTACGTCGCCGAGGCCAGCGGCATGAACCTGTTCGCGGTCACGAACGGTACGCTCAAGACGCCGCCCGCCTACGCGGGGATTCTCCGCGGCGTGACGCGCGATGCCGTGATCGAAGTCGCCCGCGAAGCGACCTACGGGGTCGAAGAGCTGCCCCTGAACCGCTACGACTTGTATACGGCGGACGAGATGTTCCTCACCGGCACGGCCGCCGAGATCGTTGCCGTGACCAAGCTGGACGGCCGGTCGATCGGGACCGGCAAGCCGGGACCCACCACGCAGGCGCTCGCCAAGCGCTTCAAGGCGCTCGCCACCCGAGGGGATTGACAGCCCTCAACTATTGACAGGACTTGGGGTTAGCCAGCATATTGGCGGGCCCTTGTTTGCAAGGTGGTGATGCATGCCATGGAGAGTCATCGCCCACGGTGACCAAGTTTGGCACGTGGACGCCCTCGCGGAACGCCCGGCGAACGCCGAGGCATGGCAGCTAGTGTTGTCTTTCCGGTCGGCCTCCGAGCGGGCCAAGCGGTCGTTTTGGACGCTATACCCCCTGGAGGCCAGCTCGAAATCGTCTCTGTTCATTCAGGCGGAGCGCATTCCCGACACGGCTCTCTCGCAGCTCCTGGCGGAGCGATTGGCGTGAGCGAGACCGAGCGGCTGCGCTTCCAGGATTTCGCGTTTGAGCGCCTGGCCAGCGGGCGCTGTCGCGCCAAGGTCGTCCTGTCGTGGGCCGACGGGCGGCAGTTCACGGGCGAGTCCGAGGGCGTGATCTCGCAGGCCGGTGAGCTGCGTTGTTGCGCGGAGGCCACGGTGCGCGCGCTGGAGCGGGTGGTGCAGCCGCAGATGGGCTTCGAGCTCGTGGGCGTCAAGGCGGTCCGTGCCTTCGATGCCGTCGTCGTCATCGTTTCTCTCTCAGCTCGACAGGAGTCGCGCGCCTCGCGCCTCGTGGGGGCGTATCTCGCCGAGACCGATCCACCACGCGGCGCGGCGCTTGCGGTGTTGAACGCGACGAACCGTATACTCGGGAACTACTTCGCGACGCGATGATGAAAACCGCACGGATTCGACTGCTCGCGTTGCTGAGCGCGACGCTGGGCGGCACGCTGGGCGTCGCGTGCGGCGGAGCCCGCGGCGTCCGCTCCGGCGCCCTGGCTCCCGCCGCGGCCGACTCGACGGCCCTTTCCCTCCGGCCCTCCGCGGGCGGCGCGGACTCGGTCGGCGCGCTCGCGGCCCGGGCCGAGCAGGATTCCGCCGCCGACCAGCAGGTGCTCGACAGCCTGCATCGCCCGCACGCTCGGCCCGACAGCCTCGCGGGCCGGCCGCCCGCGACGCCGCCCATCAAGGGCGAAGAGGTGGAGCGCGAGGCGGAGCGCCTGTTCGGCGCCGAGGGTCGCGCCGTAATCGGCGCGGCGCCGTCGGCCGAGCCGACCTTCGACATCGACGTCACGAGCTTCGCCACGAATCGGCGCGTGCTCGAGTACCTCGAGTTCTTCCAGGTCGACTCGCGCGATCGGTTCGAGATCTGGCTCGCCCGGCTCGGCCGCTACCAGGGGATGATCCGCGAGCGGCTTCGCGCCAAGCGGCTCCCGGAGGATCTCCTCTACCTCTGCCTGATCGAGAGCGGTTTTTCGAACACCGCGGTGAGCCGGGCCAAAGCCGTCGGCATGTGGCAGTTCATGGCCAGCACCGGGCGGCTGTACGGCCTCACGGTCGACCCCTGGGTGGACGAGCGCCGCGACCCCTACCGGGCCACGGAAGCGGCGGTGAATTACCTCGCCGACCTCCGCGAGCGGCTGGGGAGCGTGTATTTGGCGGCGGCGGCGTACAACGCCGGCGTGGGGCGGATCGAGCGGGGCATCGACCGGCTGCCGGGGGAGCCGGACTCGGTGGACGATCACACGTTCTTTCAGCTGTCCGACCGCCGCTACCTGCGGCGCGAGACGCGCGATTACGTGCCCAAGCTCATTGCCGCATCGCTGATCGCGAAGCAGCCGGGGCGCTACGGCTTCGACGTCGAGCCGCTTCCGCCCCTGACCTTCGACGAGATCACCGTTCCCGACGCGACCGGGCTGGACGTCATCGCCCGCCTCGCCGACACGACCGTGGCGGCGCTGCTCGAGCTCAACCCGCAGTACGTCCGGGGCGTCACGCCCCCGGGCCGGAATGTGGTGGTGCGCGTGCCGCGCGGGCACGGGACAGTGGTGGCGGAGCGCTACGACAGCCTGCCCGTGACCGAGCGGATCACGTTCGTGGACCACTACGTCTCCCGCGGGCAGACGCTGTCGGACATCGCGAAGCGGTATCGCGTGAGCGTCGCGATGATCGAGGGTGCGAACCCCCGCATCAGAGCGCACGCGCTGCGCGTGGGGCAGCGGCTCATCATCCCGATGAGCGGGCGCGTCGTACCCGCCTCGGCGTGGTCGGTGCCCCCCGAACCGCGCTACCGGCGCGTGTCGAGCACCGGCGTCAGCGCGGGCAGCCATCGCGTCCGGTCGGGTGAAACCGCGAGCGAGATCGCACGCCGCTACCGCGTCTCGCTGACGGCGCTCCTCAACTACAACGGGCTCACCATGGGATCCGTCCTGCGGGCGGGGGACGTGATCAAGATTCCGCAAAAAGAATAGAGACGTAGCACAAAGGCGTAGGGATCCTTCCCCTACGCCTTTGTGCTACGTTCTCGTGCTACGTCTTCAGCTTTTCCGACGATAGCCTTTCATGAGGGCCGCCGCATAGCCGTTCTGCGGGTCCTTCCCGGCGTCCAGCAGCTCCTGTACCCGGGCCGGTCCACGGTTGTAGGCCAGCAGCGCGAGGCGCAGCTTCGCGTCGGCGTTCCCTTCATAGCGCTCCAGCAGATCCCGGAGATAGCGGAAGCCGAGCCGCAAATTGGTGCTGCGATCGTACAGCTGTGCCGTGGTCAGGCCGGGCTCGTACAGCCGGGCCGTGCTCGGCAGGACCTGCGTGTAGCCGATCGCTCCCACCTTGCTCCGCGCCTTCGCACTGAACCCCGACTCGACCTTCACGAGGCGGAAGGCGAGCGCCGGGTCCACCCCCTCCGCGAGGGCGACGTCGTAAATCGCCGCTGCCAGGTCGGCCGCGATCGCGTAATGCGTGGAGTAGTCGATGATCGCGTTGGCGCGCTCGAGCTGCAGCCGGGCGACCGCGAGCTCTCCCCGGGTCGCTTCGAGTGCCTGCTCGAGGGAGCGCAGCTCCCCGATCAGCGCGGGCGCCGTCAGCGGCGCCGGCTGGTCGTCGGCAGTGGCGCGTCGAGCCCAACCGCCGATGCTGCTCACAACCAGAGCGCCAAGGAGAATGAGCCCTCCCTGCAGCATCAGTTTCTGGGTTGTCGTGTGCATAGCCCTCTCTTGTATGCCCAGGCGGTCCCCATACTGGCACCGCCCCATCAATCCGCCGTCAATCCGCCGAGTCGCGCCGCCAGTCCCCGCGCGTGCCACCCGTTTTTTCGAGCAGCCGAACCGTTTCGATCTCCATCCCCCGGTCCGCTGCCTTCACCATGTCGTAAACCGTCAGCAAGGCCACTGAGACCGCCGTGAGCGCCTCCATTTCCACCCCCGTCCGCCCTACCGCCTTAGCGGCCGCCCTGACCCGCACTCCCGGCAGCCCTTCGTCCAGCGTCGCGTCGACTTCCACGTGGTCCAGCCCGAGCGGGTGGCACAGCGGGATCAGCTCGGCCGTCCGCTTGGCCGCCAGCGTCCCCGCCACCTCACTCACCGCCAGGACGTCGCCCTTGGCCACCTGCTGCTCGGCCACGAGCCGGAACGCTTCGCGCGACATCCGGATCGCGCCTTCCGCCACCGCGGTGCGCACCGTGACGGGCTTGTCGCCAACGTCCACCATCCGCGCCCGGCCCGCCTCGTCCACATGCGACAGCTTCATGTCGTCTCCGCCAGGTCGTCGGCCAATACGGCCGCCACGAGCTGTGGGTTCACATTCCCTTGGGCGAGGCCGCGCGCTTCGAGGACCAGGGCGATCGCCTCGACCACCTTCTCCGTCTCGCCACCGGCCCGCGCTTGCTCGCGCAACCGCTCGAGCAGGCCGTCCAGCATGTCGGTGAAGCCGCCGCGTGCCTGGAACGGCTGCAGGCCAAGCGCGAATCCATATCGGCGCCCCGGACCTGCTTCCACCGCCGCGAGAAACCGGTCTGCCGCGTCCGCGCCCCTCGCCCTGCCGTCCCCATCTGCAAGGAGCCTGCCTATCCGTCCGTCCGCCAGTGCAACTCGTTGCGCCAACTCGCGTTGCCCTGTGACGCCGAGCTCCTGCTGTGCGAATGCTGCCACGACGCTGTCGCTCAATCGCGCCACCCGAACCCGCACTACGCGAGACAAGATCGTCGGCAGCAGGGCATCAGGCGCGGCGGTGGTCAAGATGAACACCGTGTCCGCTGGCGGCTCCTCCAACGCCTTCAGTAACGCGTTGGCGGCCGCTTCCGCTCCCGTCTGAGGCACCAGACGCTCTGCGTCACCGATCACGAACACCTTGCGCCGACCCATCGCCGGCGTCAGCACCAGGCGTCGAAGCAACAGCCGGACGGCGGCGATTCCATGACTCGCCAACCCCGAGGGCGGCTGGTACAGGGGCTGTTGGCGCCGCGCCGCCATCTCCTCCCCCAACGCCTCCTCGACCAGCTCCACTTGCTTGTCCGCATCGCCGCCCTTCTTCGATAGCTCGAGCGGCACGAACCAGTGCACGTCGGGGTGCGACAGGCTCAGGACCAGCTTGCAGTGCTGGCACTTCCCGCATCCTTCTCCCAATCCCGCGTCGCACATCAGCGCCTGCGCCAGCCAGAGCGCCAGTCGTTGCTTCCCGACACCGGTCGGGCCCTCAAACAGGAGGGCTTGTGGCAACCGGCCGGAGGCGATGGCGCCTACCAGCCGGTGTCGGATCCCCTCATGGGCGTAGAGGGGGGGGATTGGCATGGCGGGAATCTAGTCTGGGGTGGTAAAACTGGACGATTTGCAAAATGCAACGCGTTATGTACCATACTGTTAGGCTGATTTCTTGGGGCTTGTGCTGGTCTAGCACTTTATCCCATATGATCTTACAGCATGAAGTGAGTACACACTCGCGAGATAGTGCCCAATTTCCTTACGTTTTCGGAATCTATTCGGGCTGCGCCGACGCAACACCCGTCTCTAGTCATTGTCGCGCCTACGCAGCGGTATCACCCGCCACCAACCGAGTCGCCGCCCGCAGCTGAGGCGGCTGACCCACGACGACCAGGATATCGTCGACCGCGAGGCGAAAGTGGGGCCCCGGCGTCGCGATCTCGTCTGCGCCCCGACCGACCGCGAGCACCAACGCGCCGGTTTGGGTACGTAGACCGGTGGCCGCGAGCGTCTTGCCGACCAAGGGCGAGCCCGCCGCGAGCCGCAGGCGCGCGACCGCCATTTGGGGGATGCCCGTCACGGCGCCGAGGGTCATACGTCCGGCGCCGTCGCCGCCGCGCAGCGCTTCGTAATGGGACGAGCGGATCTGATCCACCAGGCGATCGATGTCGGACCGGGGGACGTTGTAGTGCGCCAGTACGCGCGCGAAGATCTCGATCGAGGTCTCGAACTCCTCCGGGATCACGACGTCCGCGCCGAGCCGGCTGAGCTCGGGGATTTCCGTCACATAGCGGGTGCGCGCGATGATGTGGATGCGGGCGTTGAGGGCGCGTCCCACGCGCACCATCCGGCGAGTCGCTGCCGGGTCGGAGATCGCGACGACGAGCATTCGGGCGCGCTCCGCGCCGAGGGCCCGCAAGATTTCTTCGCGGGTGGCATCGCCGTAGAAGGCGGGCTCGCCGCGCGCGCGGGCCTGCTGGACGGTCTGCGCGTTGAGCTCGACGATAAGATAGGGCGCCTGGATGGACCGCAGCGCGGCCGTGAGGTTGCGCCCATTCAGGCCGTAGCCGGCGACGATGACGTGGTCGGTGAGCGGCTGTTCGGCAACGGCGATCCTTCCGGGGCGGAGCCCGGGCAGGAGGCGGTCCAGGGGGACCAGTCGCTCCACGCCATCGAGCAGGGCGGGGCCGCTCTGGAGCAGAAACGGTGTGACCAGCATCGTCAGCACGGCCACCGCGAGAAACGTCTGGTAGAGGCCCTCGGAGAGCAGCCCGGTCCCTCGGCCTTCGCGCGCCAGCACGAAGGAAAACTCCCCGATTTGCGAGACGGCCAGCCCTGCCAGCAGAGCCACCCGCCCGGAGTAGCCCATGAGCGCGGGACCGACCGCCGCGAGCAGAGCCTTCCCTCCCATGACCCCCACCACGCCGCCCAAGGCCAGCAACGGGTGGTCGCGCAGAAACTCGACCTGTACCAGCATGCCGACCGCCACGAAGAACAGAGAGATGAAGACGTCCCGGAACGGCAGGAGCTCGGCCATCGCCTGGTGGCCGTAGTCGGATTCGGAGATGACGAGTCCCGCCAGGAACGCGCCCAGGGCCAGGGATGCACCGGCCGCCGCGGTTCCCAGGGCCGTGAGCGTTCCGACCAGGATGACGGCGATCAGGAACAGCTCCCGGCTCCGGGTCCTGAGGATCACCGAGAGGGCGCGCGGGACTACGGTCCGGGCCAGCACCAAGACGCTGATGACGACGAGCACGGCTTTGCCGAGCGCGAGGAGCAGCGCTCCCGCACCGCCGCCCGACCGCCCCGCGAGAAACGGGAGCACGAGCATCATGGGCACGACGCACAGATCCTGGAAAATCAGCACGCCGGTGGCGAGCCGGCCGTGGGGCGCGTCGATCTCGCCCTTGTCCGTGAGGCCCTTGAGCACGATCGCGGTACTGGAGAGCGCGACGAGGAACCCCAGGAGGACGGCCACTCGCCAGTCGGCGCGCAGGGCAACGGCCAAGAGACTCGCGAGCACCACGGTGAGCGCTACCTGAGAGCCGCCGCCGGCGACCACCTGCCGCCCCATCTCACGCAGGCGACTCAAGGAGAACTCGATCCCGATGGTAAAGAGCAGGAGGATGACACCCACTTCCGCGAGGCTCTCCACCTGGTGCGCGTCGGAAACCAGGCCGAGCGCGTTGGGGCCGAGCAGCACGCCCGCGACGATGAACCCCGGGAGGGCGGGGAGCTTGATACGGTGGAATATCAGAATGACGAGCAGGGAGACGGCGAAGATGATCGCCAGGTCTTTGAGGACGTGGTACTCGCTCATGGCCGCTCGTGGTATGTCATTGCTCCGGGCTCAGTTGGGGTTCGCGGTGATGCAGGGCACACGCGTCGTGTGAAGACCATAATGGAAAACCGGGTGGCCCGGTGCAAGGTTGGGACGCGCATTTCGTGCAGCATTACCCCAGATCACTCTCGGGAATCATTACACGTGGGCACGAGCCGGTTCAGACTACTGCGCCAGGACGACGCCGTGCGCGACGCAGAACTGTCGCGGACGGAGGCGCAGCTGCGCGCCACGGCGCGCCAGCAGGAGGCCGTGGCCCACGTCGGCCAACGCGCGCTGGCCGGCGCGCCGCCGGACGAGCTGATCGCGGGCGCCGTGGCAGTGGTGGCGCGCGTGCTCGAGGTCCCCCTCGCGAGTGTGCTCGAGCTCCGTCCCGAGAGTCGGACGCTGCTGCTGCGCGCCGGTGTCGGTTGGGGCGACGGGGCGGTCGGACGCGCGGTGTTTCCGGCGGATGCGGACTCACACTCCGGGTATGTGCTTCGCTCGACGGGCCCGGTGGTGGTCGAGGACCTGGCCACGGATACGCGGTTCGGCAGCGCGCCCCTCCTGTCGGCCCAGGGCGTGGTATCGAGCCTGAGCGTCCTGGTGCACGGCAAGGCACGCCCCTACGGAATCCTGGGCGTACATACGGCGGAGCCCCGCGAGTTCACGATCCACGACACGCATTTCCTGCAGGCGGTGGCGAACGTCCTGGCCACCGCGATCGATCGCGCGCGCGCCGAGGAGGCGCTGCGCCGGAGCGAGGAGCACTTCCGTTCTCTCATCGAGAACGGGTCGGACATCGTCACGATCGTGGGCGAGAACGGCGTGTTCCGCTACGCCAGCCCGTCGGTGGAGCGCGTGCTCGGGTATGCGCCCCGGGACCTGCTCGAGCGCAACGCGTTCGACTACGTCCACCCGGATGACATTTCGGTCGTCGCCGAGGCTCTGGCGGCGGCGATCCACCACCCCGGCGTCCCCCAGGCTGCGCAGTTCCGGTTCCGCGCGCACGACGGCGCATGGCGGGTGCTCGAAGCCGTGGGCCAGGCGCGCGTGGGCCCCGGGGACGCAGCCCAACTGATCGTCAACGCCCGCGATGTCACCGAGCGGCGGCGCCAGGAGCGGGCGCTGCGCGAGAACAAGGAGCGGCTGCGGACGGTCATCGCCGGGGCGCCGCTCGTGTTGTTCGCGCTCGATCGTGACGGGGTGTTCACGATGGTCGAGGGGCGCGGGCTCGACGCCGTCGGTGTCCGGCCCGCCCTGCTCCTCGGGCATTCGGTGTTCACGCTGTTCGCGGACTTCCCGCAGGCGATGGCGGATGTGCGCCGGGCCCTCACCGGGGAGACGTTCTCGTCCCCGGTCGAGGTGTTCGGGGCCGTGTTCGAAGCGTGGTACTCGCCGGTCCGCGACGCGGATGGGGCGGTGGCGGGGGTGATCGGCGTCGGGACCGACATCACCGAGCGGTGCCGGGCGGAGACCGCGCTGCGCCACTCGGAGGAGAGCCACCGCGCCCTGGTACAGCACGCCTCCTA
>Ga0137403_10007559_pt1 | contig 12235 bp, 8 predicted proteins | sample CZOMad2_1_16fung_FD_122057 | JGI IMG/M metagenome (GOLD analysis project Ga0137403, IMG submission 122057) | Vadose zone soil fungal communities from Angelo Coast Range Reserve, California, USA - CZOMad2_1_16fungal (Hybrid Assembly) | ecosystem: Environmental > Terrestrial > Soil > Vadose zone...
TTACAGACGGGATCGCTGATCGATAAATTGTAGACGGTAGTTGCAATTGGAGAAGCTGATGGAGCAGGCGACGATGGATTGTCCAATGAGCCCGCCGGCGACCAGGAATAATCGAATTTCGTGCTGTTGGCATTGCTGAGTATGACCGAACCGCCTTTACAGACAGCTTCGCTTTTAGGAGCATTGAAAATGGTTTTTGGACGGACTGCCACCAGGACCGAGGTTGTATTCGTACAGCCGGTATTGTTGGATACGGTAAGGAAAAATCTCGTGCTGTCTGAAAGACTGGCCACGGGATCCGGTGACGAAGGATCGTCCAGAAGACCCGCTGGCGCCCAGGCGATACCTGCGCCGCCTGAGCCATGCAGGGTTATAGTGTTAGGGCCATAACACAGGGAAGTGTCCTTGCCTGCAAAGGCCTTTACGGTATCAATCCTGATAGCGACCGTACTGCTGTCTTTGCAATGATTGATATCCGAGCCGATCAGCTTGATGGAATAGGTCCCCCCGGTTGGGTAGGAATGAGATAAGGACGGGGAAGGATATATTAACCCGTCCCCGAAGTCCCATTGCCAATCCGTGATGGGGCTGGTCTTTGTGTACCCGGTGGCCAGCACTGCTACCGATGTGCACTGGGAGACAAGGTCCGTAAACCGTACTGAGTCTATGTTTTTGATGAACAGTGTATTGTCGCTGGGAATAACAAGGTTGAAAAGATTGGCTCCTGCACTCCCGGAGGTGGCCCCCCAGGCATCATTGCCATAATTCGTATTTACTCCATTGAGCCCTCCATCCTGAATGACGAGAACGTTTGCCGGGACAGAGGCCTGACTTAACCAGCAGACTCCACCGCTCCCTCCGCCACCCGGCCCCAGTTTGCCATTGGGCGGACTGCTCATATCGGCTCCCTTACCACCTTTTGCAATGAGCGTACCGTTATCCGTATAGGCGCCGATACCGGCAAGGATCGTTCCACCAGCTCCACCTCCGCCCATGCCTTCGCTGCAATATCCGAAGACGCCATTGTCCACACATTTCAGGCCGTCATCACCGTTAGCGATGACCGAATATCCGTTTGATTGCATGCTGCCTGCAGTAATGAGTATGATCCCGCCTCCATTTCCGCCGTCCGAATTAAAGCCGGGAGGATTATTACAGTGCCCAGCCCCCCCTCCGCCGCCCATGAAGAGCTTATTAAGGGCATTATTATATGGCAACGGATAACCTGCGATCCCCCTGTTATCGACGGGGCCGTTGGTGCAATCCAGCAATTGGTAGCCTCCATATCCTCCGGCTGCGATATTGCTCCCACCTCCTCCCCCTGAATTGTGCTCGTTCCCACCTCCGCCCCCATTGGCAGCCGCTCCTTTTCCGTTGGTCTTATCGGGCTGCAGCGTCGCAATGCCTTCTCCTTTCCTGGCGCCCTCCAGGCTGGCCGGCGGCGGTGGATAGATATAATTGTTCTGCGTACAGATCTCGGAGTTCCGCTGGATATTAAACCCCGCGCCCTTGCGGAAACCCCGTCCGGAGACATCCAGGTTGGCCTCCAAATTCAGCGTGCCCTGAACATTAAATGCCAGTATACCCCCCTTTCCACCGTCCCAGGGCAGGCAGGTCAGGGGCTTGCTGGCGCTGAAACTATTGTAATAAGGGACCCTCACCAATTGAACTGCGCCTGCAGGTATATCATAAGACCTTTGTAACTGATTTTTTAAGATCAGGCTATCGGCGTTCCTGCGGGCGACGATATTGAATTCATAATTGCCTGAATTCTTATAATCGGGAATGCTGCCGGAACTGGCCGTATTGGAGACGTCGACGGCGGCGCCCTTCATCTGGGCCAGTAATACGGTATCCCCGATATTAAATGCCGTCGCATCTTTCACCCGCAGACCGTTAGAACAGGGGGCATAACCCAATACCTCCGTATAGGAATTGATGATCATGCTGTCCTGGGGGACAACCAGGATATTACAGGAATCGGCTATAAAATTCGCGCAGGTCGGATTGGGTTGATTCAACTGGGCCGCCCCGTTCAACACCCCGTTCCAGGCAGCATTGCCCTGTTTATTCAGCAGATCGTCGAAGGTATAATAAGCCAGCAAACCCGTCTGCGTCCCAGGGCTCGGTAATGACGTATTCATATAGGTGCGGATCTGGCCTTGCGTGCGCGCCACATTCCATATTCGGACCTCGTTGATATAGCCGATAAAATTGGTGTTGACCAGCTGGCTGGAATACCACCCTATTTCGGTTGGCCAGTCATTCTGCCAAAGATTTCCACTGGCGGGTACCTGGCTCATTAAAAATCCGTTCCGGTAAAACTTTAATGTGCTGCCATCATATACCATGGCTACATGATAGGTCTTGTTCAGTTCGATATCGCATATATCCGGGGTCTTGAAATAAACCGGATTACCGCTTGCGTCCATGGTAGTTATTTCGGCTGTGTTGGGCCTCAGCAGGTAATTCACGTCGACCGGATCCTTATGTTTAGATACAATATCTCCGGCATAGACTTCAGGGGGAGTATAAGGCTGGGTTCTGTTGATCACGGCTTCCACAGTGATCTTGTTTCCAGGAATATCCAGATCGCCGACCTGGAAATACGAGGGAGATGAAGGTAGCCCCAGCCAGTTATTACAGGATTGCATGCTCTGGACTGTGTTCACTGCCGGTTTACCCGACAAATTTAACTGGCAGAATGATAGGAGGGGGAATATAAAAAAAAATATGAGGAAAGATAGATAAGGGAGCTGTTTTTTCATTTGGTTGGTATATATACGGCTGGGTCTGAGCACAAATCTATATATTATCCTGAATCTATCATATTATTTTCATGCTTCATATTGTTGCCAAGATTCAACTGCCTGTAATTAAAATAAATTAGATTTGCGGCAATTAATACAATATGAATCATAGCCTGTCCCGGATACCCGAGGAGTTTAATCCTGCACTGACTAACCCGGCCTATATCATCAGGAAGAGGTTGCTGAATTCGATAGTTAAGCATATACCGGAATTGTCCGGGTCCCTTATGGATTTCGGTTGCGGATCCAAGCCCTATAAGTCTCTTTTTAGCGTGAGCGAGTATGTCGGCGTCGATTTCAACGGACAGGGGCATTCGCATGAAAATGAGCAGATCGATGTTTATTATGACGGGAAGACCTTGCCTTTTCAGGACAACAGGTTTGATGGTATCTTTTCCTCGGAAGTATTCGAACATGTTTTTAACCTGGAAGTAATCCTGAAAGAGCTTAACAGGGTGCTGAAACCCGGTGGAAAACTGCTGGTAACCTGTCCGTTCTCGATCTGCGAACATGAGGTCCCTAACGATTTTGCCCGGTATACTTCGTTCGGGCTGACAGACCTTTTGCAGCGGAACGGTTTTGAGGTCGTTGTCTTTGAAAAGGCGGGGAGTGCTTTTGAAACGATCTGTCAAACTTTTATAAGTTATTTTTACAGCGCGGTCATCAGGAAATTCCTTGGAAAGATCCCTGTGGTCCGGACAGGGGCAAAATGGGTATGTGTACCAGTATTGAACATGCTGACCGTTTTTTTCAGTCTGATCTTCCCCAAGGGCCAGGAGCTCTACCTGAATAATGTAGTGCTGGCCATCAAAAAGAATTCTTTATGAACAAAAGTTTTCGCGAGATTTTTAATGCCCATTCCGGCAGGCTCATTCATAAATTCGATCATTATTTTGAAATTTACGACCGGTATTTTTCAAAGTACCAGGGAAAGGAAATTGTTATTCTGGAGATCGGAATAGCTCATGGGGGGTCCTTGCAGATCTGGAAAAAGTATTTTGGGGAAAAAGTGAAAATATACGCAGTCGATATTAACCCAGATTGTAAAAAACTTGCCGAGGATAATATCCAGATTTTTATAGGATCTCAGCAAGATCCGGAATTTCTTTCGGAAATGATCGGTAAAATGCCCCGTCCCGATATAATCCTCGATGACGGGGGCCACATGATGAAACAGCAGATCACCTCCTTTAATATGCTATACAACCATTTAAAGGATGGCGGAGTGTACGTTTGCGAAGATACCTGTACTTCTTATTGGTATGAATATGGAGGAGGGCTCCGGAGAAAAGGAACATTTGTTGAATTTTCAAAAAAACTCATAGATTCCCTGTATACCTCGCATTTTAAAAACAGGAAAATTACTGCCAGCGAACTTACCAAAAGTATAAACGCCATCCATTTTTATGACAGCGTTGTCGTTTTTGAAAAAAGGTTACGTCCAGAGCCGGTCCATGTCAATAAAGGAGAAAAATCAGTTAACCATGATGAGGATCCCGTGGCCGGCAAGCGAACCTTTATTCACAGGGTTATAAAAAAACTCCGTTCGATCTGATACTTCCCAGGTTAAAATAGTCATGCTGGTCGAAAGCAAAAAATATTCAGTTGGATATCATAAGGAATATTGGCATTACCGTGCCGGTAAAATGGAGTTTCATATACAGGGGAGGCTTCCTTGATATAATAGCTGAATCCATTCTTACCGATCAGATCAAGCAATTCTGATAATTCATGGTTTTGTTTGAAAGCCCCATGGTACTCGATAAATAAGTTCCCTATATTATGCATTTCGGCGCTGATATCTTTGATAACGTCGAACTCCGCTCCTTCAATATCGATTTTCAGAAAATCCACTCTTCGATTAAGAAAGTCCTTGAGTCGGATCGCTTTTACTTCTTTTGTATTTCCAGTATCCAGGGTCTCTATCTTGCTGGTCGTAGCGCCCTGGCTGGAAAATTGTATCATAGTATTTTCTTTCCAGACCGCTTCCTTGCGGAGCGTGACCTTGCTGAGCCCGAAGGAATCGACATTCTTCGTGAGCAATCCGAAATTCTTTTCGTCCGGCTCAAAGGCAATGATCTCCGCATCGGGGGACTGCATTTTCATGTAGATCACGCTCAGCCCGATATTGGCGCCGCAATCGATGATATAGGGACGCCCCGGCAATTCCTGCTTGTATAGGTTTTCGATGAAGATCTCCTCCAGCCCATGCAACAATTCGGCTGGACTGTAGAAATATAATTTTTTACCGAATAAAAGATGTGTGCGTAGCTTGCCTTCGGGAAGATGCTTATAGTATTTTAATGTGAACCAGCCCAGGTTGACCTTACGGTAAGGATCCTGCGACAGCTTCTTCAGCCTCCCGCGGATGCCCTTGAAAACCCTGCCTGTGAACGAGTTGTTGTCCATTTCTTTATTCCTAAAAGTCCGCAAAATACGAATTAACTAAAGTATTTATTAATTACTTTTACGCCGATATGCTTTCAATTGTTATTTGTTCTGTAAATACCGGTTATTTATCTGACGTGACGGAGAATATCCGTTCGACCATCGGGATCGAATTCGAACTTTTGGTATGGGACAACCGGCAGTCAAATACAGGCCTCTGCGAGGTCTACAATAAGATGGCGGAAAAGGCGCGGTTCCCCTATATCTGTTTCCTGCACGAAGATATCCTCTTCACCACAAAAGACTGGGGACTGGTGCTGACCGACCTGTTCAGGAGGAAGCCCCAGGCTGGCATTATCGGCTTGGCAGGCGGTAAATACAAGAGCCGCATGTACTCTGGATGGTACACGGGTCAGGAAGACCTGGATTGCTTTAATATCACCCACCGGATCGACGGACGGGATGAAAAAATGATCCAGCCCCGGACCGGTGGTGCCAGCGAACATAAAGTGGTATGCGTGGATGGAGTGCTGATCTGTTGCAGCAGGCAGGCCTGGGAGGAAGTTCGCTTCGATGAGCAGATCCTGAAAGGCTTTCATTTCTATGATATCGACTTTTCCCTGCGCGCCGCACGGCAATACGAAATATGGGTGACTATGAAGATCGACCTGATCCATATCACGAAGGGTGGGGACTATGGAGACAACTGGGTAAGAGAGGCCATGCATTACCACAATAAGACCAAGGAGCCCCTGCCGCAATATGAAAGAACGACGATCACTGAGCGGCGGGCCGGGAACGTAGAACTGAAAGTCGCCGCGCAATGGCTCGACTGGCTCAAAGTGCAGAAGATCTCGCTGAGCAATAAAATGAAATGGCTGATCGGCCAGGGACTGTACCGATGGCCATCTCTCTGGTATCCCACTCTTAAATTTCTTCTGTACCGGCCGCTCGGACTGAAGAAAATTCATCTCCGGTCATTAAAAAGAAGCCATAACACATCCTGAGCACCTCATGCAACCCAGCCCCCTGATATCGATCTGCATTCCTGCCTATAAAAGGGCGGAACTCCTGAAAAGGCTGCTGGATTCCATTGCCATCCAGGACTGGAAGGATTTCGAAGTGATCGTTACGGATGACAGCCCCGACGGATCGGTAAGCGCGGTATGCCGGCAGTATGAAGGGCTTTTCCCTTTGTATTATTATCACAATAGCCAGGCCCTTGGCACTCCGGAGAACTGGAACGAGGGCATCGGGAAGGCCAACGGAAAATGGATCAAGCTCATGCATGACGATGACTGGTTCGCCAGCCGTGATAGCCTGGCGACTTTTGCAGCAGCAGCCGGCTCTCTCTCTGCCGCTCCTCCTCCGGCAGCAATCAGTTCTCGTCACACCCCGGTCCCCCCCCGGGCGACTTTCATTTTTTCGGCCTACAGCAATATTTATCCCGACGGGCGCAAAAAAGATATTCAGATCACCCCTTCCCGCTACGGTACGTTGCTGAAGAAACCCGCGACCCTTCTTGCCGGGAATTGCATTGGGCCGCCGAGCTGCGTGCTGTTTAAAAAAAGAGAAGGACTTTTTTTTGACCGGAGATTCAAATGGCTGGTCGATATCGACTTTTATATCCGCTACCTGCAGGCTGCCCCCACCACCGGCCGCTTGCCCGACGACGAGCCCCAGACATCGGCCTCCGCCCCATCCGCATCCATTCCCCATTCCCCGTCCCCAGACGCCCCCTATACCCCCATTAACGCCCGCCATAACCCTTCAGCAGATGCGGCATATTATATCCCCCAACCCCTGGTCAATATCGGGATCAGCGAGACCCAGGTCACCAGGGACAGCTTTGGCGTCCGCTCCGTCGAGATCCCGGAAAATCTTTGGCTGCTTGAAAAGATAGGGCCGGCATGGCTTAAGAACCTGCGCATATTCGACCACTGCTGGCGCCTGATCCGGAACTTGCAGATCAGTCATGAGAAAGAGATCCGCGAAGCCGGCTTCTCCGGCCCGATCCCTGCCAGGATCTCCGCCATGATCCGGTTCCAGGGAAGGATCCCCAAGGGGCTTCTCAACATCGGCCCGGTCTCGAAAATATTGATGACCAGCTGCTATATTTTATCGTAGGCATCGGCAATATTGCACAACATCGGCGCAGACATTTAACGGTATCTTTAACCCAGCAGTATCTTCCTGTATTCCGCACAAAAAACTTCTCCCCCGAACTTCTGTTTGGCGATCTCCCGGCTCCGCTTGCCCAACGCAACCCGTAACTCCGGATCACCGGCCAGGGAATTCAACAGCTCCACGCCCTCTGCCACGATCTGATCCTCTTCCGTAGCATAGATGAGCAGCCCGTTCACCCCATGCTGGATATAATCGGGGATCCCGTTCACGGCCGTGGACAGTACCGTCTTGCCATAGGCCATCATATACATCACCACGAGCGGCAATCCTTCATAGGCCGAAGTGAGGAGCAGCACGTCGGAACGCCGGTAAATATCCTGCATCAGCGCCTCGTCGCTGACATTGCCATAGAATTTGCAGAAAGGATGTTTCGCGGGATCCACGATCGCCGAGACGTCGCCGACAAAAGAGAAATGCACCGGCAAACCTTGTTCGTGCATCCTGGTGGCGATGGCCGCGATAAGGTAAACCCTTTTCTGGGGTGCGCCCCGGCCGATATACACGACCTCCAGCTGCTCGTTCCGTATTTCCTCGTAAGGCGGGATATCGATCTTATTCTCGATGAAGCGGAGCCGCGAATAATATTTATCATCCAATCCTTCTTCATGATACTGGGCGGCGATGGTTTCCTTCAGCTTAAGGGTACTGCATATCCGCAGGTCGATCCGGTCGATAAAGGCGATCGAATAGGGTAGCCAGGTATCCAGGTGACAAAGCTCGATGCAGGGAACGCTTTGTTTAAGATGCGGGATGATCTTATAAAAGAACAGCGACTCGCCTCCGAAGACAACAGGATTTTCCGATGCATTGATCCAGGCCGCCAGCACTCCCCGGTAAAAAAAATTCACAAAATGCCAGAGCTTATTGTCGATCCTGCCACTCAGGTCCAGCACGCGCACGCCTTCAAGATCGAAGAGGGAAGCAAAACCGTTATTCTTAGGCTTTTTCGAATAGATGATCAGTGGCTTCCTGTCCGCTATGCAGCTCACAATGTCCGCGTTCACCCTGATGGCGCCACCGATATCCGCCGAAGGAAAGAACAGAAAAATGGAATGGCGGCTTTCCAGCGGGAACAGCCTGCCCCAGAGCTTGCCCAGCAGGACGAACGGGAACATCGCGATCAGCTCCAGCCTTATTTTCAGGACAGCTTTCCGGTATCTCATTATTTTTGGTAATACTTTTCCAGCAGGTTGGGTAAATAATTTTCGCCGAAGCCGATCTTCAGCAGCCTGCAGATCGGCAGAGTATCTGAAATATCGATCCGGAACGGACGGCCTCTTTCTATTTCGGAAAAATTCGCTTTCCGGCCGGTATGGGCCTCGATGCATTCCACGATATAAGGCACCGGGTAATTCTTGTCGTTGGCAATATTGATGATCCGGTTCATGAACAGCCCGTTCTTCAGGATATGATCCGCGATCCGGTAGACATCTTCCACATCGATGATATTCCGCTCCGAATATTTCCAGAGTTCGAAAGAACGGCCGGTCAGAATATTCGTATATAAATAATTAAGGATAGTGGCCGGATTGCCGGTTGACCCCGCCAGTTGGGACAGCCTGAAAATATGGAAATGCCGGGCATGGTCCCTGATCAGGGTTTCCATGCCGAGCTTATGTTTGATGTAGGGACTGCCCTGCAGGTCGGGGTCCTCCACGCTGCTCGTACTGAAATAAACGATTGTCTTCAATGGGTGCCCTTCCATGGATGCCAGCAACAGGTCCCGCTCACGTCGCAGGTCGGAAGGAGTGCAAGATTTTGAATTGGATACCCCGGACGCAAATATCAGGAATTCATCAGCCGTTTCATAGGGTTTAAACATCCTTCCTAACAGACCCGTCCCAGTTACCATGATGCTGCATATGATTTTTGGTGATTCAAAAAAACGATTTTCAGAACGGCAAAGATAATCAGTAGGTTAAAACTACCTATTTTTGAAATCAAATACCCCATATGAACAATTCCTTCCGCTATGGAACAGAACGCCTCACGATTGCAAAGACTTTAGCCCTGGCCGATGGATCGATAAAAGGAACCCTTTCTGCCGAAGCCATCGGAAAAGTGAGGGCCAGCCAGCAGCATGTGGAGAATATCGTAGCGCAGAATACCACGGTATATGGGATCAACACCGGTTTTGGCATCCTCGCCAATACCCGCATTTCCGAGGCAGACACCCTTACCTTGCAGCATAAGATCCTTCAGAGCCATAGCGTCGGGGTCGGCGATCCGGTTCCGGAAGCCATCGCAAAGATCATGATGATCACGAAGGTCCAATCCCTGGCCCAGGGCTATTCCGGCGTCCGGCTGGAGACCCTGGAGCGGATCATCTGGCACATCCAAAAGAATGTAATACCGGTAGTTCCCGAGAAAGGCTCCGTAGGCGCATCGGGCGACCTCGCACCCCTGGCCCATCTGTTCTTGCCCCTCGTGGGGCTTGGTGAAGTGTTCTACAAAGGGACCAGGTACCGCACGCAGGATCTCCTGAAGCAGCTTGGCATGAACCCTATCCGGCTGGGCCCGAAGGAAGGACTGGCCCTTATCAATGGGACCCAGTTCATACTGGCATATGCAGTCAAGGCGGTGCAGCGGATGCACAATTGCCTGGAAGCCGCCGATATCCTCGGGGCCATGAGCCTGGAAGCGCTGACCGGCACCAAGGCGCCCTTCGATGAGCGATTGCACGAACTACGACCCTTCGCTGGAAATAAGCTCGTGGCGCAGCGGCTCCGGTATCTTCTTCATAACAGCGCGATCATGCAGAGCCATGTGGATTGCGGGAGGGTGCAGGATCCTTATTCCCTGCGCTGCATGCCACAGGTACACGGGGCATCCCGTAACGCCTGGCTCCACCTGCGTGAGCTGACGGAGACGGAGCTGAATTCCGTCACGGACAACCCGATCATACTGGGAGAGAACGACACCATCAGCGGGGGTAATTTCCACGGCCAGCCCCTGGCCCTGCCCCTGGACTATGCCTGCTTCGCTGCAGCAGAGATCGGGAACATTTCCGACCGCCGCTGCTACCTGCTGCTCGAAGGCAAATGGGGACTTCCTTTATTGCTCATGAGCAATGTCGGGCTGAACAGCGGCTTCATGATCCCTCAGTACACGACAGCCGCCCTGGTCACGGAGAACAAGACGCTTTGCTTTCCCGCCAGCGCCGACAGCATCCCCACTTCTCTGGGACAGGAAGACCATGTCAGCATGGGCAGCATCAGCGGGAGGAAACTTAACCAGGTGATCGACAATCTCGAATATATCCAGGCCATCGAAATGATGAGCGCCTGCCAGGCCATCGAATTCCGCCGGCCCCTCAAGAGCAGCGATATTCTGGAGGCCGCCCACGATTATGTGCGGAATTTTGTGGAATTTGCCAGCGAGGACAGGATCTTTGCCGACGACATCAATAAGCTGAGGGCCATCATCCGCGATCATTCCTTTACCGCGCATTGCAATGATTTCGCGGTCGGCAAAGGCATCGCGCTGAACGAAGGATTCAATGCCTTTACAATAGTTTAAATTTTGTATATGAGTACAACGACAACCTACAAACGCTACGACCCCATTAAATACAAGACCCCGCATGGCTCCCGGCTGAACTGCAAGGGCTGGATCCAGGAGGCCGCCCTGCGGATGCTCCTGAACAATCTCGACCCCGAGGTTGCCGAACGTCCCGATGACCTCATCGTCTATGGGGGACGGGGCAAGGCGGCCCGCAGCTTCGAAGCGCTCGATCTCATCATCAGGGCACTGAAAGACCTGGAAGAGAACGAAACCCTCCTGATCCAGAGCGGCAAGCCGGTGGGCATCCTGCAGACGAATAAGGATTGCCCGCGCATCCTGATCTCCAATTCTCAGCTCGTGCCCAGGTGGGCCGACTGGAAGCATTTCGATGAGCTGGAGAAGAAGGGATTGATCATGTACGGGCAGATGACGGCAGGCTCCTGGATCTATATCGGGTCGCAGGGCATCGTCCAGGGCACCTACGAGACCTATGCGGCCGCGGCGAACAAACATTTCGGAGGATCGCTTAAAGGAACGCTGAACGTCACCGCCGGTCTCGGAGGCATGGGCGGCGCGCAGCCCCTGGCCATCACCATGAACGGGGGCGTCGCCCTGATCGCGGAAGTGGAAGAATGGCGGATAGACAAGCGGCTGGAGACAAAATACCTGGACAAAAAGATGCTGGACATGGACGAGGCCATCGATCTGGCACTCGAAGCCCGGAAGAAAGGGGAGGCGCTCTCCATCGGCGTTCTCTGCAATGCCGTTCACTTACTGCAACGGATGACCGAAAGGAACTGCATCCCCGACACCCTCACCGACCAGACCTCCGCGCACGATCCGCTGAACGGCTACATCCCGCAGGGTCTCAATGTTTCGGCCGCGGCCGAACTGCGCCAGCGCGATCCTGGCGAATATCGACGCCGCGCGCTCAACTCGATAGGCGCGCACGTCCGCGGCATGCTCGACCTGCAAAAACTTGGCGCGGTGACATTCGATTACGGCAACAACATCCGCACTTTCGCTTTCGAGCAGGGAGTAACGGACGCGTACGATTTCCCCGGATTCGTGCCCGCGTACATTCGTCCGCTCTTTTGCGAAGGGCGCGGTCCGTTTCGCTGGGTGGCGCTTTCGGGCGAGCCCTCGGACATTTATCGCACCGATAAACTGGTGCTCGAAATGTTTCCGCAGAATGAAATGCTGACGCGCTGGATTCGACTGGCACAGAAACGCGTCCGCTTTCAGGGATTGCCCGCGCGAATTTGCTGGCTCGGCTACGGCGAGCGCGCGCAGTTCGGCCTGGCGCTTAACGACCTGGTCGCGCGCGGTGAACTAAAAGCGCCCAT
>Ga0137403_10007560_pt1 | contig 12234 bp, 6 predicted proteins | sample CZOMad2_1_16fung_FD_122057 | JGI IMG/M metagenome (GOLD analysis project Ga0137403, IMG submission 122057) | Vadose zone soil fungal communities from Angelo Coast Range Reserve, California, USA - CZOMad2_1_16fungal (Hybrid Assembly) | ecosystem: Environmental > Terrestrial > Soil > Vadose zone...
ATCGAGGGCGGCGGAACGAACGGCGGCATGAAGCAGGGCGCGGTTTTTGATGCTGAGATTGCGTCGCCAGAATCGAACAAAAGCGTCCTGCACCACGTCCTCGGCATCGGCTGGGCTCCGGACCCACTGCCGGGCAAACAAGACCAACCCGGGCGCGAGCTCCGAAAAACAGACTTTCCAATCTTCATGAGTGGCGACATTCTCCATGACCCTTCACGGTCTTTACTTTTGAGACGCCGCCAACTCTTGAATTTGTCTGTAATGCAAAAGTTATTTCTTGCCGGGGCGATCTGCGCGATCAGCCTGGAAGCGCTCGCTCAACCCGCCGACCCTTCAGCTGCCCGGGAGATCGCGAAGATTGACGGCGAATATTCCAACCTTTCGGTCGCAAAAGGAATGCCTGCGGCAAGCGTCGAATATTTCGCGGAACACGGAGTCGCTTTCGCTCCCGGGCCAGTCGACGGAAAAAAATATTGGGCCGGGCGTACCAATTTCCCAGGCACGCTCATTTGGCAGCCGATCTTCGCCTTCGCCGCGGGCGCCGCTGATTTAGGATATACCACTGGGATATGGGAATTGAAAAACCCGCTTTCGCTCGGCTTTGGCCACTATGTCACCATCTGGGCCAAGCAGCGCAACGGCCAATGGAAAATCGCGCTCGACGTTGGCACGGAAAATCCGCAACCATCCGAGCCGCCTCCCAGCCTGCAACTGCTTTCACCCGATGTTACCGCCGGTACACAGCCGCAGGAGAATTCGCGACGCAGTTTGCAAAAAGCGGAACGGCAGTTTGCCCAGGCCGCGCACGACGGCATCGGCAAGGCCATTCTCGATTACGCCGCTGACGACATTCGCGTCTATCGGGAAAAATCGTTTCCGGCGGTTGGACTTGTTGCCGCCAGGCTCATGCTGAATTCGGAACACGGTAAGGTAACCTTTGAATTCGGCGGCTCAAAGATGAGTAGGTCAGGCGACCTATCTTATAGTTACGGCAACTATTCGGAAGAACGCGGCAACGCAGTTGAGCACGGAATCTATTTAATGATCTGGCGCGCCAATATGAACGGCGACTGGAAACTGGCGCTCAATCTGCAAAAGAAGCTCCCGCCCAAAAGTTAGATCCTATCCGGGGAGCGCAGGCTGCCAGCCTGTAGTTGCCGGCAACATTCCTCGCTGCTGTTGCACGATCAAAAGGGCATCGGTCTTCAAAAGCGCCAGAGGGCTGGCGCACTCCAAGACGCTTCGCGAATTAGAAAGCCGCTCCCGAACCTGCGCCAGCTTTTGGACTGCGGCAGTCTTCTGCCGCTTTGGAAACGGTCGCCACCACCTCTGCTCTCGATTGGTCAAAAAGTGCAGAGTGAAGATCGCGCCCCCTCACGTCCGTTTCTCCCGAAATCTCAAATATTAAGATTTAGGCTTGCCCTGATTTGACCCCCGCTGCCTTCCTTCCCTCTACCTGGCACTCTCACCTTCACTTCGAAACAGGCAAATGCGCCTTCTGGACAGCGGAATCAAACACTCCTTGCGGCGAGCGACTGATCGGGATGAACGGGCTGCTACCATTGAGTTGAATTTGATGGCACTGAAAGCAGATGACGACATCTAAATTCTGCGACCCCTTTCGGATTCGCAGGCCATGGTGTGGATCGAAGCACAGTTCGACCTCGCGAGGAGAATCGGCCAATCCCTGGCACAATGAATCTACTAGTGCTCGGCGATCGCTGGCGTCGTCAATCAGCGCCTGACCAAGGATGAGGTATCCATTGAATAGCCTCGCCAGGTGTCCCGGGGAGTGGTCAAGTAAATCAGCTCGCTCTGGGTCAAGCGAATACAAGATAACGTCATCAGCCGATTCAATCGCACTATGAAGCAGCCGTGATGCGGCGATAGCTGCCCCATTAGTGTATCCATTTGGCCGATTCTCGGGGTAACAAGGACTAACGAAAAGAACGATTCCGACGACACCGAGATTAAGCTTAATAAACATTTTCTTTGTCTGTGATTTCATTCGGAAATAGCTGTCGGTCCTCACTTTTGACACATCGAGCCGAGTTCCATCAAACATTCTCTTCGTGTAACCGCTATTTCGTAGTAACCGGCCTGAGTAGAAGATCGGCCAACCAGTCTGGATTCGCTACACCTTCGCGATAAGCTTGGAGCGATTCAACAGATGAGTTCACCCGAAGATTGCTGTAGTATCCCTCCTCATTCTGCCAACGCTCGTGCCAGTAGACCGCAGTCTTGATTCGTGGATATCGTGAGCGAAACAAGTCCAGTCCCTGCTTGATCCACGCGGCTTTGTTGCTTGGCGGGAACTCTCCCGTCCCCCATTCCGCAATCATGATTGGCTTGTTTGGATCGACGCCGCTCATCTCTTTGTAGGGCCAATCGACCAGCGAAGGTATGTCGGCCCATGCTTCTTCTTTGTATTGCTGACCATAGACACTTAATCCCAACCAATCCGCGTAATCAGACCCAGGATAATAGGCGGGCGCGAAGTTCCAGGTATCGAGGGGAGAAGAGTAGTTATTCGTATGAAACATCCATTTAATGTTACTGGCCCCGCGAGCGCGGACCCGGTCGACTACATGCCGATACGCCGCCTTAAATGTTTCCGGGCCCTGCCACTTGGTTTTCTCCTCATTTACCGGCCGGTTGCCACCATAGTACGTCCCGGACCACGGGAACCAATCGCCATTCATCTCGTTTGCGAATACGACGATCATGGGTTTGCCAAAGGCCTTGGCGGCGTCTGCCCAGTCATCGATGTATTTGTCCCAGGTACCGGCAATGATTGAATTGAGATTGAAACGGTCCGGGCCGGTGTTCTGCTCGTAAGGCCGATCCCACGGCGACCAAAAAACCAGCGGCAAGGACCTATGTTGCCAGATGACATTCAGATTTTTGCTTGGAAAATCCTGTTCGCCCCAGTAGCTCGACGAGGCAATGATGGCTTGATGCTTGCCCACCATGGTCTCGAAGTCTTCAATTCCCTCCAACGTGACATCCTCTTCTGCTTCGCCAAAATCAATGAATGCTCCAGTGTAAGCGCCATGCTCCGGCACCACCACTTCCACCGACCCCGCCGGATCGAGCTTCTCGCTTTTGCTCCTTCGATGACATGCTGAAAATGTCGCGATCGATGCTATCAAAATAACCGTGCAAAGACTCGGCATTCTTCTCCGAAAGGGGTTGTGCCACACGACAGCAGTTTGCTTCATCGGCCTACTCGCAGCAACTACTTCGCCGGCCGCCGACGAACTTTCGTTTGTAGTCTCCGCAACGGTTACGACTGATCGCTGCGTAAACAGGTGCATCCCTACAAAAAGTCTCGGTGGCGGCGTCGACGGTCACGAGCGTGGAGAATGTGCGCGAATATTGTCCGACAAGAATATCACCGAAATGCTGTCAGCCGGACTGGGACCTTTGACCTATCGGCTGCGAACCGAACTTGCCGGTGAAGTGTGGCACTGGAACCCGCGCGGCAGCTGGAGCGACGAAGCCCGCCAATGCGGCTACTGGACATCGAGTAGTTCGATTAGCACTCCGATTAACCTCTCCTACGGTTATCGACTGCCCCGTCGCGGCAATACCATCGATCAGGCAAACAACGATGGTTATTCGCGTATTTGCGACGGCGACCAAAACTCTTTTTGGAAAAGTAACCCTTATCTAGATCCATACTTCACCGGCGAAAGTGAGGATGCTCACCCGCAGTGGATCGTAATCGACTTGGGCACAGTAAAACCGGTGAACTCAATCCGTATTCAATGGGGAGTGCCCTATGCCAGACAGTTTCAGGTTGAATATTGGACCGGAAACGACCCGATGCATTTGCATAGCGACAGAAATGATGACTGGCGAGCGTTTCCTCAGGGAGTGATAGCCAACAGCTCTGGTGGCGATGTAACCATCCGCCTTACCAGTAGCACAATTCCGGTTCAATTTGTGCGTGTCCTGATGAACTATAGCTCGGCCCCAACCGCACAGTCCTCAGCGGATCCCCGGGATCATCTCGGGTTTGCCGTCCGCGAAATATGCCTTGGGCAAACGAACGACGCCGGTGAGTTCGAGGACTACATCCGCCACAAACCGGAAAGAAATCAAACCATCATCTACGTCTCATCAACTGATCCGTGGCATCGGGCCGAGGATATCGATTACAAGACGGAGCAGCCCGGTCTCGATTTCATTCTGCGAAGTAAATTGACCAACCACCTTCCGGTGCTGGTGCCAGTCGGCGTGCTCTACGACACGCCGGATAATGCTGTTGCGGAAATCCGATATCTCCTGGCCCGGAAGTATTCGCTGGAGGGCGTGGAAGTGGGGGAAGAGCCCGATGGACAATGGGCTTCGCCGGAAGATTTTGCAGCGCTTTACGCTGCGACCGCGCAGAGGTTGCGCTCGCTTAGCTCTCAGCTAAAGCTTGGTGGGCCGAGCTTACAGAACTTTGATGGCCATCTACTCACCTGGCCGGACAAATCAGGCAACCGGTTCTGGATGAATCGCTTTCTGCGCGCGCTGCGCGCGAGCGAATCCCCCTTCGATTTTTTTTCCTTCGAATACTATCCCTTTGATGATATCTGTGGCGATGCTGCCCCTCAACTACTGGAGATTCCGCAACGACTCCGCGCGATGTTGTCCAGCTTGCATGGCGATGGTGTTCCCTCGAATATTCCATGGCTGATGACGGAGTTTGGTTATTCAGTCTTTGCCGGCCGTCATGAAGTTGATCTCGAAGGTGCGCTCTTCCATGCAGACACCGTCGGAACTTTCCTATCTTCCGGCGGGAGGAAAGCCTACCTCTACGGATACGAACCCGACTACCTCACGGACGAGCTGAAGTGTTCGTGGGGCAATTTAATGATGCTGCAGATACTCGACACGGGTAAGAAGCTTAATCGTTTGTCGATGTACTACAGTGCCCGCATAATTACCAACGATTGGATGCAGTCGGTAGCTGAGACGCACGAAGTATATCCGGTGACGATTGAGCCGGATAACGCCGGTGTTACCGCCTACGCCGTGCGGCGACCCGACAAAGAATGGGCGTTACTTACTATTAATAAGGATCCGCATCGTTCAGCACAACTAGGAGTCCAATTTACGTCTTCTAGCGGCATATATGTAGACAGATTTGTTGCCAAAGTAGACGTCGCCCAGTTCTCTCGCGAGCAGTACCGCTGGCAAGATGACGGGCCGAATGGCCGGCCGACCCTAAACAATCCGCCCTCGCATGTTCGGCGCGCAGCATCACAATACTACGAACTACCGCCTTACTCGGTTTCGGTATTGCGCGGGCGCATTGGCCATTAAACTAGCACGCGCCATGGCTTTCTTAAGACCTGTTCGTGCCGACGCGAATCTGTCATGTCGAGCGCAGTCGAGACATCTCTAATTATTCGCAGGAAAAAAATAGCTAGAGATTCCTCGACTGCACTTCGCTGCGCTTGGAATGACAGGATCGAAAAAAGCGTTCGCCAAAGCCGAGTTATTCATTGACGACAGCATCGTTTCACACTCACGCTCGCACCGGGACGGAGGCCGTGCGCTCGAGTTTGCCCCAACTTACCCATGCGCCTTTTACTCCACGCAAAATTGCTTTCCAGATGCAGTAACTCAGCATCGGGCGGTAAATCAGGCGCATCGGAATAATTCGCCAGGCTTGGAGCATGTTCTCACGTTCCAGGACACAGGCGAGCGTCGCAAGGATCACATCCGTAGCGAGAAAGACAATGACAAATGGCAGAAGATCGCGCCACGCCCCAAACGGCAGTGACAAAATAAGAAACAAATCTACCGCCGGGGTTATCGCCACCAGGATGATTTGAAAGAACCAGATACTTGGCAAACTAAACCAACCCAGCGCGCGATATCTCCAGTTAAAGACCATATCGCGGTGTTTCCACAAACATTGCAGTGTGCCATAGGCCCAGCGAAATCGTTGCCGGGAAAGCGCTCGCACTGTTTCCGGCGCTTCCGTCCAGGCTACCGCCGCTGGAACATAAACGATGCGCAGGCGTTGCTTGTGCAGACTTAGGGTCAGGTCGGTATCTTCAGCCAGCGTATCCAAACTTAAGCCGCCGGCGCGATCGATCGCCGTTTTGCGAATCGCGCTAATCGCGCCCGGCAGAACTGTAATGCAATTCCATCGGGTATAGGCACGTCGATCGAGATTAAAGCCGACGGTGTACTCGAGTGACTGACAACGCGCAATGAAGCTCCGCAAATTACCTACCTTGGCATGACCAGACACGCCGCCGATGTCTGAGTTGCCAAACGGTGCCAGTAAACGTCGAAGAGTGTGCCGTTGACAATGCGTATCGGCGTCGATGAAGACGATGAGCTCGTGCTTGGCCGCGGCGATTCCCCGTTGCAAGGCCCGTGCTTTCCCGCGATTGTCCTGGCGAATCAATCGCACCCGCGCATCAGTTGCTGCGATCTTCTCCACTTCGGCGGCAGTATCGTCACCCGAACCATCATCGATCAGGATAACTTCCAGCTCGCCCTGATAGTCTGTTTTCAAAAGCGACTGCAACGTTGCCGCGATGACCTTGCCTTCATTGTAAGCAGCGATGACGATGCTGGCGGGTTCGGCAAAGTCTATCGGCGAAGATCGACGGAAACGATAGGCGAGGTAGATCACTATAAGGGTACGAACGACCACAAGCGCAGTGGCGACAACCATAAAGGCCCAGAGAAATTCCTGGAGGGCGTGCATAATACGGAAACCGGTGCTGCTGATGTAATGCGACATCGTTTGTCCTCCCGGCAAGGGCGGCATCAGCGCGTCCCGGGTGGTATTTAGAAGCTTGCTCAGTGGCACGATGGTATCGTTGCGAGCCTGCAAGTATTCGATGATGCGCGGGAGCGCTTCCAGTGTTTGCGAGCGATCGCCTCCGGCGTCGTGCAGCAGAATGATATTGCCGTCGTGGCGTTGCTGCTTTACCCGCTGCAAAATTACATCCGCCCCCGGTCTGGCCCAATCCTGCGGGTCGATGTTCTCCAAGACGACGAGATAATTCTGGTCCTGCGCGATCTTCAGCGGAGTCAACTCAGCCAGGCGCGCCGGCTGAGTGTCGGCGGCGTAGGGCGGCCGAAACAAAGTGGTAGCCCGTCCAGTCAAAGTCTGGATAAGCAACTGAGTGGCATTCAATTCCAACCGAATATGCTCGGGCCAGCAGAGGGCAAGATTGGGGTGATAATAGGTGTGATTACCTATTTCGTGACCCTCATCGACAATGCGCCTAACGAGATTTGGGTAACGTTCGGCATTGACACCTACCAGAAAAAACGCGGCCTTTATCTTCGCCGCCTTCAACACATCTAGGATCTTCGGTGTCCACTCCGGATCAGGCCCGTCATCAAATGTCAGCGCCACTTCGTGTGCGTCGCCCGCACCTTGATGATACAAGGTCGGGAACTCCGGAAATTTGGTATAGTTGGCGGTCAGATAATTATCCTTGTCCACCGCCAGAGTGCGCATTCCATCGGCGCGCGATTCATCTACCGTCACGATCTCACCATCCCCAACGTCGGTGATAGTGTCAGTTCCGCGCAAAACCTCCAGGAGCGAGCGCGTGGGCAGGTCGAACCGGAAATCAGGCGCGACGGCTAACGCGTCCCAAATCGCGGTATCTTCGGTGCCTAATCGATACAGGGCGAAGCCGCCGGCTTTTTGCTTTCGCACTTCGCGTAGTTCGTTCAGAAACGTAACGACGTCGAGAAACCAGACAGCGTGCTCCTTGTCGTTGTCTTCGTAATAGAAATAGGCGTTGTAACCGGGAGCACTTACTTCAGCTGAATCGATCTCGGCATTGCTCGCTCGACTCATTGCTTCCGGGAAACTAATTAGCTCAGCCTTCTTTCCACCAATTACCCAGTCGTAACCGTAGCTACCGAGTGCGATGATCCATTGTCTAGGGTCGGAATCTTCCAGCAATACGTGCAACCAGCCTTCAAACCACATGCGGGAAGCGAGTGGCCCAGGCGAGTCGATATCGGAAGTTTCGTCGAATAGTAACGCGACGAAACGATCGACATGTGCAGATAACTCTTCGAAGTCGATATAGTCGATCTCCTGTCCAGGCGAAACACTGAGCCAGAGCTGCCGGCCATCACGATGGAGCGCATCGGCGAACTTTTCGAGCAACTCGGTAAAGTCTTTTTTGTAGGTCGGATCGAGTTGTTCCCAATCAACGACTACACCGGCAGCCTTGGCATCACGCAGCACCACCAGCACGTTGGCGATGAATTTCTCCTGCCGCTCGGCCGGACCGTGTGCCACATTTTCGACCGCTTCCGGTTGCCAGGTATCGCCGACCAGATTGGTCAGGAGCGGCATCAGCGCGATCCCTTTGCTTTGCGCTAATTTTGAAACGCGCGCGTCCGCATCGATTTGCAGATCACCCACCCCATTCACCATCGACATCCATTCCGGACAAACGTGGGTGATCTGCGAGGCGTGTTGCTCGAGCGAGGAGTAACTATATGGATCGCCGTTGGTATAGAAGGCCAGCCGCACCTCGTTGTCAGGCGCTTTGCGACGCGGCCGCGCGGGTGTGGCACTCGGTGAGACCACCATCGTTTGCTTTGCTAGTTTTTTTGTTGCTTGCTTTGTCGCCTCGAATTTTTGCCAGAGCAAAGAGTTCGGCGTAGAGCTTTGCACGGCCGGATTTTGTTTTTGGAGCGACTTCAACTGACCCTTCAATTGCCGCAAGGAAAAGGGCGCGGTCATTCGCGGTGCGATAAACAGCGTTTCCACAAACAAGACGGTGGCAAAGAACACCAGCACACCGGTGATCAGCAAAAAGGTACGGAGGCGGGGCCAACGTTTCCCGAGCGGATCGGAAAAAACGAATGGCGTTAGTCCGGGCGGAACATCTTCCGGCATTGCTCGTTAATTTGCCTCGGTTATGAAGAAGTGCGAACAAGGAACAAACTCGTCATCCCGAGCGAAAGCGCCAGTCCGGCTCGGACCGACGGATCCCGTTGCGCCGCATGAAGCTTCCGATTTTTAAAGATCGAATTTCCGGCCTGACTTGTTATTTCAAACGCTTGTCCGGCTCGTATCCGGAGTGTCACGATGAAGTCATCTATTCCCGCTGACTCGATTCCCGTTGGTCACGCCGGCATCGACGCTCGGCTGAAACTAGGCCCTCGCATTCATCCCACCGCTTACGTCGTGCCCAGCGCCATTGTCATCGGCGATGTCACGCTCATGGAAGAATCGAGCGTTTGGTATGGCGCGGTTTTGCGCGGCGATATCAATCGCATCACCATCGGCCCGCGCTCCAATGTTCAGGACAATGCCGTCGTTCACATCGACACGCCTAACGAGACGCGGCTCGGCGAGTTTGTCACTGTCGGCCACAGCGCCACCGTCCACGCCTGCCTTGTCGATGACGAGGTTCTCATCGGGATGGGCGCAATCATTCTCGACGGAGCCGAGATCGGCGCTCGCTCCATTATTGGCGCCAATACGCTGGTGACATTGGGCACAAAGATCCCGCCCGGTTCCCTGGTACTCGGTTCCCCTGCCAAAGTGAGACGCGCGCTCACCCTTGACGAACAAAAGGATATCGCGCGCTGGGCCTGGAGCTACGTCGAAACCTCAAAGCATTTCCGTGAATTCTATTCGAGGAATTGTAGAGCGTCCGTGTCGGACGCCGACCAAAAAGAGAAAACGCTTCACCGAAACGTCCCACAATTCTGTTAGCCGTTTGGCGCGGCGCGACGAGATGCCCGGGTAGCGTACGCGTCTCGCGTGTCACGCCAGTCCGGCTCGGACTTTCGGCGTCTCGCCGAAACGATCTTCCCCCAAAAGTCCGCGAAAACGGGACGCTTTCGCCAACACGCGAGACACGCGCGCTACGGGGAATCAACGTGCCTGCGTGATAGCTCAGCGAACGCACAAGACCAATTTGTGTGACGCGTTAGATTTTGAATTACCGAGTCAACGTTTCAGCGCGTTTGCCAATTCTCGCGCTCGTTGCCGCAACAATTCTCGCGCTTGCGAGATCCCTCCTTGCAGCTCGTAAACTCCATCAAATATATCGCGCACTTGTTGGTCCGGCGCCGCGCGCCCCACCACAGCGAACACTCGTTTGCCAAATTTGCGCGCTAATCGCGCCACGCCAGCGGGCGCCTTTCCTTCGAGAGTTTGGCTATCGAGTTTGCCTTCGCCAGTGATCACAACGTCAGCGCTTTTGATCTTTTCCTCGAGTTCCACTGTGTCGGCAACGACATCGAAGCCTGGTTGTAGCTGTGCGCCGCAAAAACTCATCAAGCCAAAACCGAGACCGCCGGCCGCGCCCGCGCCGGGATTGTTTCGAAAATCGCACCCTAGTTCGCGTGCCACGGTATCGGCCAATCTCGTAAGCGCGCGCTCCAAGATTTCGAGCTGCTCCGGGGTTGCACCTTTTTGTGGACCAAATGTCCGCGTCGCGCCGGTTTCGCCCAGCAATGGATTCTTTACGTCGCAAGCTGCGACGATTTTCATCTGTGCCGGCAGCCGTGTCGGCTGCATTTTCGGGGACTTTGCAGCCGACACGCCTGCCGCCACAGGGGCCTCAATTCGCTCGAGTCCCATCAACTCGGCCGGTCTGCCGTTTATTTCTCGTTCGCCTTGGAAGAACCGAAAACCCAATGCCTGTGCCATCCCGAACCCGCCATCATTCGTCACGCTTCCGCCGAGGCCGACGATGATTTCGTGCGCACCCCGTTTCGCTGCATCGACCAACATTTCGCCAACGCCGAATGTGTTTGCGCGCAGCACGTCGCGCATCCCATTCTCCAGCGCACGCAATCCCGCCGCTTCGCTCATCTCGATCACGGCGGAAGCGTTTTCGCCCAACCATACGTAACGCACCTCAATCGGGTTTCCCAGCGGCCCATGCGTGCGGCACATCACCCACTCGCCACCGCGGGCGTTGCAAATCACTTCCGCAGTCCCTTCCCCGCCATCCGCCATTGGCGCGATCTCGATTTGCGCATTCGGAATTACATCGCCAATTCCGAGCGCGATATTTTCCGCAACTTGCCGGGCGCTGAGCGAGCCCTTGAATTTATCCGGCGCGATGAGGATGCGCATTTCCAAACATTTAAGTTGTCATCCCGAGTGAGAGCGCCAGTCCGGCTCGGACCGAGGGATCCCGCCATGAAAGCTTTAAGATAACGCAACGGGATCCCTCGGTCCGAGCCGGACTGGCGTTTGTCGCTCGGGATGACAGACAATGGGAGTTCACGCCCGCAACTTTCGCTCCAAAATCTCCCCTACCATCTGCAGATTCGCCTTTCCTTTCGACAATTTCATCACCTGTCCCTTAAGAAAGTTCAGCGAAGCAGCGTTTCCCGCCTTGAAATCTGCCGAGGGCTTCGGGTTCGCCGCGATCACTTCGTCGCAAATTTTCTCTATCGCGGTGGTATCGCTTAATTGCTCAATCCCCTTCTCTTTCACGATCGCGCCGGCGCTTTTACCACTGGCAAACATCTCCGCAAAAACTTCCTTGCCTTGTTTCCCGCTGATTTTTCCGGAATCAATTAATGTCACCAACTCGTTCAGAGCCTCCGCCGGTATCGGGCAATCGTTGATCGTTGTTCCCGCAGCAGAGAGTGCACTCTGCAGGTCGTTCAGGATCCAGTTCGCGATTGCCTTTGGTTTTTTTGAATCTCTCGCCGCCTTTTCGAAGTACCGGGCCAACTCGAGATCATCGGCCAGCACGCCGGCATCATAGGCGGTGACTTCGTATTGCTGAACAAAGCGCGCGCGTTTCTGTTTCGGCGACTCCGGCAAGCGAGCCCGCACATCGGAAAGCAACACCTCAGTTTTCACCGGCACCAAGTCAGGATCGGGAAAATAACGATAATCATGCGCACTTTCCTTGGTACGCATGAGAAAGGTCTCCCCCCTGGCATCATCCCAACCGCGCGTTTCCTGCTCCAGCTTCTCGCCGCGTCCCAGCGCTTCGATCTGTCGCGATACTTCATAAGCGAGCGCGCGCCGCACTCCACTGATCGAGTTCATGTTTTTAATTTCGATCTTCGCCCCGAGTTCCCCCTGCGTTTCCGGCCGTAGCGACACGTTGCAATCACAGCGTAATTGCCCCTTTTCCATGTCCGCATCGCTGACCCCGCCGTAAATGAGGATTTGCTTGAGCGCGGTAAGAAAGGCGAACGCTTCTTCGGGCGACGAGACCTCCGGTTGGGTGACGATTTCCATTAACGGTGTGCCAG
>Ga0137403_10007562_pt1 | contig 12233 bp, 10 predicted proteins | sample CZOMad2_1_16fung_FD_122057 | JGI IMG/M metagenome (GOLD analysis project Ga0137403, IMG submission 122057) | Vadose zone soil fungal communities from Angelo Coast Range Reserve, California, USA - CZOMad2_1_16fungal (Hybrid Assembly) | ecosystem: Environmental > Terrestrial > Soil > Vadose zone...
GAAGTTTGAGCCGCTGCTGCGCATGGCGCGCCAAATCGGCGCCGAGCGGCTGGCTACCGGTCACTACGCGCGCATTCGCCGTAATGAACAAAGCCACCGTTGGGAATTGTGGCGAGCGCGGGACGATAGCAAAGATCAGTCTTACTTTCTGTGGGGACTGACTCAGGACCAACTTGCGCGCAGCGAATTCCCTCTGGGCGAACTGAGTAAAGATGAAGTACGCACCGTGGCACGGCTGGCGAATTTGCCGGTGGCCGATAAGCCTGAAAGCATGGAGCTGTGCTTCGTTCCCAATGGCAATTACGTTCAATTCATCGAGGCCTATTCGCGCGAGCGCGGCTCCGCTTTAGCAAACAGCGAGGGCGAAATAGTGTCCGAAGATGGCGTTGTTGTCGGGCGCCACAGCGGAGTGCACAATTTTACGATCGGGCAGCGCAAAGGGCTGGGATTCGCGGCTGGTAAGCCGTTCTACGTGGTCGCCATTGACCGTGAGAATAACCGGGTTGTAGTGGGAGATGACGATTCTTTGCGCACCACAACGTGTGAAGTGCAAGACGTGAATTGGATTTCGCTCGAGGTTCCGAGTGAATCCCTGCGGGCGAGCGTGAAGATCCGTCACAAGCACGTTCCTGCCGAAGCGACGATCACTGCTTTGGATGCTACGCGGGTGCGGATTGTATTTGATACGCCACAGCGGGCCATTACTTCCGGGCAGGGCGCTGTATTTTACGACGGTGAACGAGTCTTAGGCGGCGGGTGGATTTGCTAGATAAATAGACAAGGCAGGCGCGTGAAACGCACGCCCGGACAATTCTTCGCCTGTTAAATAAAAAGTTCTTCTTCTTGCTCTAGCGGCTCTTCCGGTCGTCGGTTTGTGCGTCGCGCACGCAGCAAATCTATTCCTACCTTAATCCCCTGCACCAAAGCGGATACTTTGTGCATTGGCCGCCAAACGCTGTGCGAAAATTTGCTGCCGGCATCTTCCACGGCTTCCAACGCGCCGGTGAGGATGTGGTCGGCGCGCACTAATTGTCCGCGCAGCCGGTCGGCAGCTTCGGTGAACACGCGGTCAACTTTTTGCGCCTGCGCGCGGGCCAGGTACACCACGTGCGATGCATCCGCGACCATTTCCGAAATTTTAGGCTGCGTATCTTCGAGGAAGATCTGCACCCGACTGAGAATGGGCGTCAGGCGTGATTCCAATTCACCAGTGAAGCGCTCCAGTCGCTCGGACAGACGCTTCATTTGCAGGAACAGCGCGGTGAGCATGGCCGTCTGAATAACGATTGCCACCGCTGCGACCACAACGAAGATCTGAACCCAGGTGTCCATAGTCCACCCCAAGCGCCCCGTCAGGGCCGCCTCACTCGTAAAGATGCTCGTGCGACGCCTTTTGACCTCAAGGCGCAAAGCTCTGTCGCGGTCTGGCCTAGCTGCTCAGGACTTTGCCGATTCCCGGAGATACGCTTCGCGGCCCGCTTCCACCGCCGACGAAATCGAATCCTTCTTACGGACCGCCACGTCTTTGCTGCGCTCAATCAGTTCATCGGCGCGCTCCCGCAGCTCACGTGCCTTGCGCTGCGCATAATCGCGCCCTTCATCGGCTTTTTTAGACAGCAGGTCGCGCGTCTCTTCACCGGACTTGGGTGCGAACAAGACTCCGACCAACGCACCAACTCCGAGGCCTACCAGGAAATAACTCACCTTGGATCCCACGTTATCGGCCATAGAAACCTCCTGGGGAAACGTAGCATAGCAGTTTGCAAGGCGCAACACGGCCTAACCGTTGTCGACGTCTATTTCAGGTTATCCGCGGCTACTGCTGAATCCAGACGGGTGAGGATGGCCTCGGCCACTTTAGGCGAAACCACGCGGCTCAACCTTTCTCGGCCTGCTCGCCGTAAGTTCGCGATGCTGCCGAATTCCCGCAGGAGTTTCTGCGTGGTGCGGGGGCCAACGCCGGGAATATCGCTGAGGGCCGTCTTCGTCTGTCGTTTACTCCGCCGCTGGCGATGGAAGCTTACGGCGAAACGATGCGTTTCGTCGCGAATTTGCTGAATCAGGTGCAGGACGGGCGAATGACGATCCAGAATGCATGGTTCGTCTTCCTGGCCGAGGATATAGAGAATCTCTTCTTTTTTCGCGATGCTGGCGATCGGCTGGTTGATGATTTGGAGTGATTCCAAAGCTTGCGCCGCAGCGTGCAATTGCCCGATGCCGCCATCGATCAAAATCAGGCTGGGCATGGGCCGCTTCTCTTCTAGAACGCGGCGGTAGCGGCGAGTCACCGCTTCGCGCATGCTGGCGAAATCGTCGTTCTGGCCGAGCACCGGAAGGGCGTCAGTGGATGCGCCGTTGCCTCCCTCGCCGCGAATGATGAACTTGCGATAATCGGACTTTTTCATCCGGCCGTCTTCCCAGACGACCATCGAAGCTACCGTGTCCGTTCCTGAAGTGTGCGAGATGTCGAAGCTTTCGATGCGACGCGGCTCTTCCAGTAGGTTTAGGGCGTTTTGCACTGCTTCGCCGATGGCCTTGGACGTGGGCTTGAGGACGCGGAAGCGCTGCTCAAAGGAATGCTTCGCGTTGTTTTCAACCAGATCCAAGAACGCCCGCTTGCTTCCGCGTTGCGGAGTGAAGATTTCCACTTTGTGGCCGGCGCGTTCGGTCAGCGTCTCTTCCAACGGTGCGCGATCTTCAAAATCAATGGGAACGTGAATCGCTTTGGGCAGGTATTCGGCGTCCAAATAAAACTGCTTCAGCAGCGATGGCACAAATTCGTGGGGGTCGAATTCTGCAAGGTTTTCCCAATAAAATTCGCGGCGGTCCACCACGCGACCCCCGCGCAAGTGAAAGAGATTCGCGGAAACCAGCGGCGGCTCCGCGTAATACGCGAACACATCGGTGTCATCGCCCTGTGCAGCGGCGATGCGCTGGCGCTCTTCAATATCCTCGAGAGTACGCAGCAAGTCGCGATAGGCGGCGGCCTGCTCGAACAGTTCCTGCTCGGCAGCGGCGGCCATGCGCTGTTCGAGGCTTTTGATTAGGTCGTGGCGGCGGCCCTCGAGGAACAATCGCGCATCGCGCGCTGCTTCCGCGTAGCGCTCGTCGCTGGTCAGGCCTGCCACGCAGGGACCCTGGCAGCGCTTGATGTAATACTGCAAGCAAGGGCGCGGGTGATTGCGGTCCAGGTCGACGGTGCAACTGGGCACCAGGAATCGCTTGTGAATGAAATGCAGGATGCGGCGGGCCAAGCTGGCCGGGAAATATGGGCCAAAATAGAGGGACCCATCTTTCTTGATGCGGCGAGTGAAATACACTCGCGGATATTTCTCCGCCGCCGTGAACTTGATATACGGATAGGTCTTATCATCGCGCAAGAGAACATTGAATTTAGGTTGATAGCGCTTGATAAGATTGTTTTCGAGCGCAAGCGCCTCGCGCTCGTTGTCGACGACGATCGTTTCCAGGTCGGCAATCTCGCGAACCAACGAACCGGTCTTGGCGTCCATCCAGCGCGACTCGAGGAAATACGAGCGCACGCGACTGCGCAGCGATCCTGCTTTGCCCACATATAAGATGGCGCCCCCGGCGTCCTTGAACAGGTACACCCCGGCCGTTTCCGGAAGGCCAGCAGCTTTTTCACGAGGTTCCATAGGCGCTAATTACGTTCGGAGCTTGGAGTTCCGATTTCCATGCAACTTCCATCATACTAGAGCGAATCCGATAGCGGAGAGAGGCTGGAACTGAGCAAGAAATGGAACGCACGTCGCTAGTTCATTGGATGCTGAGAACCGCGGGAGTCATCATTTTTGTGGCCGGGCCGCTGCTGCACGCTCAGGATCCCGCACCCGAATCGTCATCAAAGCCTGCTGAAGGACCCCGGCCGAAGAAACCGGATGGCAAGAAAAAACCGGATAGCGCCACGCACAATGCGCCAGACCAACCCGCTTGGGATCCACTACGCGCGGAAAAAGACCTTGAAGTCGGCCAGTACTATATGAGGAAAGGCGACGTCGACGCGGCCATCGATCGCTTTCAGGATGCCACTACCGCCAAGCCGGGCTACGCAATTCCCTTCCGCTATCTTGGCGAGGCGCAAGAGAAAAAAGGTCTGAGGAAACAGGCTATCGCTTCCTATTCACGGTATCTCGACCTTTATCCGCACGCTGAGGATGGCGATAAAATTCGCAAGAAAATCGACAAGCTCAGGAACGAAGTCGAGAAAAAGAAGAAGTAAGCAGATCTGCGCCACTTGGTGTTCTTGTGCCTCGGCGCCATCCGTTGTTCTTACGCTTTTTAGCGTGCCAAGCGGTCGAGTATTCGCCGCGCGCGCGCAAATTCCGCGAAGCGCTTTTCTTCCTCGCGAAATTCGCGGGAGTGCGACACCAGGCTGCAACCGGAACGCCGGGTTGGGTGCTTCACATGCAGCATCTCGTGAAACAACACATATTCCACTGCGAATTGCGGCACACTCGGCCGATCCATACGCCGGTTCAGCAAAATATGATTTGGACCAGGATCGTAGCAGCCGAACTGGCGCCGCCAGCTTCGATTGCTCCAGCCAATGTGGGGACGTTGCAGCTTGCCGTCAAAATATCGGGCGTTCAGTTCCTCGAATAATTTTTCCAGATCAAAATGCCGGCCTTGCGGCCCGGCTGCGCCGGGGCGGATGCGCCGCTGGCGCATGTGATTGATGCGTGCGCGGGTACGATCTGAACGCGCATATTCCAGGTACGGGGTTGTGAGTGCCGCCGGAGCTCTGCGCCGGTATACGCGCGACAAGAGCAGAGCAGCCGCGCCCTCAAGAACGCCTAGCGGTGCGCGCTGCAGCAGGTCCGACAACCGTACCCAAACGGCATCTTCGCGGCGGCGGATGGTCAGCACCAAACTACTGTAGGGGTAAAACTCAACGCGAAACCGGGGCGGCCGGCCCTCGCAGCCCAAGCGCGTATACACCCGTTGAAACAATGCCGCGCCGCCGGGAACCATGGCACTCTCACCTACTCTTTGCGTGACTGTGCTGCGTGTCGATCCTGATGTCAATCCTGATGTCAACCCTAACCTGTTCTTCTCGACCTTAGCCTCAGAATTGGAGGCCAGCCTAATTCTTCCTTCGCAGCGGCGGCGGTGCAACGGCCTTTTTGGCCTTTTCCGCATCGTTCATCGCGTCGCGTGTGCCTTCAATGGCATCGTCGAGGTTGTCCTTGTAAGTGTCGACTTCGACTCCATCCGCGGAGAGCTTCTCCAGAATTTGCAGGAACTCCTTGGTCTTGGCGGCCATCAAGTCGATACCCGCGCGAATATTCTCCTGCTTCTGAATTCCGAGCTGAACCAGGTCCGCGGCATCGTCCACGCATCCGACATACGCGTTCATCAAGGCGTTCAGCATCTCGGGATGCTTGTTCGACGAGGGGTGCTGCAACTCGTACTGAAATTTCTTTATCCGGTCGTCGGCAAATGAAAGAAACAGCTTGATTCGTTCGTTCGTGCCGTCCGCATCGCGGATTTTGTCGGATTCTAGCGAGGAAAGGTAATCCTTTTGCGCCGCTCGCGATGGAACAGCCAGGAAGCCCGTGGCGATCAAGGAGATGCATAGAGCCAGCGACGCGGCGTACTTCATGGCGACACTCCTTGCCCGCCAGAACTCTTCCGTCCGGGTTTCTTCTCGACGGGATGGCGGGGAAACAGCAATTCCAGCAGTTCATCATCCATATTTGCGAGATCGCGGCGGACGACTTCCAGCGGAGGGCGAAACTCGTCGGGAGCGACTACCAGGGTTTCATCGACCTCGCGAAGAGATTTGTGTACGTGAATCTGCAACTGCTTGTAGCCGCTGGTATGGTGTTCGGCATCGCGATGCTCTTTCTTGAGCGCCTCGATGGCTGCGCGCGCATTGTCGCGATATTTCTCCATCACGAAACCAATTGTCTTGTAATCGTTGGCCTGCGATGCACGGCGGGTCACTTCAAGCTGTGCGTCGCCCAACTTTTCCAGCAGTTTGGCTTTGCGAACCGAGTTATTTTCGCGATCGAAGCGCGCCTGCAGCGCGTTGACGTCGTCAGGCGCAGCGCGGACCAGCTCCACGGGAATAATCGCGACCAAAATCGCCAGCACGCTCGCCGCCCAACGGCTCATGCTTATTTTTTCTCCTCCAGCATGTGTCTCAAAACTTTGCTGCGCTGCTGTGCTTGCCAGACTTGATCGGACGTCTTTCCTTGCTCCAGTGCCAGAAACTTGTCGTAGGCTGCGAGCGCCGGCTTGAATTGATGCAACTTATCGTAGCAGAGCGCGCGGATAAACCACGCTCCCGAAGTGGGCGGTTCTGCCTTGGCAATTATATCCAGTGTCGCCAGCGTTGCCGGGCAATTCCCGGAAAGATAATAAGTCGAGCCGAGGTCCTTGAGGTACACCAGATTGTTGCCGTCGAGTTGCAACGCTGCCTTCAACTCTTTCTCGGCCGCGGGGAAATCACGCTTCTGCAGATAGACACGGCCCAGTCCGCCGACCAACTGCGCGTCGCGAGGCGCCAGAGCAACAGCTTGGCGCAACGTTATGACAGCGTCGGCCCATTTTTTCTGCGCGATTTGAATGTCGGCACGCATCCGCAGTGAATCCGGCGTTGGTGGCTTTCCGGCGTCGCCACGGTCGAGTTCGGCGAGAGCGGCATCGTATTCCTGCACGTTTAGAAGTAAATGGATCAAGCGCACTCGCGCTCCCGAGTCTTCCGGAGTTACAGCCAAGTACTTGCGATAAACATCCGCGGCCTCCGGCTTGTTTTGCGCCTCCAGGCTCTGCGCCAACCCCTGTAGGATTTCGGGCGCGTCCGGACGAATTTCCAGCGCATGGCGAAATCTTGCCTCGGCCTCGGCTGGTTTGCCTCTGCGCAAGTCCAGGTCGCCGAGATAACGATTCGCGGTCAGATCATTGGGATCGAGATGCAGAACGCCTTCAAACGAGCGCGCCGCAGCTTCTTGATCTCCTGAGCGGTCCTGGGCGACGGCCAGCAGAGAGCGCGGCCGACTTTGCGCGGGAAGCAATTCCACAGCTTTGGTTAGCGGAGTGACCGCGGCGGCGTATTGCTGACTGTTCAAAAGGAGGATGCCCAGATTCAGATGAGCCTCGGGCATTTTCGCGTCGAGCGCGATGGCACGCTCATATTCGGCGCGCGCTTCATCGCTGCGCTTCAGCGCCGTGTAGGCGTAGCCGAGTTGAAAATGCGCGAACGCCACATCGGGCTTTTCCGCAATAAATTTCTGAAGCGGAGCTATCGCTGATTCAAAGTTATTGGAGTCTATGTTGCGTTGCGCTTGGTCGAGAAGGTCGTTGAGCGGATTCGCTACTTTCTGCGGCCGCGACTGCGTGGGCTGCTTTGTGGGAGACTGCGCGAAAGCTGTAGGAGCGTTACCTAGCCCCAGCGCCGACTGCAGGGCAAATGCAAGTACGACGGAACAGACCGGCACGCCCAATGCATCGCCGCGCAATCGAAAATGTTTCATGATTCGATGTCAGAAACGGCGGCTCCAGTTGCTGATGCCACCGGCTGGCCTGATGACTTAGATGCGCCGTTGCCATTTCGTTTTGCCTGGCCGTTAGCCTTCAGCACACGAGAAAGAAATCGCCCGGTATGCGACTGCTGATTGCGCGCGACCTGCTCCGGGGTGCCGGTGGCAATCACCTTGCCGCCCATGTCGCCGCCCTCGGGTCCCATGTCGATCAGCCAGTCGGCGGATTTGATGATATCGAGATTGTGCTCGATAACCAGCAGCGACGCTCCAGATTCGAGCAATTTGCGAAAAGCGGCCAGCAGCTTGGCGATGTCGTCGAAATGCAGTCCGGTCGTTGGCTCATCGAGGATGTAGAGAATGCCCTTGTTCTCAGTCCGCGTGAGGTGGGAAGCGAGCTTGAGCCTTTGCGCTTCTCCGCCGGATAGCGTCGTCGCCGATTGGCCCAGGCGCAGGTAGCCGAGGCCGATTTCATTCAGCACCTTTAGCTTCGAGACAATCTTGGGGACGTTGCCGAAAAACACGAGTGCTTCGCGCACGGTGAGGCCGAGCACTTCGTGAATGTTCTTGCCGTGATAGCGCACCTCCAGCACGCTGCTCTTGAAACGCGTGCCGCGGCACTCCTCACAAATCAGCTCGACATCCGCCAGGAATTGCATTTCCACCGTCACGGTGCCATCACCCTGGCAGGTTTCGCAGCGCCCGCCCGGCACGTTGAACGAAAAATGGCCAGCGGCGTAGCCGCGACGTTTCGCGTCCGGAGTTTCCGCAAAAGTTTCGCGAATGGCGTCAAACGCTTTCAAATAGGTAGCCGGGTTTGAACGCGGCGTGCGTCCAATCGGCGACTGATCGACGATCACAACATCAGTAATCTGGTTGTCGCCTTCCAGGCGTTCACAAAATTCTTTGACACTGCCGCCGTTGCGCTTCGCACCTAGCGCGCGATACAGCACATCGTGAACTAGCGTAGATTTTCCAGAACCGCTCACGCCGGTCACCACCGTCAGAGTCCCTAGAGGAATCATCAGGTCAACGTTCTGCAAATTGTGCAGCGTGGCGCCGAAGAGCCGCAGAAACTTGCCGGTCGGGCGATGCCGATTGTTGGGAATAGGGATGCGCAGCTCGCCATTGAGGTAGCGGCCGGTAAGCGACTTGTGTTCCGTAAGCATCGCATCGTAAGAACCGGCGAACAGCAACTTGCCGCCAAGTTCTCCGGCGCCAGGACCGAGATCGATCACATGATCGGCAGCCTGAATCGTGTCGGGATCGTGCTCCACTACCAACACTGTATTTCCCAGGTCGCGAAGCGATTTCAGGATATCGATCAAACGCTGCGTGTCGCGCGGGTGAAGGCCAATGGAAGGCTCGTCCAGAACGTATAGCGCGCCGACCAGATGCGAGCCTAACGAAGTGGCCAATTGAATTCGCTGCGATTCGCCGCCCGAAAGTGTGGAGGTCAAGCGGTCCAGCGAAAGATAGTCCAGGCCGACTTCATCCAGAAATTGCAAACGCGAGCGAAGTTCTTCGAGAATTTTGTCGGCGATCTTTGTTTGGGATTCGGTGAGCTGCAAGCCGCCGAAGAATTTGCGTGCCTCTTTTACGGTGAGCGTGCAGATTTCCGTGATCGACCGGCCGGCAACGCGGACTGCCCGCGCTTCGGCACGCAATCGCGTTCCGTTGCATTCCGGGCACATCGCGTACCCGCGATAGCGGCTAAGGAAAACGCGCACGTGCAATTTGTATTTCTTGCGCTCCAGCCAGGTGAAAAAGCCTTTTACGCCGTCGAAATCATTTTCGGGATCGCCCTCGAGAATCAGCTTGCGCTGCTCCGCGGTCAGGTGGCGCCACGCTACGTTGGTTGGAATCTCCTGCGAGCGCGCCCATTTCTTCATGTCCTGCAGCAGCGCCTTGTAGCGTGGCTTGGTCCAGGGCTCGATCGCGCCTTCATCCAGAGACTTGCTCGCGTCCGGCACCACCAGGTTCAAATCGAAATCAATGGTGTTCCCAAAGCCCTGGCAGCGTGGGCAAGCGCCATACGGATTGTTGAATGAGAAAAGCCGTGGCTCGGGCTCCTGGTACAGAGTGCCATCATTCTTACATTCGAACCGCTCGTTGAAGACCAAGCGCTCCGCAGCATTTCCCGCGCCGTCGCCGACAAATTCCAGAATCGCTTCCCCGCCAGCCTCGCGATAGCAAATCTCAATTGAGTCCACTAGGCGCGCCCGTGAGTCCGGGCTGACAGCCAGCCGGTCCACCACTACATGCACGGGCCGCGTGAAATCCACATCCAACAAGGATTCTGGCGAGGAAAACTCATGCAGACGGCCATTTTGATACAGCCGGTTGAAACCGCGCTTCTGGATGTCGCTGAGCGCGTTCCGCAAAATCTCTGGCGCAGGCTGCGCGGGCTTCTTCTTGCCGCGGCGCGTTCCCGCGGGTTGCGCCTGTGCAATGCGCAGTTCGTAAAGCACGTAAAACCGGCGCCCTGGCGCGAGCGACAGAACTTTGTGCGCGATTGCTTCTGGATTGTCGCGGCGTACCTCCACGCCGCACTTGATGCAAAACGTCTGCCCGCAACGCGCAAATAGCAGCCGCAGATAATCGTAGATTTCCGTAGCGGTCGCCACAGTAGACCGCGGGTTGCGCGTGGAATTTTTCTGACGGATGGCCACGGCCGGCGCAATCCCGGAAATCTCGTCCACATCCGGCTTTTCCATGCGCTCCAAAAATTGCCGCGCGTATGCCGAGAGCGATTCCACGTAGCGCCGCTGGCCCTCGGCGTAAATAGTGTCAAACGCAAGCGACGATTTCCCCGACCCGCTTACACCGGTGACCACGGTAATGGCGTTATGGGGCACTTCCAGGCTGATATTTTTCAGGTTGTGGACACGTGCGCCACGGATGGAAATAGTGTCTTGGCTGGTGTTTACCGGGATGAGTTTGTTGGTCGCCACAGGGAAGCTCAGACAGCGCGTTCTGCGAGCGCTGCCCAAACTTCAAATTATACGGCGAGCGCGCAGCCAGGGCAAACCTAGCTTTTACGGCTCTTCGATCAGGCTTATCTGTCCGATGCCGCCTTGCACCGTCAGACGAATCGTGGCCGCCGTTTTGCCGTAAGCTTCGTTGGTATATTCGTCGTTATCGTGGCGCAGTCCATGCGCGTCCACCGAGCCGATGCCACCCGAAGCGTGAACCACCACGCCAATTTTTCTGGGCAGCCGTATGGTCACTTGGCCAACCCCGCCTTGCAGATCGGCGATCAAATCATTCTTGCGATCGCCCGTGAGATCCAAATCAGCCTGACCAGCGCCCATCTTCATTTCCAATCGTGTGACGGGCATGTCGCGAAGGCGCAGTTGGCCGCGGCCCGCGCCCATTTCAATTTTCAACTCTAGCGGTACGTCATTGCTGAGGCGCAAATTCCACTGATTGTGTTTGGCACCAAAGTGTGTGCTGCCCTGATCCTGGGAAATGCTCAAGTGGCCGATGCCGTCTGCGACGTTGTAATCGACCCGAGGCGTCTCGTAGGATTCGCTATAGTGGAAATCCGCATCAAGCAAATGACTGGAGCCGCTGCTGATATTCAACTCTCCGCTGCCCGTTTCCATAGATACATCCACCGACTTGGCGCCCTGCCGATCCACCGTCCGAGTCTGGTGCTGTAAATCGCCTGAATAATGGCGATTCTTGGTGAACGCGCGGCCATGCCCGAACAAAATGATCAGGACCAGCACGAAGGCCAAAGCGCCGAAGGTCGCTCCCAGAGAAACGCCTCCCGAACGCGGCGTGCCATCAGCATTCTGCCGCGGTCGCGTCGCATCCCACATTTTCCCCAGGCCTACAAATACCAGAATCAGCGGCCAATAGGTTCGCAGGATCGGCCACGGATCAAACGCCGGCCGCCAGTTCGCGTACAAGAACATTGCGCCAAGCGCGACCAGTACCACCGGCAGCACAAGCGAAGTTCGTCGCTGAGTTTGACCGTTAGCCATCGCACACCCCTTCTTTCTCTATTACGCGGCGGACACAAGAAAAGTTCAGCAGGGCCGACTGGATTCTTGCAGAGAGAGTACCGCTGAACCCTGTACGTCGCAACGCTGGCAGCTCGCGGCCCTGCGACTATGCTAGAGTCGCGGATAATCCGTGCAACGCAAGGAGTGCGGAATGGCCGCCTGGGACAGAGTCATTTGGATCGTGCTCGACAGCGTGGGTATCGGCGAGTTGCCGGACGCCGCCGATTACGATGACATCGGACGCAACACACTGGGCCATATCGCAGAGTCACGCCCACTCAAAATTCCCACTCTCGTGAAATTGGGCTTGGCAAATATCGCTCCGCTGAAGCATCAGCATCCCGCGGCCGCACCGCTAGCTTCTTACGGCAAAGGCGCGACGCATTCGCCCGGAAAAGACACCACCACTGGACATTGGGAAATGGCCGGCGTGTGGCTGGACCAGGCGTTCCCGGTCTACACGAAGGGTTTCCCTGCGGGCTTGATCGCAGAATTTGAACGCTTGATCGGTCGAAAAACCCTCGGCAACAAACCAGCCTCCGGAACCGAAATCATCAAAGAGCTGGGCGAAGAGCATGTGCGCTCCGGCAAACCCATCGTGTACACATCGGGCGACAGCGTATTTCAGATCGCGGCGCATGAGGACGTAATTCCCATCGCGGAGCTATACCGTATGTGCGAAATCGCCAGGAAGCTGCTCGACGGTCCGCATCGT